>Ga0213821_1000019_pt1 | contig 139684 bp, 114 predicted proteins | sample MC6MC0909MG_FD_179894 | JGI IMG/M metagenome (GOLD analysis project Ga0213821, IMG submission 179894) | Enriched soil aggregate microbial communities from Iowa State University, Ames, United States - MC6-MC0909-MG | ecosystem: Environmental > Terrestrial > Soil > Unclassified | place: USA...
CACCAGGCCGGTGCGCAGGCCCAGCGAGAAGAAGCTGACCAGCAGCACGATCACCACCGCTTCGGTCAGCACCTGCACGAACTCGCCGACCGATTCTTCCACCGCATGCGGCTGGTCGGAGACCTTGCGCAGCTGCATGCCGGCGGGCAGCGTCTTCTGCAGGCGTTCGAACTCGGCATCCAGGGTGGTCCCCAGCTTCAGGATGTCGCCGCCATCCTTCATCGCCACCGCGATGCCGATGGCATCCTCGCCCATGAAGCGCATCTTCGGCGACGCCGGGTCGGCGAAGCCGCGCTTGACCTCGGCGATGTCGCCCAGGTGCACGGTGCGGTCGCCGGCCTGGATCGGGAAGCGGCGGATATCGTCGACGCTCTGGAACTGCCCGGTCACGCGCAGCTGCACGCGGTCGGTGGGGGTTTCGAAGAAGCTGGTGGCGGCAATCGCATTCTGGTCGGCCAGCGCCTGCTGCACCTGCTGCAGCGACACGCCCAGCGTGGCCAGCTTGGTGTTGGACAACTCGATCCAGACCTTCTCGTCCTGCAGGCCTTCCAGCTCGATCTTGCCCACGTCCGGCACCCGCTGCAGTTCCAGCTGGATGCGGTCGGCGTAGTCGCGCATCACCGCGTAGTCGAAGCCCTGCCCGGTAAGCGCGTAGATGTTGCCGAAGGTGTCGCCGAACTCGTCATTGAAGAACGGGCCGACGATTTCCCGCGGCAGGTTCGGCTTGATGTCGCCCACGCGCTTGCGCACTTGATACCACAGCTCCGGGATCGCCTTGGAGCGCAGGCTGTCCTTGGCCGCGAAGATCACCTGCGATTCGCCCGGACGCGAGTACGAGCGGATGAATTCGTACTGCCCGGTATTGAGCAGCGCCTTTTCGATCGGCTCGGTTACCTGCCGCGAGACCTGCTCGGCGGTTGCGCCCGGCCACATCGTGCGCACCACCATCACCTTGAAGGTGAACGGCGGATCCTCGGACTGGCCCAGGTGTTTGTACGACCAGGCGCCGATGATGGCGAAGGCGAGCATGGCAAACAGCACCAGCGCGCGGTTGCCCAGCGCCCATTCGGAAAGATTGAAGCGGCGCACGGGGTCAGTGCCCCTTGCCGCGGGCAGCGCCAGCGGCCGGGGCGGCGGCCGGCTTCAGCACCGGTCGGTTCTGCCGGTCCACCGGGGTCACCACCTGGCCTTCGCGCAGCAGGTGGCCGCCGGCGGCTACCACCCAGTCCTGCGCGGCCACGCCGGACAGGACCGGCACCGCGTCGGGACCGTAGGCGCCCACCGTCACCGGCGTGGCCTTGATCGCGCCGTCGGCCGGGTTCACCACCCACACGCTGGCCCTGCCATCGGTACCGCGCAGCACCGCGCCCAGCGGCACCTGCAGGGTGCCGGCGCGGCCGGCGGCGGCGAACACGCGCGCGCTCTGGCCCAGCTCCACTTCCGCCGCCGCTTCCGGCGCCAGGCTGACCCGGGTGGCGTAGGTGCGGCCCTGCGCATCGGCAGCCGGGGCGATCTCGCGGATCGTGCCCGGCAGCATCTGGCCCGGCGCGTTCCACAGTTCCACCTGCACCTGCTGGCCGACCTTGTAATCGCGGATGTTGCTTTCCGGCAGTGCGATGAGCACCTCGCGCCCGCCGTCGGCCGCCAGGGTGAACACCGTCTGCCCGGCGCCCACCACCTGCCCGGCTTCGGCCTGGCGGCTGGCGATCACGCCGTCGGCCGGGGCGCGCAGCTGCGCATACCCGGTCTGGTTGCGGGCCACGGCCAGGTTGGCACGCGCGGCATTGGCCTGGCCCTGCGCGGCCTTGAACGCGGCGGTCTGCGCATCGAGGGTGGACTGGCTGACCAGCTGCTGCTGGGCGAGCGTGGCGTAGCGCTTCTGGTCGTCGCGGGCGCGCACCAGGTCGGCTTCGGCCGCGGCCAGCTGCGCCTGCGACGCGCTCGCCTGCGAGGCGAAGTCGGCCGCATCCAGTTCCGCCAGCAGGTCGCCCTTGCGCACGCGCTGGCCGGCATCGACATGGCGCTTGACCAGGTTGCCGCCGACCCGGAACGACAGCGGGCTTTCCTCGCGCGCATGCACCTCGCCCGGGTATGCCGCCACTTCCTGCCCGCTCACGGTGCCGGGCTGCACCACCAGCACCGGGGTCGGCGCGGCCGGCTCGACATCCTGTTTGCCACACGCTGCCAGCATCAACGCCAGCAGCCCACCGCTCATCCATCGCACGTTGTTCATGAGGTCTCGGACCTTGAAGTACCGGGGGGAACCGCGTGGAGGCAACACTCCATTCCACGACGGCTAATAGTGAACCAGTCGGTATAGTATAAATATCGAACCGATTGGTCTAGTATTGTTTGGATGACTGCCCGCACTGCCGCTACCGCCCCGTCCAAGCCCGCTGCCAAGGCCGCCGGACCCGGCCGTCCGAAGGATCTGGGCAAGCGCGCCTCGATCCTGGACGCGGCCAAGGCATTGTTCGTTGAACAGGGGTACAGCGGCGTCAGCATGGACAGCATCGCGGCCCAGGCCGGCGTCTCCAAGCTGACCGTTTACAGTCATTTCGGCGACAAAGAGACCCTTTTCACCGAAGCTGTGAAATCGACCTGCGTTGAGATGCTGCCCGACGCGCTGTTCGTCACCGATGCCGACGGCGCCCTGCGCGAGCAGCTGCTGGGCATCGGCCGGGCCTTCTTCACCATGATCACCTCGCCGGCGGCAGTGGCCGTGCAGCGGGTGATGATGGCGCCGGACACCGACGACCGGATCCGCGAGATGTTCTGGCTGGCCGGCCCGCAGCGCACCAGCGATGCCCTGGCCGAGTTCCTGCGTGCGCGCACCGAGCGCGGCGAGCTGGAGATCAGCGACTTCCACACCGCCGCCCTGCAGTTCTTCACCCTGATCAAAGGCGAGCTGCATACGCATATGATGTGCGGGCTGCGACCGGCCCCGGCCGAGTGCGACGCCGACGCCCATGTGGCCGCCAGCGTTGAATTTTTCCTGAGGGCGTACGCCACCCGCCCGCTGCGGTGATGACAACATGAATGGACCGGAGGTCGCGGTGACTTCCGGCACTGCGACCCCGGCGCGACGGCAGCGATGCTCTCAGCGCGCCGCCGGCTCCCGGCACCGGTAAAATGGCCGGCCCCTTGCGCTGGATTGAGAACCCCCATGACGATCGATTACGCCCACGCCCGCGAACTGATGGTTGAACAGCAGATCCGTCCCTGGGACGTGCTGGACATCCGCGTGCTTGATGTACTGGCACGTTTGCCGCGGGAGGCGTTCGTCGCCGATGCGCACCGCGCCCTCGCCTATGCCGATATTGAACTGCCGCTGGGCAATGGCGCGAAGATGATGAAGCCGGTCATCGAAGGCCGCACCCTGCAGGCGCTGAACCTGCAGGCAGGCGATGAAGTGCTGGAAATCGGCACCGGCAGCGGCTTCCTGAGCGCCTGCATGGGCGAACTGGCCCGCGAAGTGCTGAGCCTGGAAATCGATCCCGCCCTGGCCGCTGCCGCCCGTGCGCGCCTGGATGCCGCCACCCTCGGCAACAACGTCCGCATCGAGACGGCCGACGCATTGACCTGGGACACCGAGCGTCGCTTTGATGCCATCTGCGTCACCGGCGCGGTGGACACCATCCCGGCCCGCTTCATCCAATGGCTGCGCCCGAACGGTCGCCTGTTCGTCATCCATGGCCGTGCCCCGGTGATGGAAGCGGTGCTGGTCAAGGCCGACGGCAGCCAGGAATCCCTGTTTGAAACCGATATCGACTACCTGCGCGGTGCCGCGCCGGCACCCCAGTTCCATCTCTGAGTCCAAGGAAGCCGCAATGATCCGCCGATCCCTCGCTATTGCGCTGGCCGCCGCGCTGCTGCCCATGACCGCCTCTGCCGCCGACCTGCTGCAGGTCTACGAAATGGCGCGCAACGGCGATCCGCAGCTGTCCGCAGCAGAATCGACCCGTCTGTTCGACAAGGAAGGCGCCGTGCAGGCGCGTGCGGCGCTGCTGCCGCAGATCAACGGTGAGGCCTCGCTTACCCGCAACCGTACCAACCCGAACCACGACGTGAGCTCGGACTCGTACACCACCAAGAACCGCAATTACGGGATCAGTGGTTCGCAGACGTTGATCAACTTCACCCAGTTCGCCAACCTGCGCGCGCAGCGCGAGCTGAGCAAGGCTGCGGACTTCACCTTGGATTCGGCCAACGACGACCTGATCGTGCGCACCTCGGCGGCGTACTTCAACGTGCTGGTGGCCATTGAATCGCTGTCGGCGGCGCAGACCAACGAAGCGGCGGCGAAGAAGCAGTTCGACTTCGCCGACAAGCGCCTGGAAGTAGGCCTGGCCCCGATCACCGACGTGCATGAAGCGCGCGCCCAGTACGACCAGGCCCGCGCCAACACCATCATCGCGCAGAACACCCTGGCCGACGCCTACCAGGCGTTGACCGAACTGACCGGCCAGCCGGTAACCGACCTGCGCGCCCTGCCGGCCGACTTCCGTCCGGAACTGCCGGCCAAGTACGCCACCGTCGACCAGCTGGTCAACGAAGCCGTCGCGCAGAACCCGGCGCTGAAGGCGCAGGAACTGCAGGTGAGCGCGGCCGAAGCCAGTGTGTCGGCAGCCCGCGCCGGCCACCTCCCGACCCTGTCGCTGGGCGCCAGCGTGGGCCGCCAGGCCAGCTGGGGCGACGTGGTCGGCAGCGGTTCCAACTTCAGCCCGGACGCGCGCAGCAACAGCGTCGGCCTGACCCTGAGCGTGCCGATCTTCTCCGGCGGCGCCACCCAATCCGGCGTGCGCCAGGCCCTGGCCCAGCGCGACATCGCCCAGGACGGCTACGAGCAGCAGAAGCGCGCCCTGGACCGCAACACCCGCAACGCCTACCAGACCCTGGTGGCGGGCATCAGCGAAGTGGAAGCGCGCCGCCTGGCGGTGGTGTCCGCGCAGAGCGCCTACGACGCCTCGCAGGTCGGCCTGGAAGTGGGTACCCGCACCGTGCTGGACGTGATCCAGAACCAGCGCATCCTGTTCTCGGCCCAGCTCGAGTACGCCAACGCCCGCTACACCTTCCTGCAGAACCGCCTGCAGCTGGGCCAGGCGGTCGGCGTGCTGGACATCGCCGAACTGCAGGACATCAACCGCCTGCTGACCCAGCAGGCCGCCGCGCCGAGCACGACGGTCAACAGCCAGTGATGCAGCGGTAACCCGGAAACGAAAAAGCCACCTGCGAAGGTGGCTTTTTTTTAATGCGCCAGGACCACGGGCAAATCGGCCGTAGAGCCGGCATCGGTGTTGGGCGGTGGCCCTTCATTCCAGCGGCGGCGGAAGCTGCGGTGCGATCAGTTCCACGGTGCGCTTCAACGCGCCACGTCCATTGCTCACCAGCGCGCAGCCGGCGCTGGCCATGTCCTCGCGCTCCTGCGCGTCCTGCAGCAGGGTCAGCAGGGCATCGCCGACCCCTGCTACGTCATCGGCGATCACCACCGCACCGGCTTCGCGCATGCGCCGGGAAATCTCGGAGAAGTTGTGCAGGTGCGGGCCGGTCACCGTAGCCGTGCCCATCGCGGCCGGTTCCAAAAGATTGTGGCCGCCGATCGGCTGCAGGCTGCCGCCGACGAACGCCACCTGTGCGCAGCCGTAGAACGCCATCAGCTCGCCCAGCGTATCGATCACGAACACGTCGCTGTCCGGCTGCGGCCACTGCTGCTGGCGGCGGGTGCTGACCTTCCAGCCCTGCTCGCGCGCCAGCGCTTCCACCCGCGGGAACCGTTCGGGGTGACGCGGCGCCCACAGCAGCAGCAGGCCGGGAACCTCGGCACGTAGGCGCCGGTGCAGGTCGATGATCGACTGCTCCTCGCCTTCATGGGTGCTGGCGGCGATCCACACCGGGCGCGCGCCCGGCACCGCGGCGTGGAAATGCGCGGTGAACTCGCGCACGTTCGGCGTGGCGATGTCGAACTTCAGGTTGCCCAGCGGCTGCACCTGCTCGGGCAGCGCGCCCAGCTGGATGAAACGTTCGGCATCGTCGGCCGACTGCGCGGCCACGCAGGTAACCGTGCGCAGGGTGCGCTCGATCAGCGGGCGCAGCAGGCGGTAGCCGCGCAGCGACCGCGCCGACAGCCGCGCATTGAGGATGTACACCGGAATGCCGCGGTCACGGCAGCCGAACAGCAGGTTCGGCCACAGCTCGGTTTCCAGGATCAGCGCCAGGCTGGGCTTGAAGTGGCCGAGAAAGCGGCCGACGCTGCCCGGCACGTCATAGGGCAGGTAGACATGGTCAACCGCATCGCCCCACAGCGAGCGCACCCGTTCCGAGCCGGTGGGGGTGATGGTGGTGATCACCCAGCGGATGTCCGGGCGCAGCGCACGCAGGGCATTGACCAGCGGCGCCGCCGCATTGACCTCGCCAACCGACACCGCGTGCAGCCAGACCCGGGGCTGGCCGGTGGGCTGCGGATAGGAGGCGTAGCGCTCGTCCCAGCGCTGGAAGTATTCACGCACCCGGAAGCCGCGCCAGACCAGGTGGTACACCGTGATCGGCAACAGCAGGTACAGCACGACCGAATACAGGCCGCGCAGGATCCATTCGACAGGGCTTTTACGCATGCGCAGAGGATACGGGAGCGGCACCGGGAAAGACATGCGGGGACGGGGCGACGCACCGCAACGGACGCATGACTTAGAATCGGGGCATGTCCGATAACGCTTCCACCGCCACCCGGCCGTCCCTGCGCAACCCGCGCCATTGGCCGACCTTCGCCTTCATCTTTCTGGCCTTCGGCATTGCCCGCCTGCCGTGGGGCCTGCAGCGCGCGCTCGGCCGGGGCGTGGGCACCGTGGCCTACCACGTGGCCAGCAGCCGCCGGCGCGCGGCCGAGGTGAACCTCAAGCTGTGCTTCCCGGAGAAGGACGACGCCTGGCGCCAGCGCCTGCTGCGCGACAGCTTCGATGCGCTGGGCGTGGGCATCTTCGAGTTCGCCCGGGCCTGGTGGGGCAGCATCGACAGCATCCGCCCGAAGGTGCAGGTCGAAGGCCTGGAGCACCTGCAGCGGATGCAGGCTGAAGGGCGCGGGGTGCTGCTGGTCTCGGGCCACTTCATGACCCTGGAAATGTGTGGGCGGCTGCTGTGCGACCACGTCGACCTGTCGGGCATGTACCGCAAGCACCGCAACCCGGTCTACGAGTGGGCGGTGAAGTTCGGCCGGCTGCGCTATGCCAAGGCGATGTACGCCAACGAGGACATCCGCGCCACCGTGCGCCACCTGAAGAAGGGCGGATTCCTGTGGTATGCCCCGGACCAGGACATGCGCGGCAAGGACACCGTGTTCGTGCCGTTCTTCGGCCACACCGCCTCGACCATCACCGCCACCCACCAGCTGGCGCGGATGACCGGGTGTGCGGTGATTCCGTATTTCCACCGGCGTGAGGGCGGGAAATATTTCCTGAAGATCGGCGCGCCGCTGGAGAACTTCCCCAGCGACGACGTCGAAGCAGACACCGCACGGGTGAACCAGGCCATCGAAGCCATGGTGCGCGAAGCCCCCGACCAATACCTGTGGATCCACCGCCGCTTCAAGCGCCAGCCCGGCGGCAGAAGCGATTTCTACAAGTAACGCCACGCCCTGCGTGGCTGCGCGGTGCCCTCCCGTAGAGCCACGCCCTGCGTGGCTGCGCGGTGCCCTCCCGTAGAGCCACGCCCTGCGTGGCTGCGCGGTGCCCTCCCGTAGAGCCACGCCCTGCGTGGCTGCGCGGTGCCGAGCGAAGAGCAGCCACGCAGGGCGTGGCTCTACAGATCCCAGCGGCACCATGCGTACGGGTATTCGCCAATGCTCTCGGCCAGACCGGCGCGGAGGGGATTGGCTACGATGTAGCGCGCAGCATGTTGCAAGGACTCGTCGGTACGGATCGCGTGATCGTAGTAGCCGTGTTGCCACACCTTGCCACCCCCCAACCGGCGGCTGCTGTAAGACTTGAAGACATTCATGCAACTCGCCAACGTACCGCGCCGAAGTTCCATCAGCCAATGCACATGATCGGGCATCACCACCCACGCCATGGACCGGCTGCGGCCGCAGCGCTCGACATGGCGAAGCGAATCGATGACCGCCTCCGCATTGGCGGCATCGGCAAACAGCCTGCGCCGACCATGCACCACAGTGGTAAGGATGTAGAGATACCCGGTTTGGGAAACGCGATGACGTCGAAGTCGGGGACTGGACATGCGAACAGAGTGCCCAAGCCGAAGCAAGCCCGGCATCACCGAATCCCTCACCTGCGCGTAGAGCCACGCCCTGCGTGGCTGTGAGGTGTCAGGTCAAGCGAGATGCCAACGGCATCCGCGTCTAGCCCCGGCATGGCGCCAGCCACGCAGGGCGTGGCTCTACGTTGCGTTTACCCTTCGTTCGGTTCGTCGCTGGCCAGCAGGCTGCCGGCGTACAGCGCGGCCAGCAGCAGGGTCAGGCCGCCCCAGAAGGTGGAATAGAACGCCAGGTGGGTGTTGAGCGGGAACACGGTGACCGCCAGCGCGAGCATTGCCGGGCGTGCGCGTTCGCGCGCCGCCATCGGCGCAAAGCGCCAGGCGCGCCATGCCTGGGCGGTGGCGGCCAGCCACAGCAACAGGCCCAGGACGCCGGTTTCGGCCAGGATCTCCAGCAGGATCTGATGGGCATGCAGGGCCGGGCCGTCGCCCCACACTTCCGGGTGCTCGGGGGTTGGATTGCACTGCGGGTAGGCGTCGCGGAAGCCGCGCGCGCCTACGCCGTTGACCGGGTGCTGCTCGATCATGCAGCCCGCCGCCGCCCAGATCTGGGCGCGCCCGGACAACGCCTGGTTGACCCCATCGCTTTCGCCTTCCCAGGCCATCGCGGTGCGCGCCAGGCGCTCACGGACCTGGCTGGAACCCACGCCCAGCCCGACCGCCACCACCAGCCCCAATGCGACGCAGGCCATCAAGCCGCGTGCGCCCAGCAGGCGCCAGCCCGAAAACGCCAGCACCAGCCCATAGGTCAGCCACGCCGCGCGCGAACCGGCCAGCACCAGCACCACGCCCACGGCCAGGGCCGCCACCACCCAGCCCCAGCGACCGAAGCGGGCCGCGGCAGCAAACAACAGGAACGGCGACAGGCTCGCCAGCACCTGCCCGAATTTCAGGTTGCATGGCCCGAGGACGCCACTGAGGCGATCCGCCGCTGCCATCTCCGCCGGCGCGCACAGGCCGTACCCGCTGATCGCCCACTTCAACTGGTCCATCGACCAGAACAACGGGCTGGTGCCGAGCGCTGCCTGCGCCAGGGCATCCAGCGTCCACAGCCCGGTGATCGCGGCAATGCCCTTCAAGGTCAGCGCACGCCGCTCCGGAGTGGCCACCGCAATGGCCACCAGCCACATGAAAGGCAGGTAGCGCAGGCCGGCGGCGGTCTTGCGCCATGCCGCGCCCGGATCGATCGCATCGAAGGTGGAAAATGCCTGCGGCAGCCAGTAGCCCAGGAACAGGATGCTGGTCAGCGCCCACGCCGGGCTGCTCAGCATGCGCTGCTTGCCCTGCAGGCGCAGCTGCACCATGCGCGCGGCGGCATACAGCGCGCCAAGGCCCAACACGGTTTCGGCGATGCCTGGCAACGGCAGCAACGCCACGTAGGCGATCACCCACCATGGCGCCCAGCGGCCGGCACGGAAGCCTGGCGAACCCGGTGCCGTGAGCGGCTCAGCCAGCGAGGGAGGTATAGAGCTGGAGCGTGTCACGTTGCATCGCCTGCAGGGTGAACGGAATACGCGACGGCAGCGAAGGCGGCTGCGCCAGCAGCTGCAGCGCGCGCGCCAGCAGTGCCTCGGCGTCACCCAAGGGTACCGCGCCGGACGGCTGCAGTTGTTGCAGCAGCTCGCCCACGCCGCCCTGGTTCCAGCCCAGTACAGGCCGGCCCACCGACAGCGCCTCGACCACGGTGCGACCAAAGGCTTCGGGCTTGTCCGACAGCTGCAGGACCAGATTGCTTGCCGCGTAGGCCTCGGCGATGCGCGCGGTGGGCGGCGTCATCAGCACCGCCTCGGCGATGCCCAACGCGCGCGCCTGCGCTTCCAGCTCCTCCACGTAGCGCTCGCGTCCGGGTTCGCGGGTACCGGGCATCCACAACCGCGCCGGCACGCCGGCCGCATGCAGCCCGGGCAGCAGGGTCAGCGCGTGGCCATGGCCCTTGAGCCGGGTGCCACGCCCGGGCAACAGCAGCAGCGGTGCCTCGCCGGCCAGTGCCGGATGCTGCGCAGCCACCGCCAGGCGCGGACGCCGGTCGTTGCCGCCCACGCGCGGGAACTGGGCAGGATCCACGCCACGCGGGATCACCTGCAGGCGCTCGGGTGGCACGCTCGGGTAATGCGCAAGCACGAACTCACGCACGCAATTGGACACGCAGATCACCCGCTCGCCGCTGGTCATCACCGCGCTGTAGCGGCTGGGCGAATTCAGCCCATGCACGGTGGTGACCCAGTGCGGGCGCGCGGCCGCCGGCAGGTTGCGGACGGCGTACAGCCCGAGCCAGGCTGGCAGGCGCGAGCGCGCATGCACGATATCGGCGCGGGTTTCCGCCAGCAGGTTGCGCAGCGTGCGCACGTGGCGCAGCGTCCACAGCGACTTCCTGCCGATATCAAGGGTGAGGTGTTCGGCGCCGCTGGCCAGCAGCGGCTCGACCAAGCGGCCCCCGGCGGACACCACGATCGCGCGGTGCCCGGCCGCGACCAGCGCCGCGGCGATTTCAAGCGTGGAGCGCTCGACCCCGCCGGAGTGCAGCGCCGGCAGCAGCTGCACCACGGTCAGTCGGCGCACGTGCGGTCCTGCCAGCTCAGTCGGCCAGCTCGAAGACCGACCCGCAGTACGGGCACGCGGCTTTGCCGTTGGGCTCGTCTTCGATCGGCAGATACACGCGCGGGTGCGAGTTCCACAGCGCCATTTCCGGCGTCGGGCAGCTCAGCGGCAGATCGCTGCGGTGCACGGTGTAACGCTTTTCGGCATTGGCGGGCGCGGTGGCGGTATGGCTCATGGCGTGGACACAGATTGGGGGTGCGAAGGGCTCGATTCTAGCACCCGGGGCGCAGGGCGGGCGGCGGGCGGTCGCCGCAGGGCGACCGTGCCGGGAACAGCGATCCGCGATTTTTCCGGGTTTAGATCGAACTAATTTCACTTGCCATACCCGCCCGGGCTGTTGCAGGATCGGCTGCGTTCCGATCAAAACACCCGATCGCATGGCCCGTCCCCCGCCGGACCTGCATCGCTTCGACTGCCCCGATGGGCGGCCGGGGTGCTGCTGTCTGCCGAGGTCGCCGATGCGGGCTTGCCCTGCCGCCTGTCCCACCCGGGAGATCCCTGCATGACCCAGCCGCACCCCCGCCCTGCCCGCCGCGCCCTGCTTCCGCTCGCGGTTGCCCTGGCCTGCTCGCCTGCCTTCGCGCAGGGCCTGCAGACCTCCTTCGAGCCCGGCGAACCGGCCCCGCAGAGCGGCACCGGCGGCGTGCAGCTGAAGATCGGCAAGGGACCGGAAGCGCCGTATGCGGCCAAACCGGGCGTTGGCTACAGCGGCTTGCGCGCCCTGCACTACGCCAGCGCCGGCGGCACTGCCAGCACCAGGCTGTTCAGCACCGACGTGAGCATCGACGCCGATACCATCCTGTCGTGGCTGGTCCTGCCGGAAATCGTGGGCGGCGATACCGTGGCGTCCACCTATGTCTCGCTTGACCTGGTGCTGGACGACGGCAGCCGCGTCTCGGCCAGCGCTGTGCGCGACCTGCATGGCGTTGCGCTGGGCGCCAAGGCGCAGGGCGACTCCAAGACCCTGTACCCGCAGCAATGGGCGCACAAGTCGGTGCGCCTGGGCGACGTGGCCGCCCTGCGCGGTCGCCGCGTGGTCGGCGTGGAACTTGCGCTGGCCAGCGCCGACGGCGCGCCGGTGTCGGGCTGGATCGATGACGTGCGCCTGGACAACCAGCCGCGCAACACCCCCGCGCGGCCGTCCGACTGGGTGCTCACCACCCGTGGCACCCAGGCCAACGGCACCTTCTCGCGCGGCAACAACTTCCCCGCCACGGCGGTACCGCACGGGTTCAACTTCTGGACCCCGGTGACCGATGCCGGCGCACTGAACTGGCTGTACCGCTGGAACGAGCAGAACAACGCCGCCAACCGCCCGCAGCTGCAGGCCCTGGCGCTGAGCCACCAGCCCAGCCCGTGGATGGGCGACCGCCAGACCTTCCAGGTGATGCCCTCGGCCACCCGGGGCGTGCCGGAAGCCGACCGCACCAAGCGCGCGCTGTCGTTCTCGCGCGACAACGAAAGCGCACGCCCGTACCGTTATTCGGTGCGCTTCGACAATGGCATCGCCGCCGCCATCGCGCCGACCGACCATGCCGCGCTGTTCCAGTTCGACTTCCCGAAGGACGGCGACGCCAACCTGCTGTTCGACAACGTCGACGCGCGCGGTGGGCTGACCCTGGACGCGGGCACGCAGACCCTTTCCGGCTACACCGATGTGCGCAGCGGCCTGTCCAACGGTGCCACCCGCATGTACGTAGTGGCCAGCTTCGACCGCCCGTGGCGCAGCAGTGGACGCATCGACAGCGGGCGCCCCACCGGCTACATCAAGTTCGACCCGGGCAGCGACCGCCGCGTGACCATGCGCATCGCCACCTCGCTGATTTCGGTCGAGCAGGCCCGCCACAACCTGGCGCTGGAAATCGCCGCCGGGGATACCCTGGCCACGGTGGCCGGCCGCGCCCAGGATGCGTGGGACCAGCGCCTGGCCCGCTTCGACATCGGCCAGGCCAGCGACGACCAGAAGACCACGCTGTATTCCAGCCTGTATCGCCTGTACCTGTACCCCAACTCCGGGTATGAAAACGCCGGCACCGCCGCCGCCCCGGACTGGCGCTACGCCAGCCAGGCCAGCGCCGAGGACGACAACACCGACGGCAGCGCGGTGCGCAGCTTCGCCCCGATCCGCGACGGCAAGGTGTACGTCAACAACGGCTTCTGGGATACCTTCCGCACCACCTGGCCGGCGTATGCGCTGTTCACCCCGGACGATGCCGGCGCCCTGGTGCAGGGCTTCCTGGAGCAGTACCGCGCCGGTGGCTGGGTGGCGCGCTGGTCCTCGCCGGGCTATGCCGACCTGATGGTGGGCACCAGTTCGGACGTGGCCTTCGCCGATGCGTACCTGAAGGGCATCACCGGCTTCGACGCGGCCGAGGCCTACCAGGCAGCCCTGCGCAACGCCACCGTGGTCCCGCCAGATCGTCACGTGGGCCGCAAGGGCATGGACAAGAGCACGTTCCGCGGCTACGCCAGCGCCGACGTGCATGAAGGCATGTCGTGGACGATGGAAGGCGCGCTCAACGACTTCGGCATCGCCAACATGGCCGACGCACTGGCCAAGCGTGCCACCACTGCCGCCCTGCGCGAACGCTACAGCACGGAGGCCGACTATTTCCGCCACCGCGCCGGCACCTACGCCACGGTGTTCGACCCGGCCGCCGGCTTCTTCCAGGGCCGCAACGACGACGGCAGCTGGCGCGTGGACGCAAAGGACTACGACGCACGCATCTGGGGCCACGACTACACCGAATCCAACGGTTGGACCTTCGCCTTCACCGCCGCGCATGACGGCGAAGGCCTGGCCGGGCTGTACGGTAGCCGCGAGAAGCTGGCTGCAAAGCTGGACACCTTCTTCAGCACACCGGAAACCGCAGATCCGAAATTCTCCGGCTCCTATGGCGGCACCATCCACGAGATGACCGAAGCGCGCGATGTGCGCATGGGCATGTACGCGCACAGCAACCAGCCCTCGCACCACATCCCGTGGATGTACCTGTACGCGGGGCAGCCGTGGAAGACCCAGCAGCACGTGCGCGAGATCCTGTCGCGCCTGTACGTGGGCAGCGAGATCGGCCAGGGGTATCCGGGCGATGAGGACAACGGCGAGACCTCGGCCTGGTACGTGCTGGCCTCGCTGGGCCTGTACCCGCTGCGCATGGGGTCGCCGGAATACGCGATCGGTTCGCCGGCCTTCAAGCACGCCCGGGTGGAACTGCAGGGCGGCGCGGTGCTCACCGTGAACGCACCGGAAAATTCGGACCGCAACATCTATGTGCAGTCGTTGAAGATCAACGGCCAGCCGTGGACGAAGACGTGGGTGCCGCATGAGGTGATCGCCAAGGGCGCCACCCTGGACTTCGAGATGGGCCCGGCGCCGTCCACCTGGGGCACCGGCCCGGACGACGCACCGCGTTCGCTGACCGCACGCGGTGAGCGCCCTGCGCTGCTGCATGACCTGCTGGGCAAGGGGGCGCGTGCGCAGCTGGAGGATGGGAAGGTGCTGGCCGCGCTGGTGGATGACGACGCGGGCACCGTGGTGCCGTTCGGTGGCAAGGGCAGCGTGGTGTTCAGCGGGGTGGCCGACGGCGCGCCCTCGATGTACACCTTGACCAGCGGCAATGCAGCGATCCGAGGCGGCAAGTGGACGCTGGAAGCGCGCAAGGCCGGCGGCAGCTGGGTCACCCTGGACCAGCGCAGCGGTGAGGCGTTCGAGTGGCAGCAGCAGACCCGTCCGTTCCGGATTGCCAAGCCGGGCCGTTATGCCGAGTACCGCTTGCGCATCGAAGGGCCGGGCCGGATGCAGCTGGCCGAAGTGGAGTTGCTGGCCCCGTCGGCGCCGTAACGGATCGGGCGCGTCGGGACCGCGTGGGACACGCATGGCGTGTCGCTACGCGGCATCCGCGCACGCTCCGCCGATCCAGGCACCGCCAAAACCGCGTAGGGACACGCCATGCGTGTCCGCGCAGTGCCGGAACACGCGTAGGGACACGCCATGCGTGTCCGCGCGGTGCCAGAACACAAGGTAGAGCCACGCCCTGCGTGGCTTCACGGTGCTGGAACGAAGAGCAGCCGGGCAGAGCCCGGCTCTACCGGGCGCCGACCAGGCCGGCGTACAGCGCGAACAGCTGCTTGAAGTACCGCTTCGAAGGACGAGTGCGCATGGCGCCGTTCCAGAGGGGGGAAGTGGTCGGGCCCGGGGTGGCAGGGTCCTGGGGACCACCGCCAAGCCGGGCCGCGTGGGGGTATTTGGCCCGTGGCAGGTTGCAGGGTGGTGACCGTGGGGCTGCGGGGAGGTTGCGGCCATCTCGCGCGGTAGGTACCGACCGTTGGTCGGTACGGGGTGAAACATCAAATGCAAAAGGGACCGGTGCGGTGCACCGGTCCCTTCTTCAAGGTCTACCGACCAACGGTCGGTAGCTACCTGCAGAGCATCCGGCCAACGGCCGGGGCTACCCGTATTGCTTCGCAAAACCAGACCGCGCAATGCGCGGTCCGCATTGGAACCAGTGAAGGCCTCAGGCCTTCTCCGATTCCAATTGTTTGCGAATCTGCGCATCCACGGCCGCGATCGCGGTCATGTTCAGCACGCGGCGCGAGGTCGCGCTGGTGGTCAGGATGTGCGCCGGCTTGGCCACGCCCATCAGGATCGGACCGATCGCCACGCCGTCGGTGAACACGCGCACCAGGTTGTAGGCGATGTTGGCCGCTTCCAGGTTCGGCAGCACGAACAGGTTGGCGCGGCCCTTCAGCGTGCTGTCCGGCAGCAGCTTCTGGCGAAGCGCTTCGTCCCATGCGGTGTCGCCCTGCATTTCACCGTCCACGTTCAACCGCGGGTTGCGCTTGAGCAGCAGCTCGCGCACGGTGCGCATCTTCAACGCGTCCTTGGAATCGTGGCTGCCGAAGTTGGAGTGCGACAGCAGCGCCACCTTCGGTTCGATCCCGAACAGCTTCATGCGGTAGGCCGCCTGCAGCGTGGCTTCGCAGATCTGCTCTGCCGTGGGGTCTTCCTGCACGTGGGTGTCCACGAAGAAGAACACGCCCTGCTGGTTGATCACGCCGGTCATCGCCGAGGTCGAGGTGACCTTCGGCTCCAGCGGCAGCACGCTGCGCACGTAGCCCAGCTTCTTGTGGAAGCGACCGACCACGCCGGTGAGCAGCGCATCGGCTTCGCCGCGCGCGACCATCACGGCCGCGATCAGGGTCGGGCGCGAACGCATCAGGTTCTTGGCCGCCGCCACCGTCACACCGCGACGGCCGGTGAGGTTGTGGTAGTACTGCCAGTATTCGTTGAAGCGCGGATCGTCGTTGATGTTGGTGACGTCGAAATCGACGCCCGCCTTCATGCGCAGGCCCATGCGCTCGATGCGCGATTCGATCACGTCCGGGCGGCCGATCAGGATGGGGAACGCCAGGCCTTCGTCGACCACGTTCTGCACCGCGCGCAGCACCACTTCTTCTTCGCCTTCGGCGTACACCACGCGCTGCTTGTCGGCGCGCGCACGGTCGTACACCGGCTTCATCATCAGGCTGGTGCGGTAGACGAACTGGGCCAGCTTCTCGCGGTAGGCGCCCATGTCGGCGACCGGCCGCGTGGCCACGCCCGAATCCATCGCGGCCTGCGCCACGGCGGCCGACAGCTCCACCAGCAGGCGGCGGTCGAACGGACGCGGAATCAGGTAGTCGCGGCCGAAGCTCGGGGTGTCATCGCCATACGCCGAGCCCAGGTCGCTGGCCTCGCGGCGCGCCATCGCGGCGATCGCGTGCACGCAGGCGATCTTCATTTCTTCGTTGATCGCGGTGGCGCCCACGTCCAGCGCACCGCGGAATAGGTACGGGAAGCACAGCACGTTGTTGATCTGGTTCGGGTAGTCCGACCGGCCGGTGCCGATCAGCGCGTCCGGGCGCACGCTGCGCGCCACTTCCGGCATGATTTCCGGGGTCGGGTTGGCCAGCGCGAAGATCACCGGGTCCTTGGCCATGGTCTTGACCATGTCCGCGGTGAGGATGCCCGGGGCCGACAGGCCCAGGAAGATATCGGCGCCGTCGACGATCTCGGCCAGCGTGCGCTTGTCGGTGTCGCGTGCGTAGCGCTTCTTTTCCGGGTCCAGGTCGGCACGGCCGGTGTGGATCACGCCTTCGCGGTCGAAGGCCAGGATGTTTTCCGGCTTCAGGCCGAGGGAAACCAGCATGTTCACGCAGGAAACGCCGGCCGCGCCCATGCCGGTCGTGGCCAGCTTGACCTCTTCGATCTTCTTGCCGGTCACCACCATGGCGTTGAGCACCGCCGCGCCCACGATGATCGCCGTGCCGTGCTGGTCGTCATGGAACACCGGGATGTTCATGCGCTCGCGCAGCTTGCGCTCCACCACGAAGCATTCCGGGGCCTTGATGTCTTCCAGATTGATGCCGCCGAAGGTCGGCTCCAGCGAGGCGATGATGTCGACCAGCTTGTCCGGGTCGTTTTCATTGATCTCGATGTCGAACACATCGATGCCGGCGAACTTCTGGAACAACACGCCCTTGCCTTCCATCACCGGCTTGCCGGCCAGCGGGCCGATATTGCCCAGGCCGAGCACCGCGGTACCGTTGGAAATCACCGCCACCAGGTTGCCGCGGGCGGTGAGCTCGCTGGCCTGCTGCGGGTCGGCCATGATGGCTTCACAGGCGTGGGCCACGCCCGGCGAATAGGCCAACGACAGGTCGCGCTGGGTCAGCATCGGCTTGGTCGCCGTGACCTTGATCTTGCCCGGCGGCGACATGCGGTGATAGTCGAGGGCGGCCTGTTTGAAATCTTCGTTGGACATCGCTTTCTGCAGATGAATGGGCGAGAGGAACAGGGGATCATACCCCCGTTGGCGTGGCCGGACCTGTCGCTACGCTGTCGCGATCGTGCTGCGACTGCACAAAACAGGCCCTTCGCTGGCGTATGTGATCCCAGCCTGCCGGGCCCTGATGACAGACGACACCATCAGGATACTGCACGGAAAAAGCCGGGCCCCGGGGCCCCGTCGGGGAGCACCGGGGCCCGGCCAAACACCTCAGCGGGCCGGCGCGGTCAGCGGCGACGGCAGGTCGTCGGTGGCCAGCGGCGGCAGCTCGGCTTCGCGGCCGTCCAGCGCCAGCGCCAGGCGGTCACGGTCCAGCGCGCCTTCCCAGCGCGAGACCACCACGGTGGCCACCGCATTGCCGATGAAGTTGGTCAGCGAGCGGCATTCGCTCATGAAGCGGTCCACGCCGAGGATCAGCGCCATGCCGGCCACCGGCACTTCCGGCACCACCGCCAGGGTGGCGGCCAGGGTGATGAAGCCCGCACCGGTCACGCCGGCGGCGCCCTTGGAGCTCAGCATCGCCACCAGCAGCAGCGCGATCTGGTGGCCCAGGGTCAGTTCGGTGTTGGTGGCCTGGGCGATGAACAGCGCGGCCAGGGTCATGTAGATGTTGGTGCCGTCCAGGTTGAACGAGTAGCCGGTCGGCACGACCAGGCCCACCACCGACTTGCTGCAGCCGGCCTTTTCCATCTTTTCCATCAGCGACGGCAGCGCCGATTCCGAGGACGAGGTGCCCAGCACCAGCAGCAGCTCGGCCTTCAGGTAGCGGGCCAGCTTGAACACCGAGAACCCGCACAGGCGGCAGACCACGCCCAGGATCACCGCCACGAACAGGAACGCGGTGAGGTAGAACGAGCCCACCAGCCAGGCCAGGTTGATCAGCGAGCCCACCCCGTACTTGCCGATGGTGAAGGCGATGGCGCCGAAGGCGCCGATCGGCGCGGCCTTCATCAGGATGTGCACCAGGCGGAACACCGGGGCGGTCAGCGCCTCCAGGAAGGTCAGCACCGGACGACCGCGCTCACCCACCAGGGCCAGCGAAATACCGAACAGCACCGCCACGAACAGCACCTGCAGGATGTTGCCATCCACGAACGCGCTCACCAGCGTCGCCGGGATGATGTCCAGGACGAAGCCGGTGAGGGTCAGCTCATGCGACTTTTCCACGTAGCTGTGCACCGCGGTCTGGTCCAGGTCGGCCGGGTTGATGTTCATGCCGGCGCCGGGCTGCACCACGTGCGCCACCACCATGCCCACGATCAGCGCCAGGGTGGAGAAGAACAGGAAGTAGGCCATCGACTTGGCAAAGACCCGGCCCACGGTGCGCAGGTGGGTCATGCCGGCGATGCCGGTGACGATGGTCAGGAAGATCACCGGGGCGATGATCATCTTCACCAGCTTGATGAAGCCATCGCCCAGAGGCTTGAGCGATTCGGCGAAGGCCGGCTCGTAATGGCCGAGGATGGCACCCAGGACGATGGCCACCACCACCTGGAAATACAGCTGGCGGTAGAACGGCAGCGGCTTGGCCGCAAGGGGGGCAGCGGTGGGAACGTGCATGGGAAGCTCCGGCAGTGTCACGGGGATGCCGGCCGCAGGCGGCGGCATCGGGCGTCGCCTTTTTACGCCCGCTGCATCCAGACGCAGATAACCTATTGGTACTAGCCCCCCTGTTCAGCCAACTGCAGTGCCTACACTGCACGGGCACCGCGCCCCCACGGCGGCGGGTGGCCGTGTCGTTCCGGGCCTTGTCGCCCAACAGTTTTCCCGTTCGCGGCCGTTGTTGTTCTGCCCCACTTTTCGAAGCCAGACCCTATTCCATGCGCCTGACCCCACTGTTCATCGCTCTTACCGCCCTGTCCGCCCCCCTGGCCGCTTCGGCCGCCGACTGGGAAAACTGGCCGACCAAGGTGTCCTTCAGCGACGGCACCGAACTGGCCGCCACTGCCAACATCGCCTACGACCTCAACGACTTCTCGGGCGCAGACGCGTTCGAGGATGACGATGCGGTGCGCCGCAAGGAGTTCGGCGCGACCCTGAAGAAGAAGGGCGTGTACGACGCGATGGTGTACTACGACTTCCAGGCCGACACCTGGCTGGACGTGTTCTTCCGCTTCGAGAGCAAGGCGCTGTTCGGCAAGGATGTGGGCCGCTTCCGCTTCGGTTACATGAAGACCCCGGTGGGCCTGGATTCCAACACCTCCTCGCGCGCCGGCAGCTTCGTGGAAACCGCCCTGCCCGTGCAGGCCTTCTACGCAGGCCGCCGCACCGGCGCCGAGTGGGTGCTGGAGCGCCCGGCCTACCTGATGCAGGTGGGTGCCTACGGTGGCAAGGACCTGCAGGGCGACAATCCCGGCACCACCCAGGCCGTGCGCGGCGTGTGGACCCCGGTGAAGGCGCCGGGCGACGTGATCCACCTGGGCCTGGCCTATTCGCAGGAAAACCCGCGCGGCTACCGCGATGGCCGTGACGTGCATTTCGACGCCAGCGCCCGCCTGCGCGCGCGCCCGGAAGCCGGCCTGACCGACATCCGCCTGGTGGATTCGGGCGCACTGGTCACCGCCGACCAGATCCGCCGCACCGGCCTGGAAGGCATCTACATCAAGGGCCCGTTCTCGGTGCAGGCCGAAGCGCTGCGCACCACCGTCACCCGTGATGGCAAGCCGGATTACACCGGTGATGGCCAGTACGTGATGGGCAGCTGGATCGTCACCGGCGAATCGCGTCCGTACAGCGCGGGCGCCGTGGCCAACGTGAAGCCGGCGCACGATTACGGCGCGGTGGAACTGTTGGCCCGTTACAGCCGCATCGACCTGGACGACGCCGATGTATTCGGCGGCCGCCAGCACGACTGGACCGTAGGCGCCAACTGGTACCTGACCAGCCACTTCAAGTTCCAGGCGAACTACGTGTGGGCGGATGCCAGCCGCCGTGGCGTGCGGACCAAGCCGGAAATCTTCGAGCTTCGGGCGCAGGTGCATTTTTGATGGAAGCACTGCAGGGCGCTTGAGGCGCCCTGCACTACCACGGTGCAGTGACCGCCCTTTGACCGCGGTAGGTCGCGCCCCAGCCGACTGCACGTAGCGATTATTATCCCCGCGACTAAGTATGGTCTCCAGCGCGAGGAGTATCTTGCTCAATGACAATTCCCGAAAAATGCGCTGATCACCTGCGGACACCCAAGCTGTGACAGCCGGAGGAATCGGTAGTGAACAAGACCGTTCGTTGATTCGTGCCTTTGTTCGGCACCTCAACCGACATTGCAATACGGTCAAGCAGGTCGCGGACCTCTGTATCTTTCGAGACTCCGACGTGCAACGTCGAATGGACTCTGCTTTCTTCGTTGATGCAAAGCTTGAAGTCCCCGCCGTCCGGGCCTTCGAGGAACGCGATAGGTTCCGCTCGGGGATCAACGGCCTTCTTTGCATTGAAGAAAATGCACTTCGCGCGACCGTGCTCTCCCTCAATGCGAACTGCACGGGTTGTGAAAGATGTGAAATGGGAAGGAAGGTACCTCGAGCCAGTTCTCAGCCGAGACACAAAAACTGCATCTCCGAGGGCGTAGAGGTCGGCATCCAGCTGTTTGACCGATTCCCTCGAGGTTGCCTCGATGCTTATCTGGACGTCATAGCTCCCTACTCCACGCTCATCTAAGTACCTCAGCTTCGATGCGTCCGTCTCGAACGAGTCGACGGCAAGCGATCCTTGTCCGGCTGCGCACTCCCTAGCGCTGACAGCGAAAGGAGAGAACGCCAAGCACACCAGAGCCGTCAATAACGGTGTTTTCATGAGTTACCCCTTGGGCCAGAGTCGAGCCCTTCGAAACGCCCCCGTTTCGGCAGACCCGCCCCACTGCCGGGGTCTGTACGTGCACTATCATGGGCGCCAGTAAACTCCATGTGAAACCGCCGCACCCCGCATGTACCTCGTCTCCCGCTACCGCCCGTTGCTGTTGACCCTGCTGGTCATGGTGGGCGGTACGCTCCTGGCTGGCCTGGTTGCTGGCCGCTATGCCCAGCAGCGCGCCCTCGCGGCCGAAAGCACCCAGGTGCGCCGCCAGCTGGACCTGTACGCGCAGACCCTTCAGCAGCGCATCGATCGCTTCCGCACCCTGCCCCAGCTATTGGCACTGGACCCGGAACTGCTGCAGGCGGTGAGCAACCCGCTGGATGACGCCGAGCGTCACCGGCTCAACCTGAAACTGCAGCAGGCCAACAACGTCACGCGCGCCTCCACCCTGACCCTGATCGACCGCCATGGCGTAGCGGTGGCTGCCAGCAACTGGGACCAGCCCACCACGAATGTGGGTGAGGACTACAGCTACCGGCCCTACTTCCAGCAGGCCATGGCCAAGGGCACCGGGCGCTTCTACGGTATCGGCATGACGACGGCGGTGCCGGGTTACTTCCTGTCGCAGGCGATCCTCAATCGCGAGGGCGACGTGCTGGGTGTCATCGCCATCAAGATCGAGCTGCGGGCGCTGGAGCAGGAGTGGCTGCAGAGCACCGACATCGTGATGGCCAGCGATGCGCATGACGTGGTGTTCCTGGCCAACGGCGATGCATGGCGCTACCGTCTGCTGCGCCCGCTCTCCCCGGCAGAGCGCAACGAGATGCTGGCCACGCGCCAGTACGCCGACCGTTCACTGCAACCGCTGCAGGCGCGCACGCTGGATGTGCTGTCCGATGGCGGGCGCATGGTGCGGCTGGAGCAGCCGTCTCTGCCGCGCCCCATGCTGTGGCAGACCTACGTGCTGGATGACCCGCAGTGGAAGCTGCACCTGCTGCACGATGCCGGTGCCAGTGCCGCCGTGGGCCGCAGTACCGCGCTGGCCGCTGGCGGCATCTGGCTGGCGCTGTGCTTCTTGACCTTGTTCATCCAGCAGCGCCGGCGCCTGGCCTCACACCGGCAGCGCAGCCGCCTGGAGCTGGAAGCGGTGCTGCAGCAGCACGCACAGGAACTGCGCACCGCGCAGGATGGCGTGTTGCAGGCCGCCCAGCAGGCCGACAGCGGGCTCAGCCGCAGCCTGGCGCACCTGCCGCAGGGTGTGGTGGTGATCGACAGCGAGCAGCGGCTGGTGGCGTGGAATGCGCGCTACCTGGAGCTGTTCCGGTTCCCGCCGGACCTGATCCGGGTGGGTGTGCCCATTGCCGAGGCGTTCCGCTACAACGCCCGCCGCGGCCTGCTCGGCCCCGGACCGATTGATGAGGCCATCGAGCGTCGCCTGAACCACCTGCGCAGCTGCCGGCCGCACATGCGCGAGAGCGAGAAGGACGACGGCACGGTGCTGGAGATTCGTGGCAACCCGCTGCCCGATGGCGGCTTCGTCACAAGCTACGCGGACATCACCGCCTACAAGAACACCGCACGTGAGCTACGCTCGCTGGCCGATGCGCTGGAACACCGCGTGGCCGAGCGCACCCGCGACCTGGACGAGGCGCGGCGCGAGGCCGAGCGCGCCAACCGCTACAAGACCCGGTTCGTGGCCTCGGCCGTGCATGACCTGCTGCAGCCGCTCAATGCGGCGCGCATGTTCGTCTCGGTGCTTCGCGGCAAGCTGAGTGGCGACGCCCGCGAGCTGAGCGAGCATGTGGATGCGGCGCTGGCCGCGCAGGATTCCATCCTCAACAGCCTGCTGGATATCTCGCGGCTGGAATCTGGCACGCTGCAGACCCATGTGCGTGCGTTTGCGCTGTCGCCGCTGCTGGAAACGCTGGCGCGCGAGTTTGGCATTGCCGCCAAAGCGCGTGGGCTGCGGCTGGACTGGGTGGATACCCGTGCGGTTGTAGTGAGCGATGAGGCGCTGTTGCGTCGCATCCTGCAGAATTTCCTCTCCAATGCACTGCGCTATACGCCGCGTGGACGGGTGCTGATCGGATGCCGCCGGGTGGGCGACCAGCTGCGCATTGAAGTGCACGACCAGGGCCCGGGTATTCCGGAGAGCCTGCAGGGCGAGATCTTCGAGGAATTCCGGCGGCTGGATGATGGCGTGGACCAGGAGCGCGGCGCCGGGCTGGGCCTGGCGATCGTGGAGCGCATCGGGCGGCTGCTGGGGCACCGCATCAGCCTGCGCTCCACACTGGGCAGCGGTAGCGTGTTCGCCGTGACCGCGCCGCTGGGCAGCGCCGATGCGATACCGGCGCCCGCCCCTGCCCCGTCGGTGTCTGCGGATTCGGGTGAAGACAGCCCGCTGCGGCAGTGCCGGGTGTGGAGTATTGATGACGACCCACGCGTCTGTGCGGCCACCCGCGCTCTGCTGGAACGCTGGGGATGCCGGGTGGAGCTGGCTGATGGCCCGCATGCCGCGCTGGAAATCGCCTCTGCACTGAACGTGCCTCAGCTGGTCCTACTGGATATTCGCATGGGCCAGTGGCATGGGCCGGACCTGTACGAGCAGCTGTGCGAGCTGTGGAAGGCACGGCCGCCGGTGATTCTGGTTACGGCCGAACGCGATGATGCGTTGAAGGCGCAGGCGGCGGAGAACGGCTGGGGCTTCCTGTCCAAGCCGGTGCGCCCGCCGGCCCTTCGGGCGCTTATGACGCAGCTGCTGGTGCGCCACCGGGCGTAAACCGGTGTGCACCTCACCGGCGCGAGATGCTGCTCTTCGTTGATGGTCATGCCATTACGGAACGTTCGAACGAGGTCGGCGGTCGATCGGGATGCGATCCTACCGATCACGCCTGCCCATCGGAACCGGTCGCCCGCCGCTTCTTCTTCGGCAAATGATCCCGATACCGGCACGGCACCTGAATCGGCGTTTCATCCAACGTCAACGTGATCCGCTTGGACTCCACTTCCACGATCACCTTGCCGCCTACCGACAGCGCAAATCGGTCCATCCACGTACCTCGCAACATCAGGCACGGAATGCGCCCGCCATCCGACATAGGCCTGGAGTTGCTCGATTGAGGGAACTTCGGGATTCGAACGACGCGTTTGCCACCTCCGTGGAAGTCTCCTTCGCCGTGATGGCGAGGGGTTCGAGAGGCTGAAACCCGGTTGATGGCACACGGCGCGGCGTAATCCCGCGACGGTGTTGTACTCCGCCACCCTTCCCACATAGGACATCAACGATTGCTATAAATGAAGTTCCAGCTCCGAGGAGACACCATGCCCTAGTCCGCACGCTAAGTGAAATTGCTTGTTTCGCATAATATTGGATTTCGATAGGCACGCACTACCGAACGTCATGGTAGACACGCAACCAACATAGCGTGATCCAGCGCACACATCGCGATCAACGATTGCGCCATGGAATATCCGCGACCTCCTCTGCAACTTGTGCGATCGAGACCCATCCCGCCAAGCTCACCGCGCACTCTCCACACACGCCAGTTGCGCAGCATGTAAACGTGAGTTAATGTCCGCCACATCGCACGGGGAGTGCGACCTCCTTATTTACTGCACTGCAATAGCGGCGCGGCAAGTTGTGGGTCAGTTTTCGCGCAGAGCACCAGAAACCACGAAGGAGACAAACTTAATGTCTCGTTCGAATTGCAAATGTCTTGAGCTTGTCCTGTTGGCGTCGAAGCACTACTGGAACCATGTCCGGTTGGTAACGACCGGCACTACAGGGGGACGTTCGTGTCGTCGCAATCCAAAACCTTCAGCATTATCCTAGCGGTATTCCTCTCGTGCTTCTGCGGTCATGCCCTGTCCCAAACGGGCGCGCCGCTGACATCTTCACAGGCGGGTGTCTTCTATGAGGACAGGCTGAAAGGCTTGGGCGAGCTGACCTCGCTGGGGAACGACCTTTTTTGGGGACCGCATCAGCCTTTACACAGGGGGAATGCAGTTCACCCAGGTGGACGTCGATCTGCCCGGGAACAATGCGCTTCCTGTTCGGTTCTCCCGCACACTGAAGATGGGCGGCCGAAGGGACACCTTCAAGTCCATGAGCGACTGGGACTTGGACATTCCCTACATCTCAGGCACGTTTGGTCAAAGCGGCTGGGTGTCCATGGTGCCCGGAGAGCCGCTGCGGCGATGCTCGATTCCGCTGACCGCGCCACAGCAGGCAAGCGCGCCCTCTGAGTTCGTGGGAAGCGGACAGGGAAGCGTGGGCTTCGCATTTGACCCCTACTTTTTCTGGGGAGGCCTTTCTCTAAGTCTTCCTGGCACTGAGAGCAAGCCGATGATCATCATGGACGCGGCTGCAAAGCAACCTACAGACGGGAATTCATATCATTGGACTACCGCAGACCGCTGGGTTTTCTCCTGCCTCCCTGGGACGAGCAACGGTGTTTCTGGCGAAGCCTTCATGGCGCACGCCCCGAATGGAGACCGTTACTGGGGTAGCACTGCTCATGTGTGGAATGTTCTCGATACTGGAGGCTCACGCTCAAACCACAATCAGATACATCCATACGGACTCTCTGGGTTCACCAGTGGCGATAACGGACATCAACGGAAGCTTGATTGAGTCGGAATTCTATGAGCCTTACGGCTCATCAACACTTGGCATTCCAGACAACAGTCCTTCTTATGCCGGCCATGTCTCAGATGAGCAAACCGGCCTGATCTACATGCAGCAGCGGTACATGGATCCACAGCTAGGCATCTTCCTATCCGTGGACCCGGTATCGCCCTATCAGCAGCAGGTGGGTCAGTCCAGTCGCTACAGGTACGCCAACAGTAATCCCTATCGCTTCAGTGATCCGACCGGGCGCATCGGCGTAGGTCTTGAGGACAAAGAGCCAGCACCTGAGGCTCCGCCGCCTGAGCCTGAGACGTTAGCGACAGTCCTCGTCGTTGCGACTCGTCCGATCCCCATGCCGGCAGCGGCTCCAGTACCATGGCTAAGCATAGCGGGAAGACTGTTGGGCAGAGTCTCCGGTCCACTTGCGTTGCTTTGGCCAACGCCAATGGGGGCTTCGCCTTGCGAACTACCTGGCGGTCCGCCTTGTGGGGTGATGATGTCAGGCGCGTTCCCGCCTGGCTATTGGCCTGCCGACAGTGGTTCAGCCGAATGGGGAAGGAGAAATGGAGTGGGTGCCCGCGAAGGAACGGACCGATTCCACAAAGGGGTGAAGGAGAACACACCTGGGACGAGGGGTGATCACGATTTCGGGGTCAATCCGGAAACCGGCGACGTGATCGATCAGAACGGAGAGCTAGTTGGAAACCTTAACGATGAATAGCCAGACCACGAATATTGATGGCGATACTTGTGCTGTTGCGATCCTGCTCTATGGAGACTCATTAGACACGAAAGATGCCTCGATTCTTTTGGAACTAAGCCCTACCCGGACACGGAACCGAGGGGAAGAGCGGACAACCTCCTCAGGGGCGCAGATCGTCCAGAAAATTGGATTCTGGGAGCACCGCGTACGGGTACCCCTGGACAACCTCTCCAAGACTATTGTTCAAATGATCAGCGCCATCCAATGTGAGACCGTACTCGGACGTGTCGGAATCGAGAAGGCTGAACTGGATATCTTCGTACCACTGAGTACGAAGGCTCAAAAGAATGGGTTTGAGATGGAGCTTTCACCTCAACTGATGCGCAGACTGGCCATACTCGGCTTCGACGTATTGGTTACAACACGCATCGCCGAATAACTGAAGGTGAATTCCACCAGATTTCGAGGTGTCAGCCATCACATCAGACCCATCGTTCCTGGATGGCGGGAAACTTTCCATCAAAAGTTATTCATGCATTGATTTTGAAGAGAGCGGTCTCTTCGGACCCCTGCGCTGCGATGGTCTTGGGCAATCCGCCTTGTGGGTCGACGGCGTTCCGGCTGACCTCGAGTTCAACGGCGAGAAGGTCGAAATTGTGGGCGGTCTTACGGCGCGCTACACGTCACCAATTCCTTCCCGCCGTGGCAGGTTCGTTACAAGGTCAGCTGGAACTCCGTACCTGGCGCCATGTGGTTTGAGGTCACTGGGCGTGGCACCTACAGTGGAGCGGCGACATCCGCAGTAATCAACTACTCAGGTGTACCTTCCGGCGCCACTTTCCAGGTTCGTGCATGCAAGTCGATCGGCTGCCCTGCTTGGTCCGCCGTCTTCACTGCAACTGGAGGATGATCATGAACGCTCGACTGCTGCAGAGCCGTAGGGTGCACAGTGCACTCGCCATACTCCCGTTCGCCCTGATGGCCAGCGAGGCAATCGGGCAGACAACGATCCGCTATATTCACACAGACGCGTTAGGCTCGCCGGTGGCGGCTTCGGACTTGACTGGGAATATCATCAATTTCAACGCGTACGATCCTTATGGCAAGCCACTGACGAACTCCGGCGAAGACACACCCGGGTTCGCAGGCCACGTGACCGATGCCTCGACTGGTTTCAGCTACATGCAACAGCGATACTACGATGGTGACATGGGAAGATTCGTATCAACAGACCCAATCACGCCGAGAGTTCAACCATTGACAGGATTTAACCGGTACCGTTACGCCAACAACAATCCTTACTCGATGGTTGATCCCGACGGGCGACGATCTACACCACTAGGTGAGGCCTACCTTCGGCACTACTACAGAAACGCACTAAATACCGCACCGCCAGACAAGAAGACTGCGAGCACTGATACTTCAAATTGGCGTGAACTCAGTCGGGAACAGAGCGTCTTCCATCGCCAAGGTGAGGGAGAGGAGAACAATACGAAATGGGTGGACATGACGGGGCACAACGAGGCAGTTTACGACGGAGATGGGAACCTCATTACAGATCGCCTGAACGGCGGAACGTACAATTACTTTTCCCCAGACGAATTCATCGGGCATGCGTTCTTCGACATCCTTCCATACATCCTCTGGGGAAATGGACCGATTGCCGTGACACCAGCGGATCTGGACGCATCGAACCGAATACCCGTGGTGACCATAGGCGAGATTGAAAACCCCGACCAACCTACACCCGCGCCTGAACCTCCACCTGAGCGTGAGTTAAGAAACCGCTTCTAGGGACTACCGGAGTCTTCAATGACCGCCAATCGCTGGACAAATCACCTCCTGCTTTTAGCAAGCGTCGCAGCACTTGCCGCGCTGTTCCTACTTGTCTTCGATAGATTCACGTATTACGACTACCATAGCGCTCAATGCGCCGCAGGCGATGCGAGACTTATCGCAAGGCTTACGGGCTCTTATGACCCGAGCAGGCCGCGAACCCGCGCTGCCCCATATAGGCTCACCATCGAAGCATCTGGCATCGATGATCGACATTCGGTCTCGAACGTGTCAGTTCAAATGGATTCACCTGGAGCAACGCAACTGACCCCAAGCCTTGAGCGAATTGAGCGCGGAGAACATGATGACAGTGCTGTAGCGTTTCGACTTCTTTCACCTCCACTAAAGCTGGAGTACGAAGATCAGCTGCTTGTCGGGACAGTTCGAAGCGATTATTCCGACCGCCCCCCTGTTTCGTTCAAGTGCGCGATAAGGCGAAATTTCCACAGGGAATGGAGGTGGCCATGGTTCGATGCTTGGATGAGCATCTGATTTAAGTACATAGATGACCGGAACAAATGTCCGGGAATCGCCTTCGAGCTTGGCCAAGTTCACGTTTGAAAGGCGAGTCGTCTTCTGAAGCTTGTGCTTGACGATGGTACTGCGCACACGCTCCCCCAGTTGATCAGCAGTTTCGCTTCCCGCACGCCTCCTTGAGTTCTCGTGCTGCTTTCACCAGCCCTTCTTCGTCATCCCACGGCGACAGATAGAACAGCTGACGGTCATTCCACAACCGATCGATCGAACATGGTCGGCGGCAGAACGGGATGCGACCCTACCGGGTGCATCCCGCCATACCGGACCAATCCTCGCTACTCCGACGCTTCTTTGGCTGTCGTAACCGCCACCCGGCGGCTCTTCCTCGGGGTGTGGTCCAGATACCTATACGGCACCGGAATCGGCGTTTCATCCAACGTCAACGTGATCCGCTTGCTCTCTACTTCCACGATCACACGACTGCCTACCGGCAGCTCGAACCGGTCCATCCACATGCCGCGTAGTACCAAGCATGGAATGCGACCACCGTCCGGCAGGGGATGACCACCGGGATGCGAGAACGATCCGACACGCAGACTCTCCGGCACATGCATGCCGATGCGGGTTTGGGGCTGTTCGTTGGAATGCAGATTCGAACTTGAACGACGCATTTGCCACCTCCAAGGAAGTCTCCCTCGCCGGAATGGCGAGGGAGTCGGGAGGTTGAAACCGCTCGAGTACACACGGCATGACGTATTCCCGCGAGGGTGTTGTATTTCGCCACCCTCCCGACATAGGACGTCCACAATCGTTGTACTCGAGGAGATTTCAAGCTCCGAGGCAACACCATGCACCATGCAGCGCGCAAAGTTAAATCGCTTGTTTTGAATGATATTGGAGTATCAATAGGCGCACACTACTACGCGTCGCAATTAGCCCCATATGCATGCAGATACGTTGCTGCTCTCGATGCCCTTCAAGCGATCTCCCCGGTGAAAGATGCCAACCATTCCGGCAATCTACTTACGAATCAGCCGTAAGCCGATGGCGAATGATGCAGGGATGGTCGTCCGGGTCGTACCAACGGCCACCCAAGCGCATCGGAGTTACCAGTCCGAGCTGTCCCGCCCGGGAACTTCATCTACTTCAGAATCCCAGTCGGATTTTCCTTCGTCATCGGAGTCACACGTTCTGAGCGCGGCACCTTCAGTTGTGGCACCAGCCCTTTTCAAGTGCTCGATCACGTCCTTCATGTCGTCGATCACCCATGACTCGGCGTCCTCATCATGTTCGAGCTTCGCGAGCAGCTTTTCGGCTAATTTCAGCGGCGGAATTCGCTTATGACCACCAATTGAACTCCAGTCGTAGGTTGACATCAGATTCACGTCGGCGCCCAAGTCGATCAGTTCTTTTACCCGGTCCGAGCAGAAACCGACATCCTCCACCGTCCTCAAGATGACCAGATGCAGAGGGGTAAACTCAAAGGAATTTACGCGGCGACTCACCTGGCAAACGTTGGTGCGCATGGACTCGCCCACCAATGCAAAGTCATTGACCGTTCGTCCCAGAACGATCCTCTCGTTGTCCTCAATCAGCGGTTTCATTACATCGAAGAGCGTTCGCTTTGGCTGGGAGCCCTCAGCGAGAGCTTGATCGCCTACGCCACACCCAGGCGCAGCAGAAGAGGGCAGCGAGTCGGGCAACGCTTTCGCCTGTAGCGCTGAGGCAACAACAAGTGATGTCGCCGAATGCGGAGCATTCTCTACCAAGACTATCCTCCCAGCTGCAATGCCCGCCGCAGTGGACGAACCCGCACTTTCGGCGGCAGTTGTCGACGCTGCTGCTAAGCGCAGCGCTCCGGCAGCACTGGTGTTCACCGACTGGGAAGGTTGAGATGGGATCATGACGCGCGCCTTAGGTCGAAAGAGCCGCACGTTTTAATGAATCGAAGCGAGTACCGCCTTCAGCTTTTGATCACAATGTTGCAAACAAGGGCGTGACGTGACCAGCCCCTTGATGTAGCAGCTACCAGGCTCCGTGATTACAGGAGAGGATTCGATCCGCATTTTTCCCGACAATATCCAGAGGGTTTTCATGGCGCTCCACGAGCAGATCAATCCCATGACCCGCCTGAAGTCCCAAGTTCCGCTCCATCTGGCGCCATTCCACGTTGCAGCTCACTTTTGTTCAATGGGAAGCTCTGCTAGCCTTCGTTTGCAGCCCTAGGAACACGTCCTCTCCCAGCCACCATTACTGGTGATGACACTAGGTACGTACTGGCCCCGCTCGCGGGGCCAGTCTTTTCTCAGGAACCCGTCGCTGGCGGGTTATTTATGTTTAAGTTGGGTGGTTTCGAGACGGGAGGCGGCCGATCCGCAGAGGCATTCTGCGGACAGAACTCTCTCTCCACCAACGTGCGTGCCCTACGTTGCACGTAGAACTAGCCTGACGCGTCAATCGGCTCGGCTGGAACCGGGAGCGGCGCTGGTGCCGTTGATGCGCGTTAGGCTCCCAGAGAAAGGCCGCCTTCGGTTCGGGTCATGCCAAAAATCGCGCTGCCGAACAACGTCGGCGGTCGATTGGGATGCGACCCTACCGGGTGGGGCCAACGCACGGTTTGCACCGCGTTGCCACACGTCCCGGTCCTAGGTGAGGTCTGCGCCTGCGTCGCCTTCTGGTTCAAGGGCCTTTACCAGTACCGCTGCCTGGGTGCGGCTGACACATTCGAGCTTTTTCAGGATGGCGGTTACGTGGACTTTTACGGTGTTCTCAGCGAGCCCCAGTTCGTAGGCGATCTGCTTGTTGAGCAGGCCATCGGCGAGGCACAGGAGCACGCGGAATTGCTGGGGGGTCAGCTGGGCCAGGCGGGCTGCGAGCAATGCGTCGGATTCGCTGCGCTCTGCTGCCATCGCCGGGAACCAGAGGCCACCGTCGAGTACTGCCGCTACGGCCTGGCCGATGGTTTCGGCCGGGGCGGATTTGGGGATGAAGCCGGCCGCGCCGAACTGCTGGGCGCGACGGATGACGCGCGGGTGGTCGTTGGAGGAGACGATGACCACCGGGATGTCCGGGTGGGAGCCGCGTACGTGGAGGAGTGAGGAGAAGCCTCGGGCGCCGGGCATGGTCAGGTCCAAGAGGACCAGTTCGATTTCCGGGTGCTGGTTGAGGGCGGCCTCGAGGGCTTGGGCGCTTGCAACCTCGATGACCTGGACGGCCGGAAGAGCCTGGCGCAGGGAGTGGACGACGGCGGCGCGGAGTAGCGGGTGGTCGTCGGCGACGAGGATGGTGGTTTCGCTCATGGGGGGATTGTAGGGGGGAATTTTGGATCCCGCGAAGAGCGGACACGCAAGGGTGGGGTTGCCACCCACCGGTAGGGGCACGCCATGCGTGTCCGCGCGGAAAGGAGCGCACCCCGTGCAGCCCACGTGGTTCCCTTCAGCGCGGCTGGGTACTGCCCTTCCAGGCGTCGAGGAACTGGCGGCGTTTCAGGGCATCCAGGTAGACCAGCAGACCCGGGCCCAGCAGGATCGGGCGGTAGCTGCGGCCGGGGGCGCGGCCGCGTTGGGCGGGGACGATCGACATCAGGCGCGCTTCGCGGGAGAGCACCTGCTGGCCGCGGTGGGATAGCAGGTAGTCGAGGAAGCGACGGGCTTCTGCTGCGTTCTGGGCCGTGCGCGGGATGACGGCGGTGCGCAGGACGACGAGGGTGTAGTCCTCGGGCTCGACGATGCCCAGTGGAGCGCCGGCGTCGATGCGGGCCTGGGCGTAGGAGCCGAGTACGTTGTAGACCAGCGAGAGCTGGCCGCTGCTTACGCGGTCCAGCAGTACACCGGTGCGCTCTTCGAGCTGTACCTGGTTGTCGCCCAGCGCGCCGAGCAGAGCGCCGGCCATGCTGCCGCGCTGGCCATCCTGGGTGGCGAGCAGATAGCCCACGCTGCTCCGTTCCACGTCATAGGTGCCTACCTTGCCGGCCAACGGCGCATCCGGGGCGCGCAGCAGTTCTAGCAACTGGCGGCGCGTTTTCGGGACGCGGGCCGCTGGCAGGGTGCGGGTGTTGTACACCATCGCCACCGGTTCGTAGCTGATGCCGAATGCTTCATGCCGCCATTGCGCCCACGCGGGAAGTGCGTCGGTCTGCGGCGAGCGGTGTGGCAAGGCGTGGCCGTCGTTGACCAGCTTGGCCTGCAGGTCCATGCCGCTGCTGATCAGCATGTCCGGGCCGGTGGGGCTGTGGCGCTGTCGCAGGTACTGGGCGTACATGTCCTGGGTGATGACGTCTTCGTAGACGATCTCGGTGCCGGGGTGCAGGCGCTGGTAATCGGTGATGACGGTGGCGAACACTTCGATGTCGGTGGAGCCGTGGATGCGCAGCTCGGCCGTGGCGGTGCCCTTGGCCGGAAAGCGCTGCACATCGCCGGGGGCGGCAAACGCTGGCCCTGCCGCCAGCAGCAACAACAGGAACACGGTGCGCATCATGCGTGCAGCCTCGGCAGACGGATGGTGGCCACCAGCCCGCCGCTGGGCCGGTTGCTCAGGTCGATCTGGCCGCCGTGGCTGTCCACCACGCGCTTGACGATGGCCAGGCCCAGCCCTGCCCCGCCCGGTGCGGCATCTTCGCCACGCGCGAAGCGCTCGAATACGCGCTCGGCATCGCCCGGCGGGATGCCGGGGCCATGGTCGGCGATGGTGATCACGCTGTACTTGCCCTCTTCGGTGAGCGCGACCTGCAGCGGGCCGTCGCCGCCGTACTTGATGGCGTTGTCGATAAGGTTCTTGATCGCTTCGCGCAGCAGCAGCGCATCGCCCTGCACGCGCGAAGACGCCACGCCCACGGCCAGCTGCACGCGTGGGGCAGGCAAGGCCTGCGGCAGCGCTTCGTGCAGCGCCTGGTGTACGGTTTCCACCATGTCCACCGGGGCGAAGCGCTGCAGGTTGGAGCGGTGGATCACGCTCGCATCGCTGAGCAGCTGGTTGAGCAGGCGGCTCATGTGGGTGGCGTTGCGGTCGATGGCGGCCAGGCTGCGGCGCATGTCCTCGGGGTCGTCGTCATCCAGCGCCAGCTGTGCCTGCGCACGCAGGGCGGCCAGCGGGGTGCGCATCTGATGGGCCGCTTCGGCCATGAAGGCGCGCAGAGTTTCATTGCTGCTGGACAGGCGCGCCATGAAGCGGTTCAAGGCCGCCACCATCTGGTCCATCTCGCGCGGCACGCGCGCATCCAGCGGGCTCAGGTCTGACGGCTCACGCCGCGACAGTTCCCGCTCCACCTTCACCAGCGGGCGGAAGGCGCGATGCACGCCGAAGGCAACCAGCGCCAGCGACAGCAGCGAAAGCACGCCAATGGCGAGCAACGCGCGGTTGACGATGTCCTGCGCTACCGCTTCGCGCGCGCGGCGGGTCTGGCCGACCTGCACGCGCACTTCGGCCTGCGCCGAAGGCGAAGAGACGCGCCGCGACACCACCACGAATCGCACCGTTTCGCCGCTGTACTGGGCATCAAACAACTGCGGTTCGTCCGAAGGCGCGCGTGGCGGCAGGGGCAGATCGGCGTAGCCGGTCACGGTGCGGTTCTGGCCGTCGAACACGCGGTAGAACACGCGGTCGTCCGGCGCCATCGACAACAGATCCAGCGAGGCATACGGCAGGTCCACCTGCCACTGTGCATCCACCAGCGCCACCGAATCGATGATGGACAGGGCTGACGACACCAGCAGGTGATCGTAGGAACGGTTGGCGGCGCGCTGGCCGTAATCGCGGGCGGCAAACAGCAACGCCACGGCGAACACCGCCAGCAGCACGCCCAGGTACAGGGTGAGCGTGCGCCGCAGCGAGCTGGGCGCGCGGGTTTCAGCCTTCGGCATCGGGCGTGCCGTCGATGGCTTCGAGCAGGTAACCGCTACCGCGCACGGTGACGATGCGCAGCGGCGCGTCGGCCAGCTTCTTGCGCAGGCGGCCGACATACAGTTCGATGGCATTCGGGCCGGCTTCGTCGTCGAAGCCAAACAGCCCGTTGCCGATCTCGTCCTTGCCGACCACGTGGCCCAGCCGGCCCATCAGGATTTCCAGCAGGCGGTACTCGCGGTTGGGCAGTTCAATCGGCTGGCCATCCAGGCTGACCCGGTGCGACGCGTTGTCGAACTGGAAGCCGCCAATCTGCACCACTTCGCTGGCCTGCCCGCGCGTGCGCCGCAGCAGCACGCGGCAGCGCGCTTCGAATTCGCGGAAGTCGAACGGCTTACCCAGGTAATCGTCCGCGCCCACATCCAGCGCCTGCACGCGGTCTTCGATGCCATCGCGTGCAGTGAGCATCAGCACCGGGGTGGCATCGCCGCGTTCGCGCATGCCGGACAGCACGCGCAGGCCATCGAGCTTGGGCAGGCCGATATCCAGCACCACCAGGTCGAAGGTCTGGTAACGCAGCACGCTGGCGGCGGCCAGGCCGTCGTTCTGCCAATCCACCGCGTGGCCACTGCGGCGCATGCGGCGGACGATGGCATCGGCCAGGTCCGGGTTGTCTTCTACCAGCAGGATGCGCATCGAGGGAGAAACAGGCGGGGGTGCGGGAATCGTAGCGCGAGCGGGGTGTGCCGTGGGTTGCGCTGCGCTGCAGCAGGCGCCGACAGGTGGATGACAGCTTCCCCGCACTAGGCTGCGCCATCGCCAGGCACCCCCGTGCGGACGCGTCCCGACAACCTGCGGGTTGGCATGGCCCACACGCCCTGCCCGCCCACCGCCATGTACCTGGGAGGGTTCATGCACTTCAATCTCCTGCGTTGCCGCGGGCTGGCCGCCTGCGCCCTGTTGTTGCCCATCGCCCCGCTCTGGGCCGCCGATGAGGTTGATGCGGACCGCCCGGTCACCGCCACCTTCGGCGGCCGCCTGCACCTGGATTTCGCCGATTTCAACAACGATGCGCGCGGCACCCCGAACAAGGACGACACCGAGATCCGCCGTGCCTGGCTGGACATGTCGGGCAGGTTCTTCGTGGTGGATTACAAGCTGGAAGCGGACTTCTCCGGCGACCAGGTGGAAGCCAAGGATGTCTACGTCAGCCGTGATTTCAGCGGCGGCAAGCTCAGCGTGGGCCAGTTCAAGCAGTTCTTCTCGCTGGATGACCGCACCGGCTCCAACTACGGCAGCTTCCTGGAGCGCGGCAACGCGGGCACCACGCTGGCGCCGCTGTACCGGCTGGGCGCGTCGTGGCAGGCCGCCAAAAACGACATGACCTGGGCGGCCAGTGCCTACAGCCTGGAGAGCATCGATGCGTGGCAGGTGAAGGGCCGTGCAGCCGGCGGCCGCGCCACCTGGGCGCCGGGCGCCACTGCCGGCGACGTGCTGCACCTGGGGCTGTCGCTGGCGCATGAGCGCTACGACACCCCGGGCGCCAACGGCGTGCCGGCGCTGCGCATCCGCCCGCGCCCGGCTGGGCACCTGTCCGACAACAGCCGGCTGACCCTGATCGATTTCGCTTCCGGGCGCGATACCGACGTCAACAAGTGGTCGCTGGAATACGCGCAGGTGCGCGGCCCGCTGTCGTGGCAGGGCGAGTTCAGCGGTGCCACCTTCGATGACGGCAGCCAGCGCGGCACGGTGCTGGCGGGCTACGGGATGCTGAGCTGGTTCGTCACCGGCGAATCGCGCGGCTACGACCGCAAGACCGGGCGCTTCGCGCGCATCAAGGACATCCGCCACAAGGCCGGTGCGTTCGAGCTGGCGCTGCGTTACGACCAGATGCGCGGTGAGCAGCACCTGACCGGCCAGCCGGACCTGATCGATGCGCGTACCGACGCCTGGACCCTGGGCGGCAACTGGTACCTGCGCCCGAACCTGCGCTTCATGCTGAACCTGATCGACAGCCGCAACCGCGATTACCTCGCCGCGGCCACCGTGGACCACACCCGCGCGGTCACCGGCCGCCTGCAGTTCGATTTCTAACCCCCCCTTGCAAGGAAACCCGCAGATGATGCTGAGCATCCTCGGTTTTGGCATGGTCATTACGTTCATGTACTTGATCATGAGCAAACGACTGTCGCCCTTGGTCGCGCTGATCACCATTCCCATCGTGTTCGCGCTGATGGGCGGCTTCGGTGCGGATATCGACCAGATGATGCTGGACGGCATCAAGAAGATCGCGCCCACCGGCGTGATGCTGATGTTCGCCATCCTGTACTTCGGGGTGATGATCGATGCCGGTCTGTTCGACCCGCTGGTGCGGATCATCCTGCGCCTGGTCAAGGGCGACCCGATGAAGATCGTGCTGGGCACGGCCGCATTGGCGATGCTGATCTCGCTGGATGGCGACGGCTCGACCACCTACATGATCACCGTGTCGGCGATGCTGCCGCTGTACCAGCGGCTGGGCATGAATGCGTTGAACATGACCTGCGTGACCATCCTCGCCGGTGGCGTGATGAACCTCACCCCGTGGGGTGGCCCGACCGCGCGTGCGGCCACCGCACTGCACGTGGACCCGGCCGATGTGTTCGTGCCGCTGATCCCGGCGATGGTGCTGGCCTGCGCTTCGGTGCTGCTGCTGGCCTGGTACCTGGGCCTGAAGGAACGTCGCCGGCTGGGCGTGGTGAAGCTGCCGCAGGGCGGCAGCTGGATGGACTCCAGCGCGTCCGACGACGGCGCGCTGCCGACCGTGGAAGATGCGGAAGACACCAAGCGGCCGAAGCTGCTGTGGGTGAACCTGGCGTTGACCCTGGCGCTGATGACCGCGCTGATCATGGGCGTGCTGCCGATGCCGGTGCTGTTCATGGTGGGCTTCGCGATCGCGCTGGTGATCAACTACCCGAACCTGGCCGAACAGCGTCGCCGCGTGGTCAACCATGCCGGCAACGTGCTGTCGGTGGTGTCGCTGATCTTCGCGGCAGGCATCTTCACCGGCATCCTCAACAACACGGGGATGGTGGAGGCGATGTCGCACAGCTTCCTGGCGGTCATTCCGGATGCATGGGGGCCGTACCTGGCGGTCATCACCGCACTGGCGTCGATGCCGTTCACCTTCTTCATGTCCAACGACGCCTTCTACTTCGGCGTGCTGCCGATCCTGTCCGAGGCGGCCGGCAACTACGGCATCACGCCGGTGGAAATGGCACGCGCCTCGCTCGCCGGCCAGCCGGTGCATCTGCTGAGCCCGCTGGTGCCGTCCACCTACCTGCTGGTGGGGCTGGCCAAGGTGGAATTCGCCGACCACCAGAAATTCACCCTGAAGTGGGCGGTGATGGTGTCACTGGTGCTGATGGCCGGCAGCCTGCTGTGCGCCCTGTATCCGTTCGCTGCCTGATGATCTTCAAGGAGTCCTGACATGACGCTTCGCATCGCATACGTCACCAGCGGCATGGGCAGCGTGGGTACTGCCATCTGCCAGAAACTAGCCCGCAACGGCCACACCGTGGTCGCCGGCTGCGCCCCCAACTCGCCGCGCAAGGCCGGCTGGCTGCGCGAGCAGCGCGAACTGGGCTTCGATTTCATCGCCTCCGAAGGCAACGCGGCGGACTGGCAGTCCACGGTGGCGGCCTTCACCAAGGTCAAGGCCGAGGTCGGCGAGATCGATGTGCTGGTGAACAATGCCGGCGGTAGCCGCGATGTGCTGTTCCGGCAGATGAGCCAGGACGACTGGAACGCGGTGATGGGCTCGAACCTGCATGCACTGTTCAACATCACCAAGCAGGTGATCGACGGCATGGCCGCGCGCAGCTGGGGCCGCATCATCAACATCGGCTCGGTGAGCGCGCACAAGGGCCAGATCGGCCAGGTGAACTTCGCCACCGCCAAGGCGGCGATGCACGGCTTCAGCCGGGCCTTGGCCAATGAGGTGGCCACGCGCGGGGTCACCGTGAACACGATCTCGCCCGGCTACATCGCCAGCCAGTCGATCAGCAGCTTTCCGCCGGATGTGCTGGATCGGCTGGCGGGTTCGGTCCCGATCCGCCGCCTGGGCAAGCCTGAAGAAGTGGCCAGCCTGTGCGCGTGGCTGGCGTCGGATGACGCCGCGTATGTGACCGGCGCCGATTACGCCGTGAACGGCGGGTTGCATATGTTCTGATGCAGTGCCGGGATGACGGGCAATGTGCCGACCAACGGTCGGCACCTACCCTGCATCCCGGATCGTTGTCGCCCCGGACGGTAGCGCCCGACCGTTGGTCGGGCGGCGACCCACCGTCAGAACTCCGCGCTGACCGTCATGAACAACTGCCGCGGTGCGCTCGCGTGGATCGCGTACCGCGTTCCGGTCGGATCGGTCGGAGCGAATGAGCTCAGCTGCCCGGCGTAGCGCTTGTTGGTCAGGTTGGTCGCATTCAACGACACCTTGACGTCGCGCAACCCCAGCCCCGGCCCGAACGCATAGCCCATGCCCGCATCGAACGTGGTCACGCCCGGCACCGACTGGTCGTTGGTGTAGGTGTAATACCGCTTGCCGGTGTACTTGGCGCGCAGGCTGGCGAAGAAGCCATCGCGGTTCCAGCTGATCTCGCTGGACGCCATGCGCTGCGGGGTATCGACGGTGATCTTGCCGGCCACCGGCACGATCGCGCCACCGGAGGTGTAGTCGTCCTCGTAGGTGCTCTTGTTCCACGACACCGCGTTGTACCACTGCAGCCCGTCGACCGGCTTCAGGATGAAGGTCAGCTCGGCGCCCTGGCTCTTCACCGAGCCCACGTTGATGAAGCGGGTGATGCATTCCGGGCGCGTGCCGACTTCGATGCTGGTGCAGGGATTGAGCGACAGCAGGCGGTTGTCGAACATCACGTGGTAGGCCGCGATCGAGGCCTGGTACTTCTCGCCAAAGGTACGGAAGCCGGCTTCGAACGAGCGCGACTTCTCCGGCTCCAAGTCGTCCACGCTGGCGGCGAACGATTCCGGCGACACCTGCAGCGGGCCACCGCTGCCACCGCCGACGAACGCCGCGATGTTCTCCGAGTACGACGCAAACACCTCGTTGTCGGGGCTGAGCTTGAAGCCGATACCGGCCTGCGGCAGCACCGATTCCTTGGCGGTCAGCGTCCCGGAGGCATAGCTGGCTTCGGTGCCGGGCCTGGACACGGCGGTCATGCGGGTGTTCGGGCTCTTGATGCCGACGTCCACGGTCAGGCGATCTTCCAGGAAGCGCATCCGATCCTGCACATAGAACTGGCGGGTGCGGATGTCGTAGTCCTGGTCGAACAGGCGACGGTTCGGGTAGTTCAGGTAGCCGTCGTCCAGGAACGGACCGGTGATGTAGTAGAAGTTGCGCTCCACATTGTGGTCGTTGCGCTCGTACCACAGCCCGGCCTCCAGTTCGTGCAGGCCCAACTGCCAGCTCAGCGCGGCGGTAATGCCCTGGCGGTTGATGGTGTAGTTGGTGCTGCGGATGGAGATCGGCAGCGCCTGCGGCGTGCCGGGGTTGGAGGCCTGCCCCGGCGCCCACCAGTGGCCCTGGCCACGGTTCTCGTGGTGGTAGGCCAGCAGCTTCAGGCGGGCGCTGTCACCCAGGGCAAGGTCGGCATCCAGCGAGTACAGGTTGTCATCGCGCAGCGCGCGGCTCTGGTAGTACGCATCGTCGATGCTGTTGACGCCACCGCTGAAGGCGCAGCGCTGCGCGTTGTAGGTGGCCGGCGCGCAGTAGGCGGCAGCGAGCGCGCGGTCCCAATCGGGCGCGTAGATGTTCCAGTCCCAGCCGAGGCCGCGTTCGAGCATGCTCTTGGACAGGTAGGCGTAGTTGGCCTGGCTGACCCGCGAGGTCGCAGCGAAGGCACCGAAGCGATGGTCGCCCACGTTCCAGACCGCCTTGGCATTGAACTGGCGGGTGGTCTGGTTCTGGTTCGGTTCGGCCCACATATCCGCGTCCTGGTGCACGCCGGACACGTAGGCGGAGAAGCCATTGAGATCGCCCGTGTCCACGCGCAGGAAGCCACGGCGCTGGTTGTCGTCGCCCACGGTGACGCTGGCACGGCCGCCGAACTCGGTGGACGGGTCCTGCGAGAAATACTGGATGGTGCCGCCCAGGTTGCTGGTGGACGCCACCCCCAGTGAGCCGATGCCCTGGGACAGCTCGGCGCCGGCCAGGTTTTCGGCGATCAGTGCACGGGCGATGCTGAGGCCGTTGTAGTTGCCGTAGCTGTTGTCGCCCAGAGGAATCCCGTCGAGCGTGTAGCCCAGCCGGCTCTTGTCGAAGCCGCGCAGGCTGATGGTCTGCGATTCCTCGTTGGCGCCGAAGGCATCATTGGACTGCACCGACACGCCGGGGAGGCGGTCGAGGATCTTCTGCGCGCTGGTGCCGGGCGGCAGCACCTGCTTGTCCACGGCGGTGATGCGCTGTACCTGGCGGGTTTCACCCTGGCCGATCACCGAAACGGCGTCGAGGGTGCGGGCGCTGGGCGCGCCGTTGGCGTCGAGGGTGGCGTCCACGTCGGCGGCGTGCGCATTGGAAGCGCACAGCGCGATCGCCACAGCGATCGTCAGGGGTCGGTTGAGCATGAGGGTCCGTTGCGTGATGGAGATGCCTGCGCGATGCAGGTGCGCGGCCATCTTGCGGACGCAACATGAAAGGATTCTTACGGGTTGCCGAAGCGTGTCGCAAAGTGCGACGAGGTGCCTGTATTCAAGGGAATCACGGCGCGCCCACCAACGACGGGTACGACCGCCTCATTCCGCAGCCAGCTGATCCATCCGGATACGGTTGGCAAACAACGAGAATGCCAGCATGCCCGCCAAGCCGTTGGCGCGACTGACCCAGTGCGGCAGCCAGCGCGGCGGGCGCAGGATGCCTTCTTCGAACAGCGGGGCGAAATCCAGCGCGTCGGTCAGCGACATCTTGCCGGCGAACAGCCAGCGGCAGTTCTGCAGGCGGTCCTCGGCCAGCATGTGGCGGAAGAAGGTGTGTACGGAGACCAGTCCGCGCAGGTACACGGTGTCCTTGGTGAAGGCGGCGCCGCCGGTGACGGGAACGCCGCGGAACACGCGCTGGGCCGAGGCGAAACTCTCTTCGTTGTTCTGGCCGGCGTCGCAGAAATAGCGGAACACCTGGATGAAGTCCGCGCCTTCGCGGGCCATGGCAATGGCTTCGGTGCGCAGGCTGATGCGCTTGAGACGCTCGATGTCGATGCTGCCGGTGATCTGCTCGGCGAAGGTGGCCAACCCTTCCTGAGTGGCGGTAACGCGTGGCGAGGCCAGCGCCAGGCTGGGCAGGTGCGGCTGTTCGCGCCCGTTCAATGCGGTGAGCGAATGCACCAGGGCCTCATGGTGGAACAGCTGCGCGCGGTCGTAGGCGCTGAAGCGCGCACTGGTACGCAGGCGGATGCGGGTGGGACCGGCGGCAGCCTTGGAAATCAGCTCCGGGTCGAGCTGCACGCTGATGATGCGCGACTCGAAGAACGCGTCCAGGTCGCTCTGCAGCTGCAACTGCAGCGCGGTGGCCGACACCGGCACCTGTTCCTCCGGCGCCAGCAGTTCGTGATCCAGCTCCTGGGCGATCTGGATGAAATGGCGCGCAGCGTCGCGGGTACTGGGGCCGTTGCCCGGCAGCGGTTGCTCGGGCGCGCCGTACAGCTCCACCGAGTAGCGGTCCACGTCTGCGGTGCCAAGGGATTCCAGCAGGCCGGCGGCCAGGTCCCAGCTGTGCGCGGAGCGGCGGACGTACAGGCCGATCGGATGGCTGGGGTCGCATTGGGCGCTGATCGCGGCCAGCTCCCGGCGGGTGTCGGCGAAATCCAGTTTCGGGTACGCCAGGACCGGCATCAGTGGCTGGCCGCGCGCTACGCTGGCCAGGAACGGGCCCTGCAGCGACGCCGGCCAGCTGGTCAGCCCAAGCAGCTTGATGTCCGCCACCGCCTGCACCAGGCGCGCGTCCAGCGCGGTGTGGTGGGCGACGTCACGATCCACGGTCATCGGCGGCGTTCGTGGGACGCTGTTCATGAATGGACCTTATCAGGGTCTGGGCCGAGATGTGAGCCAGTTCCGGCCCCTTGAGCATAATTGTCCTATAGTTGGTACAGAAGTAGCCGAAGGAGATTCCCGTGTCGCCCACAGATCGCAGCCGCCCCGATCCTGACAAGGCCACCGCCCGTGGCAACGCCACTCGCAGCACGAGGCGCAGCACCGGCTCCGTCCGCGAGCCGCTGGCCGCCTACGAGGCGCCCGCGAGGGTAAATGCCTTCCGAACCCTGCTGCGCACCGCGCCGCTGGCCGAGCGGGTGCGCATCGAGCGCGAGGGCGTGCCCTACCAGGTGGTCAAGGGGCTCATTGACGACATCTTTGTCAGCAGCACGGAGTTCCAGACGTTCGTCCGGATTCCCAAGGCCACCTTCACCAAGAAGATGCGCGACAAGTCGCTGTTTGCCGGAACCACCGGGCAGTCGGTGGTCGGGCTGATGGAGCTGATCAACAAGGTCGAGGACATGCTCGCTGCGGAACCGGACAACCCCGCCGCCAAAGATTTCGATGTGGAACGGTGGGTGGGCCAGTGGATCCAGCGCCCGCAGCCCGCCTTGGGCGGGCTGGCGCCAGCCGAGCTGATGGACACCCCCAGCGGGCGCGCGTCGGTGATGCGGGTACTGGGCGCGGTGCAGAGCGGCGCCTATCAATGAGGCTGGCCCGGATCGGGTCCACCGGGCCCACCTGGGCACCGGACGACATGACCGGCGCTGGCGCCGCCACCTCGCCCGGGCGCTGGAACCGTGAAGGGGAACGGGTGATCTATGCCGCGCCCAGCCTCGCCATGGCGGTGCTGGAAACGGCTGCGCATATCGACGACAGCGGCTTGCCGCTGAACAAGTACGTCATCGAGATCGACGTGCCCGACGAGGTGTGGGCGGCGCGGTTGATCGTTTCGGTCCACACGCTACCGGTGGGCTGGGATGCAATTCCGCACGGGATGGTGTCGATCGACACCGGATCGAACTGGTACGCCGGCGGCGCCCACGCGATCGTCGAGCTGCCGTCGGCGATCGTGCCGGAAGAATCCATCGTGCTGATCAATGCACAGCATGCGGACAGCCGGCGGATGCGTGCGCAGGCTACGCGGCGGTTGCAGTACAACCTGTTGTTCCGGGGGCGGTAGGTCGCCTGACGGGTTGGGGCAGCCACGCAGGGCGTGGCTCTACGCGGGCTGGTCAGCGGTGCGTCAGCGTTTTTTCGTGGGCCGCCACTGCGCGCCTTTGCTGACGTGGCGGCGTTCGATGGCCTGCTGGGCCTGGCGGACCGCCAGCTTCGCGGCGGCGGCGGCCACCTCTTCCTTGAGCTTGAAATAGTTCAGTAGGCGTTCCTCATCGAGCTCGCCCGAGTCGATCGCGGCGCGTACCGCGCAGCCCGGTTCGCGCTGGTGGGCGCAGTCGCGGAAGCGGCACTGTTCGGCCAGCGCTTCGACGTCGGCAAAGCCCACTTCACCCAGGGCTTCTTCGCCGGTGGGCTTGAGCTCGCGCATGCCGGGGGTGTCGATCAGGCAGGCGCCGGACGGCATCGGAATCAGCGCGCGATGAGTGGTGGTGTGGCGGCCCTTGGAGTCGTTACCGCGTACTTCGGCGGTTTTCATCAACGCGTAGCCCAGCAGGGTATTGGTCAGCGTCGACTTGCCCGCACCCGAGGAGCCCACCAGGACCACGGTCTGCCCTGCTCCCAGCCACGGCAGCAGCGCACTGGCGCTGGCCGGATCGCGCCCGTTGATGGCCAGCAGCGGAATGTCCTGCGCGGCCAGCTCCTCCAGTACCGCCAGGGCATCTTCGCTGTACTCGGTCTGGTCGGCCTTGGTCAGCACCACCACCGGGCGCGCGCCGCCCCCGCCAACCAGCATCAGGTAGCGCTCGATCCGGCGCGGGTTGAAGTCCGCGTCCAGCCCACAGACGATGAAAACGGTATCGATGTTGGCCGCGATCACCTGCTGGTGGTAGTGCTCGCCGGCCGCGCCACGCTTGATCGCGGTACGGCGCGGCAGCAGGGCCACGATCAGGTTCCCTTCCAGCAGCACCCAGTCGCCCACTGCGGCGCGTTCGTGGCTGGGGAAGCGCGGGCGCTGCCATTCGGCCGGCGATTCGGTCTTGATCGCCGCGCCGGGGGCATCGGCCACCACGTAGCCGGTGCGGTGCTGTTCGACCACCCGGCCGGGGCGGGCCTGCGGGTGTTGTTCGAACAGGGCCTGCCAGGCCGGCAGCTCGGGGGCGCCTGCCCAGGGCCAGCCCATGGTCTGCAGGGCGCGGTAGTCGATCGGTTCGCTCATTGGCCCATTCTAGAGGGCGAGCTCCCCCTGCGTCTCAGCCATCGGTGGCAACTGCCCGCCAGTATTGGGATTTGCACCCCGGAAAGGCCCGCCCTGCATCGCACCATTTCCGCTACCATGCGATTTCCACGCCCGATCACGGCCCCGCCATGTCCACGCCCCCGCTGAAGCCGCTTGCCACCCGCGAGCGCCTGTCCGAAGTCCGCTACGAGATCCGGGGCGAACTGGCGCGGCGAGCGCGTGAGCTGGAGGCGCAGGGGCGCAAGCTGATCAAGCTGAACATCGGCAACCCTGGCAACTTTGGGTTCCGCGCACCGGAACACCTGCAGCGTGCCATTGCCGACGACATGGGCCGCACCGATCCGTACACCCACCAGCAGGGCCTGCCCGAGGCACGCGAGGCGATCGCCGCCGCGTACGCACGCCGCGGCGCACCCGACGCGCACCCGGACCGGGTGTTCATCGGCAACGGGGTGAGCGAACTGATCGACCTGTCGCTGCGTGCGCTGCTCAATCCGGGCGATGAAGTACTGGTGCCCTCGCCCGACTACCCGTTGTGGTCGGCGGCGACCATCCTCAATGACGGCCGCCCGGTGTACTACCGCTGTGCGCCCGAGAACGGCTTCCAGCCGGACCCGGCCGAAATCGAAACGCTGGTGTCCTCGCGCACCCGCGCGATCGTGCTGATCAACCCGAACAACCCCAGTGGCGCCAGCTACCCGCGCGTGCTGCTGGAGCAGATCGTGGACATCGCGCGCCGGCACAACCTGCTGCTGATGGTCGATGAGATCTACGACCAGATCCTGTACGACGACGCGGTATTCCAGCCGGTCGCGCCGCTGGCCGGCGAGCACCCGTGCATCACCTTCAGCGGGCTGAGCAAGGTGCACCGCGCCTGCGGCTGGCGGGTGGGCTGGGCGATGCTGTCCGGCGCCGCCGCGCAGCTGGGCGAGTTCCGCGCGGCCATGGACCTGCTCAGCGCACTGCGCCTGTGCGCCAACGTGCCGGGGCAGTACGCCATCGATGCGGCGGTGAACGGCCCGGACACGGTGTCGGCGCTGTGCGCACCGGGCGGACGGCTGTACGAAACCCGGCGCGCGGTGATCGAAGCGTGCAACGCCAGCGAGCACCTCTCGCTGGTCGCCCCGGCCGGCGCGCTGTACGCGTTCCCGGCAGTGGTGGGCGCGGCCGCACGCGGTTTCGATGACCATGATTTCGCGCTGGAACTGATGAATGAAGAAGGCGTGCTGGTGGTGCCCGGGTCCAGCTTCAACGTGCCCTACCGCCACCACTTCCGGGTGACCCTGCTGCCCGAAGCTGAGGTGATGCGCGATGTCTTCGCGCGCATCGACCGGGCGCTGGCGCGCCGCGCCGAGGCCAATACCAAGGTGGTTCCGCTCAAGCCGCGCAGTGCGGTGGCCTGAGGTGGCGCTGCGTTACCTGGCACTGGGCGATTCCTACACCATCGGCGAAGCGGTGGACCAGGCCGGTCGCTGGCCGGAGCAGTTGGCTACGGCCCTCCAGGAGGCCACCGTGGTGGTGGGCGCACCGCAGATCATCGCCACCACCGGCTGGACCACCGACGAGCTGGACGCCGGCATCGATGCGGTCGGCCCGAAGGGCCCCTTCGATCTGGTCAGCCTGCTGATCGGCGTCAACGACCAGTACCGCGGGCGCAGCGTGGAGGAGTACCGTCCGCGCTTCACCGCGCTGCTGGAGCGCGCCATCGCGTTCGCCGGCAAGCGTCCGCAGCGGGTACTGGTGCTGTCGATTCCCGATTGGGGGGTGACCCCGTTCGCACGCGACAACGGCCGCGACCCGGCACGGATCGCGAGCGAACTGGACGCCTACAACGCGGCCGCGCAGGCGATCTGCGCGGAACACGCGGTGGCGTTCGTGGACATCACCGCGGTCAGCCGCGCGCGTGGCGCGGAACCGGCGATGCTGGCCGCGGACGGCCTGCATCCTTCGGCGGCGATGTATACCGAATGGACGCGGCTGGCCTTGCCGGTCGCGCGTACCCTCCTGGATGACGAGGCCACACGCTGAGCACGGACGCATCACCACTGGCCAGGGAACAGGCCCGCCGCATCGCCGATGCGTTCATGCCGACGCAGCGCTTCGGCAACCGACGCGATTACTACTACAGCCGCGGCAAGCTCGGCAGCGATCCGCTGTACCCGGGCGTGCTGGACGCGCTGGCGCCGTGTTCGCGGCCGCTGCTGGATATCGGCTGCGGGCTGGGGCTGCTGGCGCATGTGCTGCGGCAGAACCAGCGCCACCAGGCCTACGTCGGCGTGGATATCGACCCGGACAAGATCGCCCGCGCACAGCGCGCCGGTTCGCGGGCGGCACTGCACGATGCGCGCTTCGACTGCGTGGACGCGAGTGTCGCCCTGCCCGACCACCACGGAAGCGTGGCCCTGCTGGACGTCCTGCAGTACCTGCCGGCCGAGGCCCAGCCGGTGCTGCTGGGTGAGGCGGCCGCGCGGGTGGCGCCCGGCGGGCGGCTGGTGATCCGCACCACGCTGGCCGACAACAGCGGCCGCGACCGCACGACCCGGGTGACCGACATGCTGGCGCATCTGGTGGGATGGATGGGCACGCGCCCGCGCCACTATCCCGATGCGGCGAGCGTGCGTGCGCCGCTGGAGGCAGCCGGGTTGCAGCTGGCGATGGCACCGCTGTACGGCAATACGCCGTTCAACAACTGGCTGGTGACCGCGGTGCGTGGGGAGCGGGCGTGAACGCTCCGCGCCCTCGCCATTCCGCGCTCGGCATCGCGGCACTAGTGGTGAGCCTGGTCGCGCTGGTGCTGTTCGCGGTCACCGCACATGTCGCCCACCTCCCGCGCTACGCGGGCATGCACGAGGTGCCGGTGGCAGTGCTGGTGATGCTGTTCGTGTGCCTGGGGGTCACGGTGGTTGGCCTGCTGCTGGGCGTCGGCTGCGCGCTGCAGCATCAGCGCAGACGCGTCACCGGAGTGCTGGCGCTCGGACTGTCGATCACGTTGCTGTGGGCGCAGGCCTCGCTGGGCAGCTGGGTGCACCAGCAGTGGGAGCAAGCCCACCCGGTGGCGGCAGACCAGGCGTAGAGCCACGCCCTGCGTGGCTGCTCTCCGTTCCAACACCGCTAAGCCACGCAGGGCGTGGCTCTACGGGTTGTGCGGCAGGGTCGCCTGCAGGCCGCGCGCCTGGATCGCCTGCAGTACCGCTTCGATGATTGTGAGGTTCTGGCCGTGGGCCGCCCCTTCGTGCAGCAGGATGATCGCGCCGGGACGCAGGTCGGCGACGATGCGGTCGATGACCTGCTGCGGCTGGCAGTTCACGCCATCGAAACCGCGCGCGCTCCAGCCCACCCGGGTCAGGCTCCAGCGTTTCAGCGCCGGGGCGACGAACGGGTTGGTCATGCCCACCACCGAGCGGTACCAGCGTGGCGGGGCGCCCGCGATATCCGCCAGCGCCTGCTGGCAACGGGCGATCTCGTCGGCCATCGTGGCCGGGCCCAGCCGCCAGAAGCGGGTCTGCGGGTGGGTGTTGCTGTGGTTGCCCAGGTCGTGGCCACGCGACAGTACCTGCCGCACCAGGTCGGGACGGGCGGCGGCGCGCTCGCCGACCATGAAGAAGGTGGCCTTGGCCTGGTAGCGGTCAAGCAGGTCCAGCACGGCCGGCGTCTCGGCCGACGGACCGTCGTCGAGGGTCAGCCAGACCTGTCCCGCCGGGGCCGGCAGCCGGCTCAGCACCGGGGCGTAGAAGCGGCTGTTGGGCAGGAACACCGGCACCAGGAACAGGGCGTGCGAGGCCACCATCAGGGGCAGGCCCAGGGTCCAGCCATACCGCCACCAGAGCAGCGCCACGGCCAGCTGGGAGAGCACCAGCCAGGGCAGCCAGCGCCACGGGCGGCGGGGAATGCGATGCAACGTTTCTGGAACGGTCATGCCCCATGATGCCATGCCGCGTAGAATGGACGGCTCGAATACCCCCGGACCCTGACCGTCATGTCCCTTGATCCCGCCCTGCGTTCGCGCATCGAATCCATCCTCACCGCCGACCGTGTCGTGCTGTTCATGAAGGGCCAGCCGACCATGCCGCAGTGCGGGTTCTCGGCCAAGGCCGTGGGCGCGCTGCAGGACCTGGGCGTCGCATTCGCCCACGTCAACGTGCTGGCCGACCCGGAGATCCGCGAGGGCATCAAGGCCTACGGCGACTGGCCGACCATCCCGCAGCTGTACATCGACGGCGAGCTGGTCGGCGGCAGCGACATCATCCTGCAGATGGCCGGCAGCGGTGAGCTGAGCAGCGTGCTTGGCCTGGCCGCGCCGGACCGCACCCCGCCGCGCATCACCGTGACCCCGGCCGCGGTGGAGATGCTGCGCGGCGCACTGGCCGACGCCCCCGGCGCTGCGCTGCAGCTCGGCATCGACGCGCAGTTCCAGCCGAACTTCCAGCTGGCCCCGCACGACGACAACGCCATCGCCGCCGAATCCAACGGCCTGCGCGTGCAGTTCGACCTGGCCAGCGCACGCCGCGCCGACGGCATCACCATCGATTGGGTGGACGACATCCGCGGCAAGGGCCTGGCCATCGACAACCCGAACGCGCCGAAGGCCGTGCAGGAACTGGCCGTTCGCGACGCTGACGACCAGCGCCGTGCCGGCACCGTGACCATCGTCGACGTGCGCCCGGCGGACGAGCGTGCGATTGCCGCAATCAATGCCCCGTTCGAGACCTTCGACGGCGACAACCGCGCCCGCCTGGAAGCCCTGCCCAAGGACACCCCGCTGGCGTTCCTGTGCCACCACGGTGGCCGCAGCGCGCAGGCGGCCGAGCAGTTCCGCGCATTGGGTTTCAGCAAGGTCTACAACATCACCGGCGGAATCGACGCCTGGTCGGACGCGGTGGACAACAGCGTGCCGAAGTATTGATCGCGCGCAAGACCAACGCTTCAAAAAAAACGCCGGCTATGCCGGCGTTTTTATTTACCCCGCGAAGCCACCCTCGGCCAGGTAATCCAGTTCCTCCGGCGTCGGCATGCGGCCCAGTACCGCGTTGCGGTGGGGGAAGCGGCCGAAGCGGCGGATGATGTCACGGTGCAGTTCGGCGTACTGCAGGTATTCCTTGTCGCCCAATGCGTCGAACATCGCCACCGAGCGCTCCTGGTCCTGCGGATCTTCGGAATGCTCGAACGGCAGGTAGATGAAAGCGCGCAGCTTGGGGACCAGCTGCAGGTCCAGGCCCTCTTCCACCGCGCGCATGGCGTAGTGGCGGGCCAAGCCGTCGGTGGCGTAGGAATGGGCGGTGTCGCGGAAGCAGTTCCGAGGGAACTGGTCGAGCAGGATCATCAACGCCAGCGCGCCATCGGCGCTCTCCAGCCAGTGCTCGCGCGCACGCCGTGCAGCGGCAAAGTGCTCGTCGAGGAATGCCTCGCGGAAACGCGCATCGAACGCGTCATCGCGCGTGAACCACTTCTGCGGTCCCGCGTCGCGCCAGAATTCCACTACGTTTGCCGCTACGTCCATTCACTACCCCTGCGGGCGGCGCGCCGTCCAGGCGCCCACCCAAGCCAATGCCATCACTCGTCAAAGCGCAGGTGGCGGACCGACTTGCCGTTGCGCCGTATAAGCTTAAGCGCCTCGATGCCGATCTGGATATGGTTTTCGACGAACTGGGAGCTGACCTTGGCATCGGACGCCTCGGTCTTGACCCCGTCCGGGATCATCGGCTGGTCCGACACCAGCAGCAGCGCCCCGATCGGGATATGGTTGGCAAAGCCGGCCGCGAACAGGGTGGCCGTCTCCATGTCGATGGCCATGCAGCGCATCAGCCGCAGCCGCTCCTTGAACGCCTCGTCGTGTTCCCAGACCCGCCGGTTGGTGGTGTAGACGGTGCCGGTCCAGTAGTCGTGGCCGAGGTCGCGGATGGTGGTGGAGACCGCACGCTGCAGCGCGAAGGCCGGCAGCGCCGGGACTTCCGGCGGCAGGTAATCGCTGGAGGTGCCCTCGCCGCGGATCGCCGCGATCGGCAGGATCAGATCGCCCAGCTGGTTCTTGCGCTTGAGCCCACCGCACTTGCCCAGGAACAGCACCGCCTTGGGCATGATCGCCGACAGCAGGTCCATGACGATGGCCGCGTTGGGACTGCCCATGCCGAAGTTGATCAGGGTGATGCCGTCGCTGGTCACGCTGGCCATCGGCCGGTCCATGCCCTGCACCGGTGCCCCGGTGAGGTGCGAAAACACGTGCAGATAGCCGCCGAAGTTGGTCAGCAGCACATGCGGCCCGAACTGGTCCAGTGGCACGCCGGTGTAACGCGGCAGCCAGTTTTCGACGATGTCCTGCTTGCTCTTCATTCCCGTTTTCCGTCCTGCAGCTCGTTTTACGCACCAATTGTCATGCGCTTGAACGAATAAGCAAGCCGGGCGGGTCCGCACCGTGCGTTTGGTCACTTGGCAAGGCCGCGCCCAGCCGCTAGCGTCGCGGAACATCTTTCACGCCGCATCGGGGACCACATGCGTACACGATTGACCGCCGGGCTGGGCCTGGCGCTGTTCACCCTGGCTGCGCCCTCGGCGCCGGCGGCGTCGCGCTTCACCCAGGATCCCTACCCCAGCACTTACGCACCGGTTGCCTCGGCGCCGGTAGTGATCCGCAATGCCACCGTGCTGACCGGCACCGGCGCGCGCCTGGAACGGACCGACCTGCTGCTGCGCGATGGCCGCATCGCCGCGCTGGGCACGGCGCTGCAGGCCCCGGCCGATGCGGTGCAGGTGGATGGCAGCGGCAAGTGGGTCACCCCGGGGATCATCGACGTGCACTCGCACCTGGGCGTGTACCCCAGTCCGAGCGTGGGCGCGCACGCCGACGGCAATGAAATGACCGCACCGGTCACCGCCAATGTGTGGGCCGAACATTCGGTGTGGCCGCAGGATCCGGGCTTCGCTGCGGCCCTGGCCGGCGGCGTGACCGCACTGCAGATCCTGCCCGGCTCGGCCAACCTGGTCGGCGGGCGCGGGGTGACGCTGAAAAACATTCCGGCCACCACCTACCAGGCGATGAAGTTCCCCGGCGCGCCGTGGGGCATGAAGATGGCCTGCGGCGAGAACCCCAAGCGCGTGTACGGCACCGGCAAGGGCGTGGCCCCGCAGACCCGCATGGGCAGCGTGGCCGGCTACCGCGCCGCGTTCATCGACGCCAGCGAGTACCTGGCCAAGAACGCGCCGAAGAAGGTCAGGAAGAAGCGCTGGTTCGGCGGCAGCGACAAGGGCGACAGCGCCGGCGACAGCGGTGGCAAGCGCGACCTGAAGCTGGACACGCTGGCCGGGGTGATCGATGGCGACATCCGCGTGCACATCCACTGCTACCGGGCCGATGAAATGGCCACGATGCTGGACCTGGCCAAGGAATTCGGCTTCAAGGTCGCCGCGTTCCACCACGGTGCCGAGGCCTACAAGCTGGCCGACCGGTTGGCCGCCGAAGGCGTCTGCGGCGCGCTCTGGGCCGACTGGTGGGGCTTCAAGATGGAGGCCTTCGACGGCATTCCCGAAAACATCGCGCTGGTCGACCGCCCCGCCAACAGCTGCGCGATCGTCCATTCCGATTCGCCCGAAGGCATCCAGCGGCTCAACCAGGAAGCGGCCAAGGTAATCGCCAACGCACGCCGTGCCGGCATGCAGATCGCACCCGAGCGGGCGATCGGCTGGCTGACCCTCAACCCGGCCCGGTCGATGGGCATCGAACAACAGACCGGCAGCCTGGAGGTGGGCAAGATGGGCGACGTGGTGGTCTGGAACGGCAGTCCCTTCAGCTCGTACGCGCTGGCCGAGAAGGTCTACATCGACGGCCACCAGGTGTACGACCGCCAGGACGCACGCCGCCAGCCGCTGTCGGACTTCATGCTCGGCCAGGAGGCCCGCCCATGAGCGCGCGTTCGCTGCTTCCCCTGCTCGCGCTGGCCCTGCTCGGCGCTGCATCGGCCAGCTCGGCACAGGACCTGCTGGTACGCAATGCCACCGTGCACACCGCCAGCGCGCGCGGCAGCCTGGACCATGCCGACGTGCTGGTCCAGGGCGGTGTGATCCGTGCGGTCGGGCCCGGCCTGGCCGCACCGGCGGGGGCGACCGTGGTCGAAGCCAACGGCAGGCCGCTGACCCCGGCCCTGTTTGGCGGCATCACCGACATCGGCATCGAGGAGGTCTCCGGTGAGGCGACCACGGTGGACAGCACGCTGAAGCTGGACGACCAGCCGCTGCGCCCGGAGTTCGACGTGACCCTGGCCTACAACCCGGCGTCGGTGCTGATTCCGGTGGCGCGGCTGGACGGTATCGGCTTCACCGCGCTGGGCGCCAACAGCGGCGGCGGCTTCGTCGCCGGCCAGGGCGGGGTGATGCGGCTGGACGGCAGCGCCGATCCGATCGGCCCACTGGCGCTGTACCTGCGCCTCGGGTCCGCCGCGGCCGAGCTGACCGGCAACTCGCGCGCGGCGCAGTGGATGCTGCTGGAGCAGATGGTGAGCGAAGCGCGTGGCCGGGTAGCGGTAGATTCGCCGCATGCCCTGCTGACCCCGGCCGGACGCGCCACGCTGGCGCGCTACCTGGCCGGCCAGGGCCGGCTGGTGGTGGAAGTGGACCGCGCCGCCGACATCCGCCAGCTGCTGCGCTGGGCCACGCGCGAAAAGGTCAAGGTCGCCATTGCCGGCGGTGCCGAAGCGTGGCGCGTCGCGCCGCAGCTGGCGCAGGCCGGGGTGCCGGTGTTCGTCGATGCGCTGGGCAACCTGCCGGCCAGCTTCGACCAGCTGGGCGCCACCCTGGAAAACGCCGCACGCCTGCACGCCGCCGGCGTGGCGGTCAGCTTCACCCAGCGCGACGACCCGTCGCACAACGCCCGCAAGATGCGCCAGCTCGCCGGCAATGCGGTGGCAAACGGCCTGCCCTGGCAGGATGGCCTGGCCGGGCTGACCCGGGTGCCGGCGCAGGCGCTGGGCGTGGGCGACCGGCTGGGCAGCATCGAGCCGGGCAAACTGGCCGACCTGGTGCTGTGGGAAGGCGACCCGCTGGACGTGGGCCACTACGCAGAGCAGGTCTGGCTGGGCGGCCGCGCGGTGCCGATGCGCTCGCGCCAGACCGAGCTGCGCGACCGCTACGCCGCCCCGGCGGGCAGCGAGCCGCGCGCCTATTCGCACTGAGGAACGTCGCATGAGCCTGCGCTGGTATTTCGATTTCGTTTCCCCGTTCGCCTACCTGCACTGGCAGCAGCTGAAAACGCTGCCGCAGTTCGAGCGCATCACCCCGGTGCCGATTGCGCTGGGCGCGGTGCTGCACCACATGGGCAACCTCGGTCCGGCGGAAATCCCGGCCAAGCGCCGCTTCACCTACCGGCAGGTGCTGTGGCAGGCGCAGCAGCAGGGCGTGCCGCTGCGCTTCCCGCCTGGCCACCCGTTCAACCCGCTGGCGGCGCTCCGCCTGTGCCTGGCCGCGGACGCCACCCCGGCGGCGGTGGACATCCTGTTCAACTGGATCTGGCGCGACGGCCGCGCCGGCGACAGCCCACAGGCACTGGCACTGCCCGGCGCGATGCTGGACATTGCCGACGTGGCCGCCGCCGTGGGGGCGCCGTCGGTGAAGGAACAGCTGCGCCAGAACACCGAAGCGGCGATCGCCGCCGGGGTGTTCGGGGTGCCGACCCTGGCCATCGACGGTGAGCTGTTCTGGGGCAACGACAGCCACGCGCTGATGGCGGCCGTGCTGGCCGACCCGGGCCTGCTGCGGCAGCCGGAGTGGGAACGGGTGGTGGCGCTGCCGGTTGCGGTGGAGCGAAGCCGGCCAAGCTGACCGGCGCGGTCAGGCAACGGGACGCGTTTTGAGATAGCTTTCACACTTTCGAACGAACACCCTGCCTGGAGGGGGCAAACAGGATGCGCATCGGAATCGTGGTCGACTCTGCCTGTGATCTACCGCAGGACTTCATCCAGCAGCACAACATCGTGCTGCTGCCCATTACCGTCCGGATTGGCGAGGCCGTGCTGGCCGACCACCGCGACGAACAGGCCACCTTGAGCTTCCTGCATGCCCACGTCGCCGAACATGGCGCCGAGGCCGAAACCATTCCCTTCAGCGTGGCGCAGATCCGCGACCTGTTCCTGGGCAAGCTGGTGATCGACTACGACCATGTGTTCTGCATGACGATCACCAAGACGCGTAGTCCGATCCATGACAACGCGATGCAGGCCAGCTTCGCGATCCTCAACGACTACAAGCCGGTGCGCCAGGCGGCGGGGCACAACTCGCCGTTCGCACTGCGCGTGCTGGACACGCAGAACCTGTTCGCCGCCCAGGGCGTGACCGCGGTGGAAGCGGTACGGCTGCGCGACAGCGGCGCCGGCGTGCAGCAGATCCGCGAGCGGCTGGAAGAGCTTGCGTTGAACGTGCACGGCTACATGGTCACCCGCGACCTGTACTACATGCGCGCCCGCGCCCGCCACAAGGGAGACCGCAGCGTGGGCCTGATCAGCGCCGCGCTGGGCAGTGCGCTGGACATCAAGCCGGTGCTGCACGGTTACCGCGGCAGCACCGGCCCGGTGGCGAAGATCAAGGGCTTCGACAACGCGGTGCAGAAGCTGTTCGACTTCGTCGGCCAGCGCGTCCGGGCCGGGTTGCTGACCCCGACCGTGTGCGTGAGCTACGGCGGCGAACTGGCCGACCTGCAGGCGCTGCCCGGTTACGCCAGCCTGCGCGAAACCTGCAAGGCGCATGGGGTGGACGTATACGAGTCGGTGATGAGCCTGACCGGCATGGTCAATGTCGGCAAGGGCGCGGTGACCATCGGATTTGCCGACGGCCCGCACACGTTTACGGCCTGAGTGATCGGGCCGGTTCGTGCACGCCGATTGCACCCGGCGTCTGCGAACCTTGCCACACTCGATGGAGACCACCATGACCCAATACAGCATCAGCCTGCCGGATCCGGCCAAAGCCCGCGGCAACGATCCCGACCTGTCCTTCCGTTCGCAGAGCGCCGGCGGTTTCGCCGAGGAACTGCAGGATGCGCTGCGCAGCACGACATTGTTCGAGCGCTGGCGGGCCAAGCAGCCAGACCCGGATGCGGTGGAACTGCAATGGGGTGCCACCGATCCGGGCGCTACGGTGACCGGTGAGCAGAAAGACCTGCGCATCAACCTGACCGTCTCCACCAAGATCGACAGCGACGTGTTCAAGCAGCGCATGCGCCTGCTCGCCGGTAATCATTGGGAAATGCGCGACGTGCAGTAATCGCCGCGTCGTGCGGGCGGTCAGCTTCCCGTCAGGGATTTCACGGGGCCCGTGCAGCGCGCTCCGGCATCGTGGGCTTGAATCCGCCCTGGAGTACCCGATGCCGCTGCGCCTGCCTGCTACTGCTTCCCTGCTTGCCCTTGCCCTGGCCGCTGCCACCCCTGCGCTGGCGCAGGCCCCGGCTTCCCTGCCCGCCCCCATCCCTGAAGACGGCGCCGTGGCCACCGGCCCCCGCTCGGATCTGCATGCACAGGTGCTGCTGGACCGCGCGCACTTTTCGCCGGGCCAGATCGACGGGCTGCCTGGTTCCAACCAGAAGCGCGCGGTGTCCGGCTTCCAGGCCGCACGCGGCCTGAAGGTGACCGGTGAGCTGGACGATGCCACCTGGCAGGCCCTGCAGCCGGACAGCGCGCCGCCGCTGGCGAGTTACACGCTCACCGCCGAAGACGTTGCCGGCCCGTTCCAGCCGCTTCCGAAGAAGCCCGCCAAGCAGGCTAAGCTCACAGCGATGGGTTTCAGCTCTGTGGGCGAGGCCCTGGGCGAACGCTTCCATGCCGATCCCAAGCTGCTGCAGACCCTTAATCCCGGTGTGGACCTTGGCAAGGCCGGCAGCACGATCCAGGTGCCGAACATCGCACCGGCAGCGTTGCCGAAGGCGGCCAAGCTGGTGATCGACAAGTCGGATTCCACGCTGCGCCTGTACGACGCGGCGGGCAAGGTGTACGCGCAGTTCCCGGTGTCGTCGGGCAGCCAGCATGACCCGCTGCCGATCGGTAAGTGGAAGATCCTGGGTGTCTCGCGCAATCCGCCGTTCCACTACAACCCGAAATTGTTCTGGGATGCGAAGGCCGGCGACCGCAAGGCTACCCTGCCGCCGGGCCCGAACAACCCGGTCGGGCCGGTCTGGATCGACATTTCGAAGCCGCATTACGGCCTGCATGGCACGCCCGAGCCGGGCCATGTGGGCAAGACCGAATCGCACGGCTGCGTGCGGATGACCAACTGGGACGCGCTGCAGGTGGCCGACGCGGTGGATGCGTCGGTGCCGGTGGTGATGCAGGAGTAAACGACGATGCTGATGCGACTGCTGGCGTTGGGCGTGGTGGTGGGCGTGGCCGGCTGGTGGTTGCTGGCGTCGGATAGTGGTGCTTCTGCGTCGGGTGGAGGCCAACCCGTGGTGGAGAGCAGCCAGGCAGGGCCTGGCTCTACGCGGGAGGTTGCTGCTCCTGCGCAGGGCAGCCAGGCAGGGCCTGGCTCTACCGGGGCGGCGGTTGCCCCTATGGAGGGCAGCCAGGCAGGGCCTGGCTCTACGCGGGAGGTGGTTGCCCCTGCGCAGAGCGCGGGGGTTGCCCCGGGGCTGCTGTTGCCGGTGCAGGGGATTACGGCGGCGCAGTTGCAGGACACGTTTACCGATGCGCGCAGCGAGGGGCGGGTGCACGATGCCATCGATATCCTCGCGCCTGAAGGCACGCCGGTGCTGGCGGTGGCCGATGGCACGATCGAGAAGCTGTTCGACAGCGAGCGCGGCGGGCTGACCGTGTACCAGTTCGAACCCGGCGGAACGTACTGCTATTACTACGCCCACCTGCAGCGCTATGCCGATGGGCTGGCGGAAAAGCAGGTGGTCAAGCGGGGCGACGTGATCGGCTACGTGGGCCATACCGGCAACGCCAGCCCGGACGCGCCGCACCTGCACTTCGAGATCCACCGGCTGGGCCCGGAAAAGCAGTGGTGGAAGGGCGAGTCGCTGAACCCCTACCCGGTGCTGCGCGGCGAGCAGGCCCTGCCCTGAGCCCTGCCCGGCCCGGGTGGCTGAACCGGGATGGGGTGGCCAATTGGCCCGGCCGCCGCGAAGGTGCGAGAATCGCCGGCCCTCCCTTTCCGGCTGGCGCACTGGCGCCGCCCTCCTGACCGAGACTACGTGAAGACCCCTGAAAGCCTGCAGGCGCTGATCGAAGATGGCGTCATCGATGAAGTGCTGCGCCCGCTCAAGAGCGGCAAGGAAGCGGCCGTGTACGTGGTGCGCAGCGGCGACGATGTGCGCTGCGCCAAGGTCTACAAGGACATGGCCCAGCGCAGCTTCCAGCAGCGCGTGCAGTACCAGGAGGGGCGCAAGGTGCGCGGCAGCCGCGAGGCACGCGCGGTGGGCAAGGCCAGCAAGTACGGGCGCAAGCAGCAGGAAACGGCGTGGAAGAACACCGAGGTCGACGCGCTGTACCAGCTGCGCGACGCCGGCGTGCGCGTGCCGGAACCCCACGGGTATTTCCATGGCGTGCTGGTGATGGAGCTGGTGACCGACGCGGAGGGGTTCTCCGCTGCGCGGCTGGGCGAGGTGGAGCTGGAGCCCGACCAGGCCCGTGAGTTCCACGCGATCCTGGTGCGCCAGGTGGTGCTGATGCTGTGCTGTGGCCTGATCCACGGCGATCTGTCGCCGTACAACGTGCTGGTGGGGCCGGACGGCCCGGTGGTGATCGATTTCCCGCAGGTGGTGAGCGCCGGAGGCAACAATGCCGCGCGCAGCATGCTGCTGCGCGATGTGAACAACCTCACCGCGTACCTGGGGCGGTCGGCGCCGGAGTTGCTGGATACCTGGTACGGCGAGGAGATGTGGGCGCTGTTCGAGGCCGGTGAACTGCTGCCGGACAGTCCGTTGACCGGCACCTTCGTGCATGACGAATCGACCATCGACCTGGACAGCGTGCGCCACGCGATCAACGACGCGCGCGAAGAAGCGCTGATCCGCCAGCAGGGTCGGGAAGCGGCGGAAGAAGACGACGATTGATGGGGGTACAGCCACGCAAGGCGTGGCTCTCCACGATCAGACGGCCGTACCCACCGGCAGGTGACCAGGCCCACCGGCAGACGGCGGTGACCAGCGGCGTAGAGCCACGCCCTGCGTGGCTGCCCCTGCCTAGGCGTGCAACGCCTTGGCGTGATGCGCGATGTGCTCGCCGATGAACGTGCTGATGAAGTAATAGCTGTGGTCATACCCCGGCTGCAGCCGCAACTGCAACGGGTGCCCCGCTGCCGTGCACGCGGCCTGCAGCCACTGCGGCTGCAGTTGGCTGTCCAGGAACTCGTCGCCGCCGCCCTGGTCGACCAGCAGGGGCAGCTTTTCCTTCGCCGTGGCCACCAGTTCGCTGGCATCCCACTGGGCCCAGCCGGCGCGATCCTCGCCCAGGTAGGCCGAGAATGCCTTCTGCCCCCACGGCACCCGGGTCGGAGCAACGATCGGCGAGAACGCCGACACGCTGCGGTAACGGCCGGGATTGCGCAGCGCGATCACCAGCGCGCCATGCCCGCCCATCGAATGCCCACTGATGCCGCGTGCAGCGCCGGCCGGCAGGTGCGCTTCCACCAGCGCCGGCAGCTCTTCGACGATGTAGTCATGCATCCGGTAGTGCTTCGCCCACGGCTGCTCGGTGGCATTGAGGTAGAACCCCGCCCCCTTGCCCAGGTCGTAACCCTCCGCATCGGCGACGTCGTCGCCGCGCGGGCTGGTGTCGGGCGCGACCAGGATCACCCCGTGTTCGGCGGCGTACCGCTGCGCACCGGCCTTGGTGATGAAGTTCTGCTCGGTGCAGGTCAGCCCGCTCAACCAGTACAGCACCGGCAGTTTCTGAGTGGCGGCCTGTGGCGGCAGGTACACGGCCACCTTCATGTCGCAGCCCAGTACGTGCGACCGGTGCTGGTACACGTCCTGCCAGCCACCGAAGGCGGCGCGATGTTCAATGCGTTCCATGGGCGCGCTCCGCGGCAATCAGAAGTGGACGACCGAGCGGATCGACTTGCCTTCGTGCATCAGGTCGAAGGCTTCGTTGATCTGCTCCAGTTCCATGGTGTGGGTGACGAAGGGCGCCAGTTCGATGTCGCCCTTCATCGCGTCTTCGACCATGCCCGGCAGCTGGCTGCGGCCCTTCACGCCACCGAACGCGGTGCCCTTCCAGGAGCGGCCGGTCACCAGCTGGAACGGACGGGTGGAGATCTCCTGCCCCGAACCGGCCACGCCGATGATCACCGACTGGCCCCAGCCGCGGTGTGCGCATTCCAGCGCCGCGCGCATCACGTTCACGTTGCCGATGCACTCGAAGGTATGGTCCACGCCCCAGGTGGTCTGTTCGACGATGACCTGCTGGATCGGCTTGTCGAAGTCCTTCGGGTTGATGCAGTCGGTGGCGCCGAACTGCCTGGCCAGCTCGAACTTGGACGGGTTGGTGTCGATGGCGAAGATGCGGCCGGCCTTGGCCTGGCGCGCGCCCTGGATCACCGCCAGGCCGATGCCGCCCAGGCCGAACACGGCGACCGAATCGCCTTCCTGCACCTTGGCGGTGTTGTGCACCGCGCCGATGCCGGTGGTCACGCCGCAGCCGAGCAGGCACACGTGCTCCGGGTTGGCGTCCGGGTTGATCTTGGCCAGCGATACTTCGGCCACCACGGTGTACTCGCTGAAGGTCGAGCAGCCCATGTAGTGGTAGATCGGCTGGCCGTTGTAGCTGAAGCGGGTGGTGCCGTCGGGCATCACGCCCTTGCCCTGGGTGGCGCGCACCGCCACGCACAGGTTGGTCTTGCCCGAGGTGCAGAACAGGCATTCGCCGCATTCGGCGGTGTACAGCGGAATCACGTGGTCGCCCGGCTTGACGCTGGTCACGCCCTCGCCCACTTCCACCACGATGCCGGCGCCTTCATGGCCCAGCACCGCCGGGAAAAGGCCTTCCGGATCATCGCCGGACAGGGTGAACGCGTCGGTATGGCAGACCCCGGTATGGGTGATGCGCACCAGCACTTCGCCCTTCTGCGGCGGGGCAACGTCGATCTCGACGATCTTGAGCGGTTCGCCAGCGGCGAAGGCAACAGCGGCACGGGATTTCATCGGGAACACTCCAGGACGGTAGACAAGGCAGGACAGCGCGCGGGCGGCCGCACGCTCATTTCAGGTAGGAACGGATCAGCGCGCTCATGTCGCGCACGCGCTCGGCGCGCTGCGCATCGGACTGCGCCGGCTGGCCGAATTCCTCGCGCAGGTGGGCTTCCATCACTTCGGACATCAGCCCGTTGACCGCACCCCGGATCGCCGCGATCTGCTGCAGCACCGGACCGCACTCGGCACCAGCCTCCAGCGCGCGGTCCAGCGCATCGCACTGACCGCGGATGCGGCGCACGCGGGCCAGGACCTTCTTCTTTTCTTCCGGGGAATGCGGCACGGGACGGCGACCAGGGAACTATACTGGGGGATAGTATACACGACCCGCGAAATGCTGCTGCACGACGCCATCACGGCGCTCCATGGATGCTCCTTCCAACCCCACCCCCAGCCGGACCGACGATGCCCGACGCCCCCTCCTTCGTTGTCCGCTCCTTTGAAGCCAACTACGCCGCCTCCGGCAGTGTCGAGCGTATCCTGTCGCTGACCGTGGACTGCAACTGCGGCACGACCTCCTCCTGCGGCTCAACCCAGCTGATCCACCTGCCCGGTGGCGCGCTGTTCCGCTGCGAACAGTGCGGTTCGCACCAAGCGATCAGCCACGCGCGCCTGGATGCCAGCGCCTCGCCGACACGGCTGCTGCGCGAAAGCGCGCCGACCCGCAGCGCACCGATGGTCACCATCCGCTTCTGAGCCGCTGCCTGCACGCGGCAGGCACGGCCTTCCGACGATGATGGCGTGACACCCCACTGCAGTACCGCCCGCCATGGCCAAGCCGTCCGGCTCCCGTCTCGTTGTCTACGCCGCGCTGGTCGGCAACCTGTGCATCGCCATCGCCAAGTTCGTCGCCGCCGGGATGTCCGGCAGTTCGGCGATGCTCAGCGAAGGCGTGCATTCGCTGGTGGACACCACCAACGAACTCCTTCTGCTGTACGGCCTGCACCGCGCCGACAAGAAGCCCGACACCGTGCACCCGTTCGGGTATGGCCGTGAGCTGTACTTCTGGAGCTTCATCGTCGCCCTGCTGGTGTTCGCGGCAGGCGCGGGCGTATCTGCCTATGAAGGCATCCTGCACATCCGCAATCCGGAACCGGCCACCAACCACACGGTGAGCTACGTGGTGCTGGGCATCTCGTTCCTGTTCGAGGGCGGCTCGTGGTGGGTAGCGCTGCGCGAATTCCGGGCCACCAAGGGGTCGATGGGCTATTTCGAAGCCTTCCGGCGCAGCAAGGATCCGTCCACCTTCACCGTGCTGCTGGAAGACAGCGCCGCCCTGCTCGGGCTGGCGTTCGCGGCGATCGGCCTGGCCGCCGCGCAGTGGCTGGACATGCCCGAGCTCGATGGCGTGGCCTCGCTGTGCATCGCCGGCGTACTGGCGCTCACCGCGTTCCTGCTGGCGCGCGAGACCAAGGGCCTGCTGGTCGGCGAGCCGGCGCACCCCAGCGTCGCCCGCCGGATCATGGCCGTGGCCGACACCGATGCCGACCTGCGCAAAGCCAACGGTGTCACCACCATGCAGATGGGGCCGGACCAGGTCGTGGCGATGCTGAGCGCCGAATTCGAGGACGATCGCACCACCCCGCAGATCGAGGCCTGCATCACCCGGATCGAACAGGCGGTGAAGGCCGAATATCCCGAGCTGGTGGCCCTGTTCGTGAAGCCGCAGACCCCTGAAGTGTTCCGTGCCCGGCGTGCGGCGCTGGGGGACCCGGGATGAAGCCTTCAGCTGGCCGGGCATGGCCGCCAGCGGTGTGTTCATGGCCACCACGGCCGATCGGATAATCTACCCGGCCCCTGCCTGGCCTTCGGCTGCGAGACCCCTTGAACGTGACGGACCCCATAGACGGACACAGCCGGCGCGACACCGAGCGCATGAAAATGGCGCTGGCGGCCGGTGCCATCGTCGGCACCTGGTTCTGGGACGTGGCCAACGACCGGCTGACCGTCGACGAGGCACTGACCGACGCCTTCGGGCTGGACCCGGCCTCGCCGCAGCACGAGCTGCGCCTGGAACAGGTGCTGCATGCCGTGCACCCGGACGACCATGCCGAACTGGTGGCGGCGATCAACGACGCGATGGTGCGCGGCGGCCGCTACGCGCACCAGTACCGCGCGCGCAACGCGCAGGGCCAGTACCGCTGGCTGGAGGCCATCGGCCGGGTCGACCTGGACGATACCGGGCGCCCGCAGGGTTTCCAGGGCGTGCTGATCGACATCGATGACCGCCGGCAGGTGGAAGCGCAGCGCGACCAGGCCCAGGCCCTGCTGCGCTCGTTCGTGGAAGCCGCGCCCGGCGTGGTGTATGCCAAGGACCGCCAGGGCCGGTTGCTGATCGGCAACCATGGCACCACCGAGCTGATCGGCCTGCCGCCGGAGCAATACGTGGGGCGCACCGATGCCGAACTGCTGAACGACCCGGTGCAGGCGGCGATGGTGATGGCCGTCGACGAACGGATCATGTCCAGTGGCCAGGCCGAGCAGCTGGAAGAATCGATCAGCTTCCCCGACGGGCGCCGCGCGGACTGGCTGTCGACAAAGGCGCCGCTGCGCGACGCCGACGGCACCGTCGTCGGGCTGATCGGCACCTCGCTGGACATCACCGAGCGCAAGGCCGTCGAGGCGCGCCACCAGGAAATCGAGGAACGCTACCGCCTCGCCGTGCGCGCGACCAACGATGCGATCTGGGACTGGCGCATGACCGACGGCCACGTGATCTGGAACGAAGCGCTGGCCACGCTGTTCGGGCACACCCTGATGGAGTCCGACGCGCAGTGGTGGCTTGACCACATCCATCCCGACGATCGCGACCGCGTGGATCTGGACATCCACCGGGTGATCGACGGCGATGGCACCACCTGGTACGGCGAGTACCGCTTCCAGCGCGCCGACGGCAGCTACGCCCAGGTCCTGGACCGCGGCGCGGTGCTGCGCGGCCCGAGCGGCGAGCCGCTGCGCATGATCGGCGCGATGCTCGACCTCACCGCGCGCAAGTCTGCCGAAGCGGCACTGGCCGAAAGCGAAGAGCGCCTGCGCTTTGCCACCGACGCCGGCGACATGGGCTTCTGGGACGTGGACCTGGTCAACGACATCCTGATCTGGCCGCCGCGCACCAAGGCGATGTTCGGCATTTCGCCGCAGGTGCCGGTCAGCCTGCGCGACTTCTACGACGGCCTGCATCCGGCCGACCGCGAAGCGGTACACGCGGCCTTCAGCGCCGCCGCCGATCCGGCACAGCGCGCGTTGTACGACGTGGAATACCGCACCGTCGGCAAGGAGGACGGCGTGGTCCGCTGGGTAGCGGCGAAGGGCCGTGGCCACTTCGAGGGCGAGCGCTGCCTGCGCGTGGTCGGCGTGGCCATCGAAGTCACCGCACGCAAACTCGCCGAGGCGCGGCTGCACGAACTCAACGAACAGCTGGAAAGCCGCGTCGCCGAAGAGGTCGCCGAACGGACCCGGGTCGAGGACGCGCTGCGCCAGAGCCAGAAAATGGAAGCGGTGGGCCAGCTCACCGGCGGCATCGCACACGACTTCAACAACATGCTGGCGGCGGTGATCGGCCCGCTCGACCTGCTGTCGCTGCGGCTGGGCGAGAGCGACCCGCTGGTCACCCGCTACATCGACATGGCCATCGACGGCGCCAACCGCGCCGCGCAGCTGACCCAGCGGCTGCTGGCGTTTTCCCGCCAGCAGCCGCTGCAGCCGGTGCCGGTGAATGCCAACCGCCTGGTCGCGGGCATGACCGACCTGTTCGTGCATTCGCTGGGCGGCAATATCCGCCTGGAGACCACGCTCGCGCCGGACCTGTGGCTGACCTTCGCCGACGCCAACCAGCTGGAGAACGTGATCCTCAACCTGGCGGTCAACGCGCGCGACGCGATGCCGGCGGGCGGCCGCCTGTCTGTCGCCACCGCCAACTGCACGGTGGATCGGGACAGTGCCGAGGCGCATCCCACGGTGCCGCGCGGCCAGTACATCCTGGTCACGGTGGCCGACAACGGCACCGGCATGACGGCGGAGGTCATCGCCAAGGCATTCGATCCCTTCTTCACCACCAAGCAGGTCGGCCAGGGCACCGGCCTGGGCCTGTCGCAGGTGTATGGCTTCGTCAAGCAGTCCGCCGGGCACGTGAAGCTGTGTTCCGCGGTCGGCGAAGGCACCACCGTCAAGCTGTACCTGCCGCGCCTGGCTGCCGCCGTCGACACCCTCGATGCGCCCACCGCGGGCAGCATCCCGGCCCCGGTCGGGCGGCGCGAACGGGTGCTGGTGGTGGAGGACGAGCCCGCCGTGCGCCAGTTCTCGGTCGAAGCGCTCACCGCACTGGGCTATGACGTGCTGGCCGCCGAAGGCGCGGCACCCGCGCTGGCGTTGCTGGACGCGCATGCCGACATCGCGCTGCTGTTCACCGACGTGGTCATGCCCGAGGTCAACGGTCGCCAGCTGGCTGATGAAGCGCTACGCCGTCGACCGGATCTCAAGGTGTTGTTCACCACCGGCTACAGCCGCAACGCGCTGGAGCGCGATGGCGTGATCGATCCGGGCGTGCAGGTGATCGGCAAGCCGTTCAGCGTCGCGACGCTGGCGACGCGGGTGCGGGCGGTGTTGGGCGAGGGGCGTTGAGGGGTCTACCTGGTTGCCACGCAGGGCGTGGCACTACGGGCGGGCTGCGGCCAGCTCTACCGACGGATGCAGGCCGAAGGTGCGGTGGTACATGCCGGCGAAGCGGCCCTGGTCCCACACGCCGAACCGGGTGCAGATGCTGGTGACGGTGTCGCCCGGGCCGGCTTCGCGCAGCGCCTTGCGGATCACGTGCATGCGTTCAAGCATGTAGTACTGGTGCGGCCCCATGCCGAACACTTCATCGAAGGCGCGGTTGAGGGAACGCTGCGATGTCCCCGCGCTGAGGATCAGGTCGCCGATCACCGCCTCGCCGCGGATGCTCTTGTGGATATGGTCGAGGCTGCGGCGGATGATCTCGTTGCGCGGTACCGTGGGTCGCCCGCGCGCACGCTGCACCGCCTCGGGGTTGGCCAGCACCATGCAGCGCAGCAGCGCGTGGATGAGCTGGCCGCTGAACGCCTTGCGCACGCTCGGCGCCTGGAACAGCGTGGGGTCGTCGCGGTCGATCACCAGCGCGCGCGTCACCAGGGTGATGATCGCGGTGACTTCCTCGCGGCCGATGTTGACCGGAGTGATGCGGGCGATGTGGTCGTCGAACAGGCCGGCCACTTCGCGCGCACGCTGCACCACCGCGACCACGTCCATGCTCAGCGCGATGAAGCGCGACGGCCTGCGTGAGTACCCATGCACCTCGCCGCCGGGCGGGTACCAGATGAACTGCTCATCGGAGGTCTCCTGCCCCTGCATGGCCGCATCGCTGCCGGGCAGCGAGACGTAGGCCAGGTAGCGATGGTGCTCGTTCAGTCCGTTGAACAGCACCGGCGCCCCGTCGCTGCCCAGCATGGCAACGACATCGCCGGCATCCAGCAGCTCCAGCGTCCACTCGCCCCTGCCGGGCCCGACCAGGCGCATGACACCGTCCACGCCGGCAAGCGCGTCGGTGTAAGCCTCGAAGTCGTTGAATCGCTGAAGCGGCATGGGGGGGCGCCGTGGACGAAAGGGAGGTACCGCACGTGCGGTGTGCCAGGCTGCGGCGATTCCCCCATGAAGGTCGCTGCCCGGCGTGTGCCATCCGCTAGTTGAAGTTCTCCCGGATGGTGGTGACCCGGCCTTCGCGGAAGGTGATCTGGATTTTCATCATCCTGGTGCTCCCTGATTGCCGGGGCAGACACGCCCCGGGGCCGACTTTGCCACAAGCCGGCGCCCGGGGATATTGTCCCTGGGTCACAGTTCAGCGCAGCGGATCGGCTGGCACGCCCTCATGGGTGATGCGCACCGGCAGCACGTGGCCCTGTTCATCGAAGTGCATGCGCTCGATGGCCGTGGCGCGGTGATCGCGCGCCTTGTCGCCCAGCGGACGCCGGTGATAGACGATGTACCAGTTGTCGCTGCCCGGGGCGTGGATGACCGAGTGGTGGCCGGCACTGGTGGCAATGGCCGGGTCCTGCTGCAGGATCCGGCCGATCCGCTTGAACGGGCCGGTGGGCGCATCGGCGATGGCATAGGCCACCGAGTAATCCGGACCGCCCCAGCCACCTTCGGACCACATGAAGTAGTAACGGCCATCGCGCTTGAACATCAGCGGGCCTTCCACGTATTCCGGGGCCGGGGTGATTTCCTTGAACACGGTGCCGTCGGCCAGCGGCAGCACGCCGGTGAAATCGTCCTTCAGGCGCACGATATTGGCGTGCTTCCAGCCGCCGTAGAGCATGTACCAGCTGCCATCGTCGTCCTTGAACACGAACTGGTCGATCGGCTGGGCGCCGTTGTGGAACCCGCCCACCAGGGGCTTGCCGAGCAGGTCGCGGTAAGGCCCTTCGGGCTTGTCGGCCACGGCCACGCCGATCCCACCCAGCTCCTGGTCGTTCTTGATGTCGTTGGCGGAGAAGAAGAAATAGTAGCGGCCGTCCTTCTCCACCACCGAGGGTGCCCACATCGCCTCGCGCGCCCAGGAAACCGCCTCGACCTTCAGGACGCCGGGATGCTTCGTCCAGGTCACAAGGTCGGGTGAGGAAAACGCGTCGAACACGGTCTGCTCGGCGTACTCGCGCGAGCTGGTGGGGAAGATCCAGTACTTCCCGTTGAATACGGCTGCTTCCGGGTCGGCGTACCAGCCCGGCAGGATGGGGTTGCCGGACATCGCCGGTGCCTTGCCCTGCGCCACGCCGGTTGCACCCGCCCCGAATGAAACGCTTGCTGCCAATGCCGCGGCCATCATCGTGCTGCGAAACGTCATGCCCTGCCCTCCCGAACCGGTAAATGAGGGTCGAGTTTAGATCGATTCAGTCCCGGATTTCCGTGCGCAGGGTCACCCGCGCGCACAGCCCGCCGCCGGCGCGGTTGGCCAGGGCCAAACGACCGCCGAGTGCGTGGGTCAACTGTTCGGCGATCGCCAGTCCCAGTCCGGTGCCGCCACTGGCGCGACCGCGGGAAGGCTCGAGGCGGTGGAAAGGCTGCAGCACGTCCGCCAGGGCTGCGTCCGGAATGCCCGGCCCGCGGTCCAGTACGTCGATCGCGACCCACCCGTCGGCTTCGGCGGTGTGGGCGATCTCCGCGCTGCCTGCGTACGCAAGCGCGTTGTCGACCAGGTTCTGCACGATCCGGCGCAGCACCTGGGGATGCGTGCTCATCGCCACGCAGTCACCTGCGCGCCGCTGCACCGGCTTGCCCATGTCCTCATAGTCGCCGACCACGCTGTCGAGGAAGGCCGGCAGGTCGAGCCGGACAGCTGCGCCAAGGCTGGTCGTGGCGCTGCGTGCGTAGTCGATCCCCTCGCGCACCAGCTGCGCAAGCTGGGTGACGTCGGCAAGCAGGCGCTCCTGCGTGGGGGTTTCGTCCAACGCCTCGATACGCAGGCGCAGGCGCGTGATGGGCGTCTGCAGGTCATGCGAGATCGACGCGAGAATCTGCATGCGTTCGCTGACGTGTGCTGACACGCGGGACTGCAGTGCGTTGAGTGCACGCGCCGCTGCCTCGACTTCGCGCGGACCGGTCTCGCTGATCGCGGGACCGCGGCCGGACACATCCAAGCGCTCGGCCGCAGCGGCCAGCGTCAGCAGCGGTCGGGTCGCCAGGCGCACCGCCCACCACACACAGCCCACCAGAAGCAGCACCTGCACGCCCAGCACCCACGGCAGCCAGCGCGCGACCGGCAGCGGTGCAGGCGTCACCTCGATGGTGAGTGGCTGGCCGTCGGCCAGGGTCAGTTCGACCTCATAGCGCTCGGGAGACGTGGATACCGCGCGGGGGCGCAACGGGTAGCGGTGCTCCAGCGCGTTGTCGATGAGCCCCACCACCTGCCGCGCGCGGACTCCCTCCAGCGACGCGCCTGGCTGCGCCGGACGCAACAGATACCGGTAGGTGCGCCGTTCCAGCCGTGGCGACCAGTGCACGCGTTCGGCGGGCGACAGGCGTTCGAGCAGTGCCACGCTCAGCGGCACGTCGTCTTCCATGTTGACCAGCATCATCGCGCGGGTGGCACTGCTCCGCTCATGGAACAGCAGGGCGAACGACAGGCCCTGCGCGAGCAGCAGCCCGGCGGCCAGGATGAGCAGCAGCCGCGTCGCCAACGATCGCGGCAGCAGGCGCAACCCCGCGGGCAGGGTCGTCGCGTTCATGCGCCGTCGCCGAGCAGCACGACCGGCTGGCTGAACACGTAGCCTTCGCTGCGTACGGTCTTGATGTACGTCTGCTCGCGTGCAGCGTCGCCCAGCCGCTGTCGCAGGCGGCTGACCAGCAGGTCGATGGAGCGGTCGAACAGCTCCGCATCGCGCCCCTGGGTGAGGTTGAGCAGCTGGTCGCGGCTGAGCACGCGCTGCGGGTGGTCGACGAACACCCGCAGCAGCCGGAACTCGCCACCACTGAGCGGATAGGCCGTGCCCGCTTCGTCCAGCAGGTGGCGCGCGCTGGTATCCAGTCGCCACGTACCGAAGCCGATCAGGCGCGAGGCTTCGCTGACCTGCAGGTTGGGCGGCAGCATGCGTGCACGGCGAATCACCGCGGAGATGCGGGCCAGCAGTTCGCGCGACGAGAAGGGTTTCACCACGTAGTCGTCGGCGCCCATCTCCAGTCCGATGATCCGGTCGGTTTCATCATCGCGCGCGGTCAGCATCACCACCGGCACCGCGCGGTGCCTGCCGGCGCGCAGGGTGCGGCACAGCGCGAGGCCATCTTCGCCCGGCATCATCACGTCCAGCACCACCAGGTCCACGTCGCTGGTGTCCAGCGCGGCACGCATCTCGCGACCATCGGCCGCCTGGGTCACGCGCAGGCCGTTGCGGCGCAGGTAGTCGCCGACCAGTTGCCGGATATCGGCGTCGTCGTCGACGACCAGGATGTGGTCGGTGTGGGTGCTCATGCCTGCTCCATCACGGGTCGGTGCACGCATGGTATCGCCGCCGGCGCCGAGCGGCCGCGCGGCCACCCCATGCTTTTGTATGACTGTGTATCAGCCGCGCCCCTGCTGCGGAAAACCGACAAATCTCCCGGTGCGGGGACACCGTCCGGATACACGGCAGGCGTCCAATGGCCTCCAACGCCGGCGCCCTCCGTCGGCAGCCCATCCAGAGGACCTCCGCATGAACGCATCTGCTTCCCCCCGTTCCAACACCGCGCTGGTTTTCGGCGGTTCCCGCGGCATCGGCGCCGCCATCGCCAGACGCCTGGCCCGTGCCGGCCACCCGGTCGCGCTGACCTACGTTTCCCAGCCCGACAAGGCCCACGACGTGGTCGCGTCGATCCAGGCCGAAGGTGGTCGGGCCATCGCGATCCAGGCCGACAGCGCCGACGCGCAGGCGGTCACCGCAGCGGTGCAGCAGGCCGTGGACGCGTTCGGACCGCTGCAGGTGGCGGTGGTCAACGCCGGCATCTACCAGGGCCGTCCACTGGCCGACTTCCCGCTCGAACTGCTGGACCGGATGCTGGCGGTCAACGTCCGCGGGGTCTTCGTGGCCGTGCAGGCGGCAGCCGCCGCGCTGAATCCGGGCGGCCGGCTGATCACCATCGGCAGCAATACCGCGGTACGCAGTGGCGTGGTCGGCAGCAGCGTCTATGCCATGACCAAGGCCGCCGTCGCCACGCTGGTGCGTGAACTGGCACTGGACCTGGCGCCGCGCCGGATCACCATCAACAACATCCAGCCCGGCCCGATCCAGACCGACATCACCGCCGATGTCGTCGACCAGCTGGTCCAGCGCAATCCGATGGGTCGCATGGGCCAGCCCGACGAAGTGGCCGGGCTTGCGGCGTGGCTCGCCAGCGACGAGGCCAGCTACATGACCGGTTCCAGCCTGACCCTCGACGGCGGCTGGGCCATCTGACTTCCCCTGCATCGTGCCACCACGATGCCCAACTCCGAGGCTGTTGCCATGAATGCAATCGACAAAGTGCTGTACACCGGCAAGACCCACACCGTCGGCGGACGCGAGGGCCGCGCGCGCAGCGATGACGGCCAGCTCGACATCACCCTGTCCCCGCCCGGCAGCAGCCGGCCGGGCACCAACCCCGAACAGCTGTTCGCCGCAGGCTGGTCGGCCTGCTTCCAGGGCGCCATGGCCAAGGCCGCGCACGCCCTGAAGCTCAGCCTGCCGGCGGAAACGGCCATCGACGCCGAAGTCGACCTGGGCATGGTGGGCGACGGCTACCAGCTGCAGGCCCGGCTGCGGGTGAGCGTGCCCGGCATGGACCCGGCCCAGGCGCAGGCACTGGTTGAAGCGGCACACCGCACCTGCCCGTACTCCAAAGCCACGCGCGGCAACATCGACGTCCATATCTCGGTCGCCTAGGAGACCCGCCATGCGCATGCTTCGCACTGCGGCCACCTTGCTGGCCGCCTGCATCTCGGCCAGCGCCTGCACACCCGGCGCTGCCGCCGACCCGGTGCAGCCCAGCCCCAACCTGCCGGCGCCCCAGGCGCCGGACTTCATCGGCATCGAACACTGGCTCAATGGTCCACCGCAGTCGTTGCAGCAGCTGCGCGGGAAGGTCGTGCTGGTGGAATTCTGGACCTATTCCTGCATCAACTGCCTCAACGTCATGCCGCACGTGAAACGCTGGCATGACACCTATGCCGGGCAGGGACTGCAGGTGATCGGCGTGCACACGCCCGAATTCGGCTACGAGAAGCTGCCGCGCAGCGTGGAAACGGCGGTGAAGCGGCTCGGCGTCACCTGGCCGGTCGCCCAGGACAACAATTACCGGACCTGGCGTGCCTACGGAAACCAGCACTGGCCGGCGCTGTACCTGATCGACCAACAGGGACGCATCGTCTACCGGCATTTCGGCGAAGGCGACTACGCCACCACGGAAGCGCAGATCCGACGCCTGCTGGCCATGCCTGCCACAGGAGGTGCGCAGTGAAGGCCCCCCGCTGCGGGCACCTCAGCCGCTACCGGCATCTGCGCCCCTTGCAATGGCGACGACGCTGAAGCGCCGGCGCGCGCTGCGCTCAAGCGCCCTCGCGCAGCATGTCCACGAACGCGCGCAGCGCCGAGGACATCTGCCGCTGGCGTGGGTAGTAGAGCACCCAGCCGGCGAAGGGCTCGCTCCAGTCCTCCAGCACCGCCACCAGCCGGCCATCGTCCAGGTAGGGCCGTGCCGCATCTTCCAGCACGTAGGCAAAGCCCAGGCCGTCCAGCACCGCCTGCAGGATGGTGTGCTGATCGCCCAGCGTAAGCCGGCCCGGCACGTCGATGTCCAGGGTCTGCCCATCGCGTTCGAACTGCCATTTGTACAGATGCCCGCTGGCGAAGCGGAAGCGCACGCACTCGTGCTCGACCAGCTCGCGCGGATGCCGCGGAATGCCGCGCCCGCGCAGATAGGCCGGCGAGGCCACGATCAGGCCCCGCAACGCCGGGCCCAGTGGCACCGCCACCATGTCTTCGGGCACGAACTCGTGCAGGCGCACCCCCGCGTCGTAGCCTTTGGCCACGATGTCCACCAGTCCATCGTCCTGCGCCACCTCCAGCCGCACATCCGGGTGCGCGCGCAGGAAATGCGCCAGGCGCGGTCCGAGCTGGGTGTGTACCGCCGCGCGGGTGGCATTGATCCGCAGCAGCCCGGCCGGTGCCGCGCGGAAGTGATTCATCTCTTCCAGCGCGTCATGCACCTGGCCCAGCGCCGGCTGCAGGCGGTCCAGCAGCCGCTGCCCGGCTTCGGTGAGGGCGACGCTGCGGGTGGTGCGGTGGAACAGGCCTACCCCCAGCCGCTCTTCCAGCGCGCGGATCGCATAGCTCACCGCCGAGGTCGACAAGGCCAGCTCCGCCCCGGCGCGGCGGAAGCTGCGGTGGCGCGCGACTGCGGCGAACGCAGCCAGGTGGGTGAGGTTGTCAGTGGCCACGATTGTGCAGTCTGCCTTGATGAATCATGCCGATATATTGACTGTATACCGCTCGGAAGCGGGCGTATTGTAAAGCGCCTTTCCATAAATCCCAGGATATCCCCATGTCCCTCGCCCATGGCTATGCCGTGCACGACCAGACCGCACCGCTGGTGCCGTTCTCCTTTGAACGCCGCGCGGTCGGTGCCGACGACGTCCGCATCCAGATCCTCTACAGCGGCATCTGCCACTCCGACCTGCACCAGGCCCGCGACGACTGGGGTGGCGCGCAGTTCCCGATGGTGCCGGGCCACGAAATCATCGGCCGGGTCACCGAGGTCGGCGCCAACGTCACCCGCTTCAAGGTCGGCGACTTCGCCGGCGTCGGCTGCATGGTTGACTCCTGCCGCCACTGCGATGCCTGCGACCACGACCTGGAGCAGTACTGCGAAAAGGGTCCGACCTACACCTACAACAGCACCGAACGCGGCAGCGACCAGCTGACCTACGGCGGTTACTCCGACCACATCGTGGTCGAGCAGCGCTTCGTGGTGAAGGTGTCGGAGACGCTCGACCTGAAGGCCGCCGCGCCGCTGCTGTGCGCCGGCATCACCACCTATTCCCCGCTGCGCCACTGGAAGGTCGGCCCCGGCCAGAAGGTCGGCGTGATCGGCCTGGGCGGCCTCGGCCACATGGGCGTGAAGTTCGCCAAGGCGATGGGCGCCACCGTGGTGATGATCACCACCACCCCGGAAAAGGGTGCCGACGCCAAGCGACTGGGCGCCGACGAGGTGCTGGTCTCGCGTGACCCGGCGCAGATGAAGGCACACGCCAACAGCTTCGACTTCCTGCTCAACACCATCCCGGTGAGCCACGACACCAACCCGTACATGTCGCTGCTCAAGCGTGACGCCACCATGTGCCTGGTCGGTGTGATCACCGAACTGGACCCGCCGTTGAACGGCTCCAGCGTCATCTTCGGCCGCAAGCACGTGACCGGCTCGGCGATCGGCGGCATGGCCGAGACCCAGGAAATGATGGACTTCTGCGCCGAACACAACATCGTCAGCGACGTCGAAGTGATCGACATCAAGACGGTCAACGAAGCGTGGGCGCGAATGGCGAAGAACGACGTGCGGTACCGCTTCGTGATCGACATGGCCACGCTTGCGGCATAAGGCATCAACAAAAACCCCGGCATTGCCGGGGTTTTTTGTTGGATCAGTAAGCGAACTGCTCGAATACCGGGTCCACGTTCTGGTTCCACTCGCCATGGAACAGCGCCAGCTTGCGTTCGGCCGGGGTGATGCCCGAATCGACGATTTCCTGCAGCACGTCCAGGAAGTGGCTTTCGTCCTGGCCATCGGCATTGCGTGCCGCACGACGCTGCAGGCCAGCCACCGCGATCTTCAGCGCCTCGCGCGCCAGGTCGCGCACCGTGCCGCCGCGGAATGGCAGGTTCAGTGCATGCTTGGGCACCCCGTCGCGCAGCGCGTGGCGTTCCACCAGGCTGAAGTCGCGCACCAGGTCCCACGCCGCATCCAGCGCCGCGTCGTCGTACAGCAGACCGACCCAGAATGCCGGCAACGCGCACAGCCGGCTCCACGGGCCGGCATCGGCACCGCGCATTTCCAGGTACTTCTTCAGGCGCACCTCGGGGAACGCGGTGGTCATGTGGTCCGACCAGTCGCGCAGCGTCGGCAGCTGGCCCGGCAACACCGGCAGCTTGCCCACCATGAAATCGCGGAAGCTCTGCCCGCTGGCATCGTGGTACACGCCATCGCGGTACGAAAAATACATCGGCACATCGAGCAGGTAATCCACGTACCGCTCGTAACCGAAGCCGTCCTCGAACACGAAGTCGAGCATGCCGGTACGGTCCGCGTCCGTGTCCGTCCAGATGTGCGAACGGTAGCTCAGGTAACCGTTCGGCCTGCCTTCGGTGAAGGGCGAATCGGCGAACAGCGCCGTGGCGATCGGCTGCAGCGCCAGCGACACCCGGAACTTCTTCACCATGTCCGCTTCGGTGGCGTAATCCAGGTTCACCTGCACGGTGCAGGTGCGGGTCATCATGTCCAGGCCCAGCGAGCCGACCTTGGGCATGTAGTCGCGCATGATCCGGTAGCGGCCCTTCGGCATCCACGGCATCTCGTCGCGCCGCCACTTGGGCTGGAAGCCCATGCCGAGGAAGCCCATCTGCAGTTCGGCGGCCACCTGGGCCACTTCGTTGAGATGAGTGCCGGTTTCCACGCAGGTCTGGTGGATGCTTTCCAGCGCGGCACCGGACAGCTCCAGCTGGCCGGCCGGTTCCAGCGTCACCGACGCGTTGTCGCGCAGCAGCGCGATGGTGCGGCCGTTCTCCTGCACCGGCGCCCAGCCGAAGCGGGTCAGCCCGCTCAGCAGCGCCTCGATGCCGCGCTCGCCGTCGAAGGTCGGCGGGCGCAGGTCGTCCAGGCGGAAGCCGAACTTCTCGTGCTCGGTGCCGATGCGCCACTGCGCCTTGGGCTTTTCGCCGGAGGCCAACGTGGCGACCAGTTCGTTACGGTCGGTGATCGGCGTCTCGGCGACGTGGCTGGGGCTCGACAAGGGGGGGCTCGCAGGGATTCTGGTCTGGACGGGGATGTGGGGCTCAACGCCCAGCATCGCAAGGGCGCAGTATAGGGTGGCCGTTCCGACCGTCATGCCATCGTGACGGTTTTCTGCATCCTATTGGCTGGGACTTGACCGCGCCGATGTCCGCGCGACAGAGCGCGTACCGACCAACGGTCGGTACCTACCGGTAGCACCCGACCGTTGGTCGGGTAGCATCGGTTGATACGCGCGTTAGCACCCGACCGTTGGTCGGGTGGCATCGGTTGATACGCGCCGGTAGCACCCGACCGTTGGTCGGGTGGCAGGGATCAGGGCGCCTCGGGCGCCGGCTTGTTCAGGCCCAGCCAGCCGCCGATGATGCCGCGCGCCTCGTCCACGCCCTGGCGTGCCGGGCCGGAGAAGGTCTGCACGCTGACGGTGTCGCCGAAGGACGACTGCAGTTCCTTGCGCACTTTCTGCAGGGCAATGCCCTGCTGGCCACGGCCGAGCTTGTCGGCCTTGGTCAGCAGCGCGTGCGCCGGCAGGCCTCGCTGCACGGCATAGGCCAGCATCTGCCGGTCGTAGTCCTTGAGCGGGTGGCGGATGTCCATCACCACCACCAGGCCGCGCAGGGCCTCGCGGGTGCGGAAGTACTGGTCGATGAAGGCCTGCCAGTGCGCCTGCAGGTCCAGCGGCACCTTGGCGTACCCGTAACCGGGCAGGTCGACCAGCTTGGCCTCCGGGGTGACCTCGAAGAACACCAGCTGCTGGGTGCGGCCGGGGGTCTTGGAGACCCGGGCCAGGCTGTTCTGGCGGGTCAGGGCGTTGAGGGCACTGGATTTGCCGGCGTTGGAGCGGCCGGCGAAGGCCACTTCGGCCCCCACGTCGTCCGGCAATTGCCGGATATTGTGGGCCGAGAGCAGGTATTGGGCGCGTTCGAGGAGCAATGACATGCGCATAGGATCGCACGCCGCCGGTTTTGCCGCACTGCCGCGTTGACCCTGGCGTGAAAGCGCATGGATAATCGGGCGATCCCCGCGTGTGCATCCTGCACATGCCAGGCCGGTCCACACGGAGCTTCCGCATGCGCCATGCTCGCGTTCTTGCCGTTTCCGCTGTTGCTGTATCGCTGTTGGCCGCCGTCGCGGTCGCCCAGACCGCGGTGACCCCGCTGCCGGACAACGCGCCGGTAAGGACGGCGTCGCTCGAAGTCGATTTCAGCAAGACCACCTGGGGCGACCCCAAGGCCGGCCAGACCAAGGCTGCCGCCTGCGCGGCCTGCCATTCGGCCGATGGCAATTCCACGGTCGAGATGTACCCCAGCATCGCCGGGCAGAGCGAGCGCTACAGTGCCCTGCAGATGGCGCTGATCGCCAACGGCCAGCGCACCTCCGGAGCGTCGGCGGCGATGGTGCCGTTCGTCCAGGACCTCACCCCGCAGGACATGCGCGACATCGGCGCCTACTTCGCGACGCAGAAGGCCAACGCCGGGCTTGCCGACGACGGCGTGGTCACCGAAGGCCCCTACAAGGACAAGAAGTTCTTCGAGATCGGCCAGCAGCTGTACCGCAGCGGCGATGCCCAGCGCGGCATTCCGGCCTGCATGGCCTGCCACGGCCCCACCGGTGCCGGCAATCCGGGCCCGGCCTACCCGCACATCGGCGGCCAGCATGCGTCCTACGTGGCGCGCCGGCTGCAGGAGTACCAGGCCGGCGTCACCCAGGAAACCGACAAGGCCCACTTCCAGATCATGGCCACGATCGCCAAGTCGCTGACCGAGCAGGAAATCCAGGCGCTGGGCAGCTACCTGCAGGGCCTGCACAACCGCGCCGACGACGTCGCGGCAGCCGCAGCCGCACCCCGCCCGGGCGCGGCACGGCAGTGACGCCGGGGGCGCCCCGGGACCGATGACAGATGCGCCCCGCCCTCGCGGCGGGGTATGTTCACCCCCCACGCCGGCACTGGGCCGGCGTTGTTTTTTCCGATGGAGAGCAATGTAGATGACGCTGATGCCCCGTATGATGCTGTTGTTGCTGGCCCTGGCCCCCCTGTCGGCGCTGGCCGCACCCGCCGCCGCCCCGCTGGTGGAAGGCGAAGACTACGAGGTGATCGCGTCGCCGGGCCCGTTCGCGCCGCTGGCCGGCAAGGTCGAAGTAGTGGAAATGTTCGGCTACACCTGCCCGCACTGCGCGCATTTCGAGCCCACCCTGGAAGCCTGGGCGAAGAAACTGCCCAAGGACGTGCGCTTCACTCCGGTGCCGGCCGCATTCGGTGGCTACTGGGATTCCTACGCCCGCGCCTACTACGCTGCCGAGCAGCTGGGGGTGGCCAAGCGCAGCCATGCCGCCATGTTCAAAGCGTTGCATGAAGACAAGGCGCTGCCGATGCAGAACGTGTCGCCCGAGGAACTGGCGGGCTTCTACGCGGCATACGGGGTGAGCAAGGACGCCTACACCACCGCGCTGAAGAGCCCGGCGGTAGAACAGAAGGTCAAGGCTGCGCGGGATTTCGCCCAGCGCACCCGGGTGCCCGGCACCCCGGCCCTGATCGTCAACGGCAAGTACCTGGTCAAGGGCGACTCCTTCGACGACATGCTGCGCAATACCGATGCCCTGATCGCCCGCGAGCGCGCCGGCGCCAAGGCTCGCTGAACCATCACGCACCCTGCACGCGGCGCCCCGGCGGCCGCGTGTCATCATTCCCCCCTGGCTGGCGCCCGACGCGCCGGCCCCAACATGCACCGCTGGAGACGCTTCGATGAAGACCCGTTTCGCCCTCATGCTCATGGCCCTGCTGCCCCTCCTGGCAGCCTGCAAGGCCCAGGACGGCACCGCCAACACCGCCGCCCCGACCGAACCGGCCACCACCGAAGCGCCGGCCGCAACCACGCCGGACACAACCGCCGCCAGCGGTGAGACCGCTGCCGCCGAGCAGGCCGCCGCCGAAGCCGCCAGCCAGGCGTCGGCCGACACCGCAGCGCCCGCGCCGTCGCCTGCCAGCGCCACCGCCCCGGTCGGCCCGGCCCCGGTCGAAGGCACCGACTACGTCGTGATCGCCAATGGCAAGCCGTTCCAGCCGGCTACCGGCAAGATCGAAGTGGCTGAAGTGTTCGGTTTCGTCTGCCCGGCCTGCGCCGCGTTCCAGCCGCTGATCGGGCCGTGGAAGGCGGGCCTGCCCAGCGATGTGAACTTCGTCTACGTGCCGGCCATGTTCGGCGGTACCTGGGACAACTACGCCAAGGCCTTCTACGCCGCGCAGGCACTGGGCCTGGAAGACAAGACCCATGAGGCGCTGTACAAGGCCATCCACGTCGACCAGAGCCTGAAGGGCGAACGCGGCCGCGATACGGTGGAAGAGATCGCCGCGTTCTACGCCAAGCACGGCGCCGACCAGAAGCAGTTCCTCGCCGCCATGTCCAGCTTCAGCGTCACCGGCCAGACCAACAAGGCCAAGAAGTTCGCGCAGGACTCGCAGATCCAGGGCACCCCGTCGGTGATCGTCAACGGCAAGTACCTGGTCAAGGGCAAGAGTTTCCCCGACATGCTGCGCATCGCCGATCACCTGATCGCCCGCGAACGCGCCGCCAAGGGCAACTGAGTTTCCAAGAGCCTGCACCTGTCGTGACTTCCCCCAACACGCGGACCCTGCGCCTGCTCACGGCCAACATCCAGGCCGGCTCGAGCACCCGCCGCTACAGCGACTATGTGACCCGCAGCTGGTCGCATGCGCTGCCGGCGGGGCGTAAGCGGACCAGCCTGGACGCCATCGCCCAGCTGGCCCGTGGCCATGACATCGTCGGCCTGCAGGAGGCCGACCCCGGCAGCCTGCGCTCGGGCTTCACCAACCAGACCCACTACCTGGCCGAGCGTGCCGGCTTCAATTACTGGAGCCACCAGCCCAACCGCCGCATGGGCGGGGTGGCCTCCAGCGCCAACGGCCTGCTGAGCCGGCTGGAACCGGTGGAAGTCCAGGACCACGCCCTGCCCGGCCGGATCGGCGGGCGCGGCGTGCTGCTGGCCAAGTTCGGTGACGGCGCCGAAGGGCTGGCGGTGGCGGTGGCGCACCTGTCGCTGGGGACCAACTCGCGCATGTCGCAGTTGGCCTTCATTGCCGACCTGCTGTCCGATCACCCCAACGCGGTGCTGATGGGCGATTTCAACTGCCTGGCCGAGCGCCCGGAAATGCAGGTGCTGTACCAGAAGACCACCCTGCAGCCCCCGGGCTGCGCGGTGCCGACCTTCCCCAGCTGGCGACCGGACCGGGCCATCGACCACATCCTGCTCAGCAACGGCCTGCACCAGCGCAGCGCCGAAGCGGTACCGGCCGCCTATTCCGACCACCTGGCCCTGGCCATGGCGATCGACGTGCCGACCGCCGCGCTGCGTTGACCGCGTAAACGGAATATCCACAGCGCCTGTGCGCTAATCCTCCGGTCTGCCGGCAACGGCACCGGGGCCTTGATCCATGAACACCGCGGAGACACCTCCCAGCGAGGTGCGCACGCTGCGACCCGTCTTCCTGTTCGCCGCCAGCGTGGTGGCGGCCTTCGCGGTGCTGGTCACTGCCTTTCCGACGGCCTCCGGCGTGCTGCTGCTGGAAGCGCAGACCTGGGCGTCGCGCAACGTGGGCTGGTACTACCTGCTGGCGATGACCGTGTACCTGGTGTTCGTGGTCGGCGTGGCGCTGTCCGGCTATGGGCAGGTCAAGCTCGGTGCGGACCACGACGAGCCGGAATTCAGCTACCTCTCCTGGGCCGGCATGCTGTTCGCCGCCGGAATCAGCATCACCCTGTTCTTCTTCTGCGTGTCCGAACCGCTCACCCACTACCTGCAGCCGCCGCAGGGCGGGGTCGGGGGCGGCGAAGCCAGTGCACGCCAGGCCATGCAGCTGCTGTTCCTGCACTGGGGCCTGCACGGATGGGGCGTGTTCGCGCTGGCCGCCATGGCCTTGGCCTACTTCGCCTACCGTCACAACCTGCCGCTGGCGCTGCGCTCGGCGCTGTATCCGCTGATCGGCAAGCGCATCAACGGCCCGATCGGCTACACCGTGGACGCACTGGGCATCGTCGCCACGGTGTTCGGGATCGGCGCGGACATGGGCTTTGGCGTGCTGCACCTTAATGCCGGCTTGAACGCGCTGCTGCCGATTCCGCACGCGCCGTGGGTGCAGGTGGGGTTGATCGTATTGATGATGGGCGCGGCGATCAGCGTGGCCGTGTCCGGGGTGGAAAAAGGCGTGCGGCTGATGTCGGACATCAACATGCTGCTGGCCATCGCGCTGCTGCTGTTCATGCTGTTCGCCGGCCCCACCCAGTACCTGCTCAGCACCCTGATGCAGAACCTGGGCGACTACCTGGGCAACGTCGTGGGCAAGAGCTTCGACGTGTATGCCTACGGCGGCCGCGCCGACTGGCTGGGCGACTGGACGGTGTTCTACTGGGCCTGGTGGATCGGCTGGGCACCCTTCGTGGGGTTGTTCATCGCGCGCATCTCGCGCGGGCGCACCATCCGCGAATTCGTGTTCGGGGTGCTGCTGATCCCGCTGGGCTTCACCCTGGCGTGGCTGTCGATCTTCGGCAACAGCGCGCTGGACCAGGTCCTGCACCACGGCCAGGAACACCTGGCACAGCTGGCGGTGGACAGCCCGCCCACCGTGCTCTACGCGCTGCTGGACAACTACCCGTGGAGCCGTGCGGTGATCACCGTGACGGTCATCGTCAGTTTCATCTTCTTCGTCACCTCGGCCGACTCCGGCACGGTGGTGCTGTCCACCCTGTCCTCGCACGGCGGTGCGCCCGAAGACGACGGCCCGCGCTGGCTGCGCGTGTTCTGGGGCGTGATGACCGGCCTGGTCACGGCCGGGCTGCTGCTGGCCGGCAGCATGGATGCGCTGAAGTCGGCGGTGGTGCTGGCCTCGCTGCCGTTCTCGGTGGTGCTGCTGCTGATGCTGTGGGGCCTGACCCGCGCGCTGGGCGAGGAGTCGCAGCGGAAGAAGGCGTCGCAGTACTCGCCCATTCCGGTGGTGGGGCAATCACGGCACCAGCGTGGCTGGCGCCAGCGCATCACCCAGGCCGTGCACTTCCCGGCGCGCGACGAGGTGTACCGGTTCATGGACGAAGAAGTCCGCCCGGCACTGGAAGCGGTGGCCGCGCAGCTGCGCGAAAAGGGCCTGGACGTGGAAACCCGCTTCGAACCGGGCGACATGCAGCTCACCGTGGACCACGGCGAGCAGCAGGTGTTCACCTACCAGGTCGTGATGACGGGCTACCTCACCCCGTCGTTCGCCGCCCAGCGCTTCCGCAACCAGCGTTACTACCGTGCCGAAGTCCACCTGTACGAGGGCGGACAGGATTACGAGCTGGTCGGCTACAGCCGCCAGCAGATCATCAACGACATCATCGACCAGTACGAGCGTCACCTGCAGTTCCTGCACCTGACCCGTTGAACCCTGCTGGTCTTTACGCAAAGGAGTCATCGCCATGCCCACCTTCCCCGACCAGCTGCTGTACATCGGCGGCCGCCATGTGCCTTCGCAGGGCCAGCGCACCTTCGAGGTGGTCAACCCGGCCAACGGCGAGGTGCTGGCCAACGTGCACAATGCCAACAGCGACGACCTGGACGCCGCAGTGGAAAGCGCCCGCGCCGGCCAGAAGGCGTGGGCGGCGCTGACCACGGTGGAGCGCTCGCGGATCCTGCTGCGCGCGGTAGCGCTGCTGCGCGAGCGCAACGACGACTTGGCCGAACTGGAAAGCCTCAATACCGGCAAGCCGCTCAGCGAAACCCGCAGCGTCGACATCGTGACCGGCGCCGACGTGCTGGAGTACTACGCCGGGGTGATGCATGGACTGGAAGGCAGCCAGGTGCCGCTGCGCGAGGGCAGCTTCTTCTATACGCGGCAGGAACCGCTGGGCGTGGTCGGCGCGATCGGTGCCTGGAACTATCCGATCCAGATCGCGTTGTGGAAGGCCGCACCGGCGCTGGCCGCGGGCAACGCGATGATCTTCAAGCCCAGCGAAGTCACGCCGTTGACCGCGCTGAAACTGGCGGAAATCTTCACCGAGGCCGGCCTGCCCGACGGCGTGTTCAACGTGCTGCCCGGCGATGGAGCCGGGGTCGGCGCGGCCCTGACCGAACACCCCGGCATCGAGAAGATTTCCTTCACCGGCGGCACCGCCACCGGGCGAAGGGTGATGGCCAGTGCCTCCAGCTCCACGCTGAAGGACGTAACGATGGAACTGGGCGGCAAGTCGCCGTTGATCATCTGCGCCGATGCCGACCTCGACCTCGCCGCCGACGTGGCGATGATGGCCAACTTCTACAGCTCCGGCCAAGTCTGCACCAACGGGACCCGGGTCTTCGTGCCGCAGGCGCTGCTGGCCGACCTGGAACTGGCGCTGCGCGAGCGTGTGGCGCGGATCCGCATCGGCGACCCGATGGCGGTGGACACCAACTTCGGCCCGCTGGTCAGTGCCGCGCACATGCGCAGCGTGCTGGCGCACATCGAACGTGGCAAGGCCGAAGGCGCCCGCCTGGTGTGTGGCGGCGAACGCCTGACCGAGGGGGCGCTGGGCCAGGGCTGCTACGTCGCCCCGACCATCTTCAGCGATTGCCGCGACGACATGACCCACGTGCGCGAGGAGATCTTCGGGCCGGTGCTGAGCCTGCTGGCTTACGAAGATGAAGAAGAGGCGGTGCGTCGTGCCAATGCCACCGACTACGGACTGGCGGCCGGCGTGGTGACCCCGGACCTGGCGCGCGCGCATCGGCTGATCCACCAGCTGGAGGCCGGCATCTGCTGGGTCAACTGCTGGGGTGAATCGCCCGCCTCGATGCCGGTCGGCGGCTACAAGCAGTCCGGGGTGGGTCGCGAAAACGGCCTGGCCACGCTGCGCGCCTACACCCGCACCAAATCCGTGCAGATCGAACTCGACCGCTACGCGTCGGTGTTCTGAACCGGCCTGACCAGGAGACCCCGCGATGAAGCGCGAGTACGACTACATCATCATCGGCGCCGGCTCGGCCGGCAACACACTGGCCGCGCGGCTGACCGAAGACGCCGGCATCCGCGTGCTGCTGCTTGAAGCCGGCGGCCCGGACTACCGCCTGGACTTCCGCACCCAGATGCCGGCCGCGCTGGCCTACCCGCTGCAGGGCCGGCGCTACAACTGGGCCTATGAAACCGAGCCGGAGCCGCACATGGACAACCGGCGCATGGAATGCGGGCGCGGCAAGGGCCTGGGCGGCTCCTCGTTGATCAACGGCATGTGCTACATCCGCGGCAACGCGCTGGACTTCGACCAGTGGGCCCGGTTCGAGGGGCTGGAGGACTGGAGCTACCTGGATGTGCTGCCGTACTTCCGCAAGGCCGAAACCCGCGACATCGGGCCCAACGATTACCACGGTGGTACCGGCCCGGTGAGCGTGGCCACGCCGAAGAACGACAACAACGTGCTGTTCCACGCCATGGTCGAGGCCGGGGTGCAGGCCGGCTACCCGCGCACCGACGACCTCAACGGCTACCAGCAGGAAGGCTTCGGCCCGATGGACCGCACCGTGACCCCGCGCGGACGTCGTTCCAGCACCGCACGCGGCTACCTGGACATGGCCAAGGGCCGGCCGGGCCTGGAGATCGTCACCCATGCCACCACCGACCGCATCCTGTTCGACGGCAAGCGCGCGGTGGGCGTGCGCTACCTGGCCGGCGGCAGCGCCGATCCCACCGACGTTTTCGCCGCCCGCGAAGTCCTGCTGTGCGCGGGTGCGATCGCCTCGCCGCAGATCCTGCAGCGCTCCGGGGTAGGTGCGCCGGCGCTGCTGGCCACGCTGGGCGTACCGCTGGTGCACGACCTGCCCGGCGTCGGCGAAAACCTGCAGGACCACCTGGAGGTGTACATGCAGTACGCCTGCACCAAGCCGGTGTCGCTGTACCCGGCGCTGCAATGGTGGAACCAGCCGGCGATCGGCGCGGAGTGGCTCTTCGCAGGAACCGGCATCGGGGCCAGCAACCAGTTCGAGGCCGGCGGTTTCATCCGCACCCGCGATGAGTTCGAGTGGCCCAACATCCAGTACCACTTCCTGCCGGTGGCGATCAATTACAACGGTACCAACGCGGTCAAGGAACATGGCTTCCAGGCGCACGTCGGTTCGATGCGTACGCCCAGCCGCGGCCGCGTTCATGCGCGTTCGCTGGACCCGCACCAGCACCCGTCGATCCTGTTCAACTACCAGTCCACCGCGCAGGACTGGCAGGAGTTCCGCGACGCGATCCGGATCACCCGCGAGATCATCGCCCAGCCGGCGCTGGACGAGTACCGTGGCCGCGAAATCAGCCCTGGTGCGGACTGCCGCACCGATGCCGAACTGGATGCGTTCGTGCGCGCCCGTGCGGAGACCGCGTACCACCCTTCCTGTTCGTGCGCGATGGGCAACGACGCGATGAGCGTGGTGGACGGCCAGGGGCGCGTACACGGCATTCAGGGCCTGCGCGTGGTGGACGCCTCGATCATGCCGCGCATCATCACCGGCAACCTCAACGCCACCACCATCATGATCGCCGAGAAGATCGCCGACCGCATCCGCGGCCGCACGCCGTTGGCGCGAAGCACCGCGACGTATTACGTGGCAGGCGACGCGCCGGTGCGCGGCTGATGCACGAATGCGTGTCCGACGGGGTAGAGCCGACTGTTAGTCGGCTGCTCTCCGCGGCGATATCAATACCATCGCGCTTCGCGCGATAGCCGACTAACAGTCGGCTCTACTACCCCCTCGGCTACCCCGCCGGGTCCGGCAGCGCCGGCGCCCGCCGCTTCGCCGTCAACGTGCTGCCCACCGACGCCAACACGGTGCACCCGATCGCCGCCCACTGCAGCGGCGTCAGGTGCTCGGCCAGCAACCCCATCGCCAGCAAGGCGGCCACCGCCGGCTCCATGCTGATCAGGATGCCGAAGGTTTCCTTCGGCAGCCGCTTCAGCGCCGCCATTTCCAGCCACATCGGGATCGAGCTGGACACCACCGCAACGCCCAGGCCGAACAGCAGGATCTTCGGGTCCAGCAGCGCCGTGCCCGCGTGCACCACGCCCACCGGCACCACCACCAGCGCCGCCGCGCACAGCCCGAGCGACACCGTGTGCCCGGCCGGCAGATGGCCGGCACGCTTGCCGAAGATGATGTACAACGCCCAGCACACCGCTGCGCCCAGCGCATACAGCACGCCCACCGGGTCGAGCGGCTCGCCGTGGCCCAGCGGCAACAGCAGCAGCAACCCGGTGGCCGCGCAGCCCACCCAGAGAAAGTCGACCGGCCGCCGCGACGACCACATCGCCACCGCCAGCGGTCCGCAGAATTCGATGGCCACGGCGATGCCGAACGGAATCGTGCGCAGCGCCATGTAGAACAGCAGGTTCATCACCCCGAGGGTGATGCCGTAGCGGAAGATCGCGGCCGCGTCGGCGCGGGTGGTGACCCGGCGCCAGGGCCGGAACACCGCCAGCAGCACCAGCGCGGAGAACCCCACGCGCAACGCGCTGGTGCCTTGCGCCCCGATCAACGGGAACAGCTGTTTGGCGAACGAGGTGCCCACGGCAAGGGAGGTCACCGAACCGAGGACGGCCAGGACGGGGAGCAGCGTGGCAAAGCGCGAAGTCGACATCGCCGAAGCATACGCGTGCCCCCGTCCCGCATGAAGAGCCATTCGCGTAGCCACACGCGGTGCGTTTCCCTCTACCCTCTGACTGCTGCCTCGATCTTCGCGACGTCGATCTTCTGCATGGTCATCATCGCCTCGAAGGCGCGCTTGGCCACGGCCGGGTCGTCGCTGTTGAACGCGGCGGTCAGCACGCGCGGGGTGATCTGCCAGGACAGGCCCCATTTGTCCTTGCACCAGCCGCAGTCGCTTGCCTGTCCGCCATTGCCCACGATGGCATTCCACAGGCGGTCGGTCTCCTCCTGGTCATCGGTGGCGATCTGGAAGGAGAACGCTTCGCTGTGCCTGAACGCCGGTCCGCCGTTCAAACCGATGCAGGGAATGCCGACCACGGTGAATTCCACCGTCAACACGTCGCCCTTCTTCCCCGACGGGAAGTCCGCCGGCGCGCGGTGCACGGCCTGCACCGAACTATCTGGGAAGGTGGCCGCGTAGAAGGCGGATGCCTCTTCGGCGGTGCCGTCATACCAGAGACACAGGGTGTTCTTGGCGATCATCGGAACGTTCCTACGGTCAAGGCCGGGGCCCGGTGCGCCCAACGTAGGCCTGCCTTCGTTAAGCCCCGGTCGGGTACCGCGCCTCACCCGCCCCTGCGCCCGGTGGACATTGCGGATGGGACTGATTCGCATTACCATACTGGGATCCCGTTCGCGCCAGGGAGGCGCTGCGGCGATCAGTTGCCAACGCCCGTGCCGCTTCCGCGGCACCCGCCAGCCGCCTACTGCCCCCACTTTGTCCGCAGCGCCCGGCATCCGAGGATCGACGCCTGGTGCGCGCCGCCGCCAGGAAACCCTGATGACCCGTACTACCGCTGTGCCGTCCCGCACCCTGCCGCAAGGTCGCCTGCCGCAGGCGCTGTTGATCGCCCTGGCCACGCTGGCTGCGGCTCCCGCCTTCGCGCAGGACACCGGTGCCGACGCCACCACCCTGGACAAGATCGTGGTCAAGGGCGAGCGCGCCGAAGGCTACTCGGTCCGCCGCACGTCGGCCGGCACCCGCTTCGACCTCGCCCCGCGCGAGATCCCGCAGTCGGTCAGCATCATCAGCCACCAGCGCATCGAGGACCAGAACCTCGACGACATCATCGACGTGCTGGCCAACACCACCGGCGTGAGCAGCACCCAGTCCGACACCGAGCGCACCGAGTTCTACGCGCGCGGCTTCTACATCGACAGCTACCAGTACGACAACCTGCCCACCCAGATGGTGCAGAACTGGAGCTACGGCGATTCCGGCCTGGACCTGGCCCTGTACGACCGCGTGGAAGTGGTGCGTGGTGCCACCGGCCTGCTGACCGGCGCGGGCAACCCGTCGGCCTCGGTCAACCTGATCCGCAAGCACGCCGACAGCGCCGAGCTGACCGGCAGCTTGTCGGTCAACGTGGGCAGCTGGGGCCGCACCCGCTCCACCGTCGACGTCACCACCCCGCTGAATGCCAGCGGCACGGTGCGCGCCCGCGTGATCGGCAGCTACCTGGACACCGAATCGCAGATGGACCGCTACGACCAGCACAAGACGCTGGGCTATGCGGTGATCGATGCCGACCTGACCCCGGACACCCAGCTGAGCGTCGGCTACGACTACCAGCAGAAGCGTGCCAACGGCGCTACCTGGGGCGGGTTCCCGATGCTGTTCTCGGACGGTTCGCCGACCCCGTTCGACAAATCCTTCAGCGCCAACCCGGGCTGGACCTACTGGGACACCACCAGCAAGCGCCTGTTCGCGACGCTGGAACACGGCTTCGCCAATGACTGGAAGGTCCGCATGGGCGCCACGCATGACGAAACCAAGGCCGACGACAAGCTGTTCTATCCGGCGTACAACGACTGGACCACGGGCGCGTCGCTCCTCGACCCTGTCACCGGCGCAGGCGTCACCCCTTCGGCCGGGTTCTACAACACCGAGCGCAAGGTCGACGCGGTGGACGGTTATGTGGAAGGCCCGTTCCAGCTGTTCGGCCGCGAACACCAGGTCATGGCCGGCCTGAGCTACAACAAGCGCGACTACGCCAACTACGGCGATTACCAGATGGGCTGGGCGCCGCTGGACAACTACCTGGCGGGCGTTGCCGATTTCCCGGAACCGAACTGGGTATCCACCCTGCCGCTGCAGAGCGAGGGCACCATCACCCAGAAGGCCGGCTATGCCGCCACCCGCCTGTCGCTGGCCGATCCGCTCAAGCTGATCCTGGGTGCTCGTTACACGGACTGGAAGAGCGAGGGCGAAGGTTCGGACCGTTCGCACAAGGAAACCACGCCCTATGCGGGCCTGGTCTACGACCTCAATGACACCTGGACCACCTACGCGGCGTACACCGAGATCTTCCAGCCGCAGACCGCACGCGACCGCAACGCGACCTACCTCGATCCGGTCGACGGCAAGAGCTACGAAGTCGGCGTCAAGGCTGCCTGGTTCGACAACCGCCTGAACGCGTCGCTGGCGGTGTTCCGCATCGAACAGGACAACGTGGCCCAGATCACCAATGAGCCGATTCCGTCGCGTCCGGGCGAGTTCGCCTACATCGGCGCCCGCGGCACGGTGAGCCGTGGTTTCGAGCTGGAGTTGAACGGTGAGCTGGCCCCGGGCTGGAACGGTACGTTCGGTGCCTCGCGCTACGTCGCCAAGGACATCAACGGCGCGGACATCAACACCAACCTGCCGCAGACCACCATCAAGCTGTTCACCAGCTACACCCCGCAGTCGCTGAGCGACCTCACCGTGGGCGGCGGCGTCAACTGGCAGAACGGCATCTATTACCCGGTGCCGGCTTACGGCCGCATCGAGCAGGAGAGCTACGCGCTGGTCAGTGCCTTCGTACGCTACCGCCTGGCCCCGCAGTTCAGCGTGCAGGCCAACCTCAACAATCTGCTGGACAAGGAATACCTCTCGCAGATCAACGGTTACGGTGCCTACGGCGACGGCCGCAACGGCTCGATCACCTTCACCTGGTCGTTCTGACCGCCATCCCCGGCAGCACCCGACCGTTGGTCGGGTGCACGGCAGCAGACAGAAAGCCGGGCATCGCCCGGCTTTCTGCGTCATGGATCACCCGATCCTAGAAGCGCAGGTCCGCGCGCACGTACCAGTAGCGCCCACGCGGAATGTCGTAGGTGGACGCGTCGTAGCCGTTGAGCGAGCACGACAGGCAGATCGGCGGGTCCTTGTCGAAGGCGTTGTTCAGGCCGGCACTGAGCTGCAGGCCCTTCATCCAGTCGAACTTGTAGCCCACCTGCATGTCGTTGTACGTGGTGGCAGCCAGTTCGTTGGTGCCGGCAACCTGGTCGCTGCACACCGGGAACGCGGCCGCATCGCCGCACTCTTCGGTGAGCTTGGAAATGTGGCGCACCGTCCACGACGCGTTCCAGTTGCCCAGCGTCCAGCTCAGCGTGGCGTTGCTGGTCCATTCCGGGATGGAGCTGTCGGTGACTTCCACTCCTGGCTCCTGCGGCTGGCGCTGGCCCGCTGCACCTATCGCCTCGTAGCGGCCGACGAAGGTGTTCTGCCAACCCAGCTTGAACTGGCCGATATCGCTCTGCGGGAAGGTCCAGAACAGGTCCACGTCCCAGCCGTCGGTCTTGATCGAACCCAGGTTGGTGAGGCGGTTGTTGAAGCCGCTGACCGCCCCGGTTGAGGCGCGGGTGATGCCGCCGCAGTAGATCGGATCCAGCGTATCCACGCACAGGTCAAGCTGGGTCTGTGCATTGATCGCCTGGATCGCGCCTTCGATGGTGTGGCGATAGAACGTCACTTCCACGTCGAAGCGCTCGGACCATGCCGCATCACTGCCGAACCACGGGCTCCAGACGAAGCCCGCGGTGAAGCTGCGCGAGGTTTCCGGGTCCAGCTGGTCGTTGCCGCCCGTGGTCACCGAGATCTGCGAGTTGGCCTGCTGGAAGCCGACCGGCACACCCAGTGCGGCGCAGTTGGCTGCGCTGCCGCGCGGCGGCGTGCCACCCAGGCCCACCGAGCACGGGTCGAACAGCTGCAGGTCGGCACGCGCGGCCGAACCGTACAGCTCGCCGATCGACGGCGCGCGGAATCCTTCGGCGTAGCTGGTACGCAGCACGAAGTCGTTGCTCACCTGCCAGCGCAGGCCGTACTTGGGCACGAACTCGCCACCGAAGGTGGAGTAGTCCGAATAGCGGCCGGCCACGCTCAGGTCCAGCCGCTCACCGCGGTCGGCGCGGGCGTAGATCGGCACCGCCAGTTCCAGGTAGGCCTCGTTGACGTCATAGGAACCGGAGGTGGGCAGCGACGGCACGCCGTTGTAGTGGCCGCGGACGGTAATCGGGTCTGGCTGGTATTCGCCTTCGTACTTGCGGTACTCGTAACCGGTGGCGAAGGAGACCGGGCCGGCCGGCAGGGTGAACAGGTCGCTGCTCAGGTTGGCGGTGAACAGGCTCAGTTCGTTCTGGCTGCGGTCGTGCACCACCGGCTGGATCCAGTCCAGCATCGGCTGGGTGATGGTGCCCGGGCCACCGAAGATGTTCAGCGGCACGCAACCCGGGGTGGCCGCGCAGATCGCCGGATCGCCCAGCGCGATGTTCGCGTTGTAGATGTTGTAGCTGCCGTAGTTGGTCTGTTCGGCCTTGTTCTTGCTGTACATGCCGTTGATGTCCCACGACCAGCTGCGGTCGGCGGCCTGGAACAGGCCGGTAAGACCGGTAGCGAAGTAGGTGGTGTTCACTTCCTGCTCGAAGATGCGCGGCCCACCTTCCACCGGCCGACGACCGATCATGCTCAGGTTGCTCGACGAATCCAGGTCGAAACCGAACGGGTTGTACGGGTTGAGCGCGGAAATCACGATGTTGTCGGCCAGCGGGTTGCCGGTGGCGCCGTCGGGACCAAAGAACAGCGGCTCGGGACCGGCCTGGTTGGTCGACTCGCGGCGGTTGGCCAGGGCCTTGATGTACCACTGCACGTCGTCGCTGATGTCGAAGCGGAACTGGCCGAAGACGCCCTTGCGCTCGGATGGGGTCAGCAGCAGGTTGTATTCGGCGAAGTTGAAGCGGTCCGCCGTGGCGAAGCAGTGGTAATCGTCGGTGCGGGCGCAGCCCCCTACCCCGTTGAAGGTGGGATTGGTCACCCCGGAATTGGGCGTGATGTTGTAGGCGATGCCGGTGTTCGGATCGGTGAACATGAAGCGCCCGGTCGGCGTCGCCGAGCTGCCGAACGACAGCCCGGTACCCGGAATCGGGAAGCGCGACTGTTCGCGGGTGCTGGCCTTCACATCGTCCTGCTTGGTCCAGCTCGCGCCCAGGAACAGGGTGTAGCGGTCACCGCTGGTGCCCCAGGCCAGGTCCACGCCCTTCTGGGTGCCGTCGCCCTTGGTGTACTCCCCGTAGTTCAGGGTGACCTGGCCGCCGTCGAATTCGCGGCGGGTGATGATGTTGACCACGCCCGCGATCGCGTCCGAACCGTACAGCGAAGACGCGCCGTCTTCGAGGACTTCGATGCGTTCGACGATGGCCAGCGGAATGGTGTTGAGGTCGGTGGCGGCGCCCACGCCCGAGGCGGACGACTCATTGACCCAGCGGATGCCGTCGACCAGCACCAGCACGCGCTTGGCGCCCAGGTGGCGCAGGTCGACCTGCGCCGAACCGGCGCCGACACCGCTGCCGTCGGGCGGGAAGCCGAAGTTGCCGGACGAATTGAACTTGGCATTGAGCGCGGAGCCGGACCCGGTCAGCTGCTGCAGCACTTCACCGATGGAGGTCAGGCCGGTGCGCTCGATCTCGCTGCGGGTGAGGGTCTGGATCGGCACCTGGCCTTCGACCTCGGCCCGCTTGATGCGGGTACCGGTGACTTCGACCCGGTCGAGGTCGGTGGTGCTACGGGGGGTGTCCTGCGCGGTGGCAAGGGCGGGGACGGACAGCAGGCACAGCGCTACGGCAGCCGCCAAGGGGCGGTAATGCAGGTTGTTCATTCGCTCTCTCTCCAAAGGAATGGCTAGCTGGGACCGCCGTCGCCTCCCCCTCGAAGCGCGGCAGCGTCTCCTTTGTAAACAACCTGTAAAGATGAAGGCGTGATGAAATCGGCGGTTTCACGCAGACTTTACGAACGCGACCGTCGACGGCGCTTTCGACTGCATAAGCGGTTGGCTCATTACCGGGGCCTCCAAACGCGGAGAGGTGATTTAGTACGGACCGGGCTTCTTGGCCGGGGCAGCGTAGCCAGCGCGGGACAACAGGAAGGAGCAAGCAGCCCTGCCACTTCGTCGAAATGCCCAGGTAGGGTCGCGCCCCTGCCGACCGAACGTAGAAAAGATCGGCGCGATAACGGCATTGTCTTAAACGCCAGCCCCTGCCTGCGCTCGCGCCTTCATCTGGCGTTACCTCTCACTTCGTGCCGCACTTTTCCTGCACCCGGCGTAATACACGGGCATGGGCTTCGTTTTTCTTCAGTTTATCAGCGAGCCCCTCGCACTCAAGCCTGACACTGTCACCGCCGGGGTAAACCAGCAGCGCCCCTCTCGGATCAACGCCATCCAGGTAGAGAACCCCACACCCACCGCCTTCGACTTCAATGCGAACGGACCTGGATCGAACGTTGCTCAGTTCCTGTCTTCCGGACTGACACATCGCGCCATAGTACAGGCTGCTCATGTCCCCATAGATCGGCTTCGCATCCAATTCCCCCCGGGTACCATCATCGCAAGCACTGAGCAGCAGGACGACCAATGCCGAGGCAATAACCAGCCGAATACATTCCATTCAACATCTCCATTATGCGTCGCACCTGTTCGCAGCGGCCGTCGAGCTGCGCAGGAGAGGGAATTTAGCTGTTCTCACACTGAGATATGACGTAGTTCCAGCTTCCACCGTGATCCAGGCAACTATCAATCGACAACTGCCTACGCAACCAGAATCCAATCCACAACAGCAACGCAACGCTCACCAACACCATGATCACGTTCGATGTCTGCTTCATCTTCAGTAGCTTGGCGGAAGGCCGTTCGTCCGACGGTTCATGGGCTTCACACGGTTGTGGTGCGTCACCGCTTGCAACGGCCAGCGCGCGGCGGCGCGCGCAACGCGGATATGAAATGAACATCCCTTTACTCCTCCCAAGCCCGAGCGGCAGGGAGGTTTATGCGCGACTGAAGCGTTTCCGCCAATGTCCGGAACTGTGACCGGTAACACCGATGGTGGGAGAATTGGCGTGGATTCGCCCATGTTGGGGTGATCCCCCACCCAGCTGCGCGGAAGTTCCGGACACCGACTCGAGTAGTAGACGTGGAAGCCGAGAGAGGGTGATTGCCGCTAACGTCACAGCTTGCGTGGGTGACGCGTGACCGGCCCGCCATGGGCGGGCCGGTCGGACGACTACGGACTCACGAAGGCGATCTTTTCCATGTGTGCGTTGTTGGCAGCCGCCAGGACCTTGGCCATCACGTCGTATTCGGCGTTGGGGTCGGTGGCGATTCGCAGCTCCGGCAGGTTCCCGGTGTTGGCTTGGGCAGTGTCCTGCATGCGCTGCTGCAGAGAGCCGACGGCCACCGCCTGACCATTCCAGCTGACCTGGTTGCTGGCGTCCACGCGCAACTCGATTGGCGGCGGTGGGCTGATCGGCGGTACCACGGTGGTGGGTTGCGGCAGGTTGACCGGAATGGGCATGGACACCATCGGGGCGGTCACGATGAAGATGATCAACAGCACCAGCATTACATCCACCAACGGGGTGACGTTGATGTCGGCCAGCGGGCCGGGCTTTCCTGCTGCGGTGAAGGCCATGGTGTGCTCCCTTGTTCGAACGTTGAGGGTCCAGGGGCAGCCGGGCAGAACCCGGCTCTACGCGCCTTGCGGCGCCTTTGACATTACGCCCGCTCCGGCTGCCTGTTCAGGGGAGCGATACGGTCCGTTCAGGATCGAGTGGGCTTGCCGACACCGGCGTTCACTGGCGCCCGCTATCCTTCCGGCATGAACCGATTCCCCCTGCATATCCTGAGTGCCACCACCCTGCTCGCCGGTCTGGGGCTGGGCGCCACGGCGGGTGCCCAGAACCTCGACGCGCAGCGCGCGCAGATCAAGGCCGCCATCGACAATGCCGAGCGCGGTCAGTTCGACCCCGCGCAGGCGTCCGCTCTGGCGCGGCACCCGCTGTATGGGTGGCTGGAATACGCCAACCTGCGGCGCAACATCGACACGGTGACCAACGCGCAGGCACAGGATTTCCTGAAGCGGTACAACGGCCAGGCCGTGGCCAGCAGTTTCCGCAGCGTGTGGCTGCCGGCGGTGGCGCGCCGCGAGGACTGGCCGACCCTGCTGGCCAACTGGGCGCCCACCGACAATGTCGGCCTGCGCTGCGCGCAGCTCAACGCGCGCCAGGCCACCGGCAAGGCCGATGCGCAATGGACCAGCGACGCCCAGGCGATCTGGCGCAGCACCGGCAAGTCACTGCCCGATGCCTGCGACCCGGTATTCGCGGTACTGGACGCCAAGGGTAGAATGAGCGCGGAGCTGCGCTGGGAACGCATTGATGCGGCCGCCGATGCGCAGCAGCCGGCGGTGATGCGCAGCGCCGCGCGTGGGCTGCCGGCCGCGGACCTGGCCTTGGCCAACACCTATGCGGCGTTCGTGGACAAGCCCAATGCGAGCGCGCTGAACTGGCCGCGCAACGAACGCAGCCGGCGCATCGCCACCGACGGCCTGGCCAAGCTGGCCAAGGCCGACCCGGATGCCACCGAACAGCAGTTGCCGCAGTACGCCAATGCGCTGCAGCTGACCCCGGCCCAGCAGGCTGAGGTGCGCTATCAGATCGCGCTGTGGACCGTGGCCTCGTACGGCCCGGAGTCCGCGCGTCGGCTCAACGCGGTGCCGGACTCGGCCTATGACGAGCGCCTGCACGAATGGCGCGCGCGCGAAGCGATGTCGCGCGGCGACTGGCCGGCCACGCTGGCCGCGATCCGCAAGATGGGTCCGACCCAGCGTGCCGATTCGCGCTGGCGCTATTTCGAAGCGCGCATGCTGGAAAAGACCGGCAAGCGCGCCGAGGCGCAGCCGCTGTACCGTGAAGCGGCGCGTTCGGCCACCTTCCACGGCTTCCTCGCTGCCGACCAGCTGGGCCAGAGCACGTACACGCTGTGCCCCATCGAGCCGACCGACAGCAAACAGGCGCAGGCCGCGGTGGCACGCGATCCGGCCATCGTGCGCGCGATGGAGCTGTTCAAGATCGAGCGTGCCGGCTGGGCGGTGGCGGAGTGGAACGATGCCCTGACCCGCTTCGACACCCCACAGCGCCGCATCGCGGTGGAAGTGGCGCGCGACAACGGCTGGTTCGACCGCGCGGTGTTCTCGCTCGGCAAGACCCCGGACGAGCAGCGCCTGTACAGCCTGCGCTTCCCGCTGCACCACGACGAGGCGATCCGCCGCGAGTCCGCGCGCAACGCCATCGACCCGGCCTGGGTGGCCGCCGAGATCCGCGCGGAGAGCATCTTCAACCCGAAGGCGCGTTCGCCGGCCAATGCCATGGGCCTGATGCAGGTGCTGCCGGCGACGGGGGCCAGCGTGGCCAAGTCGATCGGGCTGGGCGGCTACGGCGGCGCGGCCAGCCTGTATGACCCGGACACCAACATCGCGTTGGGCACCGCCTACCTGCGCCAGCTGATGAACAAGTACGACGGCCTGCCGTACGTCACCATCGCCGCCTACAACGCCGGCCCGACCCCGACCGCGCGCTGGCAGTCGCAGCGTCCCGGCTTCGACCCGGATATCTGGATCGAGACCATCAGCTACAAGGAAACCCGCGAGTACGTTGCGCGCATCCTGGCCTTCAGCGTGATCTACGACTGGCGCTTGAATGGTGACGCCCTGCCGGTCACCGACCGCATGAACGGGCGCCTGCAGGCCAAGCGCAAGGCGTTCTCCTGCCCGACCGACGCAGACAAGGGTGGCGATTGACCCCCGGTAGCGCCGACCGTTGGTCGGCCCAGGCAATGCCGCATCGCTATGGGAGCGGCGGGGGTACGTGATCTCTCGATGCCGCTTGGGCCGGCCAACGGTCGGCGCTACCGTCGCGGGCAGGGGCGCGCCAGGGGATCGGTGCCAAGGCGGTCGTGGCATGATTCCCCAATGAAAATCTATCTCGTTGGCGGCGCGGTTCGCGACCGCCTGCTCGACCGCCCGCCCGGCGACCGTGACTGGGTGGTGGTCGGTGCGACCCAACCGGAAATGGAAGCGCTGGGCTACAAGGCCGTCGGCAAGGACTTCCCGGTATTCCTGCACCCCGACAGCGGCGAGGAATACGCGCTGGCGCGGACCGAGCGCAAATCCGGCCGCGGCTATCGCGGCTTCGTGGTTGACGCGGACCCGTCGGTCACGCTGGAGGAGGACCTGCAGCGCCGTGATTTCACCATCAACGCCATTGCCTGCGATGAAGCCACCGGCGCGCTGGTGGACCCGTATGGCGGCGTGCGCGATATCGAACAGCGGGTACTGCGGCATGTGGGACCGGCGTTCGTGGAAGATCCGTTGCGGGTGCTGCGCGCAGCCCGCTTCATGGCCCGCTTCGCCCCGCTGGGGTTTACCGTCGCCGCGGAGACGATGCAGCTGATGCGGCAGATCGCCGAGAGTGGCGAACTGGATGCGCTGGTGCCCGAGCGCGTCTGGCAGGAGCTGCGCCGCGTGCTGGCTTCGGCACAGCCGTCGGCGTTCCTGCGTACGCTGCACGACGCCGGTGCGCTGGGCGCGGTGCTGCCGGAACTGGAGGCGCTGTATGGCGTGCCGCAGCGTGCCGAGTACCACCCCGAAGTGGACACCGGCGTGCACCAGGAAATGGTCAGCGACATGGCCGCCCGGCTCGCGCCAGGCGATGACCAGGTCGGCTTTGCCGCGCTCACCCATGACCTGGGCAAGGCGCTGACCCCGGAAGCGGAATGGCCGCGCCATGTGATGCACGAGCAGCGCGGGCTGGCACCGTTGCGTGCGCTGTGCGAACGGCTGAAGGTGCCGCTGGACCATCGGCAGCTGGCCGAAGCGGTCTGCCGCGACCACCTCAACGTGCACCGCATCGATGAACTGCGCGATGGCACGGTGCTGGAGTTGCTGGGTCGCTGCGACGGCTTCCGTCGCCCGGAACGGATCGCGAAGATCGCGCTGTGCTGCGAAGCCGATGCGCGCGGTCGCCTGGAGTTCGAGGATCGCGCATACCCGCAGGGCGAAACGCTCAAGCGTCTGCACCAGGCGGCGCTGTCGGTGCAGGCACGCGACCTCGACCTTGCCCATCTGCAGGGCCCAGCGGTGGGTGAGGCACTCGCGCAGGCCCGCATCAAGGCGATTGCTGCAGCTCGGTGAGCGTGACTGCGCACCGGACGCAGGCCGAGGGAGGGTTGGTTCCACGTTCGGTAGGGTATGACCTGCGGTGAAGCCTGGTGCCTGGCTTCACCGTAGGTCATGCCACAACCGGGCGTGGAAGATTCCATGGCGGTCGATCGGGATGCGACCCTACCGGTGCTGGCCGCCACGGCGAGGTCGGTGCCGGCCGCCATGGCGGGGCCTGCCGGCTAGAAGTCGAAGCGCAGCCCGATGTTGCCCTCGATCACCTTGCGCTCCTTCTGCCGGCTGCTTTCCAGATCGCGCGTGTAGTCGGCCACCGCGAACGCGCTGACGTTGGCGTTGAACCGCGCCACCACGCCGAAGCCGACCTCCAGCGCACGCGAATCCTGCTGGTTGGTGATGCGGTTGCTGTCGAAGTCGATGCGGTCTTCGCCATCGAGCGTCTGCCAGTAGTTGAGCTTGAAGTACGGCTGCCAGCCGTTGCCGGCGATGTCGTAGTCGGCGGCAAGGCGCAGACCGGCGCGCCCGGTCCAGGCATTGTCGGCATTGAAGCGCAGCTGGGCGATGCGGTCGGCGGTGTCATCCACCGAGGTGCGCTGCCAGATCACCTGCAGCTGCGGCTCCAGCCACCACGCCGACTCGCCGAAGCGCAGCAGCGGCTTGCCCACTTCCAGCGACGCCGTGGTGCCGTCGCCGTCAAGGTCGATGCCGATGCCACGCGCGGAGGTGGCCTCGCCGTCGTAGCGGCTCTGCATCACCACCGCATCGAGGTAGCCGCCGGCGCTGCCGGCACGTGTCCAGTACAGGCCCACGTGCTTGTCGTCCAACCGGGTGCGGCCGACCGCGACGTTCTCCCAGCCGATCGCGAAACCATTGACGTTGCCCTGCGCGCGGGTGCGTCCGACGAAGACGCCGAACTGGTCGCGGTGCCCATCACCTGCATTTGCGTACAGGTCCAGGCCGGCCTGCACGCCCTGGATGTCGCCATCGAAGCCGGGTTGGGCATCGCCCTCCCAGTACTGCTCATGGCTCTGTCCAACGAGCCGCGCCCACGCGGCGCGCACTCCACCCTGCCCGGCCAGGATGCGCTGCTCGCCCTGGCGCTCGTGGAAGGTGCCCAGGCTGGCCAGGCTGGCCTCGCGCAGCAACGGCGGCACCACCGAGTAGAGGCCCGTTTCCAGCCGGTACAGGGGCACGATGGCCGCCTCTGACGGACGTGCCTCGGGCGTCGGCGGCTCGGCCAGCGGCCCCGGCACCGCAGCCACCTCCGTGGGCACCGGCGGCGGCACGTCCTCCTGCGGCGGGGGCGCCGGCGGTGGCGGGGCCGGCTCCGGCGGCGGAGCAGGTTCGGCGGCCACCGGGTCGGGGTTTTCGGGGACATCTGGCGAGGGGGGCGGCGGCAGCTCAGGCGGCGGCGCCCCCAGCGCCTCCGGCGGCGGTGGCTCGGGGGTCACCGAGCCCAGACCGATGGGCGGTGCGGCTGGCGCGGGAACCACATCGTTGACCAGGGTCGAACGCAGGTACCAGTTCTCGCCACTCCCTGCGCTGACGCCACCCTTGAACAGGAAATATTCGAACGCACCGGCGGCCACCGGCGCATACAGCGCGAACGCGTTCGCGCTGGTGCTGGCGCCGTTGATCGCCTGCACTACGAGGATGCCATCGGCCACGGTCTCCGCGCCGGCACCGCCCGCGTTGAGGATGCCGACGCCGGTGGTGCCGCTGGCCACGCCGTTGGAGATCACCAGCCGGTCCGACGCGGAGTCGTCGGCGCCCAGCACGGTGTCCAGGTACAGCGCACCGCCGTTGCCGGTGTAATTGCCGGCGATGGTGAACGCATCGCCGGCGCCGCCGCCGCCGTTGGTGAGGTCGATGCGGCCGGCATTGGTCACGTTCACCGGCAGCGCCGCGTTGAAGCCGACGACGCTGGCATTGATGCCACCCCCGAACAGCGTGCTGGTCGCGTCTACGTCGAGTGCGCCACTGCCGCTGCCGGTATCGCCCAAGCGCAGGTCGCCGTCGAAGGTCAGCTGGCTGTCGTTGGTCAGCGCCATCGATTCCCAGCCGGTGAAACGCGCGACGCCGTTGGTCTTGACGTTGTCCATGTTCAGCCTGTCCGTGCCCAGACCGCCGTCGAACCCTGGCAACGCGCCCAGGTGCGAGACGTTGAGGTTGGCCAGCGTGGCGGTGTCGTCGCCTTCGCCGGAATCGACCAGGCCGTGCACCACGCCGCCGCCGCTCCAGTCGAAGCGGTCGTTGCCGAAGCTGAGGCGGATCTCGCCGCGCACGGTGCCGCCGGTGATGGTGACCGCATCGTTGCCGCCGCTGACGCTGATGTTGCCGCCGATGTAGCCATCGGAGAGCACGATGGTGTCGTTGCCGAAGCCGGTGACCAGGTTGCCGTCGATGGTGCCACCGGACATCAGGAAGGTGTTGTCTTCCAGCTTCATGTTGACCCGGCCGATGCGGCCGCCGGTCATTTCGCCGTAATCGCCATCATCGAACGCGCCGACGATGCGTCCGTCGGTCATGCGGAAGCGGTCCAGGCCGTCGCCCTGCAGCAGCGCGCCGATGCTGCCGCCGGTCATCAGGAACGTATCGATGCCCGATCCCTGCTGCACGGTGCCGGTCACGGTCCCGCCCGAGACCTGCAGGCTGTCCGCGTCGGCGCCCTGGTCGATGCTGCCGACGGTGCCGCCACTGAGGGTGATGGCATCGTTGCCCGCGCCCTGCAGGACGCTGCTGCTGATGCTGCCGGCCAACATGTCCAGGCGGTCGGCGCCGGCGCCGAAGATGATGCCGGCGGTGCTGCCGCTGATGACGCCGCGGTTCACCACCGTGGTCGCCGCGTTGGTGAGGATGCCGACGCCGCTGGCGCTGGTGATGCTGCCACTGTTGTCGATGCGGTGTCCGCTGCCGCCGTCCAAAGCGATCGCAGCGCCGCTGGCGATGCCGAGCTGGGCGCCGGCCTGCACGTTGACGCTGACATTGCTCGAGCCCGGCACGCTGGCGATGGGCGTGGTCTGCGGACTCGGCGCCGCTGCCGTGCAGGTAACGGTCTGCCCGGTCGTGGGGGCCGTGGTATCGCAGCCGGCCCAGGCCGGCGCGGTGGTGGTGGCAAGGAGGAGGCCGCCGCAGGCCACGCGCAGGCTGCGCGCGATGCCTGCCGCCAGACGGGAAGGTGGCGGAGTCGCATTCATGGGACGCATGGACCGTTCCTTTTCCAGAAAAGGGAATTACGGTGTGCCGATGCGTCCCCCGTGACCTAACGCAGCCCGGCCAGGCTACTTTTACTGTCCGGATGTGAGGCGGAGGTAAAATTTCGACGGCTTTTGGATAATCGACACCGCCGCCAGCGTATTCATATCTTCAGGTATATCCGGCGGCGGTCCAGCGTCCACGCGATGATCCACCAGAACGCCACGAACCCCACCGCACACACCAGCGACGCGAGTGCCGGCTGGCCGGGCACTGCGTTGGCCAGCATCGTGTAACACCCCCCCCATGCCCCGCTGGCGATCAGCACCAACGCCATCACCGAGGAGCCCAGGTAGGCGGCGATGGCATTGACGCCGAAGCGTCGGCCGAGTGCAGGCCAGTGCCAGCGGTCGACCAGCTGGTGTGCCAGCAGCAGGGCGGCGATCGACAACCCGCCGGTCAACAGCACGTAGCTGGGCGTCCACAGGTTCTTGTTCAACGGCAGCAGCGGTGCCAGCAGCAGACCCGCTCCCAGCAGCATCAGCGCCACGCCGCCGAGCGCACCCAGCCGCCCCGCGCGCAGCCAGCGGCCGGCGATCAGGCCCAGCAGGGTGGTCGACAGCGCCCCGGCGGTGCTGAGCAGGCCTTCGGGGTCGTGCCCGAGCCGGGTCACGGCGTCGTATTTGTACAGGAACGGTGCGAACAGCGCGGTATCCACCCGGCTGACCGGATTGAGCCACGGCGCCAGCGTATCGGCACCCAGCAGCAGTGCCGCATACCCGAGCAGCAGGCCTCCCAGCACCGCCCACTGCGTACGTGCGCGGGTGTGGATGGCCAGCAGGCCCACCACCGCCACGCACACCGCGATGCGCTGCAGCACCCCCCACAGCCGGTACGCAGGCAGCTCGAACAGCCACCAGGCCAACACGTGCAGCAGCGCCCCCGCGAGCAGGATGCGCAGCGCGCGCTTCAGCAGGGTGCGGCCCAGCAGCGGTCGCGCTGACACATCGATGGCGCGCGGCTCCAGGCTGAAGGCCATCGACACGCCCGCGATGAACAGGAACAGCGGGAAGATCAGGTCGGTCGGAGTGAAGCCGTGCCAGTCCGCGTGCAGCAGCGGTGCATACACGTGGCCCCAGTCGCCGGGGTTGTTGACCAGCAGCATCGCCGCCACGGTCAGGCCACGCAGGGCATCGATGGAGCCCATGCGCGCAGCGGAGGATGCGCTCATGCGTCCTCGCGCTGTCCGCGGATCCAGGTCGCACGCACCTGCAGCGCGTCGTCCAGCAGCACCAGGTCGGCCTGGTAGCCGGCGGCGATCTCGCCAAGGCGGTCGTCCACGTTGAGGAACCGGGCCGGGTAGCGCGAGGCCATGCGCGCGGCTTCGTCCAGGGGCAGGCCGAGCAAGTTCACCGCGTTGCGCACCGCGGTGGCCATGTCCAGCGCCGAGCCGGCCAGCGCACCGGCCGCGTTGCGGACCACGCCATCGACGACCGTGATCACCTCACCATACAACTCGAAACTGGGACTGTCGGCGCCCACCGGCGACATCGCGTCGGTGACCAGCATGACCTTGCCGGAGGGCTTGGCCGCCAGCGCAACGCGCAGGCTGCCCGGATGCACGTGCACGCCGTCGGCGATGATGCCGATCCAGCTGTCGCGGTCTTCCAGCGCCGCACCGACCGCGCCGGGCTCGCGCCCGGTGAGCGGCGACATCGCGTTGTACAGGTGGGTGAAGCCACGGATGCCCGCGTCCAGTCCAGCGCGCGCTTCCTCATAGGTGGCCGCGGTATGCCCGGCGGCCACGATCACCCCGCGTTCGACCAGGGCGCGGATGCTCTCCAGCGGCACCCGCTCCGGCGCCAGGGTCAGCAGGGTCACGCCGTTGTCGAGCGAGGCCGCCATCGCGATCTCGTCGGCATCGGGCACGCGGAACTTGTTCGCGTCGTGCGTACCCTTGCGCGCCGGGGCGATGTACGGACCTTCCAGGTGGATGCCAATCACCCCGGGGACGCCCTGTTCGATCGCCGCACGCGTGGCATCGATGGCCTTGCGCATTACCTGCGCGTCATCGCTGATCAGCGTCGGCAGCAGCGCGGTGGTGCCGAAGCGGCGGTGCGCCGCCGCCAGCGTGCGCAGGCTCTCCACGTCGGGCGTGTTGTTGAACAACACGCCACCGCCGCCATTGACCTGCGCATCGATGAAACCGGGCAGCAGCCAGCCGCCGCCCAGGTCCACCTGTTCGGCCGCGCTGCCCAGCTGCGGAGCAGCATCGGACACCAGCGCGGTGATGCGCCCGTCCTCGATCACCAGCGCAAGGTCATCGCGGAAGCCGTCGGCGGTGAGGATGCGGGCGTTGCGCAGGACGGACTTCATCAGACGGTCTCCGTGACCTTGTTCAGGTGCGGCGGCAGGTCCGGATTGTGGCCGCGGCGCAGCGCCAGCGCATTGATCGCCTTGTAGAACGCCTGCACCGCCAGCAGCGGTGCGCAGGCCGGGTGCGGCGCCTGCGGCAACGGCAGGTCGCCGTCGGGAGCGGCCAGCCACACCTGTGCGTCGCGGGCGGCGAACTCGGCCGCCACCGCGCGGGTTCCGGCGCCGGTTTCATCCGGCTGCGCGAACGCCAGCACCGGGAAGCCGGGACCGACCAGGGCCATCGGGCCGTGCTTGACCTCGGCCGAGCTGTAGGCCTCGGCGTGCAGGCCACAGGTTTCCTTGAATTTCAGCGCCGCTTCCTGGGCCGCGCCCAGGCCGAGGCCACGGCCGACCACGAACAGGTTGTGCGCCGGCACCAGTCCATCCGTCAGGGCGGACCAGTCGCTGTTCCAGGCTTGGCGCAGGGCATCGGGCAAGGTGCGCAGCGAGGCGATCAGCCCCGCGTCCTGGCTCCAGTACGCGACCAGCTGCAGGAGCGCCGACAGCGAGGCCAGGTAGCTCTTGGTCGCCGCCACGCTGCGCTCGGCGCCGGCGCCGAGCGGGATGACTGTTTCGGCCAGCTGTGCCAGCGGCGAGTCTTCCACGTTCACCAGCGCGACCACGCGCGCTCCTGCCGCGCGCGCGGCCTCGGCGTTGCGCAGCAGGTCCGGGCTCTTCCCGGACTGCGAAATCACGATGTACAGCGCGCCACGCAGCTGCAGCGGTGATTCATACACCGACCCGACCGACGGCGAGGCCGACGCGGTGACCAGGCCCAGCTTGGTTTCCAGCAGGTACTTCGCATAGGTGGCGGCATGGTCCGAACTGCCCCGCGCGCACGTCACCACGAACGGCGGCGGCGCCGCGCGCAGGGTCGCGGCCAGCGTCTGCACGGTCGCTTCGTTGCGCACGAACTGCGCAGCGATCACGTCGGCCGCTTCGGCGGCTTCGCGGAACATCAGGGTGTCGTGCGGGGCTGGCAGGGACATGCGGGACTCAGGTGGTTTCAGGAGTGGGAGGGCGAGCAGCGAGCGGCCGCATCGGCGCGGTGGAACCGCGCACGATCAGCTGCGGCACGAAGCCCTGGTTCTGCAGCTGCAGCGGCGCGTCGTCGTAGGCATCGCTGCGCAGCTGCGCGATCAGCAGGCGCGCGGCATGCCGGGCGATGTCTTCGGTGGCCTGCTTGGCGGTGGTCAGCGGCGGCCACGACTGGCGCGAGAACGGGCTGTCCTCGAAACCGGCGATGGACAGGTCGTACGGAACGTTCATACCCGCCGATTTGGCCGCAGCCAGCACGCCGGCGGCGATTTCGTCATTGGAACCGAAGATCGCCGTGGGCGGTTCGCGCAGCGCCAGCAGGCGACGTGCGCCGCGGAAGCCGTCGTCGAAGGTGTAGTCGCCCTGCACCACCAGGTGCTTGTCGTGCGGAATGCCGTAGTCGCGCAGCGCCGCTTCGTAACCGGCGTGGCGCTCGCCGCTGGAGCGGTGCGAAGAGCCGCCCCAGAGGAAGCCGATGCGCTGGTGGCCGAGCTGGATCAGGTGTTCGGTGATTTCGTAGGCGGCCTCGCGGTCGTCCACGAACACGCACGCGCCGTCCTGCGGATCGGCGGTGGCGGCGATGATGCGCACCAGCTTGATGCCGCGCGCGGTCAGTGCCGCGACCAGATCGCGGCGCTCGGACATCGGCGCGGTCAGCACGAGCCCGGCCAGGCGCGAACGCTGCACCCAGTCGGCCAGTTCCTCGGCCAGCATCGGCGAGCTGGAATCGCAGGGATGGATCTGCAGCCCGAAGCCGGTTTCACGACAGGCGGCGAGCACGCCGTTCTGCACGCCGATGATGTGGTAAGGATTCGGGTTGTCGTACACCAGCCCGATCACCAGGGTGGTGCCGGTGCGCAGGTTGCGCGCCGCGGGATCCGGCTCGTAATCGAGCTCGGCGATCGCGCGCAGCACGCGCGCGCGCGTGGCCTGCATCACCGACGGTTCGTTGTTGATGACCCGCGAGACGGTCTTCAACGACACCTTGGCCCGTTCGGCGACATCCTTGATGGTCGCTCTACGCATGCTCTTTTCCTGGCTCACCGGTTGGGCGTCCATGATCGCCGATCACTGCCCGTCGCGGGGCAGGCCGATCCGGTGGCCGCGCAGGGAGTAGAACAGGATGTACAGGTAGCACGGCACCATCAGGCCCGCGAACACCCACTGGAAGTCGAAGTGCTGCTTCAGCACCGCGAAGGCCTGCGGGATGATCGCGCCACCGGCGATGGCCATCACCAGCAGCGCCGACCCGGTTTCGGTGAAACGGCCCAGGCCACGGATGGCCAGCGGGAAGATCGCCGGCCACATCATGGCGTTGGCAAAGCCCAGCGCGGCGACGAAGCCCACCGACACATAGCCGTGGGTGAACAGGGCGCCGATGCAGAACAGCACGCCCAGGCTGGCCGAAATGCTCAGGTAGCGCTGCTGCGAGACCAGGTGCGGAATCAGCGCCAGGCCGGCCACGTAGCCCACCAGCATCGCGCCCAGGGTGATGGAGGTGAACAGCTTGGTCTGGTCCAGCGGCAGGTTGAAGCCATGCCCATAGGTGCCGATGGCGTCACCGGCCATCACTTCCACGCCGACGTAGACGAACAGGCAGAGCACGCCCAGCCACAGGTGCGGGAACTGGAAGATGCTGGTGCGCTCGGCCAGGCCGGGCGCGCGCGCCGGCGTTGCATTGGCTTCGGCGGTCTTCAGCTCGGGCAGCGGCGAGAACAACACCCCGACTGCCAGCACCACCAGCAGCCCGGCCATGGCCATGTACGGCATCTGGATCTTGGCGGCGAAGGTGTCCAGCAGGGCGTTGCGGGCCACCGGATCGGCGGCGGCGACCTGCTCGGAGAGGTCCCCGATGCCGTGCAGCACCAGCGTACCGATCAGCAGCGGGGCCAGGATGCCGGCGATCTTGTTGCAGATACCCATCAGCGCGATGCGCCGCGCGGCGGTCTCGATCGGGCCGAGGATGCTGATGTACGGGTTCACCGCGGTCTGCAGCAGGGCCAGGCCGCTGCCGATGATGAACAGGCCGCTGAGTGCACCGGGGTACCAGCGCTGCTGGGCAAAGTGGGCGAACACCACCGCGCCGGCCGCCATCACCAGCAGGCTCAGGCTCAGGCCCTTCTTCATGCCGGTGCGCTTGAGGATCCACGAGGCCGGCAGGGCCAGGAAGAAGTAGGACAGGTAGAACACCATCAACACCAGGAACGCACCCACCTCGTCCAGCTCGAAGGCCAGTTTGACGAAGGTGATCAACGGGCCGTTGAGCCAGGTGAAGAAGCCGATCAGGAAGAACAGCACCCCGATGATGAGGATCGAGGTGGCCACGCTCGAACGCGCGGAAGCAGCAGGCACGACAGACATCTGGAAGGCTCCTGCATCGACGGCACGCGGGCGGCGTCGGAAGAGTGGCTGGGAACAACGTTGTCACATTTATTCGATGGGCTACCCGGCTTTGTCAACAACTGGTTTCCGCGCCGACCGCGGAAAACGCCGTGCTGCACCTGCGCAGAAACGCCGCCAGCCCCCGCCGTGCCTTCAAGCGGCCAGTGATTGCAACGGCTTTACGAAATCTTGACGGCGCGGGGCTGAAAACGTTTTCTTGTGACGCAGGTCGTTGCGGCGCAGCATCGAAAGTGTGAGGTTATCGTTGACATCGTTGTCAGAACGATTACAGACTCCGCTCAATCGCCGGGGCCAGACCTGGCCGTACGTATCCCAAGGGAGCCCGTGTGACCGCAGCCGCCCACGCCGTATCGGCCAACGCCCCCCTCACGATGCCGCCGTTCCTGGCGGCCGACGTGGGTGGCACGCATGTCCGCGTGGCCCGTGTGCAGGCCAGCCAGGACCCGGCCCATCCGGTCCAGCTGCTGGAATACCGCAAGTTCCGCAATGCCGACTACGCCGGGCTGAGCGCGATCCTGCAGGCTTTCATCGCCGACGGCGAGCGCCCCGCGCATTGCGTGGTGGCCACGGCCGGTTATGCCCGGGAAGACGGCACGGTGATCACCGCCAACGTGCCGTGGCCGCTGTCGGCGCGCCAGATCGAGGCCGACCTCGGCTTGGAAACGGTGTACATCGTCAATGACTTCGAAGCCGTGGCCTACGCCGCCGCGCAGGTCGATGCCAGTGGCGTGCTGCAGCTGACCGGCCCGGCCACCGCCCCACGCGGCCCGACCCTGGTGGTCGGCCCAGGCACCGGGCTGGGTGCGGCGCTGTGGATCCCGACCGCGCATGGCGCGGTGGTGCTGGCCACTGAAGCGGGCCAGCCGACGCTGGCGGTGAGTACCGAACTGGAAATGGCGATCGTGCGGCAGATGCAGCGCGAACTCGCCCACGTCTCGGTCGAACATGCGCTGTCCGGCCCAGGCCTGATGAATCTCTACCGCGCGCTGTGCGCGATCGAAGACCAGCCGGCCGTGCTGGCCACGCCCGATGCGATCACCGCCGCGGCGGTCAGCAACCAGGACGTGCTGGCGCGGCAGAGCCTTGAAGTGTTCTGCGGCCTGCTCGGCAGCACCATCGGCGACATGGCCCTGCAGTACGGCGCCCACGGTGGCGTGTACCTGGCGGGCGGGATCCTGCCGCAGATCCGCGAATTCCTGTTGAACAGCACTTTCGTCGCCCGCTACCTCAACAAGGGGCCGATGCGCGAGGCGCTGGAACGCATTCCCGTGAAGGTGGTCGAGCACGGGCAGTTGGGCGTCATCGGCGCCGCAAGCTGGTATCTCGGCCGAACCGACGTTTGAAAAAGCAAGGCGCGTTCCGGCAACGGGCGCTGGGCAAAGGTCGCACGCATCGCAAACCGCACGCCGTCGCTGGCGCACAACGATTGATGAGGAGAGACATCATGAACCACCGCAAGAGCCTGCTTTCGGCAGCCATTTTCAGCTGTATCGCCTTCGGCGCCCACGCGCAGGACGCACAGCCCTCCGCGACCGACCTGGACACGGTGACCGTCACCGGTATCCGCGGCTCGATGGAAAAGTCGCTGGACACCAAGCGTGAAGCCAATGCGCGCCTGGAAGTGGTCACCGCCGAAGACGTCGGCAAGCTGCCGGCGCACAACGTGGCCGACACCCTGCAGCGCCTGCCCGGCGTGAACATCAGCTCGGCCAGCGCCGACGAAGGCGGCTTCGACGAAGCCGACCGCGTCAGCCTGCGCGGCACCAGCCCCAGCCTCACCCAGACCCTGATCGATGGCCACAGCGTCGGCTCGGCCGACTGGTTCGTGCTCAGCCAGGGCAACAACGTGGGTCGCAGCGTGAGCTACTCGCTGCTGCCGTCCGAGCTGGTCAGCTCGGTGGAAGTGAACAAGTCCTCGCAGGCCAAGCTGCAGGACGGCGGCACCACCGGTACGGTCAACATCATCACCCGCACCCCGCTGCAGTTCTCCAAGCAGATCAGCGCGGAAGCATCGGTCGGCGCGGTGCGCTCCGACCAGGCCGACTCCACCGATCCGCAGTACTCCGGCCTGTTCAACTACAAGAACGCCGACAACACCTTCGGCGTGTTGGTGCAGGGCTTCTACCAGAAGCGTGAACTTCGCCGCGAAGCGCAGGAAATCCCGGGCGGCTTCACCAAGATCGCAGCGACCGACCCGGTGGCCGCGACGAACCCGGACCTGATCGGCGTCAGCGTGCCCGGCCTGCTGGGTTCGACCCTGTTCGAACAGACCCGCGAGCGCAAGGGTGGCCTGGTCACCCTGGAATGGAAGCCGATCGACAACCTCACCCTGGCCCTGAGCGGTTTCACCTCCGAACTGGAAGCGAACAACTACAACCGCAACTTCATGCTCTGGGGCGGCAACTTCGCCAAGAGCCAGGCGCCGAACCCGGGTTACACCGTCACCGACGGCGTGCTCACCAACGCCACCTACGCAGGCGTGCCGGGCACCAACTACGCGGTGTACGACATGATCTACCGCGAGGCGACGGCCAAGACCAGCTACGTCACCTTCGACGCCGACTGGGCGATCAACGACAACCTGACCGCCAACTTCCAGGCCGGCACCACCAAGGGCACGGGTGAGACCCCGCGCCAGTTCATCGCCGAAGTCACCCTGGGCCAGGGCGGCGGCGCCAGCTGGGCGACGCACGGTGCCGGCTCCCCGGCTGACTGGAGCGTGGGCGGCGACATCAGTCCGACCGGCGTCAGCAGCTTCGGCACCTGGGGCAATCAGCTGGTCAAGGCCGAGGACGAGGAAAAGTGGGCCACGCTGGACTTCAACCAGTACTTCAGCGACGGCGGCGTGTTGAGCTCGCTCGACTTCGGCCTGCGCTTCGCCGACCACGAGCGTGAAGCACTGTCGCCGGAAGGCGCCAGCCCGGGCGACATCTGGTCGGCCCTGGAAGGCAGCGCCACCGGCCAGTACCCGAGCAATTTCGCCAGCGGCGTCGGCGGCACCTTCCCGCGCGACATCTGGTACTACACCCCGGATGCGCTGAAGACCGCGATCCTCAACAACTCCACCTGGCTGTACGGCAATGACGGTCCGACCGGTCGCCACAACTACGGCGCCGAATGGAAGGTGAAGGAGAAGAACTTCGCCGGCTACCTGCAGGCCAACTTCGCCGGCGACTGGTGGAGCGGTAACGTCGGCCTGCGCTACGTGAACATCAAGCAGGACATCGACACCTACCTGGCCGTCAGCGACGCGGCCCGTGCCGACGTGAGCAGCCTGTTCGGCATGTGGCAGCGCCAGGCCTTCCAGAACAAGCACGATCGCGTGCTGCCCAGCGCAAACATCAAGTTCGACCTGGACGACAGCCTGGTGCTGCGCGTGGCCGCGTCGCAGACCCAGACCCTGCCGGATTACTCCGCGCTGGGTGCGTCTGCCTGGGGCTCGGACCTGAACCGCACTGGCGGCGGCGGCAACCCGAACCTGAAGCCGACCCTGTCGACCAACCTCGATGCCAACCTCGAGTGGTACTTCATGCCGCGCGGCCTGCTCTCGCTGGGCGCGTACCACATGGACATGAAGGACTACATCGCCTTCGACGTGGTCAACCGGCAGCTGTACAGCGAGCTGACCAACCAGCTTGAAACCTACGCGGTCTCCACCCCGATCAACGCCGACGGCAAGGTCACCGGCGTGGAAGTGGCATACGAGCAGCCGATCGGCGAGAACTTCGGCTTCAACGCCAACTACACCTACGCCAACGGCAGCTCGGCGCACACCTGGGCCGACGGCAGCCACAACCTGCTGGGCACCTCGAAGAACACCTACAACGTGGGCGCCTTCTTCGAGAACGACACCTTCGGCGCGCGCGTCAGCTACACCCGCCGTTCCTCGTTCCTGATCAGCCTGTCCGGTGCGAACCCGTACTACCAGGATGACTTCGGCACGCTGTCGGCATCGCTGAGCTACGCCCCGACCAAGTGGATGAGCATCACCCTGGACGGCCTGAACCTCAACAACCCGACCTACAAGTACTACCAGAGCGCGTCCATCCCGACCTCGTTCTACTCCAACGGTCGCCAGTACTACCTGAACTTCCGCTTCAAGTATTAAGGTATGCCGGGCACAGCCCGGCACTACCGGTCTTGTTTTCCCGAGACGGGCCCGGACATCCGGGCCCGTTTTTTTAGAACGCACCAAAGGAATGACCCGATGCATACCCGCACCCGTCGTACCTCGCTGTCGCTGCTCTCCTTCGCACTGGCACTTTCCCTCGCCCCGCTGGCCCATGCCACCGACGCCCAGGCACCGGACGGCCCGCGTGCCCTGCCCGGCTCGCTGCCACTCATTCCCGCGCCGGCCCACCTGCAACGCCTGGAGGGCGCCGGCTACACCGTCACCGCCGCAACCGCACTGCGTGCGCAGGGCGCCGCTGCCCAGCGCGTGGCCGCGCTGTTCGCCACCCAGGTGCAGCACAGCGGCGGCCCGGCACTGTCGCTGGCCACCGGGCGTGGCAGCGACGGCATCCGCTTCGTGATCGACGGTGCGCTCAAGACCGGCGCCGAGGGGTACCAGCTGCGCAGCGATGCGCGCGGCGTGACCGTGCAGGCAGCCACCGAAGCGGGCCTGTTCTACGGCGCGGCCACCCTGTCGCAGCTGCTCACCGGCGGCAGCGACGGCGTGGTGCCGGCACTGAAGATCGACGACGCACCGCGCTTCAGCTGGCGCGGCCTGATGCTGGATTCGGCCCGCCACTTCCAGAGCCTGGACGAGATCAAGCGCGTGCTCGACGCGATGGCCGAACAGAAGCTCAACACCTTCCACTGGCACCTCACCGATGACCAGGGTTGGCGCATGGAGATCAAGCGCTACCCGAAGCTCACCGGGGTAGGCAGCTGCCGCATTCCGGCCGGCGATGGCGGCCGCGACCCGGCCACCGGTGCGCCACGCCCGTACTGCGGCTTCTATACCCAGGACCAGATCCGTGAAGTGATCGCCTACGCCGCCGCGCGGCATATCCAGGTGATCCCGGAGATCGACGTGCCCGGCCACGCCACCGCCGCCATCGCCGCGTACCCCGAGCTGGGCACGATCGATACGCCGCTGCAGCCGCTGAGCGAATGGGGCGTGTTCCCGAACCTGTTCAACACCGAAGAGAGCACCTTCGAGTTCCTGGAGAACGTGCTGGAGGAAGTCATCCAGCTGTTCCCCGCCAAGTACGTCCATGTCGGGGGCGACGAGGCGGTCAAGGACCAGTGGGAAGCCTCCGCGCGCGTGCAGGAACGCATGCGCGAAGTGGGCGCTGGCACCGAAAACGAGATGCAGGCGCACCTGATCAAGCGGCTGGAGAAGTTCCTCGAACAGCAAGATCGCCGCCTGATCGGCTGGGACGAGATCCTTGAAGGCGGGCTGCCGCCGGAAGCCACGGTGATGTCCTGGCGCGGTACCGAGGGCGGCCTGAAGGCCGCCAGCGAAGGGCATGACGTGGTGATGTCGCCGGTCACCGACATGTACATGGATTACCTGCAGACCAACTCGGAGAACGAGCCGCCGGGCCGCCCGCTGACCACTCCGCTGGGCCGCGTGTACGGGTTCGAGCCGGTGCCCGACAGCCTGGCCCGCGACAAGCAGCAGCACATCCTGGGCCTGCAGGCCAACATGTTCACCGAGCACACCCGGAGTGTCGCGCGCCTGCACCACAACGTGTTCCCGCGCCTGGCCGCGGTCGCCGAAACCGGCTGGTCGCCGCGTGAGCGCCGCGACTTCGCCGACTTCCTGGCGCGCCTGCCGTCGCAGCTGCAGCGCTGGCAGGCCATGGGCATCGCCTACGCGCAGACGCCATTCGAGGTGGAAGCGGATGTGAGCGACGACCGCAAGGCCGGCACCGCAACGTTGGCACTGCGCAACCCGCTCAACTACGAGATCCGCTACAGCGTGGACGGCAGCCCGGTCACCGCCGCGTCGCCGCGCTACACCGCGCCGCTGACCCAGCCGCTGCCGGTGGGGGTGCAGGCCGCGACCTTCTTCGACGGGCAGGCGCTGGCCAAGGCGGCCAGCCGCTTCAACGTCACCGCGCAGTCGCTGCTGAGCCGTACCGACGAGCACCTGGCGATGTGCCCGGGCGAAGGCAAACTGCTGCTGCGGCTGGAAGACGACGGCCCGGCCGATGGCGCGCGCGCGATCTTCAACGTGAACATCTTCAACCCGTGCTGGTTGTGGGAAGGCGCGGACGTCGACGGCATTGCGAAGCTGCGGGTGCGGGCCGGGCAGATTCCGTACTACTTCCAGCTGGCGCATGACGAGCCGCAGCGGCGCTTCGTGCCGGCGCGCAGCGCGCACGGTGAGATGGACATCCTCAACGCGCAGTGCGATGGCAAGCCGTTGGCCAGCGTGCCGCTGCCGGCCGCGCCGGGCAAGGATGAGTTCATCACGCTGGAAGCGGCACTGCCACGTTCGCTGAAGGGTCGCCAGGACCTGTGCGTGCGCTTCACCGGCGACACCCGTCCGACGATGTGGGTGCTGGATACGCTGGAGCTGGTCCCGCGTTGAGTGCGTGCCGACCAACGGTCGGCACCTACCGATTCGATGCGTGCCGACCAACGGTCGGCACCTACCGATTCGATGCGTGCCGACCAACGGTCGGCACCTACCGGTTCAACCGCGTGATGGTAGGTGACGACCGTTGGTCGTCACCCGCCTCACCCGCGCATGCGCAACAGCAGATCGCGCAACGGCGTGAACACCACCGCCATGCCGGCCACCACGCCAATGCTGTTGGCCAGCGCGTCCATCGGATCCGCCATGCGGGTGGTGGTCAACGCGCCCTGCAGGAACTCGATGCCCACGCCCAGCAGGACCAGCCCGGCGCCGGCGCACAGCAGTGCCGCGCGCGTACGGTAGATCTGCACCGCCGCCGAGGCCAGCAGGAAGTACGCAAGGAAGTGCTCGATCTTGTCGCTGTTCTGCGGCAGCGCCAGCGGCGGCGGCGGGATCAGGCAGACCACGATCGTCAGCCCGATCGCCAGCCACCACAGGCCCAGCCACAGCCGTGGGAAACGCAGCGGCTTCAACATCCCTGTTGCCCGCATTTCAAAGCCGCCAGGTCAGGTCGCCGAGCGCGAACGCCGGTTCCAGATCCACGTCGCGCTGGAAGCCCATCACCTGGAAACGCTCACCCATTTCACTGGGCAGGGTCAGCTTCTTGACCTGGTCGCGCAGGCGCACCTTGCCGATCTCGTCGGCACGGGCTTCGGCCAGCGCCAACAATCCATCCAGCCCGTTGCCGAGCAGGAAACTGGACTGGCTGCAGTACCCCGCCAGTTCGAACCCGGCGTGGGTGCCGGCTTCGGCCAGTGCGGTGAAATCCACCGACGCGGTCAGGTCCTGCAGGCCCGGCCACAGGAACACGTCGTTGTGCACATGGTGGCGGTAGAACGCGCGCACGGTGCCGTCGTCGCGGTCATCGCGGTAGAACTCGTTGCGCGGGTAGCCGTAATCGACGAACAACATCGCGCCACGCTTCAAGCCACCGGCCACGGCCTGGATCCAGTACGGCAGGTGCGGCAGCAGTTCGGAGCGGTAGCCATCGGCGAAGGGCTTTTCGCGATAGCGCTCCAGGTGGCGCACGGCGGCGGTCAGCATGGCGTCGGCGGGCTGCGCGCCGCGCATGAACGCACCGTCGGCATCCAGCTCCACGGTTTCCTCATAGACCATGCCGTCGCGCGCCAGGAAGCGCGGTGTCGGCAGGGCGTCGATCACTTCATTGGCGAACACCACCCCGTCCCAGTCGTCGTCGAACGGGCCGTCCAGCCACTCCACCAGCGCGAACAGCGGCGGCACCAGCGCCCGCTGCAGGCGTTCGCGCTGGCGCTCGCGCAGGTCCGCGCTGGGCTCCAGGATCGCGTAACGCTCGGGCAGCGCATCCAGCTCCAGCATGCGCTTGAGCAGGATCTCGGCGAACGCGCCGCTGCCGCCACCGAGCTCCAGGAACCGCGCCTGCGGCCCCAGCTGCTGCATCACCGGGGCGATCGCATTGGCCAGGGTGGCGGTGAACAGCGGCCCCATTTCCGGGGCGGTGGTGAAATCGCCGGCTTCGCCGAACTTGCTGGCGCCGGCGCTGTAGTAGCCCAGCCCGGGCGCATACAGGCTCAGCTCCATGAACCGGGCGAACGGCATGGCACCGCCATTGGCGAGGATCTCCGCGCGCAGCGCGGCGGCCAGTTCGTCGCTGTGGGCCAGGGCGTCGGTGTCGGGCGTGGGCAATGAGGAATGCATGGTGCAGGCGATTGCGGTGACAATGCACAGCATAGCCGAGCAGGAAGGAGCCCCGATGACCGCCACCACACCCGTCGTGCTGATCACTGGCAGCGCGCGCCGGATCGGCGCGGCCATCGCCCGCCAGTTCCACGCGTGCGGCTGGTCGGTGGTGCTGCATGCGCACACCTCCACCGCCGAACTGCAGCAGATGGCCTTCGACCTGGACATGCTGCGCCCGGGCAGCGTACTGGCCTTGCAGGCCGACCTGCGCGATGCCGAGGCGCTGCCCGACCTGGTCGAGCAGACCGTGGCCCAGTTCGGCCGCCTCGACGCGCTGGTCAACAACGCATCCAATTTCTACCCGACCCTGCTCGGCCAGATCACCGCCGCGCAGTGGGACGACCTGTTCGCGGTCAACGCCCGCGCCCCGCTGCTGCTGGCCCAGGCCGCGGCGCCCCAGCTGCGCCGCCACCAGGGCTGCATCGTCAACCTGACCGACCTGCACGGCACCCAGCCGATGCGCGACCACCCGGTCTACGCGGCGGCCAAGGCGGCGCTGGAAATGCTGACCCGCTCGCTGGCGCTGGAGCTGGCGCCCAAAGTGCGGGTCAATGCCGTGGCGCCGGGCGCGATCCTGTGGCCGGAGCAGGGCAAGGACGACTTCGCCCAGCAGGCGCTGCTGGCGCGCACACCGCTGGGCCGCACCGGCACGGTCGAAGAGATCGCCGAGGCGGTTTACTGGCTGGTCAACGACGCGCCGTTCGTGACCGGGCATACGCTGCGGGTGGACGGGGGGCGGATGTTGACGTGATGCCGGCTGCGTATCGACCAACGGTCGATACCTACCGGGCAATGCCCCCTACCGGTAGGTGACGACCGTTGGTCGTCACAACTCGACGACCTCGAACGGGTCTGCGAACTGGGGGTGTGCCCGCCACAGGGCTGCGAGTGTCAGGCCGCTGACCGGGTCGATGAAGTCCGGCGCGATATCGGCCAGCGGCTTGAGCACGAAGGCATGCTTCAGCTCCGGGCGCGGAATGCGCAGGTGGCCGGGGCCCTCGACGATCAGGTCGCCATAGAACACCACGTCGATGTCCAGGGTCCGGTCGCTGAAGCGTGGCCCGCTGCGGTCGCGGCCGTGGGCGTCTTCCAGCGCATGCAGCCAGGCATCCAGCGCCTCCAGCGGCACGTCGGTGTCCAGCGCCACCGCGTTGTTGAGGAATGCCGGGCCGTCGAAGCCCACCGCGGCCGTGCGGTAGGCCGGGGACACGCGGATGTCGCCGAAACGCTGGCGCAGCGCGGCCACCGCGGCGTGAAGATGCTGTTGCGGCTGCAGGTTGCTGCCCAGGCTCAGGAGCACAGTGGTCATGGTCATTCAGCGTACGTGGGGCGAATCCACACGGGGCCAACAGGGCCACCGCATAGAATCGGGGTGCACATCATAGGACACCGACATGACCTATTGCGTCGGCATCGAGGTGGACGAGGGCCTGGTCTTCGCCGCCGATACCCGTACCAACGCGTCGCTGGACGACGTTCGCGTGCATCGCAAGCTGCACGAATTTGAATTTCCGGGCGAAGCCGCCTTCGTGATCATGGCCGCCGGCAACCTGGCCACGACCCAGCTGCTGATCTCGCGGCTCCACCGCGACGTGGAGGAGCAGCGGCCGGAGAACCTGCGCGCCTACCGCCATCTGTTCGAGGTGGCCGAGTACGTCGGCCGCGTGCTGGTGGACAGCCAGGTGAAATGTGGCACCACCGACCCCGGCCATGACGGCATCAATACCCAGGCGACCCTGATCCTGGGTGGCCAGGTGGGCGGCGAGCGCCCGGGCATGTACATGATCTACCCGCTTGGCAACGCCATCGCGGCCTCGCCGGAGACGCCCTTCCTGCAGATCGGCGAATCCAAGTACGGCAAGCCGATCCTGGACCGGATCATCCGCCCGCAGACCGGTCTGGATGACGCCGCGCGCACGGCGGTCGTCTCGCTCGATTCCACCATCCGCTCCAACCTGTCCGTCGGCCTGCCGGTGGACCTGGTGCTTCTTCGCGCGGGCGACCTGCGCATCAGCCACCGCATGCGCCTGGCCGCCGACAGCCCGCTGTATGCGGAAATCCACGGCAACTGGTCTCGACGGCTGGAACAGGCGGTGGCAAGCCTGCCCCACTTCCCCTGGGAAACCGGGTAGATATTGACCGTTGGTCGGTATTCCCCGCGATCAGGACAACGCGTCGGCCACCGAGCGGAACACCTGCTGCATCTCCAGCGGCTTGCGCAGCACGTGTACCTCCACGCCCGCAGGGAAGCCCTGCAACGGCACCGGCTCATCCACGTCTTCCAGCACCAATGCCGGGCCGTGGTATCCCAGCGCGGCCATTTCATCCAGCAGGTCGCTGGCCGGGAGCAGCCTGTCCCCCGCATCGGCGATCACCAGCGCCGGCATCGCCTCCTGCTGCATCCAGCGCAGGGCGGCGCCACCATCGGAGGCCAGCTGCAGGTGGTAGCCCTGGCTGGACAGCGCATTGCCCAGCAGCGACAGGCGGGTTGCCTCGCCATCCACCACCAGAATCGACTGGCCAGCACCGGCGGCCACCGGCTGCACCTGCGGCGCTGCTTCGACGGTCTCGGCGCGGACCGGCAGCAGCAGCACGAAGCAGCTGCCCACGCCGGGCGTGCTGGCCACCTGGATGCTGCCCTGCGCGCCTTCGATGATGCGCTTGCAGGAAATCAGCCCCAGTCCGGTGCCGTTGGCCTTGGTGGTGAAGAACGGATTGAACAGGTGCGCCATCACCTCCGCACTCATCCCCACGCCCTCGTCGCTCACCGACAGCCGCAGCCGTTCCGGGCCGTGCGGGTCGGTGTCGAGCTCGGCACGCAGGGTCAGGCGCCCGCCGTCGGGCATCGCCTGGATCGCGTTGAGCGACAGGTTCAACAGCACCTGCTGCAGCTCGGTGTAATTCGCGTCCACCGCCAGCTCCGGGTCGGCCACCTCCAGGTGCAGGCTGACCCGGGCCGGCAACGTGCTGCGCAGCAGCAGCTCGATCGCTTCGAACAGGTGGGTGACCTGGATGCGTTCGATGGCAGTGCGCGAGCCGCGCACGAACGACAGCATCGACTCGGCCATCTCGTGGCCGCGCCGTCCGCACTCGGCGATCACGTCGGCCAGGTGATGCAGCTGCTGGTCCTGGGTACGCGCCTTGAGCAGCTCCGGCATGATCAGCAGCGGCTGCAGGATGTTGCGCAGGTCGTGGCTGAGCCCCGCGGCAAGCAGCGACAGGCTTTCCAGCCGCTGCGCGCGCATCAGTTCGGCCTCCACCCGCTGGCGGTCGACCGAGCCGCGCGCATCGCGCACCGCACGCGCCACGGCCGACGGCAGGCGGGCCGGCTGGTGCTTGATGATGTAGTCGTTGGCGCCCTGGTGCAGCGCTGCCACCGCGTTTTCTTCGCCCAGGGTTCCCGAGACGAAGATGAAGGGCAGGTCCGCATGCCAGCCGCGTACGATCTCCAGCGCCTGGTTGCCAGCGAAGCCGGGCATCTCGAGTTCGGAGAGCACCACGTCCGGTGCGAAACGCAACAGGGCGTCGCGCAGCTCGCCCGCGGTCTCGACCCGCTCGAAGCTGGCCTGCAGGCCGGCGTCCAGCATCTGCCGGCACATCAGCGCGGCATCTTCAGCCGAATCTTCGACCAGCAGGATACGCAGGTGTCCCAACGAAGACCCGATCGGCGGCATGGCTACTCGGCCTCCCCGGCCGGGTTCGTCAATGGCGTGAATATACCCCACACCAACGTGAATGCGGCACGGGAGCGGCCAAGCCCCCGCCCAGCAAAAAGGGCGCGCCTTGCGGCGCGCCCCGATGTCTTCCGTGCTGCGAAAATCAGCGCGTGGCAGCGGCGGTGGCTACCTTCAGCGCCTTGGCATCGACGCTCTTCACGCCCTTGATGCCCTTGGCGGTGGTGATCGCCTTGTCATGCTCGGCCTGGGTGGCCACGGTGCCGGACAGCGACACCACGCCGTTGACCGTTTCCACCTCTACCTTGGTGCCCGGAACGTTGCTGCTCGCCAGCAGGTCGCTCTTGACCTTGGTGGTGATCCAGGTATCGGTGACCGGCTCGGCGGAATCATGCTTGTCGGCATGGGTCATGGCGGCGTGGTCGGTGGTCTTCGGCGGATCCTTGGCCATCGCCGCGGAGGTGCCGAGCAGCATGCCGAAGGCAAGCGAAGCAGCAAGCAGGTTACGCGTAGTGGTGGTCATGTGCGGTGTCTCCTGGTGTGTGTGCCCAGTGTCGGCGCCACTGCGTACACGAGGCGTCGCCATGACATCAAATCGCCGTGAACCAGTCAGTTTCAACGCCTGATATTCATGTTTCCGCAGTGCATCAATTGCAATTATTCTTAGCCCACGCCATCGGAAGACGACACCATGACCGCGACCCTGCAGGTGGGACTGATCGGCTACGGCCTGGCCGGAAGCGTGTTCCATGCGCCGCTGCTGCAGCACACGCCCGGGCTGGCCCTGCACAGCATCGTCAGTTCGCAACGCGACCGGCTGCTGCGCACCTTTACCGACGTGCACGTGCATGCGGCGGTGGAACCGCTGCTGGCCGACCCGGCCATCGACGCGGTGGTGATCGCCACGCCGAACCAACAGCATGCGCCGCTCGCGCTTGCCGCGTTGCAGGCCGGCAAGCATGTGCTGGTCGACAAGCCATTCGCACTGGACATGACCGAAGCGCGCAGCGTGGTGGAGGCCGCACGCAGCGCCGAGCGCGTGGTCAGCGTGTTCCAGAACCGACGTCATGATGCCGACTACCTGACCCTGCGCGGCGTGCTTGCATCCGGTGTGCTGGGCCGCATCGCCGAATGCCATTCGCACTTCGACCGCTTCCGCCCGCAGGTGCGCGACCGCTGGCGCGAGAGCGAGGCACCCGGCAGCGGGTTGTGGATGGACCTGGGCCCGCACCTGCTCGACCAGATGCTGCAGCTGTTCGGCTGGCCCGAAGCGATCAGCGCCGACATCGCCGCACAACGCGACGGCGCGCGCAGCGACGACTATTTCCATGCGGTGCTGCACTACCCCGGCCTGCGCGCGATCGTGCATGCCGGTTCGCTGGTCGCCGCTTCGACGCCGCGCTTCGCGGTGCATGGCAGCCTCGGCAGCTTCCTGAAGGACGGCCGCGACGTGCAGGAAGACCAGTTGCGCCAGGGCATCGCCCCGGGTGCACCAGGGTGGGGATTGGATCCGGTGCACGGGCAGCACCTCTGGATCGACGACGACGGCAAGCTGCAGCGCCGCAGCGTGGACAATGTGCTGGGCGACTACCGGCAGTTCTACACCGCGTTCCGCGACGCGGTGCTGGGCGAACAGGAGCCGCCGGTGAGCGCCGAGCAGGCGCTGCAGCTGATGCGACTGCTGGAGGCAGGCCGCGAAAGCGCCGACAGTGGCCGGCGCGTGGATCTTCGGTAACTGCGAACCTGGATCAACGGCGATCCGCCGGTTGGGTTGCATCCCGATCAACGGCCGATGCCGCTGATCAGAGCGGTGGGGCATTACCCTCATCGGAGACATCGCTCCGGCGAGGGTCATGCGTCCACGTGCCGATCACCCATCCGTGCAGTCGTTTGGGAACCGACCCTACCGGCGCAGCCCCGCTTTACTCCTTCATCATGGCGTGGCCGCCGAACTGGTTGCGCAGCGCCGACAGCATGCGGTCGCTGAAGGAATTCTTCTCGCGCGACCGCAGGCGCTCGAGCAGCGACAGGGTGATCACCGGTGCGGAGACATCCAGGTCGATGGCCTCGGCAACAGTCCAGCGACCTTCGCCCGAATCGGGTACGAACGGGGCGATGCCGTCCAGCTGCGGATTGCGCTGCAGTGCGTCGGCACTGAGGTCGAGCAGCCAGGAACGCACCACGCTGCCGTGCTGCCAGGCCCGGGCCACCTCACCCAGGTCGAGGTTGAACTCGGTCTTGCGCTGCATCAGCGCGAAGCCTTCGGCATAGGCCTGCATCATGCCGTACTCGATGCCGTTGTGGACCATCTTGCAGAAGTGCCCTGCCCCGCTCGGCCCCACGTGCGCCCAGCCGCTGTCCCGCGCCGGCGCCAGGGTGCGGAAGATGTCACCGACCCGCTGCACCGCGTCGGTGTCGCCACCGATCATCAGACTGTAGCCTTCCTGCAGACCCCACACGCCGCCGCTGGTGCCGCAGTCCAGGTAGGTCACGTCCTCTTCCCGCAGCTGGATCGCGCGGCGCATCGAATCCTTGTAGTACGAGTTGCCGCCGTCAATCACCACGTCGCCTTCGGACAGGTGCGGCGACAGCGCGGCCAGGGTCTGGTCGACCACTTCGCCGGCCGGCACCATCAACCACACCACGCGCGGCACCGACAGCTGCGCCAGTGCCTCGGCGACCGACGCGCTGACTTCGAAGCCGCGCTCGGCAGCGCTGGCGCGCGCCGCGTCGCCAGGGTCCACACCGATCACGCGGTGGCCGCCGCGATGCAGCCGCTCGGCCATGTTGGCGCCCATGCGCCCCAGTCCAATCATTGCAATTTCCATGACTCACCTCTGCTCGGGTTGCGAATCGATCAACGCTGCCGGACACCGCTGCAGTCGGGTCTCGACCCAGCGGTGGTACAGCGTGGTATGCAGGTTGTGCAGGCCCAGCTCGAACGCAAACGGCGTGCGCGGATTGCGGTCGAGCAGGCGTGCGACGTGATAGCCCACCGGACGTATACCGCGCGGATGCACATAAATCACGAACCCCTGGTAGAACGGATCGTCCAACAGCGCATCCAGTTCAGCCAGCAACGGCTGCTGGCGGGCCGGCAGCGCGGCGCGCAGGGTCGGGTCGCGCTCGAACAGAAGCCGCTCGAAGCGGCGCGGCCCCGGTCCCGGGATCTGGCTGGCCAGCTCCCAGATGCGCCGGTTGATGCGGTCGTAATGGGCGAAGCCCCCGTGCATGCGCAGGGCGTCGCCCGCCTCCGCACTCACTGACACGATGACGAAATTTTCGGCCTGGTTGTTGATGTCGTCCAGGAACTGGCGATCGAACACGTGCTCGATGAAGCCGGGCGCACCGACGAAGGCCTGGCGCCCGAGGCGCGAGGTACGCACGGCCTTGCCATCGGCAAACAGCGCGCCGGCGTGCCTGCCGAGCAGGATGCTGTCTGTGCCGTGCAGGGTCAGGAAGGTGCCGATCGACAGCTCGCCCGGGCTGAAAGCGGTATCAAAATCCGCATCTCCGAACAGCTCCCGCTGGGTCGCCAGCTGCGCGACCTGGCGGCCCACGCCGCACTCTCCGCGCACCCGGCCGGCGTAGAACGCCTGCAGCGCGTCGCTGTTGCGGCCGGCCGGCTGGTAGCCGCGCCCCAGGCTGCGGAACCCTTCCCAGCCTTGGGCCGGGGCACCGCCGGTGCCGAAGCCGATCCAGCCCAGCTGCAGCCCGGAGAAGCGGAATCCCGGGTTGTCCTGCAACCGGGTCGCCGCGCGCACCGTGGCCTTGCCCACTTCGAACGCAAACGCACAGACCGTTGCCGGATCGTCGAGCAGGCCGCGCAGGAACTGCTCGCGCTGTGCCGGTGCCCAGGCGCGCGGCCACTGTGCACGCAGGTCGCCGGCGGCCTGCGCCTGCTGCAGGTCGTCGCGGTCGCAGACGGGGCCACCGTGCACACGTGGCGCGTCAATGTCAGCCTCGCCCAGCGTCCAGCCGAGCTGCTGCAGCAATGACTGCACGCAGCCGGGTGGCGTTGCGGCCACGCCGGACGCCGGCAGTGCCAGCAGCGCTGCCAGGACCGTCGCCACAGCGCGGGGGCGGGCGCGAAGGCAGGTGCGCGCGCGCAGCACGGAGACGCGGCCGCTCAGTGGGTCGGAACCGGCGTATCCCCGACGGGCGTAGGCGGCAGCGGGCTGGCGGTAGCGGGGGCTGAGGTGGACGGTGTGGGCGCCGAGGTGGCGGGATCAAGCGTGGGTGACGCCGGAACCGGCTGCGCGGCGGCAGGCTCGCGTGCCGGCTCCGGTACCGGCGCCTGAGGTGCGGGCACCGGCGGTACCGGTGCGGGTTCCGGCGTGCTGGCCTTGGCGGCCGGCAGGTATTGCTGCAGGCGCGCGAAGAAGCGGCGGTAGAAATCCGCGTCCTGCACGGTACTGCTGGCGACCTTCACCAGCGAATCGTCGTTGCTGCCGAACGGGAGCGAGACCGAGCCCAGCGCACCCACGCCGACGCTGGCCGAGGTCGGGCTCTTCTTCAAGGCATAGCGGTCCTGCACCGCGCTGATGAACACCAGCGCTTCATCGCCGCGCGGCGCGCAGGAGATGCGCAGCACGAGCTGCTCATGCGAATCCTCGCTGGGCTGGAAATTCTTGTTCGCTTCCACCGCGTCGGCGTCGGCGCGCGCGATCGCATAGCCCTGGCTCAGCAGGGTGCGCCGCGCGGCTTCGCAAGCCTGCGCCGGGGTGCCGGGCACGGTGCGCGAGTAGGTGTCGCCCGAATCAAAGGATTCGCGCAGCAGCGTGCTGTCGGCAGCCTTGCCGCCGCAGGCGGACAGGGACAGGGACAGAGCCAGCAGGCCGGCCGGGAGTGCATGGGACAGCCGCATGGGCGCTCCTGCAGGAGGAAGATCGGCCAAGCATAGGGGCGGCGGCGTATGCGTGGGGTCTAGAACGCAGAAGGCCGGCGCTTCCGCCGGCCTTTCGTTTCTGTTGGGTTCACCCGGTCATGACCAACGGTCGTGACCTACCGGTTGGAGTCCGGGAATTGCGACCCGCGTAACGCGATCCGGTGACGCACGACCGTTGGTCGTGCTTCCGGTGTCGCTCCGGTAGCGCACGACCGTTGGTCGTGCGCCGGGGTGCCGGAACGTCAATCCGCCCAACGGCCCACTGCGGTCGACTGCGGCAGGACCTGCGCCGACAGCGGGCGGTCTTCGGCCAGCAGGTTCACCGCGTCGGCCAGGATCGCGGCCGACTCGCGCAGCAACGGATCAGGACGCTTTTCGGCCGCCTTCTCGCGCGCCGCGTCCTTGACGATGTCACGCTCGTTGCCGGTCAGGCCATCGTCATTGCTGTCGTCGGCCAGCGGATCCAGGTCCAGGCCCAGCTGCTTGCGGGTGGCCTGGCGCTCCTTGCGCTGGGTGTCCTGGCGCTCGCGCTCGGCACGCCGCTCGCCTTCATTGAGCGAAATGTACTTCTTGGCCGCTTCGGTGCGGAACTGCTCCACGTCCTCGTTCCACCACTGGAATTCCTTGTCGGTGGCGATGCGCGAGGCGTGACGGCTTTCCAGCTTGGGCAGCAGCGGTCCGAAGTTGCCGTACTGGGTGTGCGGCACGGCGGCGATGCGGGTCCACGGCAGGGCATTGTCGTAGGTGCTTTCGCCGTACTCGGTGGCGTCGACACTGGCCGGGAAGGCCAGGTCCGGCACCACGCCCTTGTGCTGGGTGCTGCTGCCGCTGACGCGGAAGAACTGGGCGATGGTCAGCTTGACCTGGCCGAAGCGCTGGGCTTCGCCGCTCGGCCAACGGTCCAGGTCCACAATGTTCTGCACGGTGCCCTTGCCGAACGTGGTCTCGCCGATGACCAGGCCGCGGCCGTAGTCCTGGATCGCGCCGGCAAAGATTTCCGACGCGGAGGCCGAGCCGCGGTTGATCAGCACCGCCAGCGGGCCATCCCACGCCACCGCTTCGCTGCGGTCGTTGTTGACCGTGACGCGGCCACCGGATTCACGCACCTGCACCACCGGCCCCTGCTCGATGAACAGGCCGGTGAGTTCGATCGCTTCGTCCAGCGAACCGCCGCCGTTGTTGCGCAGGTCGAGCACCACGCCGTCCAGCTTGTCGTTCTTGAAACCGGCCAGCAGCTTGGCGACGTCGCGGGTGGCCGACGCGTAGTCGGTGGCATTGCGACGGCGACCCTCGAAGTCCTGGTAGAACGTCGGCAGCTTGATCACGCCCACGCGGCGCTCCGGCTCGCCGTCCTTCGCGGGGATGGTCAGGGTTTCGCCCTTGGCGGCCTGCTCGGCCAGGCGCACCTTCTGACGGGTCAGCACCAGCATGTGCGGCTTGCCGTCCACGCCTTCCTCGGCCGGAATGAATTCCAGCCGCACCTGGGTGTCTTTCTTGCCGCGGATCTTGGCGACCACGTCATCGATGCGCCAGCCGATTACGTCCTCGACCGGTCCGGACTTGCCCTGGCCGACGCCGACGATGCGGTCGCCCGGCTTCAGCGTGCCGTTCACGGCGGCGGGACCGCCGGCGATGACCTCGCGGATCACCACCATGTCGTCCTGGCGCTGCAGCTGCGCGCCGATGCCTTCCAGCGACAGCGACATGGCCTGGTTGAAGTTTTCGGCAGTGCGCGGGGTGAAGTAATCGGTGTGCGGATCGACCGCGCTGGTGTAGGCGTTGAGGAAGAACTGGAACACGTCCTCGCCCTTCAGCTCGTTGACCGACTTCTCCAGCTGCGCATAGCGCTTGTCCAGCGTCTTGCGGATGTCCGCCGGCTGCTTGCCGGCCAGCTTCAGCCGCAGCCAGTCGTTCTTGACCGACTTGCGCCACAGGTCATCGAGCTCGGCGCTGCTGGCCGCCCACGGCACGTCCTTGCGGTCGTACTCGAAGCGCTCATCGCTGCTGAAGTCGAAATCCTGCTTGAGCAGTTTGCGCGCATAGCCCACCCGCTCGCCCACGCGCTGCTTGTAGACCGCGAACACCTGGAATGCCGGCTCGAGCTCGCCGCCACGGATCGCGGAGGAGATGTTGGCTTCGAACGGGGCGAACCTGGTGATGTCGGCCTGGGTGAAGAACTGCTTGCTGCCGTCCAGCGACTCCAGGTAGCGCTTGAACACGTCCTTGGACGTGGCCGCATCCAGCGCGCGTGGCCGGTAGGCGTAGCGACTGTCCGAGAGCAGCCCGTAGACCAGCTTGGAGGTGGTCACCTGGTCGGCCGTGGCCGCCGACGGCAAGGCCGGCGAGTCGGCATACGCCGCCAGCGCCAGGGGGGCGCTCAGCGCCAGGGCCATCAGGAATGCGGGGGCTTTGAATTTCATCAACTTGCTCATGGCACCTTGCCAGGGGAGAGACTGCGTGCGGATCAGACCACACGACAGTGCCGAAAGTTGCGGGGTTTGTCATCCGCCGCGACAGAACGCGGATTTCCAGCCTAAACGCGCGGCTGTATCAAATTGTGAATGATGCGGAATTGCCGCAGGGACTGGGGTTTACGGGCGAAAGCGCGCGGCGGCCTGATCCATTCGACGGTCGGCAGTCATTCAGGGATTCAGGGCGGAGCAGGTTGACGGTCTTCGGGCGGGGCCATCGCGAGCGTGGGGGGCCCCGTCGCGGCCGGCAGGCCCCTATGCAAATGTCCCCCGGCGGCGGCCTGCGGCCGCCACCTCCTCCTTTACTTTGCCAGGGACCTACCGGCCGCGCCGGGGCTCGGCTTGCGGTTGGCAATGGAAAAGCAGATGTCGCGGTGCCACGCCGGTGGGGTGAGTGTGGGGCCGCCGTGCCCTTGTGGGCGAATTAAAAGGAGGAAGGTGGCGGCCGCAGGCCGACGCCGGGGGAAATTCGCCCACAAGGGCACGGCGGCCCCGCGCTCGCCCCACCGGCTGCCGCTTCTCAGGCGACGCCAGCGCCCTTGGCCTGCACGTCGGCGTGGTACGACGAGCGCACCATCGGGCCGGAGGCCACGTGGCTGAAGCCCAGCTCGTAGCCGTAGAGCTCCAGTTCCTTGTATTCCTCGGGCGTCCAGTAGCGCAGCACCGGGTGGTGGTGCGCGGTCGGCTGCAGGTACTGGCCGATGGTGATCATGTCCACGTCGTGCGCGCGCAGGTCGCGCATGGTCGCCCGCACCTGGTCCATGTCCTCGCCCAGGCCGAGCATGATGCCCGACTTGGTCGCGATCGACGGGTGCTGTGCCTTGAAGTTCTTCAGCAGGGTCAGCGACCACTGGTAATCCGCGCCCGGCCGCACATTGCGGTACAGGTCCGGCACGGTTTCGATGTTGTGGTTGAACACGTCCGGCGGATTGGTCGCCAGGATGTCCAGCGCCCGTTCCATGCGGCCCTTGCCACGGAAGTCCGGGGTCAGCACCTCGATGCGGGTGTTCGGCGACTTCGCCCGGATCGCCCCGATGCAGTCGGCGAAGTGCTGGGCACCGCCGTCGCGCAGGTCGTCGCGGTCCACGCTGGTCACCACCACGTACTTCAGGCCCATGTCGGCCACGGTCTGGGCCAGGCTGGCCGGCTCACCCGCGTCCGGCGGCTTCGGTCGCCCGTGGGCCACGTCGCAGAACGAGCAGCGGCGCGTGCAGACCTCGCCGAGGATCATGAACGTAGCCGTGCCATGGCTGAAGCACTCATGGATGTTCGGGCAGCTCGCCTCTTCGCAGACCGTGACCAGGCGGTTCTCTCGCAGCTTCGCCTTCAGCGTCTGCACCGCATTGCCCGACGGGATCCGCACCCGGATCCACGATGGCTTGCGCAGCACCGGCGCGTCGGCGAACTGCACCGGCGAGCGGCCGATCTTGTCGCCGCCCAGCTGTTTGACCCCCGCCTGCAACGGCGCGGCGGACGGCGTGTCGCCCTGCACGACCTGCAGGGGAATGATGCGAGCAGTGGATTCAGTCATGGTCTGTCAGATCGGGCAGGTCCGCGGCAGGCTGGAGGTCCAGGCCGAACTGGCGGGCCAGGTGGCCCAGCAGTACCGGCGTGACGGCCGCCATGCCGGACGGTCCCCCCAAGTCTACCATCGAGGTGACCTGCAGCCCTTGATAGCCGCAGGGATTGATGCGGTGGAACGGTTCCAGGTCCATCGCCACGTTGAAGGCCAGGCCGTGGAAGGTGCAGCCCCGGCGGACCCGGATGCCCAGCGCGGCCACCTTCGCCCCGCCCACGTACACCCCCGGCGCCCCGTCCCGGCGTTCAGCCCCGATATTCCATTCGGCCAGCGTATCGATGATCGCCTGCTCGATCCGGCACACGTAATCGCGCACCCCGATGCCCAGCCGGCGCAGCTGCAGCAGCGGGTAGACCACGATCTGGCCCGGCCCGTGATAGGTCACCTGGCCACCGCGGTCCACGTGCAGGACCGGGATGTCGCCCGGCGCCAGCACGTGCTCGTCCTTGCCGGCCTGGCCGAGGGTGAACACCGGATCGTGCTCGACCACCCACAGTTCGTCCGGGGTGTCGTCGGCACGTGCATCCGTGAAACGCTGCATTGCATGCCAGACCGGCGCGTAGGGCTGGCGCCCCAGGTCGCGCACGATGGCCGCGCGCGCCGCCCGCTGCCCGGGGGCAGCGGCGTCCAGCGCACAGGTTTCTACAGCGTCCACTTCACTTCCGGATGTTCGCGCAGGGCTTCATGCGCGGCGTCGTACTGTTCGCGGCTTTCGGCCTTGAACACCAGCCGCACCGAGACGTACTTGCCGTTGGACGAGGTCTTCCAGCTGATCCGCTCTTTCACCACGTCGATGCCGGCGTTCATCAGCAGGGCAGGAAGCTCATGTTCCAGCCCCCTGTTCGCCGGGCCCATCGCGCTGAGCTCGAATTGACCGGGGAACTGGAAGCCGTGTTCGGGATTGTCAGACTTGATTTCCATGACCGCGATTATGGGGACGGTTGCGTCTGAACCCAAGCGCTGCACGAACGTGGCCACAGCTGCGCCCAACGCTACGTGAAAATCGGTCTTCACGAACAAGACGCTCCAGTGCGTGCGCGGCGCTGGTCAGGGCATCACGCGCTGAATACCCTGCTCCCGCTTAAAAATGAATAAACCACAAGCGGGAACCTTATGCTCCTCAAGCGATACGCGTTGCCGGCCGCCCTTGCCGGTGTCATTGCCGCTGCCGCCCCTGCGGCGCAGGCCGCCGACCAATGCGGGCCCGACGCCATGCGCGAGCACCCGCCCCAGGTCAACTTCCGCGTCGACAACGACCTGTTCGGCGGCGCGGACCAGGACCAGGGCTATACCAACGGGGCGCAGATCACCCTGGTGTCGCCCAACCTGGTCGACTACACCGACGACCCCTGCCTGCCGCGCCTGGCGCGCTGGGTCAACCGCCACCTGGAACGCCTTGCGCCCGGCGAGTTCGAGCAGCAGAACATGCTCTTCAGCTTCGCCCAGCAGATCTACACCCCCAAGGATTTCACCCGCCGCGACGTGATCGAGGACGACCGCCCCTACGCCGGCGTGCTGGTGGGCAGCTTCGGCTACAACGCCCGCCGCGGCGATTACCTGCAGACCACCCAGCTGACCCTGGGCGTGGTCGGGCCGTGGGCGCTGGGCGAGGAAGTCCAGGACGCCGTGCACGACCTGCTCGGCGACGAGAAATTCCAGGGCTGGGACAACCAGTTGCACAACGAACCGGTGATCATGCTGACCCACGAACGCATGCACCGCTGGGGCGATGCCGAGGACAACCTGGCCGGCTGGGGCTGGGATGCGATCAGCCACTACGGCGGTGCGGTCGGCAACCTGGCCACCCACCTCAACGCCGGCGGCGAAGTCCGCGTCGGCTGGAAGCTGCCCGACGACTTCGGCAGCACGCCGCTGCGCCCGGCCGGGGAAAACACCGCGCCGACCCGCGGCGGCAAACCGACCGGCTGGTCGTTCCACCTGTTCGCCACCACCGACGCGGCCTGGGTGATCCGGGACATCACCCTGGATGGCAACACCTTCCGCAACAGCCACAGCGTGGACAAGCGCAACTGGGTCGCCCAGGGCGGCTACGGCCTGGCGGTGATGTACAACCGCTGGAAGTTCGCCCTGGCCCGCTACCACAGCACCCGCGAGTTCGACCTGCAGGACCAGTCGCCGATCTACGGGTCGTTCACGATCAGCAGATCGCTATAGCGATCTGCGGGTAGGTGCCCACCGTTGGTGGGCACACCGAAAAGAAAAAAGACCGGCGCGAGCCGGTCTTTTTTTTGCATTTCCAGGACGAACCAAGGAACCGTTATTCCGATTCCCACCACATCCAGAAGCTGTCCCACAGCCGCTTGAAGAAGCCGGCTTCTTCCACTGCGGCCACCGCCACCAGCGGCGCCTGGGCCACCACCTTGCCGTCCAGGGTAACCTTCAGCGTGCCGACCTGCTGGCCCGCGGTGAACGGCGCTTCCAGGGTCTTCGGCACGTCGATGCTCGGCTTGAGGTCGTTGTAGCGGCCGCGCGGCACGCTCACCAGCAGCGGCTGGGCCACGCCCAGCTGCAGCGTGTCGGCCTTGCCCTTCCACACCTTGTGCTCGGCCACGGCCTTGCCCGGTTCGTACATGCGATGGGTTTCGAAGAAGCGGAAGCCCCAGTTGAGCAGCGCCAGGCTGTCATCGGCGCGCTGCTTTTCAGAGGCACCGCCCAGCACCACCGCGATCAGGCGCTGGTCGCCGCGCTGCGCCGAACTCATCAGGCAGTAACCGGCTTCGGAGGTGTGCCCGGTCTTGATGCCGTCCACGCTCTGGTCGCGCCACAGCAGCAGGTTGCGGTTGGGCTGGGTGATGCTGCCCACGGTGAATTCCTTCACCTTGTTGTAGGCATAGGTTTCCGGGTAGTCGCGCACGAACGCACGGCCCAGCAGCGCCAGGTCGTAAGCGGTGGTGCGGTGGCCTTCGGCGCTCAGGCCGTGGGCGTTGACGAAGTGCGAGTCCTTCATGCCGATCTTGGCGGCGTAGCTGTTCATCAGCGAGGCGAACGCCTCCTCGCTGCCGGCCACGTGTTCGGCCAGGGCGATCGCCGCGTCGTTGCCCGACTGGATCGCCATGCCCTTTTCCATGTCTTCCAGGCGTGCGGTCTGGTTGACCGGGAAGCCGCTGTAGCTGCCGTCGGTGCCTGCGCCGCCTTCGCGCCAGGCGCGCTCGCTCATCATCACCTGGTCGTCGTTGCGGACCTTGCCGTTCTTCACTTCGGCGGCGACCACGTACGAGGTCATCACCTTGGTGATGCTGGCCGGCGCCAGCTGTTCATTGATGTTCTCGCCCGCCAGCACCTGGCCGGTGGCGTAGTCCATCAGGATCCAGGCCTTGGCCACGCTGGGCTTGGGCGCAGGCGGGGTTGCCACGGTCGCCGGGGCGGCCGCAGCAGGCGCGGGTGCCGGAGCCGGGGTCGGCAAGGGGGTCTGGGCGGAGACCATGCCCACGAACAGCGTCGTGGCCAGGGCAGCAGCGGCAAAGCGGAATTTCATCGGACAGCAAGCTCCAGAAGGGCGCCAAGGGGGGTACAGGGGTGGGCCATTGTAGGCCGTTTACTCTTTGACGATCTGCGGCGACCCGAATCCCAGACCGGCAATGCGGCCGGCAAGTTCCGAGGCCGTGGCATGGTCGGTCGCCGGCACGCGCAGGCGCCACAGGGTACGACCGCCGCTGACGATGTCGCTGATGCTGGCGCCCACGATGCCCGCCGAGGACAGCTGGCCCAGCGCCTTGGTGGCGTTTTCGCGGCTGGCGAAGCTGGCCACCTGCAGCAGCACGTTGCCGACCTGCTGCTGCAGCGACGGCGCCGGGACCGCGGCCGGCGCGCTGTGTACTGCGCTCGGCAGGGGACGCGCGGCGGCCACCGGTGCTGCCGGCGGCAAGGTGCTCACGGTGACCGGGCCGGTCTCCAGCGTGGCGGCCTGGGTGGCGGCGGGTCGCGCGCCACCCGACGCGGTCGGCGGCAATGCGCCCACCAGGCGGTCCATCTCACTGGCTCGCCGCGCGGGCGTGGCAACGGCGACCGCTGGCGGCGGCGTGGACACCGCAGCGGCCGTCGCCGCAGCGCGGCGCTCGCGGCGCGAGGATCTGTCGGCCAGCAGGTTGCCCTCGCCCGGGCTCAGCGCGCGCACTTCCACGTTGCCGGTGCCGCGCTGGGTGATGCCCAGGCGCACGGCGGCAGCGTAGCTGAGGTCGATGACCCGGCCATCGTGGAATGGCCCGCGGTCGTTGACCCGCACGACCACCGATTCGCCGTTGTCCAGGTTGGTCACCCGGGCGAAACTCGGCAGCGGCAGGGTCTTGTGCGCGGCGGTGAAGGCGTACATGTCGTACACCTCGCGGTTGGAGGTGAGCCGGCCATGGAACTTCGCGCCGTAGTAGGAAGCGGTGCCCTTCTCGGCATAGCCGCGGGTGTCGTCCATAACCTTGTACTGCTTGCCGAGCACGGCATACGGCGTCCTGTTGCCGACCGGCGAGCGCGGCAGGTCGACCACCTCCGGCTCGGGAATGCAGGCCACGTTGGGAATGTAGCTGGGCGTGCTGTCGTTGACCCCGGGCTTGTACAGGCCGCCGGCGCGGTAATCGCCGCGCGTGCTGGGGTCTTCCGCCGCCGCCTTGTACGGCGAGCCTTCAGGGCAATGCGCCGGGCGCCCGCCCCTGCCTGCGCCCTGCACCACGGTGCCGCCGGGCTTGCCCGCGCCAACGCTGGCGGCGGGCGGCTTCTTCGGTGCACTGCTGCAGGCGGCCAACGCCAGGATCAACAGGCCGGGAACCAGCCATCTGCAGTGTGCGAATGCGTTCATGCCGGCGGCAGCTCCTGTCCGGCGATGGCCTGGGACAGCTGGTACACCGCCATCGCGTACATTTTGGAAAGGTTGTAGCGGGTGATCGCGTAGTAGTTCTGGAAGCCCAGCCAGTACTGCCGGCCGCCGCTGCCTTCGAGCGTGATCGGGGTCGCGGTCAGCCCGGCCTGTACCGGAATGCTGGGCTGGTAGCCGCGCTGGGCCAGGTCGGACAGGGTCCAGGTCGGGGTCCAGTCGGTCGGGTCGAACGACGCGCGCCCCGGGGCCAGCGTGGCCGGCACCGCCACCGGGCCGCCACGCACCCAGCCGCCCTTCTTGACGAAGTAATTGGCGATGGAGGAGAACACGTCGTCGAAGCTGTTGAACAGGTCGCGGCGACCGTCGCCGTTGCCGTCGACGGCGAAATCGAGGTAGCTGGACGGCATGAACTGGCCCATGCCCATCGCGCCCGCGTAGCTTCCCTTGATCGACAGGATGTCCAGCTTTTCATCGCGGGCAAGCGCGAACAGGCGCGCAAGTTCGTCGCGGAAGAACAGCTCGCGGCGGACTTCCCGTTCGAGCTTGGCCGGATCGCCACTGCGCGGGTAGTTGAAGGCCAGCGTGTACAGCGCATCGAGCACGCGGTAGCTGCCGGTGTTGGCGCCGTAGCTGGTTTCGACGCCGATGATCGCCACGATCACTTCGGCCGGCACGCCGGTGCGTTCCTGCACCCGCATCAGTTCATCGCGGTGCTGCGCCAGGAATTTCCGCCCGCCGTCGATCCGCGCCTGGCTGATGAACATCGGCCGGTACTCGTTCCACGGCTTGACCCGCTCGGCCGGGCGCGACATGGCGGCGATGATCGGGTCGCGCACCTGTGCCTGGGCCAGGGTCGCATCGATCTGTGTGGCCGGAATGCCATAGCGTGCGGCGGTGTCGCGTACGAAGTTGGCGCGGGCGATCGCGAACGGCACCGGGGTCAGGTCGACCGGCGGTGCGCTGGCGGCGGCGGCTTCAGGCGCGGCCTCGGCCGGCCCCTTGTGCGCGACCCCCGGTCGGTTGGCCGGTCGGTTGGGCGCATCCGACGCCTGCGGCGGCGGTGACGGGGAGTGCGGCTGGGTCGCGCAGGCGACCAAACCGAGCGTGAGCATGCAGGCCAAAGTGCGTCGGATCATCGCCGCAGGTTAGCAGGTCAAAGATGAAATAAAACCCCTAAGACCATGAATCCCAACGATTTGCGTAGACAGGAACACGTTCGTTAAGACGACGTGTAAATCGCGGGTCAAGGTATAGCCGGTCGCGCCCCCATCCCCATGAGCGCGACCGGCGCCACCGACCTGGTCGATACCAGCGCGACGCGCTACTCCCCAGCGCAACGTCGCACCCCCTGTACCCGTTAGGTCAACTACGTCCCGCAGCGCTGGGGCGCGTCATCTTTGGCTGACTGCGCAGCTGCTGCGGGTCGCCATTGTGCAGGCCGATTACGACAAGTCCATTGATCGTGATCAAGCGCATTCAGTTCTGTGAGCGACATCGCACTTTGTTGCCGACATGTTGACGGCGCCTACACCCACGGTGCCGGTTTCGGCATATTCGCATCGTTCTAAACACGCATTTGCGCAAAATCCGGCGGCAACGTCGCCGTTGTTTTGACTAGACATATCGAGTCGCGACGGAATGCCGCCGCGCGAGATCACGCGGACAGCCGCCTCAGCTGTAGCCGCCGTGCACCGGGTTGTGGCTGCGCGCCGCCATCACCAGGCCGAACCCGGCCAGCAGCGAAACCGCCGAAGTGCCGCCATAGCTGATCAGGGGCATCGGCACGCCCACCACCGGCAGCAGGCCGGAGATCATGCCGCCGTTGACCAGCACATACACGAAGAAGGCCAGGCCGGTGGCCCCGGCCAGCAGGCGCGAGTACGAGTCGCGCGACTGCGACGCGATCCACAGGCAGCGCCCGATCACCACCAGGTACAGGGCCAGCACGGTGGCCACGCCGATCCAGCCGAATTCCTCGCTGAGCACGGAGAAGGCGAAGTCGGTGGTCTGCTCGGGAATGAAGTTCAGGTGCGACTGCGAGCCCTGCCCCCAGCCCTTGCCATCCAGGCCACCGGACCCGATGGCGATCTTGGACTGGATGATGTTCCAACCCGCCCCCAGCGCGTCGCTTTCGGGGTCCAGGAACATCATGATGCGGTCCTTCTGGTACGGCCGCAGCAGCCAGATCCAGGCCACGGGCGCGGCCGCGGCAACGCCGCCCACCGCTACGCCCACCCACCACCACGGCAGGCCGGCCAGCAGCAGCACGAAGGCACCGCTGGCCGCGATCAGCACGCCGGTGCCGAAGTCCGGCTGCAGCATCACCAGCCCGGTCGGCACGCCGATGATCACCGCGCTGACCAGCACGGTATTGAAGCGCGGCGGCAGCGGCATGCGGTGCAGGTACCAGGCCACCATCATCGGCAGGCTGACCTTGAGCAGTTCGGCCGGCTGCAGGTAGAACAGTTTCAGGTCCAGCCACTGGCGGCCGTACTTGCCGGTGCCGAGCACGAACACCGCCAGCAGCGGAATCATCGAGATCGCATAGATCAACGGCGTGGCCGAGCGGATGCGCAGGATCGACGCCCGCGAAATCAACCACAGCGCGACCAGGCCCACGCCGAATCGCGCGGCCTGCGCATACACCAGACCGTCGCCACCGGCACTCTTGAGCACCGACAGGCCGATCAGCATCAGCGCGCCCAGGGCCAGGCACAGCACCCAGTCCAGAGTGCTGCAGAAACGGACGGCCATGTCGGTCGCCCAGCGCAGGAACACCTTCATCGGGTGCGCTCCGGTGGCGTCGGGGGGGCGGCAGCAGGTGCCAGGGGCGTGCCGGGCACGGGGACGGGCGCCGGGACCGGTTCGGGCACGCCGACCTGCACCGGCACCCCGTCCAGCGCCGCGGCGGCGATGTCGCCGGCCTCGCGCGCGGTGCTGTCGCCTTCGACCGCGGTGATGCCGATCGCGGTGGTACCGCGCGCGCTGTCCAGCGGCTCCATGCCTTCGGGCATCTTGCCCAGCAGCCAGGCGTCGAACAGCTTGCGTGCGATCGGCGCCGCCGCCGAACCGCCGTAACCGCCACCTTCGACCGCAATGGCCAGCGCGATCACCGGGTTCTCGGCCGGGGCAAAGCCCACGAACAGCGAACGGTGGCGCAGGTGCATGGGCAGGCTCTTGGGATTCACCGCAGCGGTACCGCGGCGGCTGATCACCTGCGCGGTGCCGGTCTTGCCGGCGATGGTGTACGGCGCGCCGGCCGCGGCGCGGGCGCCGCTGCCGCCGGGGCGCATGGTCCCCATCATGCCTTCGCGCACGGCCTGCAGGTTGCCGGGACTGGGGCTGACCGGCTTGCTGGCGCCGGCCGGCGTGGCCACCCAGTCGGCGTCGAAGCCTTCGCGCTGCTGCATCACCAGGTGCGGGGTGCGCAGCTGGCCGTCGCCGATGCCGCCCACGCCATGCACCAGCTGCAGCGGGGTGACCTTCCAGTCGCCCTGGCCGATGCTGACGTTGACGGTGTCGCCGGGGTACCAACGTTCCTTGCGCGACTTCGCCTTGTTCTGCGGCGACGGCAGGATCCCGCCGATCTCACCGGTCAGGTCGATCCCGGTCGGCTGGCCGAAGCCGTAGTAGCCCATGTAGTGGTCGAACTTCTCGATCCCCATGTCCAGGGCGAGCTTGTAGTAATAGGTGTTGACCGACTGGGTGATCGACTTGCGCAGGTCGGTCCAGCCGTGGCCGCTGCGGTTGGCGTCGCCCCAGCCGCGCGAGGTGCCCGGCAGGTAGAACATGCCGCTGGAGTAGATCCGGTCTTCGGGGCGGCGGGTGCCACTGTCCAGCCCGGCCAGGCCGATCAGCGGCTTGATCGTCGAACCGGGCGCCACCCCACCCAGCACCAGGCGGTTGAACTGCGGGCGCGACGGGTTGTCGTTGAGCGCCTTGAAGTCGGTGTGCGAGATGCCGTTGACGAACAGGTTGGGGTCGTACGACGGCAGGCTGACCATGGCCAGGATCTCGCCGGTACGCGGATCCATCGCCACCGCCGAGCCTTCGAATTCGCCGAACGCGGCGACCATCGCGCGCTGCAGGTCGGCGTCGATGGACAGGCGCAGGTCGCTGCCGGACTGCGCCGGGACACGGCCGATGGTGCGGATGGCACGGCCCTGCACGTTGGTTTCGACCTGCTCGTAGCCGACCTTGCCACGCAGCTGCGTCTCGTAATAGCGCTCCAGCCCGGACTTGCCGATGTGGGTCAGCGCGGCATTGCCCTCGCCCAGCATCTCCAGGTCCTTGTCATCGACCCGGCCGACGTAGCCGATGACGTGCGCGAACAGGTCGCCGTAGGGGTAACGCCGGGTCAGGTACGGCTCCAGCTCGACCCCCGGGTAGCGCCAGCGGTCGACCGCGAAGCGCGCCATTTCCTCGTCGGTCACGCGCAGCTTCAGCGTCACCGGCAGGAAACTGCGGCGCGCCTTGCGCGACCTGTTGAAGGTCTCGATGTCTTCCGGGCTGAGGGCCAGGATCTTCGCCAGCCCGGCCAGGGTGGCGTCCATGTCCTTGACCTTGTCCGGGGTGATGTCGAGCCGGAACGCGGGCACGTTCTCGGCCAGCAGGCGCCCGTTGCGGTCGTAGATCATGCCGCGCCCCGGCACCACCGGCCGCGGTTTGATCCGGTTGGCCTCGGAGCGGGTGGCGTAGATGTCGTGGTCGAGCACCTGCAGCTTGAAGTACCAGCCGCCCAGGCCGATCAGGCAGACCAGCACGCCCAGGAAGCCCAGCGCGGCGCGGCGCCGGAACTGCTCGGCCTCGGCGTGGGGGTTCTTGGCCTGGCGGCGCACGTACATGTCAGCGCCCGCGACGTCCGAAGCGGACCGCGTCGAGCAGCACGAACACCAGCGGCCACAGGCCCATGCCCAGCAGCGGGGCCCACCAGTAGGACCAGGGCAGGGTCGGTTCACCGACCGCGATGTGGACCACTGCGCTGACGATGCGGTCGTTGAACAGCAGGCCGCCGATCGCCAGCACCTGCTGCGACATCGGGAAGAAGCGGATGCGCGCGCGGAAGCGCTGCAGGATGAAGGTGAGCATGACCAGCCGCAGCGCCTGTTCGCCCAGCACCCCGCCATACAGCAGGTCGGCGATCACGCCGCAGATGAACGCCACGCCCAGGCCGACCCGGTCGGGCGCTTCGATCACCCAGTACGCCAGCACCAGCGCCAGCCAGTAGGGGCGCAGCGGCTGCAGCAGTTCGGGCAACGGCAGCAGGCCCAGCAGCAGCGCCAGCACGATGCTGACCGGGAGCACCCACGGTTTGTCGCGCAGGCGGCTCATCGGGTGGGTTCCGTCGGGGATGGCTGGGGTGCGGGTTGGGTCGGTTGTGGCACGGTTTCCGTGGGCCGACTAACAGTTTGCCCGCCATCCTGACGGGCACCCTCCGGGCCGTCGCTGCGCGACGTTGACAACGGCTGTCCTGCCGTTGTCTTCGGCGCTACCGGTGTCGCCGCTTCAAGTGCAGGCCCTGCCGGTCCGCCCGTACTGTCGGAAAGCTGGAGGTTGGGCGGGATCCGGATCGCGGCACCCGGTCGGAGCAGGAGCACGTCGCGGCCGCGGTCGAGCTTGGCTGCCGGGTCGAGCTGGCCGACCAGGAAGGCGTGGGTGTCGTCGGGGCGCAGGGCGGTGATTTTGCCGACCGGGAAGCCGGCCGGGAAACGACCGCCCAACCCGGAGGTGACGATCTCATCGCCTACTTCGACGCCGGCGCTGAGCGGAATGTCGCGCAGTTCCAGGGTATCGCCGCGGCCGTACACGATCAGGCGCACGCCGTTGCGGGCCACGGTGACCGGCACCGCGTGGTCGGGGTCGGTGAGCAGCAGCACGGTGGCGGTGCTGCCGGTGGTGGCGATCACCTGCCCCATCAGCCCGCCGGCGTCGATCACCGCCTGGCCCAGGTGCACGCCGTCGCGGCTGCCGGCGGCCAGCACCAGGCGCTGCTTCACCGGATCCAGGTCGATGTCCAGGATCGGCGCCAGCTGCACGTCCAGCCCGCTGCGCTCGGCCACGTTGAGCAGTTCGCGCAGCTGGGCGTTGTCCAGCGCAGCGGTCTGCAGGCGGGTCAGCCGCGCATTGGCGATCAGCAGCTGGTTGCGCAGTTCGCGGTTCTCATCCACCAGCTGGCCATGGCTGGCCGCGTTGTCCTTGACCTGGGTGCCCAGCCGGCCCGGCAGGCCGGCCAGCGCCCACACCGGCTGCACCAGCACGTTGGCCTGCGCGCGGGCGCGCGCCAGCCAGCCGGCCTGGTCGTCGAGCACGATCAGGGTGATGGCCAGGGCCAGGTAGGCGAGCAGCCGCAGCGGGCTGCTGGCATCGCCCTGGCGGGAGGCTACGGGAGGACCGGCGTAAGGCGGCACGAGGCGTTTCGAGGGTTCAAGGAAGGGGACGACGGGATGCGACAACGCCCCGGCGCTGCGATGCCCCGCGTGGCAGGCACGCAGCAGGCATCACGCCGCAGGGGCGCGTCCACGGAACCGCAACGGTACGACTTACTCCGGCGCAAAGAACTCGTTGCCGTGCATGTCGACCAGCTCCAGCGCTCGGCCGCCACCGCGGGCCACGCAGGTCAACGGGTCGTCAGCCACCTGCACGTGCAGGCCGGTTTCCTCGGAAATCAGGCGGTCCAGGTCGCGCAGCAGGGCGCCGCCACCGGTCAGCACGATGCCGCGTTCGGCGACGTCGGCGCACAGTTCCGGCGGGGTCTGCTCCAGCGCCAGCTTGACCGCGCTGACGATGCCCGACAGCGGCTCGTGCAGTGCTTCAAGCACTTCGTTGGAGTTGATCTTGATCATCTTCGGCACGCCCTCGGCGAGGTGGCGGCCGGAAATCTCCATCTCGCGCACCTGCTGCTGCTGGTA
>Ga0213821_1000028_pt1 | contig 102766 bp, 111 predicted proteins | sample MC6MC0909MG_FD_179894 | JGI IMG/M metagenome (GOLD analysis project Ga0213821, IMG submission 179894) | Enriched soil aggregate microbial communities from Iowa State University, Ames, United States - MC6-MC0909-MG | ecosystem: Environmental > Terrestrial > Soil > Unclassified | place: USA...
TGGCGCCTGCGCGGCTTTTACCGCTGGCCACACCCACCGGCAACAGATCGCCCGCCACCAGCTTGCGCCCCTGCCACCCCCCCAGCGCGCCCAGCCCGTAGGTGGAGCGACTGCCCAGCACCTGCGGGACATCGATGCCACCGGCCACCGCCAGATAGGCGCGCGCGCCGGCGCGGGGGAAGTCAAAGCGCAACACCTGCCCGGCGCGGACCTTGAACGCCGTGTCCGGATACTGCTCCACCCCGTCCAGGCGCACTGGCATCTGCGCGCCGCACACCGCCACCAGGGCATCGGCCTGGAACTCCAGCTCCGGCCCCACCAGGGTGCATTCCAGCCCGGCTGCGCCGGCCGGATTGCCGACCAGTTGGTTAGCCGCGCGCAGCGCATATTGGTCGAGCGCACCCGATGGCGGGATACCCAGGTGGTAGTAGCCTTCACGGCCCAGGTCCTGCACCGAGGTGGCCAGGCCAGGCTTGAGTACCTTGATCATGCCAATGCCTCCTGCAGCGACTGGGGATAGCCAACCGGGTCGGCTAAAAAAGCATCCAGGGAGAATTCCACCGAACGGATGCGCAGAGTGAACCGGCCGCTTTCAACCTCATCCACGGCCTGGTCGTAGGCATCGCGGTCAATCGGTTTGAACTGGACGATATCGCCCGGCCGGAAGAACACCATGTGTTCCTTGAGGTAATCCAACTGCTGCTGCGGATCGTAGATCGGCGCGGGGGTTACGCCGAACATCTGATAGCCACCTGCCCCGCGCACTGAGTAGATGCAGCCAAAGCACCCGCCATGGCCCAGGGTCAGCTTCGGCGTGTCGGTCCGTGGACGCAGATACTTGGGCACTTGCAGCTGACGTTCACGCTCGACCATCTGGAACATGAACGGCAAGCCGGCAACGAAACCGACCATCGACACGAACCACGGCGCACCGCTGTGGGCGGCAATGAACGCCTCGACATCGGCCAAGCCATTGATCCGCGCCGCGTACTCAAGGTCGGTGGCGTCTGGGTCCTGATGCCGGTCGCGAAAACGCATCAGCGTTTCATGGGTCCAGGGATCGTTGTACAGCACCGGGATCTCGATGATCCGCGTGTGCAACGAGCGCTCGGCGACGGCCTCGGCCTCCGCGCCCTGCACCGCTTCGAGCAGCGCCTGCGGGGCGATGCGATCAGGATCGAAGCGGATCTGGAACGAGGCGTTGGCCAGGCACACATCGAGCACCCCATCCAGTTGCAGGCGCTCGACCGCGCGGGTCACGGCCATGCCTTTGAAGAAGGCTTCCAGCGACATGCTGTCGCTGACCTCGGCAAACAGGTGTTCGTCGGCGCCAAAGCTGTAGCGGATCGGCGCGTTCATTTCGCGTCTCCGGGGTGAGGCAGTGGAATGATGAAAGCATGCTCGGCCATGTCTGTTCCTCTTGGAATACTTGTAGAAAGGCAGGCAAAAACAACGCTGCGGACCCTGGTCTGTATGCGCCAGGTGCCCGTTGAAGTCAGCGCGGCGCGCGCACGCTGATTCCGGCAGCATCCAGGGCCTTGCGTGTGGCCTCGACCAGTTGCAGGGCGCCTGGGGTATCGCTATGCAGGCAAATGGAATCGAAGCTGATCGGCAGGTCCTGGCCTTCGACCGTGCGCACTACCCCCTCTTGGCAGGCCCGCAAGACCCGCTCGGCGACATGACTTGGCTCATAGCCGCGAACGTTACGGGTGAACACGATCGAGCCGCTCAGGTCATATTCACGGTCGGCATAGAACTCGCGAATCACTGGCTGGCCAAGCGTTTGGGCAATGCGGCAGATCGCCGAGCCGGGCATGCAGTACAGCAGCAGTTCAGGCTCCAGTCGCTGCAGGTTTTCAACCAGTAAGCGTGCGGCCTCTTCATCGCGCGCCAAGTGCATGTACAGCGCGCCATGGGGCTTGATGTGCTGCAGGGCCATGCCTTGAGCGCGGGCGATCTCACGCAGGGCGCCAAGCTGGTAGAGCATGTCATCGACCAGCTCCTGGGCCGGGGCATTGATGTGTCGACGGCCAAAGCCGACCAGGTCGCGAAAGCCTGGGTGAGCACCGATAGCCACGCCCACCGCCTTGGCCCGCTCCACCGTACGGCGCATGGTGCCGGGGTCGCCGGCATGAAAACCCGTGGCGATGTTGGCCGAACTGATGAAGGCCATCAGCTCATGGTCGACGCCATCGCCGATGGTCCAGGGACCAAAGCCCTCGCCCATGTCCGAGTTGAAATCCACGACCTGCATTGTGCGCTCTCCTACGGTGCCTGCTTGTGGGTTGCTGCAGCCCACGTTAAATTCCCCAGCACCCCTTGGGAAGATCTATAAACAGATGGGCTGTCTTCTGAAAAACAGATACCCCTCACCGGAGCCTAAATGTCGCTGACCCTACGCCAGGTGCGCTATTTCGTTGCCACCGCCGAGATCGGTCAGATCTCCCAGGCGGCGCTGCACCTGAACATTTCCCAGTCGGCGGTGACCACCGCGATCAAGGAGCTGGAGGCCATGCTCGGCGCGCTGCTGTTCCAGCGCTCGGCCCAAGGCATGAGCCTGACCGACGCTGGCCGGCATTTTCTCAACCGCGCCTACGTGATCCTGCGCAGCGTCGACGATGCGCTGAACAGCCCGCTGCCGGATGTACGCGCCAGCGGCCTGCTGCGCCTGGCGGCGAGCTACACGGTCATTGGTTACTTTCTGCCGCATCACTTGCAACGCCTGGAGCACTGGCACCCCGATGTGCTGATCGAGGTTCATGAACAGGAACGCAGCGCCATCGAGCAGGGGTTGCTCGAAGGTCGCTTCGACATGGCGGTGGTATTGACCGCCAACCTTACCCACCCGGATATCGTGTCCGAGACGCTGTTCAACTCCGAACGTCGACTGTGGCTGCCCAGCCATCACCCACTGTGCGAACGCTCGGCGGTGAGCCTGGCCGATGTCGCCCAGCAACCTTACATCCTGCTTACAGTCGATGAAGCCGAACAGAGCGCGATGCGTTACTGGCAACAAGCCGGGCAGCAACCAGACGTGCGCGTGCGCACAAGCTCCGTCGAGGCGGTGCGCAGCATGGTAGCCAACGGCAGCGGCGTGGCGATTCTGTCGGATCTGGTGCACCGTCCGTGGTCGTTGGAAGGCAAGCGGATCGAAACGGTGACGATCAGCGATCAGGTCACGCCCATGAGCGTTGGCCTGGCCTGGCATCGCGAGCGCGAATTAAGTCCGGCGATGCAAGCGCTGCGCAGCTACTTCCATGCAGCGTTCATGGCGCCGCAGCAACATGTGGCTCGACGCTAGGCGAGTCGAGGTGCTCGAAGGCTGCTCAGTCAGCGGCGGTGCTTGTCCGCGCCACGCAGATCGATACCGATCTCGCAGCAATGGAGTAGAATTTCGCCATCGCGGACGCCGGCTAGTCAGCCGTTCGACCGAACCCTGGGATCGGGTTGATATCCCACCCAGTCACGAATCGAGTTGAAACCATGAATCGGCAGAAAAAAATCAAGCAGCTGTTAAAGGCTCACGCGAAAAAAGCCAGCGCCAAACTGGCTCCCAAAAACAAACCTAAATACATCTGCAAAGCTGACCGGGCGAAGTTGGCTGCCCTGGGCGATCAAGACTCAGGCGCGCTCCCAGAGCGCTGATACGGCTGCAACGCCAGCAGCTCACGCACACGCCCGCCCAGGCTGTCGACCGCAAATGGCTTGGTCAGTACCTGCATGCCAGGTTGCAGCTGACCCTCGCCGATCACCGCGTGCTCGGCGTAACCGGTGATGAACAAGGTCTTGAGGGTTGGCCGAAGTTGCAACCCGGCATCGGCCATTTGCCGACCGTTCATGCCACCGGGCAGGCCGACATCGGTGATCAGCAAGTCGATATGCACGTCTGAGCGCAACAGCTGCAGCCCGGTGGCACTGTCGGCGGCCTCGATCACGGTATAGCCGAGCTCGCTGAGCACATCGGTCAGCAGCATACGCATGGTCGGTTCATCGTCCACCAACAGTACGGTCTCGCCAGGCTGGGCAATCGACACCGCCTCTGTGCCGGGTGCTGGCTCCTCGGCGGGGGCGTCGCCGTGGTGGCGCGGCAGGTAGATGTACACCGTGGTGCCTTCACCGACTGTCGAGCAGATGCGCACCTGGCCGCCAGACTGCTGGGCAAAGCCGTAGATCATCGACAAGCCCAGGCCAGTACCCTGGCCGAGCGGCTTGGTGGTAAAGAATGGCTCGAACACGTGCGCCATCACGTCCGCGGGCATGCCACTGCCGGTGTCGGTCACGCTCAGGCACAGATAAGCGCCCTCGGGGACATCGTGTGCCAGGGCAGCCACTGGGTCCAGCCATTGATTGCTGGCCTGCAAGGTAATGCGCCCCCCGTCAGGCATGGCATCACGGGCGTTGATGCACAAATTGAGCAGCGCATTTTCCAGCTGACTGGCGTCGACGAACGCTGGCCACAGGTCCGCATCGCCGAGGGTCTGGACTTGTATGCCGGGGCCGGCGGTGCGTTGGATCAGCTCGCTCATGCCGAACATCAAGGTATTGACGTTGAGCGGTCGCGGCTCGAGGGTCTGCCGCCGCGAGAAAGCCAGCAATCGATGGGTAAGGGCGGCCGCACGCTTGGTAGCGCCTTGCGCGGCGACCAAGTACTTGTCGATATCGCCCAGGCGGCCACGGGCGATGCGCATGCTGATCAGCTCAAGCGAGCCGGAGATGCCGGCGAGCAGGTTATTGAAGTCGTGGGCCAACCCTCCCGTTAGCTGGCCGACCGCTTCCATCTTCTGCGACTGGCGCAGTTTCTCTTCGGCCTGCATCAGCTCGGCGGTACGCGCGGCGACCCGGTGCTCAAGGGTTTCATTCAACTCACGCAGCTGAGCTTTGGCCTTGCGCTGCTGCTCTTCGCTTGCCCGCAAGTGCGCGCAGGTACGTTCAAGCTCTTGCTCGCGGGCGCGCAGGGCTTCTTCGGCCATGGTCCGCTCGAGTAGGTCCGCAGCGGTGCGGGCGAGGATGTCGAGCAAGCGCAAGTCGCGCTGGGAGGGCTGATGGGGCGCACTCCAATGGGTCGAGATCATCCCCAGCAGCCTGCCCTCGCGCGACAGCAGCGGCGTCGACTGGGCAGACCGGATACCGGTGCGGCGGAAGGCGTTCAGGTCTTCAGTACCGGCGATGTCATCCCACTGTTCGAAATCGGCGATGATCGCCCGCTTGCCCAGCTTGAGCGCTTGCGTACAGCTGCTGTGGGCCGTTGGCGGTACCCACTGCCAGAAACCGACCGCTTCGGCGGGCAGACCGCGTGAGCACAGCAGCTGCAGTTCACCGCCGTGACCAGAACTATGCGCCTGAGGGCACAGCAACTGCATGGTGCCGAACTGCGAGCCGGTAATGACCACCGCCGCATCGACGATCTTGCCGTACAACGCTTCGAGGTCCTGCTCACCGATCAGCGCGACGCTGATGCTGTGCAATAGCTCTATGTCGCAAAGATCGCTATCCGATGCGCCGGCATGGAGTGGAAAGTCCACTGGAAAGGAGGCGTTGTGGCCAGTCATAACGGCTCCTGGGGAGCAGTGGTTAACGGATTAAGCCTATCAGTATAGGCTCCGTAGTGCGACACAGCCGGCGTTTCGACGACGTTCGAGGCTTTGATGGTTTGCCCAGCGCCTGCCATCAATGGCGCGACCACCGAGGCTCAAGCCTTCCGCTTGCTCAGCCGGGTCAAGGCCGGCCCTTATGAATACACCCTGCACCGGGCCAGCCTGGATGGCAGCAATCGCCAGGCCTGGTACCTGCGCTCTACTGCTGATGTGGGTCCGGTTGACCCTGTTGATCCAGTCAAGCCAGTGAAACCTGTCGACCCAGTGAAGCCGGTAGATCCGGTGAAGCCTGTAGATCCGGTGCTACCCGTCGACCCAGTGGACCCCGTCGATCCGACTGAGCCCGAGCCCCCCATCGTTCCGGTTCGGCCACAAGTGCCCAACTATCGCCCGGAAACGACGCTATACCGCGCCTTGCCTTCGATGTTGCTGCACTACAGCCACGCCATGGTCGATACCCTGCATGAGCGAGTCGGTGAAGAGCGCAGGCTCAGCACCGAGCCACTGCCCGCACAGGCCGCCGAACAATACGGCCCGTCACTGGGCTGGGGCCGGCTGATCTACCGCAAGGGTGAGGACGAGCTGGGCCAAGGTGCCAGCTACGACTACCGGATCCAGGCCTTCCAGGTCGGCACTGACCTGTATCGCCACGAAGACGTCGATGGCAGTACCGATCAGGCCGGTCTGTCGCTCAACGTTGGGCGTATCGCAGGTGACGTCGAGCACACCAATGGCAACAGCGCTGGCGACGACGTGATCCGCGCCTATGGGGTCGGCGGCTACTGGACCCACTTTGGGCCGGAAGGCTGGTACCTCGGCGGTGTGCTGCAGTTCAACCGCTTCGACGTGCAAGCCAACCCTAGCGACATGGACACCATGAAAACCCGCGGTCGCGGCGTGACCGCCTCGCTCGAAGGGGGCTATCCGTTCAATCTCAATGAGGACAAGAACCTGCACATCGAGCCGCAGGCCCAGGTGATCGTCAGCAAGATCAAGGTCGATGACAGCCACGACGACGCCTCCGATGTGCGCTTCGAAGACGTCGACTCGCTGACTGCCCGCCTGGGGGTGCGCATCGACAAGGACAGCCTGCGTGCAGACGACCAGGGCAAGCTGCACCGCACCAACGTCTGGGTGCGCCCCAGCGTCTGGCACGAGTTCAAGGGCAAGAGCAAAACCGAGTTTTCTTCGGCCGATGGCTACATTCCCTTTGGCACCGACATGAGTGGGACCTGGGGTGAGCTGAACCTGGGTGTCGACTACCAGGTCGATGAACGCACCACAGTGACTGGCTCGTTGGGTTATCAGAAGGCGTTTGGCAAGGACAGCAGAAGCTATGAAGGGATGATTGGTATCAAGGTCAAATTCTGATCGACGACGCCCGGCTCAGCCGGGCGTTTTTTATCGAGGGCCTCATCGCCCAGGCGCCTCTATACCCCTCTGCAACCCGCCATTATCAGACAAATCCGATACTCGATAGCGAGTCAGCTACCTACCATACGCGCCCTTTCCCACAATCAGCCAAGCCGACAGAGACAAGTTTCCAATGCAGGCGTGGCGAGTGTCCATAACGCGCGTTGCGCCAGGTGTTGAACATGAGCAGACAATTTTTGCTAGCTATTGCCCTCCTCCTCTGGAGCACCGCAGCCAGCGCTGGGCAAAGCGAGCCACAGGGTGATTACTGGTACATCCAGACCAGCGCCTATACCCGCCACTGGAGCCCCGACCCAGAGCACAACAATCAGCAACGGCTGATCGGTATCGAACGGGTGTACAGCGATGGGCTGCTCTGGGGCGGGGCGACATTCAAGAACTCGTTCAACCAGCGCTCCTACTATGGCTACGTCGGCAAAGTCTGGAAGCATGAGCGGTTTCCGCTCCATGCCAAGCTCAGTGCAGGCCTGATCCAGGGCTACAAAGGCGAATACAAAGACAAGATCCCGCTCAACCATTTGGGCGTTGCGCCGGTAATCATTCCGGGCATCGGTGCGCATTGGGGGCCGGTGGCCGCAGAGTTTGCGGTGCTCGGCGCGGCAGCGGGATTGGTCAACGTGGGGCTTCGGTTCTAGGGTTCAACGCCGCCTCAATCTTGGCAACGTCGATCTTGCCCATCTGCATCATCGCCTCGAACGCCCGCTTGGCGGCGGCTTGGTCAGGATGGGCAATGGCCTGGATGAGAATCCTTGGGGTGATTTGCCAGGAAATACCCCATTTGTCCTTGCACCAACCACAGACACTTTCCTCGCCACCATTGCCGACGATGGCATTCCACAAACGATCGGTTTCGGCCTGATCGTCGGTCGCAACCTGGAACGAGAACGCCTCGTTGTGCTTGAACACCGGCCCGCCATTAAGGCCGATGCAGGGAATGCCCATCACACTGAACTCGACCGTAATCACATCGCCCGCCTTCCCCGAGGGATAGTCGGCTGGGGCCTTATGCACGGCCAGTACCTTGCTGTCCGGGAAGGTCTTGGCGTAGAACTCGGCCGCCTCCTGCGCCGCCCCCTCATACCACAGGCAAATAGTGTTCTTGCTGGTCATGGCGGTACTCCTCGATCGGGACAGAGGCATTAGTCTAGTCGCTCGATGTCCGGCAGCCAGGCGCTAAGGCCGCGCGCATGGGCCGGTTTCAACGCTATCATCGAGGTGGCCGAGCGCTGAGCGAACCCCGCGCCGACAGGCCTGTCCAACCTGCTCCCATGTGCGACGAGAAGACCCATCGACCATGCATTTCGACCTGATCCAAAGCTTGAGCCTGGCCGGGAAGCCAGAGGTACCCAACGATGACCGGATCGGCTGCGCCGAGCAGCATGCCTGGGTCATCGATGGCGCGACAGACTTGGGCCCACCGGGGCTGCTCGGTGAGCGCGGTGGTGCGGCCTGGCTGGCGGCAGCGGCGCAGCGGGCTTTTCACGGGGCATCTGGCGCTTTGCAGCAGGTGTGTGAATCGGTGTTTGTCGCCGTCGCAACCGACTATGCCCAGGCCCAGCGACGCGAACCGGTCGCAGCCTGGGAGCTGCCGCGCGCTGCATTCGCCGCCGTCGCCCTGGAGGGTGCAGAACTGAGCTGTGCCTACATGGGCGATTGTGTCGTGCTGCACCGCAGTGCCCAGGGCATTGGGTTTCTCACCCCCGAGCCTGACCGTGAGGCTGAACGTGCTGAAGCCGCAGCCCTGGGCCCGGGCACCGGAGCATTCGGGGTGCGCACGCCAGCGGTGGTGGCCGACCGCCGGGCTGCCCGTGAGCGACCCAAGGCCGTCTTGAGCATCGATGCGCAGCAAGCCCGAGACGGCACACGCTATGTGCGCAGCGCGGTGTCCGTGGGCGATGAGGTGATTTTGATGAGCGACGGTTTCGCCGCGCTGTTCGATACCTATGACGTCTACGACCCGGCAGGTTTTATCGCGCAGCTTGAGGCGCATGGCTTGGCCGCTCTGGCTCAAACGCTGCGCGCCATAGAACAGGAGGACGCCGCTTGCCTGCGCTATCCGCGCTTCAAGGCCAGTGACGATGCCTCGGCGATCTGGTTGCGGGTCGCCTGATAGCTGATCGACGGGCGGCCAGCACTGTTCGCGAGAGATCCGCTGAAAAGCTTGCTCATACATCGGCATGGGTACGACGAGATGCTATTGGCTACCTTTGAGAACTCATATCTGAGGTCATGGACATGGACAGTCCCCACGCCGTACATCTTCGCTTGGGCCGGTTTTCTGAAGCCGGGCGTATTTATGCATTGACTACAGTCGTCAAGAATCGGCTGCCACTCTTTGTTGATCTGCAACTGGCAAGGTTGGTCATCGCCCAGTTGCGCCTGGCGCAGGCCGAGCACCTCGCGCAATCGCTTGCCTGGGTGGTGATGCCTGATCACGTGCATTGGCTGGTGCAGTTACAGGATGCGACGCTCAGCACACTGATGGGCAGAATGAAGTCACGCAGTACGCGTGCGATCAATAGCGCATTAGGTAGGGATGGAGCGCTTTGGCAGCACGGGTATTACGACCGGGCTGTGCGTAGAGAGGAGGAGTTGCAAGGTATTGCCCGCTATATCGTGATGAATCCTGTTCGGGCGGGGTTAGCCCGTACGATTAAAGAGTATTCGCATTGGGATGCGGTGTGGGTTTGAGCATTTTGGGGCTGCGTTGCAGCCCATCGCAGGCAAGCCAGCTCCTACAGGTCCAACGCCAATCTTTGTAGGAGCTGGCTTGCCTGCGATGGGCCGCAGAGCGGCCCCTAAATCTCGGACCTCAGCCAAAAATCACATAACGCTTGCGCACAGTTTGACGAATCACCCATGTCCCTTGGCTATCTGGCGGGAAGCACAGGGTATCGCCCGCACGAAACGCCAACGGCGCCCCGCCATCGGGGGTAAAGCTCCCCTCCCCGCTGATGATGTAGCTGTACTCGGCTTGCTTGACCCCGCGCCGAAAACTGCCCGGCGTGCACTGCCAAATACCGGTTTCAGCCGCAGCGCCAATCAGGCTGTGCTCACCTGCTGTGCTCGCCTGGGCAATGGTTTCGCCCACGGGTTGGGCCACCGGCGCCGGTTGCGAAAACTGCGCCTCGGTTACCGCCTTGATCAATACCGGTTGCATCAACTACCTCCTAATAAGTCAGAGAACGGCATCGAGCAAGCGATACCAGGCAATGCCCACGCCCAGGTACAAACGCTGCAGGCCATGGAACGGAATTGGTCGGATCGGTGACAGCGGAAACGGAAACTGCTGCGCCTTGCCCAGCAGTCGCTGTGCCAGGTGCCGGCCAAGTGCGGACGACATGGCAATACCGCGACCGTTGTAACCGAGCAGGATGCTCAGACCCGGCGCCGGTTCGTGCAGGTGCGGCATGAAATCCTGGGTCAGGGCAACGCGCCCGCTCCACTGGTATTCGAACTCGACCCCGGCCAGGTGCGGGAACAAGCCCAGCACCGAGCGACGCAGGTGGTTCCAGTCGCTGGCAGCCTTGGGCTCGGCAAACGGCCCACGCCCCCCGAGCAGCAGTCGCCCTTGGGCATCCTGCTTGAAATACAGCAGCAAGCGGCGCGCATCGGAACACACCTCACCGCCAGGCAGTACCGTGCGCCGCAGTGCGTCCGGCAGCGGCCGGGTAGCCACGATGAAACTGTTGGCCGCCAGCACCGTCTGACGCAGCTTTGGCCACAAATCGTCGGTATAGCCATTGGTGGCCAGCACCACGCGTTCGGCGCTGACCGTGCGCCGGGTATCGATGGTGAGGGTCCAGCCGCGGCTGTCGCGCTGCAGGCCGGTGACGCGGTTGTGGCCATGGATCTGCGCGCCTTCGGCGATGGCTGCCCTGGCCAAGCCGCGTGCGTAGCTCAGCGGCTGCACGCTACCGGCACGCGGGTCGACCCAGGCGCCCAGGTAGTCATAGCTGCCGATGCGCTGGGCCACGCTGCCCTTGTCGAGCATCTCCACCGGCACCCCGCGGCTGCGCCATTGCTGCGCACGGCGCTCGACCGCGCGCATGGCAGCCGGGGTTGCCGCTGGCTGGATCCAGCCCTTGCGGGTGGCGTCGCAGGCAATGTCGTAGTGGCGGATCAGCTCGAACACCTCATCGGCGGCAGTCCCGGCCACTTCGATCAAGCGCTCGGCTTGCTCGCCACCGTACATGCGCAGCAGCTCGTCGGGGTCGTGCTTGAGCCCCGGAATCACTTGCCCGCCGTTGCGTCCGGAAGCGCCCCAGCCGGGCTCGCCGGCATCCAGCACACAGACCCGCGCCCCCTCACGCGCCAAGTGCAGGGCGGTAACCAGGCCGGTGTAGCCGGCGCCGACCACGGCCACATCGACTTGCTTGTCTTCGGCCAACGGCGGGGTGTGGACGCCCGGTGCGGCAGTACTCGCCCACAAGGAAGGCGGTAGCGCCAAAGGTCGTGCACTCATGCCACGCCTCCATCAGTGGTCAGCAGGCGTCGCAAGAATTCCTGGGTACGTGGCTGCTGCGGCGCGCCAAGCACCTCGCGCGCCGGGCCTTCCTCGACGATTCGCCCGCCATACAGGAAGCACACCTTGTCGGCGACCTCGCGGGCAAAGCCCATTTCATGGGTGACCACGACCATGGTCATGCCCTCCTCGGCCAGCTTGCGCATCACCGCCAGCACTTCGCCGACCAACTCCGGGTCCAGCGCTGAGGTTGGCTCGTCGAACAGAATGGCCTTGGGCCGCATGGCCAAGGCCCGGGCAATGGCCACACGCTGCTGCTGGCCGCCCGACAGCTCATCCGGGTAGGCCTCCATGCGATGGGCCAGGCCGACCTTTTCCAGCAGGGCCTTGGCATGTTCGCGGGCCGCCTCGGGGCTTTCCTTCTTTACATAGATCGGCCCTTCCATGACGTTCTGCAGCGCGGTGCGATGGGGAAAGAGGTTGAAGCGCTGAAACACCATCGCCACCTGGGTGCGAATCTCATGGATGGTCTTGGCATTGCGATCGACCCGCTCGTCACTGACCAGGATGTCGCCCCCTTCATAGGTTTCCAGGCCATTGATGCAGCGCAGCAGGGTCGACTTGCCCGAGCCCGATGGGCCGATCAAGCACACCACCTGGCCGCTCTGGACCTCAAGGTCGATGCCTTCGAGAACGCGGGTACTGCCATAGCTTTTGTGCAACGACTGAATGCTGATCATGCGTGCTTCCTCGTGGCGATCCGCGCCTCGAGACGGCGCAAGGCATACGACAGCGGCAGGCTCAAAGCCAGGTAGAGCAGCGCCACCAGGGTATAGACAGTCATGTTTTCAAAGGTCGATGAGGCAATCAGCTGGCCGGCCCGGGTCATCTCGGCGACGGTGATGGTCGAGACCAATGATGAGTCCTTGAGCATCATCACCAGGGTGTTGCCATAAGGCGGCAAGGCAATCCGGAAGGCCTGTGGCAGCACCACCCGGCGCATGATCATCGGCCCGCGCATGCCCAGTGATTCTGCCGCTTCGATCTGACCCTGCTGAATAGCCTGGATACCTGCGCGGAAGTTCTCTGCCTGATACGCCGAGTAGGCGATGCCCAAACCGATGATGCCGGCCTGCAGGGCAGTGAGCTGGATACCGAATTCCGGCAGGACGAAGGAGATATAGAACAGCTGCACGATGATCGGCAGGCCACGGATGATGTTCACCACCGACACGGCAAACAGGGCGACCGAGCGAACCTTGGACACCATCATCAGGGCGAAGGCCAGGCCAATCAGGGAGCTGAGCAGGAACGAGGCAATCGTGACCTGCACGGTGACCACCGCGCCACTCAAGAGAATGGGCAGGAAGTCCAGAGCATTCTGGAAGAACATAAGCGAGTCCGCGAGAGAGCAATCAGGGAAGAGGCGCCCGCTGCGGGCGCCGTGAGGCGACGATCAGTCCAGGTGCCACTTGTCGATGATGCCGGCCAGGGTGCCGTCGGCCTTGATGCTGGCGATGCCCTGATTGACCCGGGCAAGCATCTGCGGATCGCCCTGGCGCATGATCAGGCACACTTCACCCTTGATCTGCGGCTGATAGCTGTCGACCAGACGGACTTTTTTCAAGGTGCCCTGGGCCATCTGGTAGGCGAGGATCGGATGGTCGCCAAAGCCGGCCTTGATCCGGCCCAGGGCCAGGTCGCGGGTCAGGTCCGCCAGCGAATCGTAGCCGCGCACTTCCTTGAAAATGCCGCGTTTGTTGAGCTCGTCGAGGAAGATGGTGCCGACCTGGGCGCCTACCACTTCGCCTTTGAAATCATCCATGTGGCTGTAGGCCTTGGCGTCGTCGGCGCGCACGATCAGGCCTTCGCCGTATTCGAACACCGGGTCGGAGTACTGCACGACCTTTTCTCGCTCGGGGGTACGCAGCATGGCGGCGGAGATCAGGTCGATCTTTTTCGCGGTCAGCGAAGGGATCAGTGCGGCGAAGGTGGTCTGGGCGATATCCACCTCAAACCCGGAGGCCTTGGCCACCGCTTGGGCGGAGTCGACCATCATGCCCTGGATACTGTTGCTCTTCACATCGAGAAACGTGAACGGCACACCGGTAGCGGTGGCGCCAACTTTGTACGTCTCGGCCTGGGCGACCAAGGAGGTGACGCAACTGGCGGCCAGGGCCAGGGCGCAGGTGAACACACGAAGGCGTGGATACATGGTGAACACTCCCATTTGACGCGGTTTGTTGTCGTTATGCGTTATGGATGCCTCGGGTATCGGCAGGAGGCCTTGCGACCCAATATAATTGATTTACAAAAATCGTAAAGAGATTTATAAATATCGCATATCGATATTAACCAGTGATCCTGTCCAAGGGATGATCCATGAACGATAACGACAACAGCCTGTTCAACCAGTCACTGGAAAAGGGCCTGGCGGTGCTGCGCGCCTTCAACGCCCGCCGGCGCACCATGAACCTGGCCGAGGTGGCCGAAGCCGCTGGCATCAACAAAAGCTCGGCGCAGCGCATGATCCATACCCTGGAAGCCTTGGGTTATGTGAGCAAGCACCCGCAGACCAAGCGCTTCCAGCTCACCCCTGATGTGATGGAAATCGGCTACAACTACCTGGCTGCCGACACCCTGGTGGACGTCGCCAACCCGTTCCTCGCCGAGCTGGCGCAGACTACCGGGGAAACCACCAACCTGACCGAGCCCGTGCGTAACGATATGCTCTACGTAGCGCGTTTCGTCGGGCCTAAGTTCATCCCTATCCATTTGCCGATTGGCAGTCGTATCCCGATGTATTGCACCGCCTCGGGGCGCGCGTACTTGAGCGCTCTGGACGAGGATGAGGCGATGGCCGTGCTGCGCGCCAGCGATCTGTCTCGGCACACCCAGTACACCCGCACATCGCTTGAAGAGATCCTCGGCGAAATTGCCGAGATCCGCCGCAAGGGCTTTGCCATCAACAGTGAAGAGTTGTTCTTGGGCGACATGGCAGTTGCCGCCCCGGTGCGCAACAGTCAGGGCCGGCCAGTGGCATCGGTGCATGTGGTCGCACCGACCAGTCGCTGGTCGCTGGAAGAGGCTGAGCGGCGGTTGGCACCTGCGGCAATCGAGTGTGCTCGTGCGATCAGTACATCGATCAGGACGCTGTGAGTGAGCGCTGGCCTGTTTCCACTGGTTTGCTGTGAAACAGGCCGTTGCCGGGCCGATTAGCCTTGCTGGGCAGAGGGTGCGGCCAAGGTTTGGTCATCCAACTGAATGCGGTTGCGGCCGCCGCGCTTGGACTCGTACAGGGCAATGTCACCCTGCTCGATCAATACCGCCAGGCTCGCGGGGGGGCGGTCGAAAAGGTTGGCACCGATGCTCAAGGTGACAGATGCTGGCGTGGCAAACGATTGCGAAGTGAGCAGCAAGAACTGCTCTCGTAGACTGCTGCCCAGCTCATGAACCCGCGCAGGCGAGGCATTGCCCAGCAGGATCACGAACTCATCGCCGCCCAAGCGCGCGGCCAGCGCACTGGCCGGCAACAGGGCGCGGATCATTTCGCTCAAACCGACCAACAGCCTGTCACCGGCAGTGTGGCCATACAGGTCGTTGACCAGTTTGAAGTTGTCGATATCGATCAGCAGCAATGCGCCCGGCCGGGCCGCGCTCACCTCATTGATCAGGCGCGGCGCCCGCACTTCCAAGGCGCGCCGATTATACAGGGCAGTCAGCGGGTCACGCGCGGCCAGCCGGGCGATCTGCTGCTCACGCCGGTAGCGCTCGGTGCCGGTCATCGACAGCGCGATCAGCATGATCGCCATGGCCCCTTCGACCAGCGAGACCTGAATGATTTCGCCTCGGAAAGCGGCCAGGTCGATCAACGTCCCGGGCACCAGCGGCGGGATCATCTTGGCCAGATAAAACAGGCCGTGGCCGAGCAACACAAAACGCAGTTGCACCGCACCTACGCTCAATGACATGCCATGTGGGCGTAGGAGAAAACTAGCCCTGAGTGTCGGCAGCGCAACCAGCAGCGATTGCACCAGCAGCATCACTTTTGACCACAGCGGCCCTTCCGGCAGCAGCAGCATCACCAGCCAGGTGATGAACACCAGGTACCAAGCCCGCGACAGACGGGTTTCAGTAAAGCGGGCAACGCCCAGCAAAAAGCAGAAATGCGCGGTGATCAACAGGCCATTGGCAAACCAGATGCCAACCAGCAAAAAGCCGTTGCTGCGCAGTAAAGCGAGGGTGCTGCCCACGCTGATGATGGCGAAACCGGTTGCCCAGTAAAGCAAGGAAGATTCGCGCACGGTGCGCCACTCGACCGCCAGGTACAGCGCCGCAGCGGCGGCCAGGGCAATCGTGATAGTGAGCATGGTAGGTGGATCGAGCGCCATGGAATGACGGGCCTGCCTGAAATTAAGAATGGAGAAATGTTCAAAACCAGTTTGCGCGGCCCTGCGCCTGTACTGCACGCCCACGATTTCCGTCGAGGCTTACTGCCCATGCATCATCCGCACCAGCGGCTAATACCCTGTCGCTGTTAAGCGAAAAATAGCGCCTGGCGCATTACTGCTCAGCGAGAAAACTCACCAGTTGCCGACCATGTGAACTGAGCCGCTCCCAGCCACGAAAGCACACGCGCAGTTCCAGGGTCGCCCAGCGTTCCTCAAGCGCGACCCAGCGTACCGCCAGCTCTTGCTCGGCGCGCAGCGCCGCAGTTTCCGGGACAATGGCGATGCCTGCGTGCTGGGCGACCAATTGGGCGATGGCTTCAAAGCTGGGCGCGCGAACGCGGACTTTGAGCGGCATCGCCAGGTTCATCGCCAGCTCTTCGACGAAACGCTGCATCGCCCGCTCGCCCGGCAAACACACAAATGCAAAGCCCAACGCGTCAATCAGCCGCAGCAGCTCCCGCCCGGCCAGGGGGTGGTCAGCGGGCACCAGCAAGACCAAGCGCTCGGTGCGAAAAGGCAGCGACACTAAACCGTCGCTTATCAAATTGCCATCATAAACCCCGATCTCGCACTCGTCAGCCAAAACCACACGCAGCACATCGACACTTTTGTGCTCGACCAACTGCAGGTCGACTTCTGGATAGTCGGCTAGAAACGGCCCGAGCACGGCGGGCAACAAGGTGCTGTTGGTGACTGTAGAAGCGGCCAGGTGCAAGGTGATGCGCCGTTGCCCGGCCAGCTCGTGCAGGGTGTCCTGCAATTTGCGCGCTTCGCCCAGCACTCCTCGCGCCGCTTCCAATACCAGCCGGCCGGCTGGGGTGAGTTGCATACCGTCGGCGCGCCGGGTGAACAGGCTCAAGCCGCAGCGTTGCTCGAACAAGCGCAGGCGATTGCTGGCGGCAGAAACGGCCACCGGAAACGTCGCTGCGGCCTTGCTCAAGCTACCGGTAGCGGCAATCGCGGCAAGCAAACGCAGATCCGCAAGATCGAAATGCATTGGGCTTTCTCTAAATGCGAACGCTATGTTCGATTAAAAGCGATTCTAACGGGGATTGCGTTCTGCACAGAATAAGCCCATTGATAACTGCCTGGATTTACCATGACCTCTTTGCGCACCCTGCTCACGCGCCAGATCCACAGCGGCAGTTTGTTTGCCGTACTGGCGGCCTTGGGTTTCAGCTTCAAAGCCATCTTCGTCAAACTCGCCTATGCGGCCGGGCCGGTCGATGCGATCAGCCTGCTGGCCATGCGCATGGCCATGGCGTTGCCGTTGTTCGTCTGGCTGGTGTGGTTCAGCGGCCGGCAATCCCCCTCTCGGCTGACACCCGCCGACGCCCTGCGCGTTACCCTGCTGGGGCTGTTGGGTTACTACCTGTCCAGCCTGTTCGACTTCTACGGGCTGCAATACATCAGCGCAGGGTTGGAGCGCCTGATCATGTTCACCTACCCAACCCTTGTGCTGATCTTCCAGGCCATCGCCCTGCGCGAACGACCCACCACGCGTACCCTGGCGGCGATGGGCCTGTGCTATCTGGGCCTGGGCATCGCCTTCGTGCATGACGTGAGCGTCTCCGGCGTGGGCCAGCAAGTGATTCTCGGCTCGCTGTGGGTGTTTGCCAGCGCAGTAACCTACGCCCTGTACTACTCCGGCACAGGCATTGTGCTCAAACGCATGGGTTCGATGCGCATGGCGGGCTTGTGCGGTACGGCGTCGTCGCTGATGGTGTTGGCTCACTACCTGTGGGTGGCGGACATCAGCCAACTGTGGCAGCTGCCTGCGGCGGTGTGGCTCAACGCGGGATTGATGGCGATCTTTTCCACGGTGCTGCCGATCTATTGGGTGGCCCTGGCGATTCAGCGCATGGGGCCCACGCAAACGGCGGCGGTGGGCAACCTGGGGCCAGTGCTGACGGTGCTGGCGTCGTGGGCGATTCTCAGCGAAGAAATCTCGACGTATCAGGTGCTAGGGCTGGCGTTGGTGTTGTTCGGGGTGACGCGCTTGAAACCCACGGCGAAGAAAACCGACCTGCCCGCTGCCAAGGAGGCGGCAGCCTGAGCAGGCTTGGGCGTTCAGCGCGTCCCGACGATGATCCCCTGCTCGCGCAAGCCTTCCAGCATCGCCAGGCCTTGGCGTTGAACGTTTTCATCGCCCAGCGCCTGCAAGCGCTGGCGGCCCGTTCCGCTAAGGCCTGCGAGCAACTGATAGGCCATCGGCGCCAGACGGGCGAAATGCACCTGGAGATCGGCATCGCGGTACACCAGCAGCAAGGTTGGCGCTTGGGGGGCGCTCTGGGGCTGGTAATCGGGGCCGATCAGCTCGACCGGCCAGCGATAGGCAAGCACGCGCGCCACGCATGACAGCAATGGCTCGCCTTCAAGTAGATCGCCACCAGACAGATGGGGCGGATCCTCGGCATCACTCAGGTACAACTGCGCCTCGATCCACTCGTAGTGGGCGAGCTCAAGTTGCCACGGCGCGTCTGCTTCGATGCCCTGCAGGTAATCGATGAACGCCTCGGAGATTTCCGTGAACAATGGCGTCTGGCTTCGGTACCTGGCATAGAAGTCGCGCACCCTGGCGTGCCAAAGGACGTCACCGAGGGTCTGGCGCATGACCGGGAAACTTCCTGCCAGCAGGCCTTCGATGCTGTTGTAGAACAGCTCCCGGTAGACCTTCAGGCGCCGTGCTTCGATACTCGGTGGCGGTGGGTTGTGCTCGGGGTCACGCAGGTATCGGGACAGGGTGAATTGCTGGTCACGCAACGGCTCGCCCATCATGCAGACCTCCGTGCGTGTGCTGCACGCTACCAATACGTGCGGTCTCCTCAAGCAGTTCGGCAAGCGGTGGGTAGTTGAAGTCACGCTCAAGCACCGTCGGCTGGACTCCAAAACGCTGACACGCCAAAGCGAACAGGGCCCAGACATCTTCTTTTACCGCAGCACCATGGGTGTCCACCTTGAGGTCTGGCGCTTCGTCATAGTGGCCGGCCACGTGCATGCACGTAACTCGCTGCCGAGGCAGCCCGTTAAGGAACGTCACCGCGTCATAGCGGTGGTTGCAGGCGTTGACGAAGACGTTATTGACGTCCAGCAGCAGGTCACAGTCAGCCTCCTCCAGCACAGCCTGGATGAACGCCAGCTCGCTCATGGCCTGGTAAGGCGCTGCGTAGTAGCTGATGTTTTCCACGGCGATACGTCTGCCCAGCAGATCCTGGGCCTGGCGAATACGGGTGGCGACATGGCGGACCGCTTCTTCGGTAAAAGGGATTGGCATCAGGTCATACAGATGCCCGTCGTCGCTGCAATAACTCAGGTGTTCGCTGTACAGCGGTACATCGAAACGCTCGATGAACTGTCGGGTTTGCCCAAGGAATGCCTGATCCAGCGGCGCGCTGGCGCCCAGCGACAACGACAAGCCATGGCAGGTAATGGGGAAACGCTCGGCCAGTTGCGCCAGCGCTTTGCCGTGGGCCCCACCAACGCCGATCCAGTTTTCCGGCGCGCACTCGAGAAAATCGACTGCGCCCACCTCCATTGCCAGCAATTGCGGCAGTAAACCACGACGCAAGCCAAGTCCGGTACGTAAAGATGCAGGGTTCATAGTAAGCGCTCTCCAGGAGCACGGGACGCTCTGGGCAGAACGTCGGCAGAGGACAAACAAGCGCTGCCGGACAGATCGATCCTCTGCTCCGGCAGCCCCCTTAACCTTGCGCCAACATCAGCGCATTGGCTCAGGCCTTGTCGGCTTCAGCGGCCTTCTCACCACCACATTTGCCTTCGCCGCACTTGCCTTCAGCAGCTTTCTTGTCGGCGGCTTTTTTATCGCCGCCACACTTGCCTTCACCACACTTGCCTTCGGCGTTTTTGCCCTCGGCGTGCTTGCCGGCTTTATCAGCGCCGCATTTACCTTCGCCGCACTTGCCCTCGCCATCCGTCTTGGCCGCAGCCAGTTGGTAGCCCTGGGACAGAGGCTCGACGGCGAATGCACTACCGCCCATTACCATGCCGCCGATCAGAGCAGCGCCCAGCAGACCAAGGGTATTTTTCGATTGTTTCATGGTGGTGCTCCACTTCGGTTGTGAGATGGAGCCATTTCGCCGCAACGGTGTGTCGCAGGTGTATCGCCAGTGGCGCGGTTTTGTATGAAAGTCGGTCTCGCTCCACAGAAGATACAGTGGGATACAAAGGCATCGGCCCAGGCCTGGCTGCCGTTCAAACAACCTTTTCAAACGCTTGTATGTTTTTTCGTTGACAGCCCGTCAGCCGCATCCTAACCTCCCAGCAACTTCCACCGGGCCGGACACTTTTGTGGGCAACCTCTATCTGATCCGACATGGCCAAGCCTCCTTCGGCGCTGACGACTATGACGTCCTCTCAGCGGTAGGCGAGCGCCAAAGCCAAGCATTGGGCGAGCACCTGGCCCAGCTCGGTTTGCGCCTTGACCGCTGCGTCGCCGGCAGCCTGCGCCGTCAGCAAGACACCGCGCGTCTTGCCCTGCACGCGATGAGCGGCCACGCTTGCCCAGTGCCGGCGGTCGAAACCGACCCTGCATTCAACGAATTCGATGCTGACGGTGTGATCCGCACCCTGCTTCCCGGCTTGCTGCCAGATGAGCCTGAAGCGCTGCACATCCTGCGTAACGGCACTACCAATCGCAGTGAGTTCCAGCGCCTGTTCGCCCTGATGGTGCAACGCTGGCACGATGGCCAGCACCCTGACGATGGCCTGGAAAGCTGGTCTGCCTTCACCGCAAGGGTTCAAGGCGGTCTGCAACGGGTCCTGCAGCGCGCCGGCAGCGGTGAGAATATCGCCATCTTCACCTCCGGAGGCACCATCGCCGCCCTGCTTCACCTGGTGACTCGAATTACCCCCAGTCAGGCCTTTGCGCTGAACTGGCAGATCATCAACACCTCGCTCAGCCAACTGAAGTTTCGTGGCAGCGACGTGACCCTGGCTTCCTTCAACAGCCAAGCACATGTGCAGCTGTTGCGGGCGCCGGAGCTCATCACCTATCGATGAGCCCGGCCTGTTGTGTCCCTGCGGACGCGAATATTACTTAACAAGGAATACGCCATGAGCGATGTAGCTAAAGCCGTCGAAGCGATGAAAGCAAAGTTCAACCCTGCCGCCGCCGCCGGCCTGGACCTGGTGTTCGGCTTCAACATCACTGACGAAGACAAGCAATATGCGCTGATCGTCAAAGACGGCACCTGCGACATCCAGGAAGGCGAAAACCCAGACGCCAACTGCACCCTGGTGCTCGACAGCGAGACCCTCAAGGGCATCGTCAGCGGCGAGACCGACGGCATGCAAGCGTTCATGGGCGGCAAGCTGCGCGTAGAAGGCGACATGATGCTGTCGATGAAGCTCAGCGAGCTGTTCCCAGGCTAAGCGTCCGGGATGATCGATGAAAAACCGAAGCCTGCGCGGGCTTCGGTTTTTTTTTGCCTGGCCGGGGCATGGCGGCGCGCTTTTCGCGGGCAAGCTCGCTCCCACAGGGATGTTGCTGAACCTAGGGTTAGCGGGGTGCCTGGGTAGTTGGCGAAGAAAGCAAGACTGCCTCTATGGCTTCAATATCAGGCGCGTTGATCGACCAGCAACACCCACAGCTATATGCCATTGGCACGCTTGTACCAGCACGGAAGGCCCATTAGATTAGCCAATAATCCTCGTGAACGAGAATAAGGATAACGCATGACGCTCACTGACCAGTCCACCCAGGTACGCCCCGGCGAAGAACTCGATGCGACTGTCATCGATCCTTACCTCAAAGCCCACATCCCGGGCTTGCAGGGAAGCCCGGCCATCAGCCAGTTCCCCGGCGGTGCATCCAACCTCACCTACCTGGTCAGCTACCCGAACCGCGAGTTCGTCCTGCGCCGCCCGCCATTTGGCCACAAGGCCAAGTCCGCCCACGACATGGGCCGCGAGTTTCGGATCCTCAACCAGCTCAATAGCGGCTTTCCCTACTGCCCCAAGGCCTATGTGCACTGTACCGACGAGTCACTGATTGGCGGCGAGTTCTACGTGATGGATCGGGTCAAGGGCATCATCCTGCGCTCGGACATCCCCGCCGAACTCGATCTGGATGCCCACCGCACCGAGGCCCTGTGCAAGAGCTTCATCGAGCGCTTGGTCGAGTTGCACCAGGTCGACTACAACGCCTGCGGCCTGGCCGACCTGGGCAAGCCTGAAGGTTACGTACAACGGCAGATCGAAGGCTGGAGCAGCCGCTACGAAAAAGCCCTGACCCCGGACGCACCGCGCTGGGAGAACGTCATCGCCTGGCTGCGCGAAAAAATGCCCGCCGACCATCCACGCCCCGCCATCGTGCATAACGACTACCGCTTCGACAACGTCATCCTCGACGCGGCAAACCCGATGCGCATCATTGGCGTACTGGACTGGGAAATGACCACGATCGGCGACCCGCTGATGGACCTGGGCAACAGCCTGGCCTATTGGATCGAAGCCGATGACCCAGCGCCGGTGCAGCTGATGCGACGCCAGCCAAGCAACGCAGTGGGCATGCTCACCCGTCGCCAGTTCGTCGACTACTACGCCGAACGCGCGGGCATCGCTATCGACAACTTCGACTTCTACTACTGCTATGGCCTGTTCCGCCTGGCCGGGATCGTGCAGCAGATCTACTACCGGTTCTACCATGGCCAGACCCAGGACAAGCGCTTTGCCCAGTTCATTCACATGAACAAGCTGCTGGAGCAGATGACCCTGCAAGTGATCGGCAAGTCCGCACTCTGACGACAGACAACAAGGAAAACAGCATGTCCAAGACCCAACTGTTCGACCTCGATGGCAAGATCGCCTTCGTCTCAGGCGCCAGCCGTGGCATCGGCGAGGCCATCGCCCACTTGCTGGCCCAACAGGGCGCCCATGTGATCGTCTCCAGCCGCAAGCTCGAGGGCTGCCAGCAAGTGGCCGACGCCATCATCGCAGCGGGCGGCAAGGCCACTGCGGTGGCCTGCCATATTGGCGAGCTGGAGCAGATCCAGCAGGTGTTTGCCGGTATTCGTGAACAGTTCGGCCGCCTCGACATCCTGGTCAACAACGCCGCCACCAACCCGCAGTTCTGCAACGTGCTCGATACCGACGTGAGCGCCTTTCAGAAAACCGTGGACGTGAACATCCGTGGCTACTTCTTCATGTCGGTCGAAGCCGGCAAGCTGATGCGCGAGCACGGTGGCGGCAGCATCATCAACGTCGCCTCGATCAATGGCGTATCGCCTGGGCTGTTCCAGGGCATCTACTCGGTGACCAAGGCCGCAGTGATCAACATGACCAAGGTGTTCGCCAAGGAGTGCGCCCAGTTCGGTATCCGCTGCAACGCGTTGCTGCCGGGGCTGACTGACACCAAGTTCGCCTCCGCCCTGGTGAAAAACGACGCCATCCTCAACGCCGCCCTGCAACAGATCCCACTCAAGCGCGTGGCCGACCCCAGCGAGATGGCCGGTGCAGTGCTGTACCTGGCCAGCGATGCCTCCAGCTACACCACCGGCACAGCACTGAATGTCGACGGCGGCTTTCTCTCCTGATCAGTCCTTGAGCGCCTGCAGCGTGCAGCTCAGCGGCAGGCGCCATTCGCCGTCGGCGCCCTTGACCATCTGCGCTGGCAGCGCCTCCCAGGGAATACGAGGGCGGCTGCCTGTGCGGGGCCATCCGCTTTACCGCCGATGCCCCCGCCGCCAACCCAGTGTGGAATCGCCCTCTACCCCTTACAGACAAGTAGCGGCTGCGGCCCGACGGCGCAGGGCCGTGCTGTCATTGCTTTGCGCGTAATAATCGACCCGGGTGCCGTTGGCATCGGGGTAAACGTCGACGAACGCCTGCGCCTCTCGGGTATAGACCGTGTAACCGCCCTGCTTGCGCGGCTGCAGATAGCCACTGGCATCAACGCCGAACGTGGCCTCTTCCTGCCAACTGAACTGGATGCATTGCGAGACGATCTGCGGGGCCTTCTGTGAAGCCAATTGCGCAGTCGGCGCGCCGCCGCGTGCGGCTTCCATGGTCGATGAAGCACAACCAACCAGCATCAGCGCTACGGCCATCGGCAAAAGTGCGCGCATGTTCGATCCTCGGAGCAAAAAAGAACGCGACTCTAGCACTGGCGGCCATGTCGAGTGAATTGTCCCGAGCAGGTTGTTGTCGCATAGAGGGCATGCCTGCCATTAGGAGATCACTATGAAACTGCGTCCACTGCTATCGGCCCTACTGCTTAGCGCCACCCTGCCGATCCTGCCCTTGACCGCCACGGCCGCGCCAAGTGCTGAGCAAAGCGTCACCGCGCCAGAAACCCACAACCGCGAACTGCAAGTTGGCGACAAAGCGCCAGATCAGTACAAACGCGACGACGCAGCCATTGCCGACTGGAAAGGCAAAGGCCTAGCCGCCCCGGAAAAGGACAGCCATTGGGTGAAAATGGGCGATCACTATGTGCTGGTGCAGATCACCAACGGCGTGGTGCTGGCCATTCAGCCCGCCTCCTGAGTCAGCACGGGCCGAGCAATGCCGCCATATGCACGGCATTGCGCCCACCGGCCTTGGCTTGGTAGAGCGCAGCGTCGGCCTGGCCGAGCAGGCTGGCGGCGTTGTCCTCGGCGCCGGGGATGCCACACCACAAACCGACACTGAAGCGCAGCTCGATGTCATCGCCCGCAAAGCGCGCCGGGCTCTGGGCGATCGCCTCACGCAAGCCCTGTAACGCCGCCATGGCGCCATCACGATCAGTATTGGGCAACAGCAGCAAGAACTCTTCGCCACCATAGCGGCCAAGGCTGTCGGTCAAGCGCAAGCGCTGCTGCAACTGGCGCACGCAGTGGCACAGCACCTCATCACCGGCCAAGTGGCCGTGCAGGTCGTTGATGCGCTTGAAATGGTCGATGTCGATCATCGCCACGGCCAGGCTGCTGTGTTCGCCCCTTGCCCGCTCCAGCTCCACAGCGAAGCGCTCAAGAATCGCCCGGCGGTTGTAGGTGCCGGTCAGTACATCGCGCAGGGCCATATGCTGCAAGCGCGATTCGCTGCGCTCCTTGGCCATCAGCACCAGGCCTATCGAATACATCATCACCGTCACCGTCCCAATGGCCACCGATACCGTCTGCTTGAGATTGCTGGTGTCGTAGCGCATGTCCGCCGCCTCCCCCAGCACCACCGCCACGGCGCGCATGCCCAGCCCGACCAGGCTGATCAACGCGCCAATCACCAGCAGCAGGTGCGCCCGGCCTGGACGCTCGACGTGCCGTCGCGCCCAGCAAAGGATCAACGAGCATTGCAACATCAGCACCAAGGTCGCCAGCAGCATGCGCGGCTCCAAGGTGTCGAGCAGCAGCATCAACCCCAGCAACATGACTGCCGGAATGATAAAGATCGAGCGCCACGGCACCCGCTGTTCACGCACCCGGAACAAGCTCGCCGAATAGAACGCCAGGGCCAGCGACAGCAGGCTGTTACCCAAGCCATAGCTGATCCACAGCGGCGCATGGGCGTACAGCGTATAGCAGACGTACGCCAGGGCATGGGCGAGCAGTCCGCAGCCGGTCAGCAGCAGGTTGTCGCGGCGGTTGAACTGACCGACCAGCAACAGGCAAAAGGCCAGGATGGTCGCGACCAGGGCAACGGCGGCGAACAGCGTCGGGGTGTGGGCGATCATCGTGATTCACCGTGTGGCAGACAGCCGTCTTCAATGCGGCCTGGCTCAAGTCTAGGGGCCAGCGCTCAACCCAGCCATGACCGAGCGGGACAGAACAGCAGCCGCCAGGCACGTGACGATGTTGCGCGGGAGAAATATTTTTACCGTGCAGAAACCAAATTGAGCGATTCCGGTCTTAGTGGTTACCCCGTAAACCTATGCGGATCAAGGACCTATATCGTGATCACCCGCCTTGCAAGTCTCCCGCTGATTGCCGCGATGCTGCTCGCCGCTGGTTGCCACAGCCATCATTACCACGATGATGATGATGGCTGGCGTGACCGCGACCGCGATCGCGGCCATCACCACCGTCATGACCGTGGTGACGATGATCGCCGCTACCGTGACCGCGATTACCGCTGAAACGTCTTTCCAACCCTGGCTTGCCGCCCGTGACGCGGCACTCTACTTTGATGATTGCTTTGAGGTTCATGAACATGCGTTTGACTCTGCCTTGCGTTGCCCTCGGCCTGCTGCTGTGCCAAGGCGCCTTTGCCGGTGACGGTACTGCGGCCATTGGCGGCGGCCTGGGTGGCGCCCTGGGCAACGTGGTTGGCCAGCAAATTGGCGGCAGCACTGGCGCAGCCATTGGCGCCGGCCTGGGCGGTGCCGCCGGCAGTGCGGTAGGTGCCCGCAAGGGCAACCGCACCGAAGCGGCGATCGGTGGTGGCCTGGGTTCGGCTGGCGGCTCGCTGCTGGGCGGCAAGCTCGGCGGCTCGACCGGCTCGACCGTCGGTGCCGGCCTGGGCGGCGCTGCTGGCGGTGCCATCGGCAACCACCTGGGCGACAACAACGGCAGCAAGAAGAAACACAAGCGTCGTCACCATCGCCACTGATCAATTGCCCCACCCATCGCGGGGCAACCCCCGCGATTGCCTTGGCCACAAAAACCCTGCAACACATCAATACACCCTTCACCCACAATGGCACACTGGCTGCTACTGTCTTTCGTGCCCCCTTGAGTGAAGGAACACCCCCTCCCGATGAACCCTGAGCTGCTCACGGTCCTAGGCCTGTTGGCCGTCGTCGTCCTTTTGTTCGTCATCAACCGACCGCGCATGGACGTGGTCGCCCTGCTGGTGATCCTGTTTCTGCCGCTGTCGGGGATCCTCACCGTTGAGCAAGCCCTGGCGGGCTTCAGTGACCCTAACGTGGTGCTGATCGCGGCGTTGTTCGTGATCGGCGAAGGACTGGTGCGCACTGGCATCGCCTATCGCATCGGCGAGTGGATGAGTGCCCGTGCTGGCAATAGCGAAGCACGCCTGCTGGTGCTGTTGATGGTATCGGTCGCAGGGCTGGGTTCAGTCATGAGCTCGACCGGCGTGGTGGCGATCTTCATCCCGGTGGTGCTGAGCATTGCCGCGCGCCTGAGCATTTCGCCCAGTCGACTGATGATGCCCTTGAGCTTCGCCGGGCTAATCAGCGGCATGCTCAGCCTGGTCGCCACGCCGCCCAACGTGGTGGTGCACAGCGAGCTGGTGCGCCACGGCGAGCAAGGCTTCACGTTCTTCAGCTTCACCCCGTTCGGCCTGGTCGTGCTGGCTCTGGGCGTGGCCTACATGCTGCTCACCCGGCGCTGGCTCAACGGTGAAGTGCGCAAGGATGGCCGCGTAGAAACCCGGCGCACCCTGCTCGACCTGGTGCTGGACTACAAGCTCAACGGCCGCGAACGCCGCCTGCGCATCCGCCCGCATTCGCCATTGATCGGACATACCTTGGGCGAGCTGGAGCTGCGCACCCGCCACGGCGCCAACGTGATCGGCATCGAGCGCCAGCATAAATTCACCACCCGGGTGATTACCGCCGACTCCGGCACCGTGCTGCACCAAGGCGACGTGCTGTTGCTCGACCTGTTCGCCAACCGCGACGACCTGCGCAGCCTGTGCCAGACCATGCAGCTCGAACCCCTACACTTCAAGGCCGCCTACTTCATCGATCAATCCCAGGAAGTGGGCATGGCCGAAGTCTCCCTGCCACCGGGCTCGCAACTGATCGGCAAAAGCATCCTGGAACTGGCCTTCCGTAGCCGCTACGACCTCAACGTGGTCGGCCTGCGTCGCGATCAGGCGGCCATCGAGGAGCAACTGGTCGAAGAAAAACTGCGCCTGGGCGACACCCTGCTGGTCGTCGGCCCGTGGAAAGCGGTGCGCCAGCTTCAGAGCCAAGCCAAAGACTTTTTGGTACTGAGCCTGCCTGCCGAGATCGATCAGGTCGCGCCAGCCCGCAGCCGCGCGCCCTTTGCCCTGATCAGCCTGGCGGTGATGGTCGGCCTGATGGTCAGCGGCGTGGTGCCCAACGTGCTCGCCGCGCTGATCGCTTGCCTGCTGATGGGCGCCGGCCGCTGCATCGACATGAACAGCGCCTACCGGGCCATCCATTGGCAAAGCCTGGTGCTGATCGTCGGCATGCTGCCGTTTGCCCTGGCATTGCAGAAAACCGGTGGTATCGATCTCGCCGTCAGCGGCCTGGTCGGGCTGCTCGGCGGCGCTGGGCCTAGCGCGATATTGGCCTGCCTGTTCGTGGTAACGGCGGTGATTGGCCTGTTCATCTCCAACACCGCCACCGCAGTACTGATGGCGCCCGTGGCGATCAGCACCGCCAGCCAATTGGGCATGTCGCCCTACCCGTTTGCCATGACCGTGGCCCTGGCAGCCTCGGCGGCGTTCATGACGCCAGTGTCTTCGCCGGTCAACACCCTGGTGTTGGGGCCAGGTCAATATCGCTTTGCCGATTTCATAAAAGTCGGTGTGCCATTTACCGTACTGGTGATGCTGGTAACGGTGTTGATGGTGCCGTGGTTCTTCGGGCTGTAAAGGTGATGTCAGCGAATAGCGGCAAAATGGCATTATCGGTCTGGATTGTGCCGCGATAATATCCAATTGACATCAACCCTGCTCTCGAAACACACTGATACGAATATGTCCCAGGTGCCTTGAAGTCGTTGTCCTGGATTCCGTCTCCGCTTGCCGGTAGAGCCCATGGTGTTTCCAGCTCATTCGCGCCCATTGCCTCACCTCGCGCTATTCAGCCTCACCTTCATCCTGACCTTGGCTGGGATACTGGCCCGTCCGATCGAATCGCTGTCGCTGTTCTGGCCGGTCAACGCCGTGCTGGCGGGGGTGCTGCTGCGTTATCCACGCCTGGCCAATCCGCTCGGTTTCGTCCTGATCTGGGTAGCCATGGTCGGCGCCGACCTTGCCTGTGGCAGTACCTGGCCGCCGGCGTTGTGGTTCAACCTGTGCAACCTGGGCGTGATCGTCACCATCTGGCTGCTGCTGTCGCGCCTGCCGCGTTTGCACCGACGCATGCGCACGCCGCATGGGGTGTTGAGCGTATTCGGTGCCTGCGCAGCGGGCGCGATGGTTGCGGCGAGCATGGCCTGCGTGATGGCGGCGCCGTGGTTCCAGGAATCGCTGCGCGCCACCTGGCTGGCCTGGTTCAGCGAGCAGTTCTCCACCAGCGTGCTGGTCCTGCCGGCGTTGCTGACCGCGCCCAATACCGGCGCGCTGCTACGCGGCAGCGGCCAGGCGATTCGCCTGGCGCCGATGCTGGTGCTGCTGGCCTCGCTGGCCCTGAGCATCGCCTTCGGCGGGCCGGGTGCCATCGCCTTCCCGATTGCCGCGCTGCTGTGGTGCGCCTGGACCTACTCTCCGTTTCTGGTGTCGCTGCTGGCACTGACTGCCGGCAGTACGCTGATCGTTGCCGTGGCGCAAAATCTCATGCATTTCAGCGTGCCGCAGAGCGTTCCAGGGGTGACCACGCTGATGTCAGCGCGCTTAGGCATCGCCATGCTGGTGCTCGGCCCACTGGTGGTCGCCTGTGTCAGCAACACCAACCGCAGCCTGCTCGCCCGCCTGGCCCATCAGGCGACCATCGACCACCTCACCGGCGCACTCACCCGCAGCGCCTTCACCCGCCGCGCCAATGCCCTGCTCGAAAGCCGCCAACAGCACGCCCAGGCGCTGCCATTGACCTTGATGATGCTCGACATCGATCACTTCAAGACGATCAACGACCGTCATGGCCATGGCGTTGGCGACCAGGTGCTGCGCCAGTTCGCCAACGCCTTGCAGGACCAACTGCACGACGGAGAGCTATTCGCCCGCCTGGGGGGTGAGGAGTTCGTGGTGATCATTCCAGGCCTTGACCCAGAACGCGCCAAATTCACCGCCGAACGCATGCGCCGGGCGATCCAGGACTTGCACCTGACCCATAACGACCCGCGCTTGCAGATCACCGTCAGCATTGGCCTGGACGGCTGTACTGCCGACACCCCGGCACCGAGCCTGGACGAACTGCTGGTACGCGCCGACAAAGCGCTGTACCGCGCCAAAGCCCATGGCCGCAACCGCGTCGAACAGGCCGAGCCGCAGCGCCAGGTGGTCTGACTCATCCAGCCAGCAAGTCCCACGACAGCTTGGCGATCAGCACGCACAACAGGATCAGGAACAGCCCACGGACAAACCCTGCACCCTTGCGCACCGCCAGCCAGGTGCCGGTCAGGGCGCCGAGGATGTTGCACAGCGCCATGGGCAAGGCGATGGCATACAGCACGTTACCGGTGGGAATGAAGAACACCAGCGCCGCCAGGTTGGTGGCGATGTTGACCAGCTTGGCCGAGGCCGAGGCGTGCAGGAAGTCCAGGGCAAAGAAGCGGATGAACAGGAAGATCAAGAAGCTGCCGGTACCCGGCCCGAACAAGCCATCGTAAAAGCCGATTGCACCGCCGATCAGCACCGCCAGGCATTGCTCCTTACGGCCGATCTGCGCTGGCTTGTGCAAGGTGCCAAAGTCTTTCTTGCAGAAGGTATAGACCGCCATCAGCACGATCATCACCAGCACCGCTGGGCGCATCACGCTAGGCGGCACCAATGACACGGTCGCCGCCCCGGCGAACGACATGACGAAGGCGCTCAGCGCCGCCGGCACGATCAGGCCCCAGTCCAAGCTCACCTTGCGAATGAACGAGCGCGCGGCGAACGCGGTGCCACACACCGAGGCCAGCTTGTTGGTTCCCAGCAGGGCCGCCGGCTGGGCGCTGGGCAGCACATTGAACAGTGCCGGAATCTGGATCAGCCCGCCCCCGCCCACCGCCGCATCGATCAAGCCAGCGGCGAAGGCAAATAGCGACAGCAGGACAACATCCATCATGGCGAGGGCTCCAGGCAGAAAAAACAGAGCCCAAGGCTAATCAAAGCCACGCGCTTGTGCTGAAATGCCATATTGCGAAAACTGCAACAAGGAGCCACTCATGGCATTGGACATGCTGCGCGAAATCCAGGCCTTCGTCAGCGTCGCGCACAAGCGCAGCTTCGTCGCTGCTGCCCGCGCCCTGGGCCGCTCGCCTAGCGCGATCACCCGGGCGCTACAAGCACTGGAAGACAATGCCGGGAGCAAGCTGCTCAACCGCAACGCCAACGCCGTCACCCTGACCGAAGCGGGTGAACGCTTGCTGCCACACGCCGAGCGCTTGCTCGATGTGCAACGCGATGCGGCCGATGAACTGGCGGCGTTGAGTGGTACGGCGCAGGGCTGGATTCGTTTTGCCGCGCCTGAACTGCTTGGCCAGCACGTGCTGCCAACGGTCTTGGCTGAATTCTCTCGCCGCCACCCGCAGGTCACCCTGGACGTGCAGTTCAGCGACCAGAGCCTCGACCCGCTTCAAGGCAAGTTCGACTTCGTGGTGCGCGGCGCCTTCCCGCAGTCCAGCGAACTGATCGGCTACCCCCTGTGGAGCTACCGTCGGCACCTGTACGCCAGCCCAGACTACGTGGCCCGCGCAGGCCTTGCGCAGGAGCCGGAAGCACTTAGCGAACACGCGCTGATCCTGCACACCGCCCCGCGCATTCTCAAGGCTTGGCATTTTTGCCGCGACGGGCAGATCACCCGCTTGCAGCCACGCCCTCGCTTGCGCCTGAGCGCCGGAAGCGCGGTGTTCCACAGCGCCCTGGCTGGGGCCGGTATCGCTCGATTGGCTGACTGGGTGGGTGAACCACAGGTCGCAGCAGGTCGGTTGGTGCGCGTCTGCCCTAGCTATCACCTGACCTCAAGCAGTGGCGACGATCCACAAATGCATGCGGTGTACCCGGCCGGGGAGTTGCCGGCGAGGATGCGCGACCTACTGCAAGCGCTGCGTCGCGGCAAGCCGTGATACAGCAAGCCAATCACTGTTCAAATTCTGCCCAATTTAACAGAGGCCGCAACCGGCCTTACTTACAGCGATTTATCCACAGACCTACCCACGTTTTCTGTGGACAGTTTTCCTCGCACAAAGAACGACTTATCGCGCACGCAGCAACGCCGAATTGGCTTGCTTGACCAATTCGATCCACTCCCCTGCACTGATCACTCCCGAGCGTTCCAGCTCTTCGGCACAGCGCAAGGCTTGGTCGTAATCATCCTCTTGCAGGCCAGCCTCTGCGAGAAACCGGTTGCGCCACGCCAGCATCGCGGCAGCGCCCTTCTTGCATTCCATGTAGATCTCAACTCCAAGGCAAGTGACGGGTCCTCTAGCGTGAGACCCTTTGATGGCGGCGGGAGATTACACGAGCCATTCGCACTTGAGAATTGCTTGCAGCTACCACTTATCCAACTGGTACAAAAAAACGGGCAAAAAGCCCGTTGAGAGGTGCAGGCCCGTCTCTGCTGAATAGGACGGACCTCAAGGATAGGGCGTGAGGCCTCAGGTGGGCGGAATGGTACCCAGCAGGCCAATGAGGATTGTCAGCAGCAGAAAACCACCCAGGAACAGCGAGAGCTTGCCCATTGGAACCTCTACAGTGTGATAACAGAATGCCGGAGCTGGCCGATGCGGGTGCAGAGCAGCGCAACTTGCCCAGCGCACACCGGTTTGGAAGGCTGGGCCTGGTAAGCATTTTCGACGTTTCGCTGATACGGTTACAGATGCAGGTTGGTGGAAAAAAAGCGGATCAGATGAGCCGATCAGTCCACCGGGCGCAGCTTCTCGGCCGGCAGCCAACCCAGCTCACCGTTGGCCTCGCGGCGACACCACAGCCACCCATTGAGCGGGCGCAAACCTAGCACCCGCTGCCCCGGATCGACATCCAGTTCGTGAGCACAGTACTGTTCGAGCGCCCTGCCCCGGGCAACACCGAGCCGTTCGATGACCTGCGCCGGCACCCAACCAGGCTCCTGCCCAGCGCAGCTGCACAGGTACCAGTCCTGCCAATTTTGCTCACCGGCATAGCGCGGGCCGATGTCGAGCATCTCACCTTGGGCAAAACGGATCGGACGTGGGTATTCAGAGCGGTGTGCTGCGATCACGACGTACTTCACAAGCCTCTCCCTGGCTAGCCAAAAGGCCGGATCCTAGCAGGCGATGCGACAAAACCTGACGCACCTGCTCAGAGCGCCATCACCATTTCATGCCAGGCCATGCCGCCATGATCAGAGGCCGACGGCTGCACATAGCGATAACCCAACTTCTCGTACAGGCCCACATGCTGGTCCTTGCACATCAAGTGAATGCTCGCCTTGCCGCGCTCACGCATTTGCTCGACGAACCGCGTCATCAGCAAGCCCGCATAACCACGGCCTTGGAAGGCCGGGTCGACCACCACTGACATGATCACCACATTGGCGGCGCGCGGATCATGGCCGACCAGCTCCTTGAACGCCTCATCGGACATCACCACGTGCTCAGCGCAGCCGCTATTGATGAAACCGATCACCTGGCCGTCCAACTCAAGGATCAGAAAACCCTCGGGATACTGCGCAATGCGCGTGGCGATTTTCTCGCGGGTGGCCGCTTCGTCGCCCTCATAGGCGCTAGTTTCGATGTGGAAGCAGCGATCCACGTCATGGGGCGTGGCGTGGCGAAAGATGGCAGTGCTCATGGCAAAATCCGCAAAACAGTTGAAGGCCGACATGCTAGCGCAACTGAGCACCTTCAGGTTGCTAGCACAGCACCCTCGGGCCAGAATCGGCGGGCACTTCAAACTTCTCGATCAGCGGGCCTAGCCTGCAGGACAACTACTGGATGAGCGTTTCCAAACGACGCACCACGCCTTACGTGATCAATCACCTGGTCGCCTTTGAGGCGGCGGCGCGCCTGGGCAGTTTCCGCGCCGCCGCCCAAGCGCTGCACGTCACCCCCGGCGCGGTGGCCCAGCAGGTGCGCACGCTCGAAGAGAAACTCGGCCAAGCACTGTTCGAGCGCCTGCCACGCGGCTTGAGGCCCAACCGCGCGGGCAGTGAGTATCTGGAGCGGGTCCGCCTGGCGCTGCACATCATCGAAGATGCCAGCCGCGAACTGCTCGAACGCGATGCCCCGCAAGACCCGCATCAAGTGCTGCTGAGCACTACTCCGGCATTCGCCAGCCGTTGGCTGATCCCGCGCCTGGGCCGCCTGGCTGCCGCGCATCCACAGATCGCGCTGATGATCGATGCCTCCGACAGCACCCGCCCGCTCAGCGGTAAAGGCGCGGTGGACATGGCCGTGCGCTGGGGTGCACCGCCCTTTGCCGATGCCCACGCCCGCCCGCTGCTAGCCGGCCAGGCCGTGCCCGTGTGCGCCCCGTCGCTGCGCGGGGAGCGACGCTGGCAACAGCCAGCAGAACTCAGCGACGTAGCGTTGATTTCAGACAGCCACAACAATTGGAAACGTTGGTTCGATCATTACGGCCTGCCCGGCACCCGCTTCAGCGGCCCGGCCTTCTCCCAGACCATCCTGGCCATCGAGGCCGCCGAGCAAGGCATGGGGATCGCCCTGGTACCGCAGTTATTGGTCGAGAACGCATTGAAGGCCGGCACCCTGGTGATTGCCCTCGAGGGGCACGAACTGCACAGCGCAGCTGGGTTTCACCTGCTCACGGCCCAGCCCCCAGCAGCGGGCTCGGCGAGCACGTTGGTCGCGCAGTGGCTGCTGCAGGAAGTACTACAGCACGAGCCTGGTTAACGCCGGGCCTCCACGCGCCTTAAGTGGAGCGAGCCTATTTGCAACATAACGTTTCGCCATTCGCGCGAGACACAGATAAACGACCTGCCTGGCAAGCACCAGGATCGAGGGAGGCTATATGAACGCCAAGCGGCTTGTTCACTGGCCTGCCGGCGCAATCCTGAACACACTTAGCAATACCGGCTCACCTAGGCTTGTAGGAAGCTTCTGGCGGCTTAGTAGGATGAAGCCCGCGACAGACCAATCCCTGTATGAAAACGCAGTTTCACTGTCTGGAATTGGCTGATACGGTCCGGATATTCCTACAACGGCATGGATGCCATCAGCCAGAGACAGACATGGAAACGTTTACTACCTCAGCGGTCGCCCTGCAAAAGAACCTGCTTACCTTGCGACAACAGCGTGATCACCTGCGAGCGATGGGCAATGATGAACAAGCCGATAACCTTGAAAAGGTGATTGCCGGCATCGAAGCAACGTTAGGCCAGTTACAGGGCCCGTTTAAGCCACCGACCTTGCAATAAGCCCAGCCGCAGCAGGCAAAAATAATCCCCGCGAACGGGGATTATTGTCAGGCGTGCTTAGTGCTTGGAGACATTGTCTGGCAGCGCATAGGCGATGATGTAGTCCCCCACATCAGGCGAATGGCTCATCCCACCAGCCGAGATCAGCACATACTGCTTGCCGGTTTTTGGGGATACGTAGATCAATGGCGCGGCCACGGCGCCCACCGGCAAGCGTGCCTTCCACACCTCTTTACCAGTGGCCGAATCAAGCGCGCGCAGGTAGTAGTCCTGGGTACCGGCGAAGAACACCAGGCCCGATGCAGTCGAGGTCGGCCCGCCCAGCGTCGGCATGCCCAGCGGGATCTGCATGTGGGTCTTGATCCCCAGCGGACCGGTGTCCTGCACGGTGCCCAGGGGCACCTGCCAGACCAGCTTCTGGGTATTCAAATCAATCGCACTCATGCTGCCAAACGGAGGGGTGTTGCACGGCACGCCCAGTGGAGACTGCAGGATGTCTATTTTCACCCCGCCGTAGATCCCCGCCACTTGTGGCCGAATGGTGCCCATGAAGCCAGGTACTTCATCGGTCGAAACCTTGAAGTTCTTGGTGTTTTCCTGACTAACCAGCGACATCCGCAACGGCATGCGCATGTCATTGACGAACATCATCCCGGTGTTCTCATCGATCGAGATGCCACCCCAGTTCATCCCACCCAGCAAGCCCGGCCACTCGATGTAGGGCTTTTCGCTGGGAGGGGTAAAGGGCCCCACGTAAACCGAGTCCTTGAACATGATCCGGCAGTACAGTTGATCGAAGGTCGACACGCCCCACATCGACTTCTCGGTCAGCGGCTCGGCGCCAATGACCGGCATCCCTTTGGAGTAAGGCTGGGTTGGCGACAAGTGCTCGCCAACAGCGGCTGGCGAAGTGGGCACCGACCGCTCTTCAACCTCGGTGACCGGCTCACCGGTACGCCGATCCAGGACAAAGATGTGACCGGTCTTGGTGGTCTGGATCAGCACCGGAGTCTTCACGCCCTGGGCATTGTTGATCTCGTAGAGCACAGGCTGCGACGGCAGGTCATAGTCCCAGACATCGTGGTGAACGGTCTGGTAAACCCACTTGGCCTTGCCGGTAGAAGCATCCACCGCCACCACTGCCGATCCGTACTTTTCCTTGGCCTGGTTACGATCACCGCCCCAGTAGTCGGGCGGTCCGTTACCGGTAGGCAGATAGACCAGGTTCAGCTCTTTATCGTAGGTCGGTACGGTCCAAACGTTGGGCGTTTCCAGGGTGAACTGGTGCTCGGCCTGGGCGGCATCCTCACGCTCTGGCGCACCGACATCCCATGCCCATACCAGCGCACCGCTGTGTACATCGAAGGCCCGCACTGCACCTGAAGGCTCCTTGGCAACGATATCGCGCACCCAGCCGCCGACCACCGTCAGGTGGCCCATGACCACCGGCAGCGAGGTGGGGTGGTAGCGCTTGCTGTTCTCGGTCGGGCCCATGCCCTTCTTCAAATCAACGTAGCCGTTGTCGCCAAAGCTTGGGCAAAGCTCGCCGCTATGCGCATCCAAGGCAAACAGACGGGCATCGACCGACGAGACCAAGATGCGCTGTCGGCATTGCTGCTCATCGCCATAGGCAGCCTTGGCCTGCGCGCTCAGGCTGTCGTCCTTATCGATGTCGTAATAGCCGACACCGCGGCAGGTCACGTGCTCTGCACTTTTGGCGTGCGGATCGAACTTCCACAGCGGCGTGCCGGTGTCGGCGTCGAGCGCGGTCACCAGGTTTTCTGGGGTGCAGGAGTACAGCACGTTGCCGATCTGCAGCGGCGTGTTTTCGTCTACACCCGCGCCAGCGCCGGTGGTTCTGCGGCCGGTTCTGTAGGTCCAGGCGACTTGCAGCTGGTTGACGTTGTCAGCAGTGATTTGCGTGTACGGCGCGAACCGGGTGCCCGAGGCGTTGCGGCCAAAGAATTCCCAGTTTTCAGGAGCGCTAGCCAGCTCCTTGGCCACATTGGCACCGCCCGCCGCGACCGGATTGGAAATTGCGCCATGCGGGTAGAATGTAGCTACGAACGTGGCCAGCAACGCCACCAACAGCGCAAAACCCACCCGATTGGCCACACGCCGCGTGCTCACGGAAACACTTGGCAGCGCAGCGCCGACCCACAGGCTCAAGGTCAGGATAATCGCCGGCACTACCAGGCGTGGCAGCAGCTCCCAGTAGCTGAGTTGGCCGACTTCATACAGCGCCCAGACACAGGTCGCCAGGAAGATCGCTACAGAGAGCGCAATGCCCACACGTGCCCGCATCAAGAACAGCACCGCCAGCAGCAAATATGCCACGCCCGCGATCAGGTAGTAACATGAGCCACCCAGTGCAACCAGCTTGAAGCCGCCATAGATCAGCGCCAGCGATACGGCCAGAACGAGCAGGGCAAATAGCACCCTGGCGCTCGTGCGTAGCGGCGACGCTGCGCTTGGGGGGCGTTGGTCATCCGTCATGTTTCTTAAACTCCTTTGGTTAAATCAAACTGCTCGCGCCAGAGGCGAAGGGACTGGGTCGACAGCGTTGGTCGACGACGCGCGAGGGGCTGATCAGCAGCTGAACATTCAAGTCCCGGATTGGACGTGCTTGGGCAGGGGCGAAACCAAGAGGATTTCGAGGGCCGGATCGAAATCGGCCAGAGGAAAGCCGCGTAAACAGATCAGCCTGGGAGAGTGACTGCTACCCCTGTTAATTCAGCGCTCAACGGCGTTCGCACGAAGGCTGGGGGCAGCGTATCGCCTCAGTTAGAGGGGATAAATCCAGGAGATTGAGAAGCAGTATTGGGGGAGATGTAACAATCCGTGTCAGCCGGATCATTGCTGCCACGCGCAAAGGCAAAGCGCTATTGCGCGGTTAAGCGCTAAACCTGTGGGAGCGGGCTTGCCCGCGAAGGGCCGCAAAGCGGCCCCAAAGCAGACGACACCGGACTTAAGTGAACAGCCTTGCCCTCAAAGGCGGGCTCTATTTGTGATTTTCGGCGCGCAATGCAGCAACATGCCACTATTGAGAAAAGGCGTTTTCCCGATCACGCGAATACGAGCGTCAGCTGTCCCTTAGTGAAAATGTCAGCTGATCAATTTCAGCAGTGCGGCCAACAACCCCTGGGCTTGCTGCTCGTAGCCCTCCCGCCAGCAGTCTGCCCAGTCGACGGGCCGCCCGTGCTCGTCCCACTCGGCCAAGGCCAGGGCATTGACGATTTCCAGCTCGAACCAGAGGGCTTGCCAGGCGCAAGCATCCGGTACCAGCGTCGTGTCCTGCCATAGGAACTCGGTTTGAGCGACGAAGCTGGCCCAGGAAAACACGTCCTCATCTGCTTGCCGCGCCAAGGTCATCAGTTGCGACTGGGTGATCATCGATCATGCTCTGGGGATACAAGTGGGGGTGGAGGGCGGTGATCTCGGTTCAGGCATACACGGAGAAGGCGTACCAGCGGGATGCAGGACTACTTGGCAGCGTACATCTTGCAGGTGCCCTGCTCCACCGCCAGTGTCGACAACGGGGAGCCCGACAGCCTGTTAGCCATGTCATCGATTTGAGTCTTGCTGCCCGGTGCCGACCTCAGCGCCATGATCTCGGCCTTCAACGCATCGTCCATCGGTTCGTTGGCCAATGCGTTATCAACAGTGCCGTTCAACCCAGGAATGGCCTTGTTGCATACCTGCTCCATGGCGAGGATAGTCACGGCGGTTTTGTGATTTTCCGCCTTCGAATCGGCGAGGGCCGCATTGGCCATGCCCAAGGTAGCCAAGCAAAGCGAAACTGCGGTAATCCGTGCTGAAAACATTGGAAGCTCCTTTTCATCAATAGTGGACGATGCCTGAGGCAGTACCCTAGGTTCGGCATCGGCAAGATCGGACATCGAAAAGATCCGAAAGGTTACAGTGGACAGGAATCTGCGCTGACCTGCTGCCTCGCTGCAAGATTGATCATCCGTCTAACCTCAAGCTTTTGCACAGACGGTGTAGGAGATCGCAACCTACATTGCTCGCTAAGGCGATATAGGCATTAGCAGAACTGAAACTCACCAGCAACGGTGTACCACCAGCACTAGAACTCGACCTTGCCCCGACCAGCCTTGACAGTGCTGCGCCTGGCTTTTCCTTCGAGACGGCGGGTCTTGGAGCCAAGGGTCGGCTTGGTGGGGCGGCGTTTTTTCTCGGTCTTGCCGGCTGCGATGATCAGCTCGGCAAGACGCGCCAATGCGTCAGTACGATTCTGCTCCTGGGTGCGGTACTGCTGGGCCTTGATGATCAACACACCGTCGCCGGTGATGCGACTGTCACGCAGCGCCAGCAGCCGCTCCTTGTAGAACTCGGGCAACGATGAGGCCGGGATGTCGAAGCGCAGGTGCACCGCGCTGGACACCTTGTTGACATTCTGCCCGCCCGCGCCTTGTGCGCGGATGTAGGTGAGTTCGATTTCGGCATCCGGCAGATGCACGTTATTGGAGATGGTCAGCATGACATGGCCCTTGTGATTGCCCCCATTATCACAGCCTCCGCCGGTCTTCCATAGGACAACACGCAATTGCGGCCGCTGCTGGCGCTCTTACAAACCACCAGAAACGCAAAAGCCCCGAATAATCGGGGCTTATACTAAAAATTATGGCGGAAGCGTAGAGATTCGAACTCTAGGATAGTTGCCCATCGACGGTTTTCAAGTCCAGAGGTTTTTCTCTTAAAAACAATGACATAGGAAATTATTCATTCCGCAAGCTTAGTGAATTGAAGGCGCTAAAACCCTCATGCCTCAAGGGTCATATTTCCAGTTGCGGAACAGATTTGCGAGTCCGCGACCGCAGCGGCATCTCAGTGGAGAGCCGAGGCTGCGTCGCCTGGGGCATGCAAAGATAATCGTCGGTAGCTAAACAGATAGATTGGCATACGTCCCCTAAAGGATAAGCGGGACAAGGTTGCGAGAGCCAAGCTCCGTTTCAGTACCAGAATTGTACCACCCGATGCACATCCCCCCCTCCTGTCGCCACCCACCTAGATGTTACTCAGTCCTATCGCTTCCTTCTTCTTCCGCCACATCGTTTGCAGGAGCCAGCCGAAAGTGAGCGCGCCAGATTTTGAAACCCACGGATCATTCTTGTTCTGCTTTCTAACACTGGACGATTTTCCGAACATGATAAATACTCAGATATAAATTTAAGAGAAGGAGAAAGGCATGGGGCTTGTCAAGTCACGTTTCCTAGAGGAACAAGAAAGAGGCTGGTCTGCAATCAATGATAAAACAGTTTGCGCAGACTGTATCGACGAGACCTTCCTCAAAGAATTCGTAACCGAAAATGCCTCAGCTAATTTTTGCGATTACTGCGCCGCGCAATCTAACGAACCAATATCTATAGCTGTTGAGGATCTTCAAGAACTGATTTACTCAGTAGTCTATGACTATTATGCCGAACCTACCTGCGCAGGCGTCCCTTACGATCAAGGCTTTATCATTAACCCGGTTGACATCACTGACGTCTTTAACAATCTCGGATTTGATTGCCATGTTGAGCTATGGAATGACATCACTAAATCAGACCATGGAAACGGTTATGTCATCGCATCTTATGGGCATTGGGCGAGCAGCACCGAAAGCGAATCATTAATTTATTCTTGGTCCAACTTTGAAAACATAGTAAAACACAGAACCAGATTCAACTTTTCCACGCATTCCGAAAATGAGCACCTTGATCCTGGAGAAACACCGCCACGATACATGCTTGACGTAATCGGAGATCACCTGCAAGGATCAGTAACCAACATTAATCAAGGGACCTTAGTATATCGAGTACGTACACGAAAGTTAAATCACACTTGGAAGCCAAACACAGAAGAGCTAGGTGCTCCGCCCCCAGAAATCACAACCGGAGGACGGATGAATCCACCTGGGATTCCTTATCTTTATACGGCACTGGATTTTAACACTGCCGTGTACGAAGCAAGAGCAAATCGTCGGACCACCAACACTGTGTTCGTAGGGCAATTTAAACTAACCCAAACCTTGAAAGTAATTGACTTGACTCTTGAGCGACCTTTGCCCTCAATATTTGACTTGGACAACCGCAAGGAACGCGAAAGCATGTTATTTTTTGAAAATTTCGTGACAAGGATTTCTCAGCCCATTACGCCCGATGACAAAATCCACCTGTCATATATCCCAACACAGGTAGTTTGCGAATTCCTAGCTCAATGTTTCACGACTAAGCAAGGAGACTCGCTAGATGGCATAATATTCCCTAGCTCGTTATATTCCGACGGGAAAAATCTCGTTATTTTCCCCTCGCATAACGATTCGAGACCGGATTTCAAAGGCGTGATGCTGGACAGGGTCTACAAATACCACCATCCTCGAAAAACTTCACACCTCTTGAGCGCAGGGCAGATAGTGGGAAAAATCACACTCATAAACCACAGCTAAACTGACAGGCACTGCAACTCACTATCAGTGGGCGAGCAGCGTATCACCTAGCACTTTTTTGTTACGAAAAGGCTTATACATGACTAGACAAAACCTCACATTCCGTGGCGCCGCCCCCACTTGGGCCAATGCATGCGTAGGAGACAATGGAAGTCCGAGCTATGTTGAGTACGCTCGCGGCTTCTCCAAAGCCGCAAACATACTAACCACAATCGTACTGGAGAATCACTCTACAACCTTAACAACTGATGAGTTTGTTTATCCGATATGCTTCAACATGCGACATTCAATTGAGCTCCGACTAAAAGGAGCAATTGAATCACTACAAATACTCGCCACACTAAAGGGTGAGCGCTTGCCATTTAACTTAAAAGACACGCACGACCTCAACAAACTCTGGTCATTCTTTAGAACCGAATCAGCCCGAATCGACAATCGCTTCCTGAGAATAGCGTCACAAGTTAACGACACCATTACTGATATCGCCGACGTAGACCCCACCGGCCAAACATTTCGATATCCGTTTAACACAAAATCTGTAAAACACCTAGCAGATGTCTCCCTCATAAATTTCGCCGTTCTACTCCACAATTTCACTGAGCTTGAAAAAGGTTTAGAAGACCTCTTGAATCTCTATGAATGGCTAATAGAAGAGTACAACCACTCAAACCTCAAAGAAATCCAGCGCAACATAATTTTCGCAATAGCCCGTAAGCTGCCTAAGCGAGAAGACTGGAGCAACCGAACATTTAATGATATTAAGACACAGCTCAGAGAAGAGTTTTCACTTTCAAGCAATCAGCTCACCAAAGCTATAAATCTCATTGAAAACGACTACTTTCTTTCTCAGCTAATTGGTATAGAAAAGCCTCTACTGGGTATACGCGCCGAGCAGATTGAACTTTTTGTAGCGGCATGGATGGTAGATAATGCAGACCTAAAACAGCACCCTCGACCAGAGCAAGATGAAGAGGACACCAGTTTACTCTCAAGCGCCAATCTTGCGGAATTTCTACGCCGCCCAAGAGCTGACTGGAAATCTATTGAGCACATTGCGACACCAGAATCAACTGCAGGACTTCATGCTTTATTTTATTTCGCTTATGACTTCCGCTTCTCAGAATACTACACAAAAATCTATGACCAAAACCTTCGCGAGATGAGCATAATTGCAAACAACAGCCCGGAAGAATTGACAAACGAATTACGGCATATTTTTGAAAAGGCGAACTTTATTTATCATCTAATCCAATCGCTTTACATACTGGGCCATGCTTCGCTAGCAGAAAAGATAATCGCAGAACACGAAATTGAGCATGCCATCAGCTGGTTATCGGAAGCGAGAAAGGGACAGCTCTTGGAGTATCCAGTATACGCTCAGTACCCTTGATGAATATGAACTAATTCGCACTTCAGATTCATAGTTTGTCATTGGTTCTGCCTAGACGGTACAGCCTACTTCTCGCTCCGGCCCGACAGGCCGAGCCGGGCTGAGTTACCACGGCTAATCCGCTGGAGTGTTAAGACCAGCGCTGGCGGCCAAGGGGTCGAGGTTCTTCGCTAGGCGCGTCGCAACTGCCTAGGAGCCACGCCCAGCCTAACACCAGGAATGCCTACCATTTGATCGAGTTACCAGATCAACGAACCTTCCACAGCTGATCAATGCGGGTTGTGTAGGAGTGGCTCATCATTTCCCGGCGCATCCCCCAGTCGGGGGTGCGGGGGACGGTTGCTGTGTGCATCGTGCCTGTTCCATACTTTCCGTTAATCTGGTCCAGCACCGCCATCAGCCGGTCACAGGCCACCGGCTGCGTGACCGCAAACAGATCATCAGTAAACTCACCGGGCTGCCGCAGATCCAGCAGCAGCACCTCTGCCTTGCTGTATCGGAAACCAGGACGGTAGATCCGCTCAACTGCCTCGGTAGCCGCCCGCGTGAGCAGCAGCGTGTCATTGGTGGGATATGGCAACTCGACCAACGCTCCCTGCGCATAGCGAGCCTCATCGGGGTTAAACATGCCGGTGCGGATGCTCACCCGGATGCGCTTGCATACCGACCCCTGAGCACGAAGCTTTTCCGCTGCGCGCCCGGCGTAGGCGGCCACCGCCTGCTTGATGGGTGCGATCTCGGTCAGGCGCTTGCCGAACATCCGGCTGCAGCAGATCTCCTGCTTCGGCGGGTCATCCTCCTCGAGCTCGAGGCAAGGGGTGCCGGCGAGCTCCCTGGCCGTCTTCTCGACCACAACGCTGAACTTCTGGCGAAGCGTCCACGGGTCAGCTTGGGCAAGGTCCATCGCCGTGCGGATCCCCATGGCCTCAAGGTGCGCGGTCATCCGCCTACCAATCCCCCACACTTCCTTGACCTCGGTATTACGCAACACCCAGTCGCGCTTGAAGGAGTCACAGATATCGACCACTCCTCCGGTCTGCGCCTGGAGACGTTTCGCGGTGTGGTTGGCCAGCTTCGCCAAGGTCTTGGTACGGGCGATCCCAACGCCTACCGGAATGCCGGTGCATCTGAGGATCTTGGCGCGCAGGTCACGGCCGAACTGGGTCAGATTGCCTGGGATGCCGGTGAGGTCGGCGAAGGACTCATCGATCGAATACACCTCAGCAGCCGGCACCATCGCTTCGATCAGTGACATGACGCGCTCGCTCATGTCGCCATACAGCGCGTAGTTCGAGGAGAACGCCACGATGCCATGCCGACGCAGCTTGTCTTTGGCCTGAAAGTAAGGCTCACCCATTTTTACGAACGGCTTGGCATCGTAGGATCTGGCGATCACACAGCCGTCGTTGTTGCTCAGGACGACTATCGGCGTCTTGGCCAGATCAGGCCGAAAGACGCGCTCGCAGCTCGCATAGAACGAGTTACAGTCGATGAGGGCGAACACTTGGTCATTGGGCATGGTCGCGCACGCTGTAGCGAACTATGCCCCAAATCACCAGGTCGTCGCCTTCCATGACATGGCGAGGCGGATAGGCGGGATTCTCCGACTGCAGGATCAGCACGCCGTTACGGCGATACAACCGCTTGCACACCGGCTCAGCATTGATGGCTGCGATCACGATGTCGCCATGCTCAGCCTCACTGCTACGGTCTACGATCAGTAGATCACCCGAATAGATCCCTGCGCCCTGCATGCTGTCCCCTTCGACCTGAACCAGGTAGACATGGGGCGCACGGAGATCGAACAGCTCATCGAGGGAAATATGTCGCTCAAGGTGGTCTGCAGCCGGCGAGGGAAACCCAGCCGGCACGCGGAAGGAATACACGGGCAGCAACGCCGGGCCGCCCGTCGGTGTACCTAGGAAGGTGATTGTCATGAGGAAACGGTCCGAAGCAAACTGTATATACATACAGTTAACTGTCAGATTGTTCCTACGTCAATGGTCGGATGCGAAGCAACCGACGAGCGCTTGAGGTGAGTTATGTGTGGGCGGTACTCGATCTACGAAAGCATGGACCACTATCTCCAGCAATTGTCGCTGGACCTGGTGGTGATCGATGGCTACGACCATGAGCGAATCAACCGCTACAACGTCGCGCCCTCCACCCAAGTCGAGCTGATTCGACCAGTCGACGGAGGGGTGAGCGTAGATCGAGTGAAATGGGGATGGGCGCCCTTTTGGGCGAAGGCGAAGCGTCCCGACCCGATCAATGCACGGGCCGAGACGGTAATGACGGGGAAGTTCTTCAAAACGCTGTGGCCGGGAGGCCGGGCTTTGGCGCCTGCGAATGGCTGGTTTGAGTGGATGCCAGATCCCGCTGACCCGAAACGCAAGCAGCCCTACTACATCACTGCCGCAAATGACGAGCCCTTGTATTTCGCGGCGCTGGCCGAAGTCCACCCTGGTCTAGAACCAGATGACCGGGATGGCTTCGTCATCATCACCGCTGCCGCTGATCAGGGGCTTGTCGATATCCACGACCGCAAGCCGCTTGTTCTCACACCTGCGCTAGCCCGCGAGTGGCTTGCCCAAGCCACCACGCCCGAACGAGCCGCAGAGATCGTTCGTACAGGCTGCCGGCCAGCTGCCGACTTCAAGTGGTACCCAGTTAGCAAGGAGGTTGGCAATGTCAGGAATCAGGGCGAAAACCTAATTCAATCAAAGATCAACGCCTAAGAATGCCTCATGACAAGGCTCGTACAACCCAACAATCTAAAGTCTTCGTTCGCCTGGCACGGTCTAAACACCTAGATTTCTTCGCTTGGTTCGTACGATCCAAAACCTAAACCTCCTCGTTTGGTTCGTACGATCCAAAACCTAAACCTCCTCGTTTGGTTCGTACGATCCAAAACCTAAATTTCTTCGCTTGGTTCGTACGATCCAAAACCTGATCTTCTTCGTTTGGTTCGTTCGATCCCAAACCTAAACCTCTTCGTTTGGATCGTACGATCCAAAACCAAAACTTCTTCGTTTGGTTCGTTCGATCCCAAACCTAAACCTCTTCGTTTGGATCGTACGATCCAAAACCAAAACTTCTTCGTTTGGTTAGTTCGATGCCAAACCTAAACCTCTTCGTTTGGATCGTACGATCCAAAACCTAAACTTCTTCGCTTGGATCGTACGATCCAAAACTTAAACTTCTTCGTTTGGATCGTACGATCCAAAACCTAAACCTCTTCGCTTTGTTCGTGCGATCCAAAATCTAAAGAACTTAAAGCAGCTTCCAAACAAATTTAAACCCGGTATTTAAGGGTATGCATCGCACCGGCACATGATGGAAGATTATTTTTTCAATCCGCGCAAACCCGCATTCACAAAGGGCTACAGCGAATACCCCCTACCTACACCGACCATCATTCAACACCACCCTATTGACGAAAATTTCTAATAAGAAGAATATCTAATTCGCCGTAAGCACATCAAAAAGTCGACGCCACCTGAATGCGACGCCGCATCCTATCGCCCGGAGAAAGACACATGATTCAAGTCTACGCAGAGATCGCACTTGAGTTAATCAAATTTATCAACAACCTCTTGCTTCAATTTTCGGGGTGCACCCCATGGAGTTAAAACAGTTGCCCAAGACCGGCAGGCTGCCAGTTCATGATCACCAACTCACCCGTCACCTCAGCTTTGCACTGCCGTTGGTTCGTGTTGCTGTATCGGATATCCAGGCTTTCGAAGTGGAAACCATCGAACGCCCTGCGGATGTCCGGGTGATCGTTGATGCTCACCATCACCCTGCCCTTGCAGCGTCGCATGAAGTCAGCCATGCGCTCGTACTGCTCGAATGGAAAGTCGAGCCCATAGCCGGCGGTCTGCCAGTAGGGCGGGTCCATGTAGAAAAACGTATGTGCACGATCATAGCGTTCGGCGCAATCGAGCCAGGAGAGGTTCTCGACGTAGGTGCCAGCGAGGCGCTGCCACGCAGCTGACAGGTTCTCCTCGATGCGCAGCAGATTGATCGCGGGCCCAGTGGTAGCGGTACCGAACGTCTGCCCGGTGACCTTACCACCGAAAGCATGCTGCTGGAGGTAGAAGAACCGTGCAGCGCGCTGGATATCGGTCAGCGTCTCGGGGCGGGTCATCTTCTGCCACTCGAAGATCTGCCGCGAGCTGAGCGCCCACTTGAACTGGCGCACGAACTCTTCAAGATGGTTTTGGACCACTCGATAAAGCGTGACCAGGTCACCGTTTAGATCGTTGAGCACCTCGACCGGCGCAGGCTGGGGGCGCATGAAAAACAATGCAGCGCCCCCAGCGAAGACTTCGACGTAGCATTCATGAGGAGGGAAGAGAGGGATCAGGCGGTCGGCCAGGCGGCGTTTGCCACCCATCCAGGGAATAATTGGAGAGGTCATAGGTTCGCAAGTCTTTACTGTATGAATAAACAGGTGTTAGGCTCGCCGCGCTTTGTGCACAGAGCAGGAGCCCAGGCTGGACTTGCAGGAATGGTCTGCGGGTTCGGCGGGCCGGGCTGGGTGTTGACGCACCCACCCGGCTCGCTCCTTTCACTGGGTGACTTGGCGCACGTAGGCCTGGCAGGCCTTCAGCGCAATCAGTCCTCGGTCACCTTCGTCGGTGATGACGATAATTCGTTGAGCATGCGCTGGCTCAAGGTAGGCTCGTATGGAGCCATGTACCACGCTTCCGGCGCCGGGGGTTTCTCGCACCCCACCGTCACAACCCTGGGGGGCAATGGCTCCGGCGTCGACAAGTACTGACAGCCGCAGGTCAGCAGTAGCAAGCCGGTCCCGCAGGCGAGCCTGAGTTTGTTGAGCATCGCTCATCTCCTTCCAGTGTGTTTGTGCCTGCTCCTGAAGGCGGTCCTCGAAGTCGCGCCTGGCATCTTGCTGTGCCGCCAATTGGTCGAGCGCAGCCGCAGCCGCAGCCTCGCGCTCGCGGCCATGTGCTCGATCTTTCGCTGCCAACTGCCGGTCGTAGTCCGCAGCCTGATCGGAAAGCCGCCTGCCATAGTCGTTCGCTTGCCACAACCACGCTCCACGGCCACCCAAAACTAGGCCGAGCAGCAGGGCGAGCACCGCAAGGCGCCAACCCACGGCATTCATTGCAGGACCTCCAGCGCCCGCTTGTAGAGCGCCTGGCGATCCTCCAGGCCGTTGGTACCGCCGTTGATCTTCTTCGTGATGGCAAGGAAGTCGCCTTTGTCAGCGAGGCTGTTGAGGCCCGTCTTTTGCCAATACCAGCCCGCCGACATTGAGGCGTAGACCGGGTGCTCAAGTAGCTCCGGCGTCGAAAGCAATCGGCTGTCACCGAACAGCGCCTGGCTGCAGGCTTCGTAGTTGGCTCGCCCAGTCACCTGAATCAAGCCCCGCCCACGGTACTTCTGGCCATCTCCGTCTGCCTCGGGCGTGTTACCCAGGCGCTGGGCCAAACGGCCAGTGTCGTACTTCGACAGGTATTGATCGCCGCCCAGCTCACGCACGAAGCGCAATTGACCAGACTCGTGGCCAACCTGGGCGATGAAAGCCGCCATGCGCAGAGGCGTGATGATCGCGTACTTGCCCATCGTGGCGTTGAGTCCAGGAACAAAAACGCCGGCTTGGCGGCCGGCGTGTGGAAGGATCTGCTGTAGTTGTTGGACCGTTATGCTCATTGCCTTCTCCATTGTTGTGAGGTGGTTACAACTGCTCAACTCTGAGCGGCTTGTCTGTTTTCTTTTTCTTCTTGCCCACGGCCTTGGCCTTGCCTTTCTTGCCGCCATTGCACTCGACGGTGGTGGACCAGCCGGACTGGGTGAATACCTGTTCCACGCTGTCGACCAGATAGTCGCCGTCGAGGCCTGACTTGAAGCCCTGGGCATTGATGCGGCGTTCGGCAAACATGTCGGTGCGGCCGACCATCTCGAAGCGCACACCGGCAGTACTGCGGTTGAACGCCGCTAGCCTCGCCTTGGCGGCTTGCTCAGCCGCCGATTTGTTGGGGTAGATGTGACGATCTGTATGCACGCCAGGAAGGCCGTCAGGCGCTTCGTCGTTCCCCAACTCGACCACCTTCAGCTCGCCAGTGCTTTTGTCCTGATGCTTGGTCTTGACCGCCTTCTGTGCACCTCGATCACCAAGCCTGAACGAATAGCGACTGACGTCTGGTCGCGAGAGCGTGATTACCGACAGTGCCTTACCGCTGGCCGTCTGATTGCCCTCCTTGGGCATGACTAGCAGCTTGGCGTCGGCCACCTTGGCGGTGCAGTCGTACTGCTTGGCCAGGCGGGTGATGAAGTTAAAGTCGGACTCGTTGACCTGATCGATCCGGGGGACTTTGGTCTGAACTGAACAGACCGGCGTCCAGCCGTTACGGGCAGCCACGTCGCGCACGATCTGAGCGAGCGGCACGTTCTCCCAGCTTCCGCTGCGCGTGGTCTTGCCGGTACCGCGCATGTCGCTGGCTTTACCTCGAATCGTGAGCGTGTCAGGAGGCCCGGTCACTTCCATCTCGTCCACGGTGTAACTGCCCAACCGCGCCAAGGACTGATCCGAATAGCCCAGGTAAACCTCGATCTTGGCCCCACGCTTGGGCAGCGTTACCAACTGTTCACGGTCATCGATGCGCAATTCGAATTCATCGGAGTCCATGCCGGGCTTATCCGAGGTGCGCAGCAGTATCAGCCGGTCGTTGATCAAGGTCGTGATGTCCTTTCCATCAGCGACGATTCGAAACGTCGGTTTCATGCATGCTCCAGATATGAAGAACCCCGCACTAGGCGGGGCTCGGTATAGGATTTGCGGGATCTCAATCCCACAACATGACGGACTCGATCTCTGGCGCCGGCAGATCCGGCAAGGTGATCAGCAGGCCCGCCCGATAGGGCTGCGGCTCATCTGCCAATCCTTGGTTCGCCTCCAGAACCGCTTCCACCGTGCCGGTCAGATGGCCGTAATAGTGCTGGCACAAAGTGTCCAGCAGATCCCCCTCAGACGTTCTGCAGGTCGTCGCCATATTTCACAAACTCCAAAGAGAACGATTGTTTGCGGGGGATCCCACCGGCGAGCAGCACGGACTGCTCTTCTTCCACGCTGGTCAAGCACCAAGTACCCAGCACCGCACCGAAACCGGTCACCAGGCTCACCGGTCCCAACTTCCGGCCAATGCCGCGCAGCGTGTCCAACTGGGCGATGCCGCCTTTGAAGGCTGGAAAAATCACGCCCTTAATGGTCAGCTTGTCCTCGCCCTGGCCAACCGCCTGCTGCGCGATGTCACGGGTCAGACGCTCCTGGCCAGCCCAACGAAAACCCGTCTGCCGACGCAGCTCGTCGAAGGCTGCTGTATCCAAGTTGAAGTAATAGGGCTTCGCGTTCGGCTCGAGCGGCTGCAGGATCAGCAGATGCGGAAAAGGCTTTACCGCCTCGGCCGCAGGAGTGGACCCTGGACCTAGAGCCCCCGTTGGCAGGATATTGCCCAAGGCCGGGCTGACTTGGCCTGCGATGCGGTTGATAGCCGCACCCGCCTTGCTGGCCTGTTCCTTGAGCGACCCTAGGCGATCCTGCACCTGACCTGCAGCAGTGACAGCCCGACCGTAGGTCGAGGCCACCCCCCCGACGGTGGACTGCGCTGCATTGATCGCCCGCATGGTACGTTGCAGCTTGGCACCGACGGCAGGCCCGATGAAGGGCACACCTTCAAGCTCAGCCGCCGCTCCGGACATATCGCTGATCGCCCCATTGAGCGGTCCCAACATCCCATCGAGACTGGTCCGCCCAGCCTCCCCCGCCGCAATCAGTGATGACAACGCTGATTTCATTGCCTCCATGTAGGCCATGGCACCTCCTTAGACGTGAGCAGCATCGAACAATTGCGTGGCGGCCTGACGGGACGACCGCTCGCGCTCCCACTGCTCCCAACTGCCACGCAAGCGGGACTCCAGCAGGCCAAAGAGCCGGTCAGGATCTCGGGCATCCCCCTCAATCGTGAACGACATGCTAGGGGAATAGGCAAACGACTGATCGATCTTCGGTGCTTCGGTCTTGGGCGCCGCGGCCTTGGCGATCTCCGGCACACTTGGCGCGGGCGGGGTCGCCTGGACTATCTCGCGCACTACATCGCCCGGCGCGGGCGGTGTCTTACTTGCCACCGCTTCGGGCTTGTCCTCGCCGAACCATTTCTTGCCGAGGAAACCGCCCATGAACTCCCCGCCCATACCGCCCAGCGCAGCACCGATGGCGCCACCAATCACTGTGCCGATCACAGGCACCACCGAGCCAATCGCTGCACCCGCCGCCCCACCTGCAAGCGCACCAGCCAGACCGCCAGCCGCGCCACCGTACCCCTCGGCTTTTTCATCCTGGGTCTCAGCGTTCAACGCGGTATCAATAACTCCGATACCGGCATCCAGCAGATTACCGCCAGGCACACGCTTGGCGATTTTGGTCATCCCACGAATACCCCGCACCGTTTTACCCAGGTCACCTAATCCACCGCTCACCGCAGCGGGTGGCACGGTCGGCAAACCTGCGCCCGGCGCCAAGGACACCGGCGCCCGGACAGGAACACGCGGCGCAGCGGCAGGACGCCGTGCTCCGGCCGATGCTCCGGCACGGCGATTGCGCCGACGGCGAGCCCGGCGCCCCCGGGCAGGCTCACCAGGACCAGAGTTGCCAACACTGCTGCCGATCCGACCGAATGCATCGGCGTTGACCACGAAAACGCGCTGCGGGTCGTTGCCAAGGACAGCGCCGGCATCGTTGCTTGCCGGGGCACCAAAGACCTTACCCAGCACGCCCAGGCCTGCGTCTACCACTTTGTTGCCGGTCTTGGGCAACGCGACATCACCTACCGCGCTACCAGCACCCCGCGCACCACGCCGCCCCATAAGAGTCCCGCGAGCGACGTTGAATACCCCGCGCCCGACCTTGACCGCGCTGGCCGCAGTGAGAAGGCCAATCACGGCGGCCGTAACTCCAGCGACCCCCAGCACCACCATCGGGAGCTTGTCCGACAGACCTGTGATGCCCCGTGCTACCCAGGTCAAGCCCTGAGCCGCAGCATCCGTCGCCGGGCGAATGGCATCCCCGATACTGCGCATGGAATCGTTCGCGGCCTGGGCCAACTCCGCCCAGCGCTGCGCGGAAGTCTCACGCCGTTCAGCCAAGTTCTTGTCGAGGATGCCCGCGACCTTTTCCGCCTCAACCGAATCAGCTTTGAGCGTGTCGTAGAGCCCCCGATTCTGCGCATAAGCAGTCAGCGCGGCCTTAACCTGCATGTCTGCGAACAGATCACCTGTACGCAGGGTTTTTTCCAAGGCCTCTAACGCCGCCTTGGCCTTCACTGGATCGGCCTCTTTGTCGATCTTGGCCTGGGCTTCCTGCATCTTCTTGGCTTTCGCCGGGTCCGTCGCCTGCACATACTTCATCGCCAGGGCCATGGACGACTCGATAACGTTCATGCCCTTCTGCAGACCAGTGTTCAGCGAGGCTTGATAGTCGATGCCCGCATCCGCATAGGCCTTGACCACATCGCCAGAACCAATCTTTTCCATCCAGTTCTTGAAGTTATTCGCCGCCTCATCCGAGCTGCCCGCAGTCTTCATCTGGACCTGCAGCATTGCGCCCAGCGATGACACCGAATCCAGGCCAGTGATGCCGTTCTTCTCCATCCCTGCCAGCAGCTGTGGGAACCACTTAGCCATATCGCTGGCCTCAAAACTGCCCGCCTGGCCTTGGTAGGCAATGGCCTCCAGCGCCTGCTGCATCACCTTGGGATCGGTAATCTTGGCGTTCTGCTGCAAGGCCATGATCATGCTAGCCGTGTCGACGCCCGAGGATCCTTGGCCGACGGCAAACTTGGCCGCCGTCGGTGCATACGCCATGGCGTTGTCCAACTCCATGCCGGCGCCGACCAGTTGATTGATCAGATCAGCGACGTCATTGCGCGCCATGCCGGTATCGTTGGCAGTGCTGATCACAGTGCGGCTGAGCTGCACCTCCTCGGGTGTGTTGGCCACGTCCGCCTTGATCGCAATGTCACGGATGATCGACTGATAGTCAGCACTGATGGTCGTCGGAATCGCCGTCAACCCGCCGCCAACAATGGCTTGGCGAACGCTGGTTGCGAGCGCAGATTTGCCACCACCGATCTGTTGATGCCCTTTCAACTGCAGATCGGCGGCCTTGGCTTCTCGGCCGAGGCGCTGATATTCACGCCCGAGCCGACCAACCTCGACGCCCTGCTTACGCAGGGCATTCAGGTTACCTTCGAGTTTGCGCTGCAGCTTATCGGCCCCGGCTGCTCCGGTATCGTGTGCTCGCTTCCACTCGTCGCGCAGCTTGATGGTGTCGCCAATGGTGCTTTTTAGCACCTTGGCCTTGTTGCCTTTAGCCTCGAGCTTATTGATATGACCCGAGACGGTGTTAAACGCGGCGCCCATCGATGATGCGACGGCGCCACCGATTACCAGCGATAACGCCAGCTTGCCTGCCATCGACTACCCCCTTGAGCTCAATCCGTGAGCCACCAGCACATGTCCGACCAGGGCATGAGTGTGATTTCAGCGGCCGAAAAGCCCAGCTCTTTGGCTAGACGTTTGGCCATCCTTTTCTGCAACTGGGGGTCAAAGCTCGTCGTCCTGCAGAAGACGAAAATAACCGGCCTGCAGGCGGGTATAGTCTTTCAGGGCCAGGCCTTCGAGATCCTTCACACCGACCTCGGCGAGACTCGCGAACAGGTTCAATTCGCGCTGTTCTTCATCACCGCTCCCAGCCTGAGCGCTGCGGATGTCGCGCACGGTTGGGGCGCGTAGCGAGAGCTGGTCAACCTGAACACCATTAGCCTCTGAAGGCTTGCTCAACCTGACCGTAACGCGGTCGGCGTGAAGGGTCATCCAAGTTGGAGGGGTCTTGATTTTTAGAGCCATGGTTATAAGTCCTGATTTGAAAGAGAGGGGTTACAGGCCCAGGGCCTGACGTTGCGCCATCAGTTGATCCACGCCGTTGATCACGCGCTTCATGCCGAGGGCGTCGATCTCGTAGATCAAGCGGCCATCGACTTCGAGCTTGTAATAGGTCACGGCGACGTTGTGCTTGATCTCGGCCTTATCGCCAGGCTTCCAGTCACCCATGTCCACCTCTTTGAGGCTGCCACGCAGTGTGACTACAACAGGAGTGACCCTGCCCTTCAGGCCCTTGAAGGCGCCCCGGAATGTGCCGTTGAAGGCGCTGCCGTCAGCCAGGCCAAAAAACTTCAGGGCTTCGCGCCGCACCCCGGTGGTGGTGAAGCCAGCCTCCTGTTTCTCCATGCCTTGGTCCATCTCGACCGGCATATCCATGCCACCCACACGGTGCTCTTCCATCTTGAGCGTGAGCTTGGGCAGGGTCAGGCTTGGCACGTCACCTTGAAAGCTGACGCCATCGACGAACAGATTCAGGTTTGCCAGGGTTTCGGGAATCATTGCCATGCGATGCGCTCCTTAAGCGGCAGACGACAGAACTTCGGTCAGCCATTGGTTGGTGACCTCTACGCGGAAATTGGGGTTTTCAGCAGGCGGGACATCGGTGAAGCGAATGTTCCAGTACACCTTGCCCTGCTCCAGCTGGCTGGCCGTGTTCAGCTCGGTGTCGGCGTAGACCTCGAAGTTGATGATTGCGCCCTGGTTCTTGAGGTCGCGCATGAACGCCTGCAGGCCTTCAGTCACGTCCTTGACATAGGTCGCGGTGATCGAGCGGTCGACGGCCCACTTGTGGCCGTACAGGATCGCGTCCATGACGATATCCATGGTCCGCACGCGGGTGACGAACGCCCATTTGGCATCACTCGACAGGGTGCGGTTTCCCCACAGTCGGTAGCCGTCATCGCGAATGATGGTGGCGATATTGGCGTTATTGAGCAGGTTGGCCCGGCACGTCTCGTCGCCGTCCAAGAACTCCACCGGGCGACCAGCACCGGTGATGCCCACGAATTCTTTGTTGGATGGCGATGCCCAGAAGCCGTACTCGTTGTCGGTCCAGGCGAACAGGCCGGCGACCCAGGCCGAGCCGGGCGAATCAACCGTCGCGCTCGCTTCGGTGTCCCAGTACTTAACGCCAGGGTCGACCATAAACGCACGCTTGGCACCGAACTCGCCCGCGTAGGCAATGGCGGCCTCGTCGGTGGTGTTGGGGCCGTCGATGATGGCGATTCCGCGCAGCTTGTCAGCCAACGCCACCAGGGCGGTACCGACTGCCGGGGTTGCGCTGTGCTTGGGGGTCACCAGTAGCCGCGGCTGGGCGTTGAACCGGCTCTTGCCATCGAGCAGCGCCTGCAGGCCGGTACGCGTGCCATCGACCAGAACGCCGCCAATGATCGCCGAGGTCTGCTCGGCAGCGTCCTCCAGCTTGGCCACCCCGCACGCGACGATAACCGCCTGGGCGCGGGTGTAGATGGCCCGGCAGGCCTTGGTGATGGCCGAGTCAGGACCGAACGCGGCCACCGCCTCGCGCTCGCTGGTGATCAGCACCAGGTCATTGGCTTTCGCGGTGGCGTCCGCGCCAGGGGTGAAGGTATCGACCAAGCCAATGATCGAGGACGACGGCAAGGCGATGGTGCGCGCCCCGGTGTCGACATTCGTTACGGTAACGCCGTGAAAGAAACCGCTCATAGAGTCTCCAGATACGAAAAGGCCCCGCGTCAGCGAGGCCAGAGGGGATGCAGCAGAAAAGAAAAAGCCCCGTCAGTGCGGGGCGTCATTGGGTTTGTTCGGCGATCCAGGGTGGCGCCACTGGGCGATAGTCGCTGTAGGGAAAACGACTGTCTTGCGGCCAGTCGCGTAACGACTGGCGATAGACCAGCAACGCGGTGAATTGCTCAGCGGCCAGCGTGGTGGGGAGCTGCATGTCCTGCTCATCACGGTGACGCGTCACCAGCCACTCGGTTGAAGAAACTTCGCCATCTCGCCAACTGCGCTCGACTGCTTGAAGATCAGCTATGTTGGTCGGCTTGTACGCGGGCGGATCGATTAGGATCGGCAGACCTTCGGCGTCATGGCTTCTAACCTTACCCCTCTCGGGATTGGCGATGGTCGCCTGATACAGCTCCTCGCTTATCTCCCTAGCATCATCCGGGATGTCTTCGTGGACAGCTGGCAAATAACAACAACCTGTCCTTGCGCTATACAACCTCATAAAACCTCCAGTTACTTACCAATAGCGAGCCAATACAACGTTCCCGCCACAACAGTGGCAGTGGTATCGCGTGCCGCGATGGTCACGCCAACGTTAGTACGGGTGAAACCGTTCAAGTCAGGGGTAGTTGTTCCAGCGTCGGAAATGCATTGCACGTTGTAGCAGGCGCTTGGAAACGCGATATTGAACGGGACGTTGGCTCCCACATAGTTCACTGCCTCACCGTGGGCATACCCTCCCCACTGAATCACCAGCCCGCCTAGCCAAGACGGAAAAATGATGTAGCCATTAGGCGCCAAGCTTGCGGAAAAGCCTAAACGCATTGCCTGGAATACCCGTAAAGGCGACATCATTTTGTTAGTTAGCGCACCCGCCTCCGCCTCGGTTTGACTTGCAAACTCAAGGGTTCGAGTGGTCCACGACGCTTCCCACTCAGACCACACCCCCAGCTCATGCCGGTTGCGCGTCCATAAGTTCGCTGGTACGGCAGACCCACCGTCAACAATCGCAATCTGCGCCGATTGTTGGCCTGCGGCTCGCTCTATGTGAATCAGATGGTAAGACCCAGGCTTTGGGCAATTGAGCCCTGACGGCACCCGGTAAATGCCTGTTCTCGAAGCTAAATCAGCACCTGGAATGTCAGTCCCTGGGGCACCGATTCCAAACAAAGCCATAGCACTGCGAACGAAAGCGGTAGTCGCGATGGACGTATCGCTATCGTTCGCAGCCGCAGTCGGTGCCTTGGGGTCGCCGGTCAAGATCGGGTTGGCCAATGGCGCCTTCAGGGCCAGAGTGTTGGTCATGGTGGCTGCGAAATTCGGGTCGTTTCCGATAGCCGCCGCCAATTCGTTAAGCGTGTCTAGGGCTGCCGGCGAGGATGCCACCAGATCCGCTAGAGCTTTCTGCACAAAGGCCGTGTTGGCCAACTGGGTAGAGTTGGTCCCAACAGCAGGCGTCGGCGCCGTCGGCACCCCGGTTAGGGCCGGACTGGCCAGCGGCGCTTTGAGTGTCAGCGCCTGATCAACCTGAGTCTTGGTGTATGCATCAGTCAGACCGTAGCCTGCCACCGTAGTCGGGTTGGTCGCAGCGATCACACGCCCCTGCGCGTCAACCGTCACACTCCGATAAGTACCCGCCGTCACACCGGTACGGCCAAAGGCCATTTCAAAGGCAAGCGCTGTCACGCCCAGGGTGATCGGTGCATCTGTGACCAGCTGCCACGCGCTATCGCCGTTGATCGTACCGCGCTCGACCTGCACCAGCAGGCCAGGGGTAACCTTGGCGCTGGTGTCCGCATCGGCGCAGCGCGCCCAGGGACCACCGGCCACGGCCAGATATAGACCATTGTCCTTGGCGGCGGCTTGGTTCTTCACCAGCACGCGCGAACCGGCAACCAACGCTACGCCGTCGACCGCCTGCAAACCGCTCAGGGTGATAGCAGCCGTCGTGGCGGCGACTACCGAGTGTTTGAAATCCTGCTTGGCCAGCTCTTCGGTCACCCATTCGCGGGTGGCCAGCACCACGCTTGGATCGATCTTGAGTTGCACATTGCTAGAGCTGCTGACGATCAGGTTTAACCGCACTACCTGGGTACGCCCCGACCCCTGACTGAGCAGCGGCTTGAAGGTCGGCGCGCAGTTGGCCACCGCCACCATGTCGCCGTCAGCATCAAACAGGGCAATCTCGCGAATCCAGCGGCCGCCCACGTCGGCGGGAATGACCTGCTCAGCGACGATCACCGCATTGTTCTTGTCATCGACCTTAAGCTGATTGAGCGGCGCCCGGCGCCACTCGTTGAGCAGCGAGGTCCAGGCCGCTGTCGGCATCGGCAAGGGCGGGTTGTCCACGCCTGCGGGGTTGCCATCGCCAACGGCCATTTGCGTGATAGTCCAGGGAATGCCCAGCGCATCGGCGTTGGCCTGCTTGGCCGCGCCGACGTTGGTCAGGATCGCGTAAAACTGTGAGGTCTGATCAACCATGGTGTACGTCCAGATAGTCAATTGTGTGATCGCGGCCACCGCGCCCAATCTCGCCAGTGACTTCAAGGTCAGCGGCTTGCGGCGGGTAAACGTCGAGTTCGTCGCCGTCGTAGATCGACGGGGCTATGTACAGGCGGCCGGTCGCCTCCAGGCTGATCGCCAAGCCGATCATGTGCCGGCTGACTGGCCGGGCGTCATCGATCAGCCAGGTCAGTTCCTGATAGGTTTCTTCGCTGATACCTTCGTCGGTTACGCCGACCTTGAGCGAGAACGTTCCCGGCACGCCCTTGGGTTCGGTCTGCCACCACTCGACCACCTCGATCAGGTAGCCAAACGGCTCGACCACCCGACGCAGCGCGCCGATGGTTCCTTTGTGGGCATGGATGTAGAACGCCGAGCGGATCACCGAGCGCTTGATGAATTCCGGCCAATTGTCATCCCAGCGATCCACCGACCAGGCCCATGCGAGTTGGTACAGCAGGTGCGCCGGGCAGGTGTCGGGGTTGTACAAGGTGCGCAAGGAAACATCAGTGGTTTCAGCGGTCGCGGCCTCCATGGCGCGTTCCAGCGGCGTACTGTTGAGCGGCAGAAGACTAGTCATCAATCACCCCGCTCAACGGTGAAGCCCTCGCACCAGGCCGCCTGGGCCTTGGTGGGCCGGATATCAACCCAATCCGCGATCTCCACACGGGACACCCCGCCGATATGCAACTGCGCATCTATGGCCGACCTGGCCACTTCCACACCGAGCCGACGGCGCGGATTCATCCAGGCCTGAAGGCGCGCTCTGCACTCGGCAAGCACGGCTTCGTTCTCCGGTCCGTTTCCGGACATGTAGACCTTGGCGTCGATCCGGTACGGCAGGATCTCAGCGCTTTGCACCGTGAGGCGATCAGCCACCGGCCGTATGTCATCGTCGCTGAGATAAGCGTTCACCGTGGCCAGTAGCTCGGGTGAAGCTACGCCATTCCCCTCCAGGGCCAGCACGGTGACCACCACCTCGGCCGGGGCCGGGCTTTCCGCTGTGGCGTCGGCCACCAGGCCGGAGGCATTGCGGGCGTGTAGTATGTAGCTGTTACGCGGCCCGGCCGTGGTCAGGCCTTCATAGACCAACTGCACTCGTTCACGCAGGGCGTCGTCGGCCTCGAGCACAGCCGGCACGGGAGGCACCGCGCTCAAGTCCTCGGCCTGGATCACCAACCGCTGAAGACGCACGTTGGCCGCCAACTGGTCAAGATCCGAGCCCGTGGCGAAAGCCAACATAAGCGCCTTGCCCGCATCGTTGACCCGCGCCCGGTTGGACAAGCGCCGGTAGGCAACCAGTTCCAACAGCTTGGTAATGGGATCGCTCTCCACTAGAGCCGACCAGTTATCACCCATGCCCTCGCGAAACGCCGCCAGATCTGCTTGATACAGATCCTCAAAGTCGAGGTCCTCCAGCACTGCGGGTGCCGGCAAGGCCGTCAAATCAATCGTGCTCATGCGCTCACCTCGATTACCACGCCATCGCCAAGGTAGGCGCCGGATACCTCCAGCGTGATCTGCCCCCCCAGCACAGCCACCACCCGGACGCGCTCCAATTTCAAGCGCGGCTCCCAGCGCCCCAGGGCACGAGCGACTTCGGCCTGTACGGCGCTCTTCCACCCTTCGTTAACGGGAAGGTCGACATAGCGGCGCAGTTGGCTGCCGTACTCTGGGCGCATGCGACGACTGCCGACCGGCGTGGTCAGAATGTCTTCGATGGACTGCCGCAGATGGTCCTGGCCGGACAGCGGCTGCCCCGTGCGGCGGTCCATTCCGATCATGGCGCTACTCCTGCACCCGCTCGAAGTCCGACCGCTTGCGGAAGAAATCGATGGCCGCCGCGTCATCACCGGCTACCGTCACCTTCATCTGCTGCACTGACATGACGCGGCGATCCGGCAGGATCAGCGTGCGCGACTTGTACTGCTTATCAAGGAAGGTAACCGGCGTCACTGGCACCGGCTCGGCCGCCTGCTCGTCAGGCGGCGTGGCATTGTCTGTTTTGGCCATGCTGTGCTCCTGGCATAAAAAAACCCGCAGATGCGGGCTTGGTTTAGTGTTTGTGGTTGGCCGTGTTGCCGGCCGTATCGATGATCCGACCGCCACCGTTGATGTCTCCGGTGACCTGCAACGCCCCATTGATCAGCACGTTACCGGTCAACGTGATGGTGCTGGCCTGGGCGGTGATGGCATCGTCGGCGACGACCACCCTGGTACCGCCCACTTCGATAGTGACGGTGCCGGTGGGCACGGTGATCGTGTAGCTCTTAGCCTGCCAGTCGTAGACCAGCGCGCCACCGTCATCGAAGCGCCAGACCTCGACGTGGTCGCGGTTGTCCGGCTGGGCACCTGCGTTGCCGTACAGCCCTGGCACGAAGGTGCCCTGCGCCGGTTCACCGCTGGGACTGACCAGCACGCCCTGTTCGCCCAGACTCGGCGCTCGCCAGTGCCGCGCCTTGCCGGCAGCCTGGCTGTGCCAGCGCACCCAGGCGCTGGTCCAGTCACCACCGTCCGACACACGCACCATGGCGGCGGCCAGATCGACCGCCACCACTCGGCAAGGGATGATCAGACTGGAGAGCATGCGGTCATGCTGCGCGCTCGCATAGCTCATTCCATGGCCTCCGGAGACTGGTACTGATGCTCGCTGCCTGGGCCGGTATCAGGACTGAATCCGAACACCAGGTTGCCGGGTGGCTCAACAGGCCAGGGCCACTCTTCCTTGCCGAGGTAGATGATCTGCGTCCACTCCACCACCCATACCGCAAAGCTATCTAGCTCGGGCCGGCTCCAGTCACGCTCGGCTCGCACGAACTGCGCGGGTTCGACGGGCAAGCCCCAGGTCTGCAAACGCAGCAGCACTGCTATCTGAGCTGCTGCGTAGGCCGCGACATGGAGACAGTTATCCTCTTCCTGACCCACAATCACCCGCGCCTCGAAGCGCGCTTCAACAGCGGTCTCACCCGTGCCAGGGTCTTTGTCTGCATCATCGAAGCCAGCCAGTTCGAGGACCACTGCCGGTGGCGGCACAACGTCGATACCGCCTGGCATGGTTCCGACGTATTGCAGACCAGGGACCGCCTCCCGTATATGCCCCTCAATGGCGGCATACACCTGGCCAAGGGGAATGGGTTCATCATCCATTGCCTGTTCTCCGCAGGTACTTAAGCAGCTCGAAGTTCAGCTCCTGCTGCATCACCTCAAGCAACCTTTGATGGGCACGCTGGGTCCATGCCTCGAAGTGCGGCCGGACATCCTCCAACGAGATCTTCGCCTTCGCCAAGGGGAACCGTCCGATGCTGGTCGTCTCGGCGATCCAGCCGGTGCGGGCCTTCTTGCGTACAGTGATTAAACTCTCGGGGTAGTCCTCATCCGTGAAGTGCTTGCTCCCTGCGCGGATCCAGATATCCGCGCTACTTCCATACACCCGCTTGAAAAAAGCCCCCTGATAACGCCGACCGGCCACCGATACTCCAGATCGCGTCTGCCTGGGGCGGCCCGCCCGGCTGGCCTCAATGGGGTTGATGCCAAACCACAACTTGCCCTGACCATTGCTGTCCGTGGGATAGGACATCAGGCGTTGACGAACCGCAGCGATGGCGATGCGCTCTTGTCGCCCCACCGACCGAGCGATGTGTGTTCTGAGCCAAAGGAGGGTTTTGTTAATGGCTCGCCGCTTCGCTGCAGTGACAGCTTTCGGCACCAACCGGCCGAAGGCCTCGAACCCCTTTACATCCTTCGGGCTGGCTTGCAGCGTGATCATTCCGGAGTCGGTCGACTGTATATGGTAACTACCGATGCTCATGGCGATTTCCTCAGAATCAATGTGACCAGACCATCACCACCCGGCTCGATGTTGGTGATGGTGTAGTTGCCCCCGCCGTCCTCTGGGGGCAAATCGACAGTCACCTTCTGCTTAGTTTCGACGCCCGCCTTGTCTCCAACACGGATTACCAGGTGGGGTTCGCGTAAACCCGTACGGATCTGGCCAAGCTTGGGTTGCAACCAAGGCGCCGAAAACATGCCGAGCACCTCGCGGCCCTCGATAAGCACGGTGTCACCTAGAACCTCAAACACCGTGTCATCGACGTCTTCAATCAGGTCCCGGAAACCCATCTCAGAGGGTCAAACGAATGATTGCGCGGGGCCGGGTGCAGATGTGCAGCGGGTTGGACTGCGCTTCACCGGCTACGCCTTTGCCGAATGGCATCTCTTCCAGCTTGCTGTAATAGGGCAGGCCCTCGGTGTTGACCGTTTCCATGTAGTCGGCCGGCGCATAGACCGAGAGGAACAGGTCCGACACGCCCTCCGGCACCAGGCGAGCCTCGTCGTCAGCGACAAACGGAACTCCCGATACCTTGCCGCGATAGCGCTCCCAGGCGATACCACCGAAGTCGAAAGCTTCCCGACCATCACCGCGCAGGGCGGCGGCCTGCTGACTGCCCTTGTAGGTATCGACCACCGACTTGTGAGCGATCAGCTTTTTCCAGTAGTTCTTGCCGCAGAACGCCCGAGCGCCGGTGGTGGTGACGTTGCCAAGTGCATCTTCCTGCATGTCCAATGCCTCCACGCACTGGACCTGCACGTTCGATTCCGGATCATTGAGCCCCATCGCCAGGGTCTGGCGGGACACCCCAAAGACCTTGTAGATGTCCAGCAAAACCGTGGATCCGTCAGCATCGAGCACCTTGCCGTTGACTGCACCCATGCGGTGGTATTCGTGGGTGGCATCCAGCTGACGTTTTGCCTTGGCCAGGCGTTTGTTCACCACGTCCTGCACGGCCTGCAATTCGGTAAGCGTACCGAATGCACGGATGCCCTGAATCTCGTCCGCTTTGATCGCGAAACGCTGCGGCAGGTGCACCGTGTTGAACGGGATCAGGGTGCGCTTGCTGCCGGCGACCACCAGACCGGAAACCCCACGCTCACCCGCTGGCACCAGGGCCAACGTATCGCCGTCTTTCTCGATCTGTACGGTGAGGGTTGCGACCCCCTCTTCTTGGAACAGCCCAAGGGCCGCCAGGCGACCTGGTACATATTCTTGTTCGTTGATAGCTGCGGTCAGTGCAGCAACGCCGAAAGCATCGTCTTGGAAAATGGCAATCTCAGCCATGGGTGTACTCCAGAAAGTAAAAACCCCGCTCGCGGCGGGGTTGAAGAAATGAGTGGGTTAGGTCAGCGCAAGATGATGAAGTGCGCAGCCAGAGCTTGCTCTGCATCGGCGTCGAGCCCGGTCAGCAAGGCTTCATGAACCTCTGCCAGCCGCACCACCGCACGGCCACGACGCACCGTGTCGGATTCACCGAGCGAGCCGTAGAGAATGCAGACGGCCTTCTCGCTGCCATCTTCGGCAGCTGGGTTGTAAGCAACGAATTCGCCGGTGGCGGTGACCAAACCCAGCACTTGGCCGGCGACCAGGGCCGAGCCGGCCGCAACGTTGATGGCTTCGCGAGAGATCTTCCCCGCCCCTTCGGAAAGCAGGAACTCACCGGCATGAACCGGTTCCTGTTGGATGCTACTCATGTTCGTGCTCCTTTAGTGGCGGCCTGCCGGCGGGCAGCCCAGATGTTGGAAGGATTGGGTAGGTGAGCCTTGACCTTATCCGGCTCGTCATCGGCAGGCGGCAGGCTGTTGTCGATCTCGAAGCCCTTGCCGGAGCCGACCAGCTTGTCGAAAAGACGCGCCCGGACAGCAGCCGTGTCCAACCCAGCCGACACGAACTCAACCGCCATTTCGGGCAAGCGGGCCGCGACGCAGAGGTCACGCACAGACTTTGCCCGGCCGAGGGCGGCCTGTACCGTGGCTTCGTCCGCAAGCTTGGTTGACGCAATCAAAGGCTCCACCAGATTGCTGATTCCCGCCTCGGCGCAAGCCTTGGTGATCAACAAAGCTAGGGCCGTCGAATCGGCCACTGGCGGCGATGGGGGTTCGCTAGTGGGACTGGGATCAGCAGGAGGCTGCTGCTCGGCTCGGCTAGCCTGGAGCTGATCGAGCAGTGCCTGCGGCGTATTTCGGTAGCGGGCCATGGCGGTGCCCTGCCCCAGGCACGCCTGTACCTTCACCCCACTGCCGACTTCATCAGCCAGCCCCAGCGCCAACGCCTCTTGAGCTGTGAGCCAAGTTTCATCGTTGACCATACGGCGGAGCTCGGCTTCATCGATCTCCGGCGCCTTGGCCTTGTAGGCTGCGATGATGACCTCAAACGCCTGGTCGAGGACATCAGCCACCCGGCGCAGCTCTTCAGCATCGCCCCCTGCCCAGGTATAGGGGTTGTGAATCATCAACATGGCATTGGACGCCATGACCACACGATGTGCCCCGCACACCGCCACGCTACCAGCGCTGGCAGCTAGTGCATCGACCCGGCCCGTACAGCGCTCACCCAAGCGGTTTAAAGCGTTGTGGATAGCCAAGCCCTCGAACAGATCGCCGCCATTGGTGTTGAACGCTACCACCACGGGCGACACGCCATCGTCGACCGCTTTGAGGTCTTGGATAAACTGGTTGGCGGTAATCCCCCAGCCACCAATCTCGCCGTAGATGTAGACCTCGATCACATTGGATTCGGCTTCACCTTCAGCCGCCGCCGAAATCGTGTACCAGTGCTGATCCTTGACCTCGGGCGCGTTTTTGGCCTTGTTGAAGATACGGAATGGCATCAGCGGTTTCATGTTTTCCCCTTATCGTCGGGCTCGTCAGGCTCATCATCGATAGCCGACAAGCTTCTGTATTTCAGGCCCAGGCCCTGCGCCCGAGTAATGTCTGCAGCGTTCTCTTCATCCACAATCTCCGCGTCGGTTCCAGAACGTAGGCACATCTCGCTGCGCGAGGTGAACCCTGCCGCCACTTCGAGCATGCGCGCCTGTACGTCCTGCACCGGCTGAATATATGCCCAACCCTGCGGCACCCAGCGGGTACGCAAGTATTCGCGGCGGCGATCTACGTAGTCGGACAGGTCCAAAGCCCCGGCGAGGACGGCCATGTCCATCCAGGCGCTGCGCACCGGGCGGCAGAGCTGGTGGACATAAACGGAGAACTGCAATTGCTCGAGGCGGCGCCGGAACTCGTTCAACACAACCCGAATGACCCGGTCGTTAACGCCCCGCATATCCCCGGTCATTAGCTCGTAGGGCAGGCCTGCACCGGCGGCTGCAGCCATCAGCTGCTGACGCATGAAGTCCGGGTAGTTGTTGCCCCCATCGGGCGGATCGGAGAACTCGACCTGTTCGCCTGGCCCTAGCTCCTGCATGGTGCCCGGCTCCAGCGCGACCATCGGCGTGAAGGCGTCGCGGTCGTGCACCACTGGCGCTCCGGTGAGCATGTCCATGGGCGGGGCTCCTGGCCCCTCCGGTGCCGGCTTACGAACGAAGCCCGCGAACAAGTTGGCCACTTCCTGCCGGAACAACACCGCGTCGTCGTAGTTGTCGAGACTGCGCAGGCGCTTCAGGATCGGCGCCAACCTCGGCACCCCTCGCAGCTGTCCTGGCTCCAGCGGCTCGAAGATGTGCAACATCTGCTCAGCGGGTACCCGTACCACTGGGTTGTAACCCGCGTTGAGCGACGCCTTGTCACTAGGGTGGTTTCGATAGCACCAGTAGGCCACCCGGCGCCCAAGGCTATTGAACTCAATTCCGGCACGGATCACGTTGCCGGAGCGGGTTACCTCGAACTTATCGTGAGGAACGAACTCGGGGGCAAGGCACTGCAGTTGCAGCGGTACCGCCAAGCCATCCTCCAGACGCCGAGGCCGCAAGCGGACAAAGCACTCGCCTGACTGCTCGACTGTACGCGCCACAAGTGCCTGCTGGCCGTAGAAGTCCGTACGCTCATCGGCGTCCGACTCGTCGACCCAATCCTCCCACAGCACCTGCATTGCTTTGCGAAGGGCCTTATCGAGAATGCGCGGCTGCGGAGTGATCCCGGTACCGATCAGGTTACTGACCCGTTTGTCGATCACGTTGGCGGCGTACGGGTCGTTGCGCACCGCAGCGCGGGAGCGTGAACGCAGGTTGCGCAGCGCCGGCATGATCAAGCTGTTAGGGCCGGTATCCGGCGCTTCCCAACTAGAAGAACGCCGCCCTTCGGCGGCGCCCTCGTAGCTGGCCTTGATTCGTTCCGGCACCAACAAGCCGGAGCGGGTGGAGATGTAACGCCCGCTCACAGGCCCTTACCTCCGTGATAAAGCCGGACCACGCGGGAGCGCGGGCCAGTTGCCTGGGATAGTTCCGTACGGATCAGATCGCGAGCCTTGATCAGCTCGTCGACCGTGCGATATTCGACAGTGCGGTCGCTGTAGCGAACGATCTTCTCGCCACGCGCAATCGCACGCTCGACAGCCGCGAGGTGTGCCTGGGTGTATGCCATGTCAGCGTCTCTTCAGGTAACCGCTGCTTGAGCTGCGGCGTTGCATTGGTTGAGGTGCCGGGCAAGGCGACGGCGGTTGTGGTGGCGGCGGATCGTTGCGCTTGATCGGAGCAGGTGGTGAAGCCGGTAAGGCGTCTTCTTCGTCCTGATCATCCGCGTCGGGCTCAGGGGCCTGGGGCCGGGCTGTGGGCAGTTCGTTCTGCTCGAACAGGTTGGCCTGCGCGAGCGCCTGGCGAAGCTTGTCCCAGCCCTGCTCTCCGTACCTGTGCAGGCCGAGGAAGTTAGCCATTGCCAGGTTGTACACCATCAGGTCGAGCGCTTCGTTGCGGTCTGCTTTGCCCTTGACCCACTCGATCCGTTTGTAGCCCTTCACGTAGCGGGCAATCTTGCGTTCAGCCACACACTGCTGGAAGAACTCATCAGGCAGGTCTTTGGCAAAGTGCAGCGCGCCAGGTCCGGTCTCGAAGCTGTAGCGGTTGTAGATCCAGTCCTTGGCAGTGTCGGTACCGACGATCCACAGCTCGGCGCCATTGCGTTCGGTCTGACCTTTCCAGGTCACGTCCACTTGCGATGGGCGTTGGGCGATCACAGGTCTGCCCGGTTTGCTCGCCCCTTTAAGTGCGAACACGTTGCGCCAGCGGCGCACGCGGGTGAACTGGTATACCTCGTGAGTGTGGTGACCACCGGAGTCGATACCGGTAGCCAGAATCCCCATTCCCACGCCGCAAGGATGCCGGTACCGAACCTTGATACGCTCGTCCAGCACTGCCCAAGTGCGCTCGTCGGCTGGGTCGCCAGGAATCACCTGGTGATCAACGACCCAGCGCTCCATACCAGCGCCCCAGGCCATGACCATCAATTCGAGACGATTGGCCTGCACGTCGACCGAAGCCGTCAAAGCAAGTGCACCCACAGGTAAGGTGCCGAGTACGTAGTCCTCTTGCAGCGCACGTGCCTGGAGTACCTCGGCCTTGGTTTGCTCGACGGCGCTGTCCCATACCTCAGCTAGGCGGGTGTTGTAGAACACCTGCATAGGCTCTAGGTCGCCGCGATCCTGCGCTTTCTTGGCTTTCTCGTACTGCTTGGCCAAGTCGGACCAAGACACCCAACCCAGCGGCGAATAGAGCGCGTTAAGGTGGAAGCCCACCGTCTCCCCATCGCCCTTGGAATGGGCGCGCCATTCGCCCTTGGCCAGCATGTCGCCCTTGTGATGCTCTTCGATGAGCACATCGCACTCGGGGCCAGCGCACTGGTAATGCACCGTATTGAAGTCCGCCGAGTACAACAGGCGCTCCCACTGCAGCACCTGCATGTGGCCGCATGTAGGACACGGAACGTAGTAGTGTCGCTGATCGCTCTGTTGGAACAGGTCGTCGATCCGGGACGCCCCCTTGATAGTGGGCGAGCTGGAGAAATAGAACTTCGCATTGCGGCCGAACGTACTCCCACGGGTTTCCGCGAGCTCGATAGGGTCGCCCTCCTCGTCCACGTCCACGTCCCACCGGTCAATCTCATCCCCGTAGACGAAACGCGCCGCCAGCTCAGCCAAGTTGGAGGCCGAGCCAGCCGTCGTCGCGTAGAGCGTGCCACCCTCGAACTCCTTGGTATCCATGGTGTTGCGAGAGTCGCGGGAGCGGTTGGCGGCGACACGTGCCTTCAACTCCGGAGTGACGTCGATGGTCTTGCCGATCCGGGACGAGACCCGCTTGGCAAGCGCTAGGCTCGGCAGCAGCGTCAGGATATTGGACGGCGACATGTGGATCAGCGCCCCGATCCAGTTCAGTGCGATCTGCGTTTTCATCAACTGCGAGGCAACCTTGGTGATCACCCGCTTACAGGGGTGAGCAGGTGACAGGCAGCGCATGGGTTCACGGGCATACGGCGTACGGTCGGTGCGGTATTTGCCGGGCTCGGCGGCGCCAGTGTCACGCGGAATCCGCATGTACTCGTCCGCCCACTCATCGACCCACAGCTCAGGGTCGGGCTTCAGCCCTCTGCAATACGCCCCACGGTACGCCTTAGTACCGTCTGCGTATCCGGTAGGCATAGGCTCATCTCGGTGTCATGGCTCTTTCGAGATCGGCGTCGTTCATCTTCGCGGCGTCGATGAAAACGCGGCGGAAGGTGTCGGTAAGGTGTTTTTCGATTTCCCAGGGGTCGGTCATGCCAGCCAGTTCGGCGGAGAGCTGCGGCGTGAGCCCAAAGAACTGGTCACGAAGCATCCGGCCCGACGAGAAAGCGGCGTCTTCCACCGCCAACCGGTCGACGAGGCTGCCCTGGACCTTTAGGAACTCAGCCTCGGCCAGCTGCGCAAGGTAGTACTCGCGATGCGCCTTCGCCTTCTGGAAGTTGTGGGGACCAGCAGCCATTAGGTCCGGCTGCTGCACCGCAGGTGTGTCGCCCGGTTGAAGCTGGCTACGCACGTCCCGATCTATCCTGCCTTCTTCGTGCCGGGCCGCGACGGCGGCCTTGCTAGGATCGGCCGATTCGGCCAGCAGCGCGTCGGTGGCCTCGACATCGACCTTTCCTTCGTCAGTCAGTACCAAGCGCTCCTGCTTGGCCAGTTTGGAAACGTAGGATTTCGACCACCCGTGCAGGGCAGCGAACTCCGATTTCGTCAGGTGTGCCATGTCAGAACATCCAGTTCACCCAATGAATTCAGGGGGTTAACCAGTTCACCGCAGTTCACTAAGCTGGTGAACCTTCCGCTAACAAAGAATCGCGGGTTCCCAGTCCCGTACCCGGTCAATTTCGCCAGGGTCCCCGGCCCCCGCCAGGCTGGCCGCCGGGTCACTGGCCCGACTCGCCGCCCCGTGGCGGCATCTCGCAGACGCCCAGCCGCTTGGCGGCCCAGCGTTCGTAAAGCCCGATGGCCACATCGGCACCGGCCATCGCGGTGAGGCAGCCGATCCCACCTGCTGTCCAGATCGACACGCCCGCCGAGTAGAACAGCATGATGGTGGACAGCCCACATACAATGCAGGCACCCGACCTGAGCACTACCCGGCGCACCAGGGACCAGCCACTGACACCGGCTTTGTCAGCCCGCCACATTTCACCCGACACACCGCCGACCAGGGAAAGCACGATCACTAACCAGATCGGCATCTCAACTAACGCTTGCTGCTCACTATTCATGGAGGCCTCATTGGCAAAGCACAGCGCCGGAAATAGAAAACCCCGCCGTTTGGCAGGGTTCTCAATGCACCGACTGGTCGGAGCGGGTTGCACAGCACAGTGCTTGTAGGGGAAGCGCCTAAGCGCACTTTTGATATCGTGGGGCCTTTTTACATGCCTCCGGAAAAACCGAAAAGTGCCTATTTACGGTACGTCGCAATGTGGTAGCTATGTCGCATCAATGTTACACACAAGTCGCATAGCCACCCGACGAACGGTCTGCTGGCGAACCCGACCAGCTCGAGCGGACAAGATGGCAAACACTTGTAGGTGCAGGGCTTTAACCCAGTTACGATATGTGCGGTCAGCATCCTCGGCCAGCCCTACCTCACGCATTTGCTCGCGTATCGTGGCCCCATGCAGGTAGCGAAGCTGAGCCAGCTTGGCCAGGGTTGCCCCCCGCGCATCACGTCGCTCCAGCTGGACTACTGCCGCATCAACTTCTGCAGCCGCGTGATCAAGGCCGGCACCGCCAACCAAGATCCGCGCACCCGAGGAGCCGCCACGCGGCGCAGCCCCTTTCCATTCCATGATGCTACCCATCTGGCTGCCAAGACTGGCATCCAGTCCAAGCTGCTCTCGGCGCTCGCCCCAATGCTTCATCAACTCCCCGATCAGTCGCAGGCGCTCGGTTTGGTCAATGAGCTGTGCCACTTCGATCCGGTGCAACATGAGTTCCGCCTGGGACTGGATCCGTGACCCCTGATTATTCGTCATTTGTAGCCCCCCATGCACTACCCAACACACATTCAGCGAACCCAACACATACCCAACACGATTAAAACTCAATAAATTCAATGGATTATTAGTAGTTGTGTTGAGTGTGTTGGGTTTGTTGAGTTTTTCAGTGTTCGCATAGCTTTTATCTGAGTCGCCAATGAAACCGCCAAAACCGTCGCGCCTGCGCGTGCGCGAAAGCAAACCCAACACACCCGCCACGGACCCCGTACACGGCACAGTTAAAGCGACCCGCACCCGTGTTGACCCCGCAATACCAGCGCAACACAAACCCAACACACCCGACACGCATATCGGCGTACTCATGCGGCAAGCCCTTTAACGTGGTCCCAAGCGTCAACGTTCCATCCAGCAAGCTTCGCACTGGCACGCCATTTGACGACGGTCTTGCCCAGCTCGGCCGCATCTAAGGAAGGGGGCAGGGAAGGATCCCCATCACTCGGGAAGAAGAAAGCCGCAAAGCGCCGGTTGTTACCATCGGTCCAAGGGACAGCTCGAGGAGTCTTCTCCACCGTCGCGCTGATCATCAAGGAGAACTTGGTCTGACTCATTGAGTGCTCCTTGTTGCGCGAGCACCATTCGATGAAGAGCGCATACACATCGCTGGTGAGACAGCAGCCCCAGAGGTCGTGCCCGAGTTCGCCTGTGCGCCAAAGACTGAGGAAGGTCTGCCAAGCCGTTCGGCTCAGCGCTACTAGCCGCTGACGGGCCTCGGTTTCAGGCGGCCGAGTGCGCTGGTCGAACTCACCCAGCTCAATGTTGAGCAGCCAACCGTACAGAGCAGCCACACCGCCGCCAGCCAACTCCCTGCTAATCGCCTTCTGTCGCTCAACCGGCAGCGTTTCCATTGGCCACATGACCAACATTCGACGGTCGCTATCGCTGATCGGCCAGGGCATGATTTCGTTGCTCAGGAACACCGCGTTCATATGGTTGGCCTCCTCCCAACCATTGATGAACTTCGATTCCATCCGCACCGTTTTGCCGGTGATCATGTGCTTGATCTTGCCCACTTGGTTGTAACGCTGATCGCGGCTGACAACTTCCTCGAACACAGCCCAGAGCTTGCCGCTCTGCCAGGCGTTGAAGCTGCCCTCCAACTGCGTCTGACCTACGACTGCGGCGTATTGGCCATAGAGCGCACCAAGTACATCAGCGAACAGAAGGCTCTTACCTGACCCTTCCATGACCGAGTGCGCCAACACAGCGGTGTCCATCTTGGCCCCCATGTGCTGCAGCGGATATGCGAGCCACTTCGTCAGCCAATCAACCTCGACCTGGTTATGGTTACAGAGGAACGAAATCAACCAGCGTAGGTTCTCGCAAGCGGCATCATCGCGCACCGGCTCAAGGGGTAAACCTTCGAAGGTATTGATGTATTCGTTGGGATCCTTCTTCATCGCGGGGTCAAACACAATGTTGTTAACGTCCACCACCCGCCGATCCGGACTATTCAGCCACCACTTGTAGTCCTCCCCGATGGCCATCTTCACGGCGCCTTCAGGGATCCGGCGCTTCTTCTCACAGTCCCAAACATCTTTGGTCCCGTCGATGTACACGTAGCGCTCCAGCGGATCGAGCTTCAGCGCCCCACCCTTTTTCGCAGCCATGCGCCGCACCTGATCCAGCTCTTGGGCTTTCTCGGGCGCGATCAGCTTCTTATCGGTGCGCTCCATCCACGCCTTGGCCACAGGCTTACCCACCAATGCCTCGAATCCAGCCCGCTTCATGGGCTTTGCCTTATCCAGATCCCACACGCTGGTGGTGCCTTCGATTAAGGCAAAGCGCCGCAGCGCATTCTTGATTTCGGCGCCTTCTTCCCCCGCTCCCCCGTCGGCCGAGGAGCTGGCCGGGCTGGCTGCTTCGTCTTCCGATGGGGCGTGGGGAAGGTCTGCCGCAATGAGATCGGCCAACTCGTCGAGCGAGACAGCTTGTGCAGACGCATCATCGGCCGATGGGACGCGGGAAAGCTCACCAATAGGGGGCGGTGATGGCGGGCGCGACTTTGCATCAAGGCCGAGGATCTTGGCAGCTGCTCTCGTAGCCGCCCGCTGATCTCCACCGTGCATCAGGGTGCAAAACACGTCGAACGCATCATTCTTGTGGCCATTGGCCAACGGATCGGAAGTGTGGTGGGAGAACAACTTCCCGTCGGTGATTGTTACGCCCGGCATCCCCGAGCTGCTATGCGGGCTAAGCCATTTGCCGTCGATACGCTTGTAACCATGCGCCTCGATCATCGTGGCAATGTCATGCCGCCGGTTGAATTCCGGAATGACCTCGGGCAACGGATCGCCTGATCGAAATGCTGGAGCGGGCACTGCGGGCATCGGTCGAGGCGGTGCCACTGCGGGCATCGGACGCCAAGGGCACACGGCCTCCCCTTTCGGCTTGAATTCATCCCACCCCTGCCAGATGGTCAGCAACTCAGCAGGCAACTCAGGTAGGCCACCAGCATCCGGCGCCTTGCGCCAGGTGTACGGTTTTCCTGTACCAGGGTGAATGGATGGCGGCAGAACGTCCTGCACCAGGCCAGCACGCAGTTCGAACACCGTGATTCGCTTGAACGGCTCTGCCGCCATACGGCAGGCGTCCGCTCGCTCTGCATTACCCTCAGCAATCGCGGCCTCGACCTGAGCCATGATGCCTTTGTAGATCGTACCGTCGGGGTCGTGCTTGTTCGGCCATACCAGGGCATGGCGGCTCAGATCAATACCATCAGGAACACGGAACATCACACGAAACCGCGCCGGGTTGCCCACTGATGTCGGGTACGCCGCCGCGATGGCGTCAACGTCGATCCCCAGCACTTGACTGAGGACCATCCGCGTTAGCTCGACGTCGTCGACATCAAGCGAGCAGACACCACTCGGCCCAAGCACGACACCGAGGTTGTGCTTGGGCCGCTTTGTCCAGAACGCTTCTGCCTCGGCCACTTCCGTGAAGTATCCGCCAGGCTTGTTCCAGCCCTTGCCCTTCGGTCCTTTCTCGCCTGGCTCAATAGGCACCAAGGCGAGGCCGAAGGTTTCGATGTAACGCCGCGCCCATACAGCGGTGGTCGGTCCTTGACGCTCAGTCATCGGCCCCACTCCCGCAGCTCTTGGCAGCTGACGCAGGTTTCACAACCTGCGACAGCTTGCTGCCGCAGGAGCGGGATCGGCTCGTCGCAGTCGTCGCAGAACTGGGCGCTGGGTTTGGCAACCTTCAGTGTTTGCCGCTTGAGGGACGCCTGAAGGAAGCACTCCACCAGGTCATTGGCGATATCGGCAGCATCAGCCATTGATGCGATCCTCCATTGCCTGACGAGCACCCGCCATGATCGCGAGCACCTGACGGATTACATCCAGGCCCCGTTGTTCCAAGTCCAAGACTTCCGGCAGCGTCCAAATGTTGTCCGAGGCGCCATCATGGAGGCTACCTACAAACTCACCAGACTCCTCAAGGAGTCGCGCAACTCCCTGCAAAGCATCGTTGGTGGCCGGCACCGGCTCAGGGCGGTACCACACAGCTCCCGCGGGGCGGACCAGAGCGTCGAGCAGTCGGGGATCAGCCGTCCACTGCACAATCTCTTCAAGCTCATCTGGGGTCGGCCAGCGGCGGTCTTCATTGTGGTGAAGCTTTTTCTGCAGGGTATCCACCTCAAGGCCCATGTCGAAAGCCAGCCGGGTAATACCGCCGTGATAGTCACGACCTGCGCGATAGAGCGCCTGTCGCAAGGTGAGAACCGGGCCAGCGCCCGGCAAAAGATCAATCCGACTCATAACCGTAAATCCTAGGTTTACGGTGTAGCCACAAGACAGGGTAACCCCTATCCTACAACCACGACCGTACTGTGCTGTGCGACGTCGTAGCTGGGCTGGGGAGGTGAGAGGCCCCAGTCCAGCACCCTATTGTTTTGCTTGCCTCAGATATCCCCAATCGATGTCCGGACGCAGTGCTTCACAAGGAATTACCCCACCCGTTTCTCGATCCAGGCTGACAGCCAGACCGGCACCAGCCCGACGGTTGCCGTAAGCCACTTGCTTGAGCTGGCCTACAGATGTGCCGCAAAGGCTCGCGAAAGCCTCAAGCCCCTCCTTGTCCATCGTTTTTAAGTACTCGCTAAGCGTCATAGACACCTCCATAGGCGCTCAGATTAGCAATTGCTAATTAGCAAAACAATAGCATCTCGTAATTTACTGTTTGCTAACAGAAAGCAATCATCGGCGCATGGACATCAACGAAAGGCGTATCGCCTCCCTCCGAAAAATCATGGGTACCCTGAGCCAGAAGGAATTCGCCGAGGCTCACGACCTGGACGCGTCGTATCTGTCACAACTGCTGAACGGCCATCGCAAGCTGGGGGAAAAGGCAGCGCTCAATCTCGAGCTCAAGATCGGGCTCATAGCAGGGACGCTGACATCTCCTCGCTCAGAGGAGTCCCCCATCGCAGCCCCAGACAACGTGGTTCGTCTGCCCACAAGGCAGGCAAAGGACAAGAACTTCGTGGTGATACCGCACCTCGATATCGCGGCGTCTATGGGGCATGGCAAGGCAGCCCCGGAAATGCACATTGAAGTCATCCGCGACATGACAGTTCACCTCGACTGGCTCAGGATGCAGGGCCTGAGCTTCTCGAACATCGATAATCTGGCGATCATTACTGGCGACGGCGATAGCATGTCAGGCACGTTCGCAGACGGAGACGCACTTCTCGTAGATCGCGGCATCACTGACGTGAAGACTGATGCTATCTACGTTTTTACGCTGGATGGCGACCTCTACATAAAGCGCCTCCAACGCCTTACTGGAGGCCAACTCCGGATGATCTCAGACAACCCTGTCTACCCAGCGATCACTATCGACGAGTCGATGATCGACCGCATGCATATTCAAGCTCGCGTACTGCTCGCCTGGAACGCTAAGAAACTTTAACGCCACCTTATGCTGTGACCCACCAGCTTCCCGCTGGAGCACAGCCACGCCCGATCAATTTAGCATTTGCTATTGATATCTCGATTAGCCTTTGCTAATTTCAGTCCGTGTCACCCTCTCACATCAAGGACACGGACCAATGAAATCAGCACAGTACAATGCACCTCGAGCGGTTCTTCTCCATCCCACCACCTGCAGCAATCTGGCAAAAATTCGGACCTTCCAGCGGCTTACCGGCCTGCTGGTTGTTGTCTCCAGCTCTGGTAAAGCCCACGCGATTCCTTGTGCTGGAGGTGCCGCATGAGCGAGTTCAACATACCTCTTCACCGGGTCATGCTGCTGCAACAGACCCTTGAGAGCGGCGGCACTGCTACGTGCCAACTGCGTCGACCTGAGACATCCGTGGACGCTCAGATCGAAGTCGAGAACGACGACACGACCCACCACATTAAGGTGACCCTCGGCCCGATCGCTAGCTCACTCGCATTGAATCGCGACCCTGTGACCAAGTACCAGCAGCTGCGCGACTTTATCCAGGACTTTGCCAATGGCCGGGCTGAATCAGCCGCTCAATCGGAAGAAGTGATCGCGCTGATGGAGGCGCAAGAGTGCGTGGACGAGGTTATCTCAGCCGGGCAGATCGCTTACGTCATCACTACCCTCAGCCCAGAACGTCCTCTCGGCGCGGTGGTGACCAACGCCATGGGCGAAATCTGCGCGGCGGCTACAGGCGTGTGCAAAGAGCATCTTGCAGAAGTTGTGCGTATGAAGCTCCAGCCTGCCCATGAGGGGCTCGGGGAGTGCGCATGAGCACTCTGGAACAACTACGCAGCCAATGGACGACCCCCTGCCCCACTCTGACTGCGGTAAGAGAGCACTACTTCCCTCATATCGGCTCAGACCGGCGCTTTAGGGAGCTAATCCAAAAAGGCGAGATCCAGCTAACGCTGAAGAAACTGCACAACTCGGCGAAGGCGCAGCACGTGATCTACCTGCACGACCTTGCCCTGTACCTCGACAACCAGGCCGAACAAGCGAAGCAGTCGGCCTGAATCTGGCGGCCCCGGCCATCAGGGGCAACGGCTCGCCACCACCTCTCACCCTCACCGGTGACGGGCCACTTCGGAGCACAGCACATGCAACCTCATCAATACGCACTCGGCGCCGGAATCCTCTGGCTGATCACGCTCATCGTCATCCCTTACCTGATCACGAAAGCCCGTGCCCGCGCTTTCAATAGAGGCCTGGAGACAGGCAAGTCTACCCAGAATCACGCGACCCGATTACAACTCAAGGAAGCCACGCAGGCGTTGCAAGATGTGCGGGCAGAACTTCAGCTAACCCAGCAGACCTGCGAGGAGCAACTTACCGCCAGGCAAGCCAGCATCGACGTACTCAAGGGAGTTATCACTGAGCTCGAAGCTCGAATCATGTCGTACACCGGGATGGCGGTGACCAGGGCAGACTACGACTTGCTGACTAAAGTTGCCGAGACATTGCGACTCACCCTAAGAACCATGAAAGCTTTGAAGTCTGAGCAGCAGGCGATTCTGGCGGCCAATCAGGCCCTCAGCATCGATTCGCTCGCCATGCGCGTCCATTCCCAACTGCGCTCCACCCCTGCCACGGCAGCCACAGTGGAGGCCGCATGAAACGAATCTATATCTCAGGCCCCATGACCGGCCTACCAAACCTCAATTATCCGGCCTTCAATGCTGCTGCAGATCGGCTTCGCGGGGAAGGTTTCGAAGTCGAGAACCCCGCAGAGAACCCGGAGCCCCCATGCGGCTCATGGGTCGGTTATATGCGCCTCGCCATCGTGCAAATTGCTCGTTGTGAAGGGCTGCTGTTGCTTCCCGGCTGGCAGCACTCCAAGGGGGCGAGACTTGAGCTTTACATCGCCCAGCAGCTCGGCCTGCAGGTGGCATCTCACTGGGACAGCCGAGCATTGGCCAGTCTTGTGTGGCATCAAGTCCCTACCAGTGGCTTCGACCTCGGAGGACAAAATGAATGAGTTGGCTCTTTTCGCAGGCGCTGGTGGAGGAATACTTGCCGGCCACCTGCTCGGGTGGCGCACGATTTGCGCAGTTGAACGTGATGCCTACGCCGCACAGGTTCTGGCGCAACGACAAACCGATGGATTACTCCCGCCTTTCCCAATTTGGTCTGACGTGCGCAGCTTTGACGGCCGACGCTGGAGAGGCCTTGTTGACGTCGTTTCTGGAGGCTTTCCATGCCAGGACATATCCGGCGCCGGTCCCGGTACAGGCATTGAAGGATCGCGCTCTGGCCTCTGGAAAGACATGGTTCGAATCATCGGCGAGGTATTGCCGAATGACGTCTACCTGGAGAACTCACCAATGCTTGTGGGCCGAGGACTTGCACTGGTCCTCGGTGAGCTTGCCGAAATGGGGTATGACGCGGAATGGTGCTTTGTTTCAGCAGCAGATCTCGGAGCGCCCCATAAACGGGATCGGATCTGGCTGCTTGCAAAGAAAATCGAAGAAAACACGGATGTACTTCTGGCCCACGCCAGTGGCGAGCATGGCCAAAGGCTCTTCACCGAAAGCACTCACCCGCAAATCGGGTGCCGATCGATCCAACGATCGCCTAGATCACGCAGTGATGGCCCTGCACTGTGGCCAACCGAACCCGGCGTGGGTCGAGTGGCTCATGGGGTGGCCTTCAGGATGGACCGACTTAAAGCCCTTGGAAATGGCCAGGTTCCACGAGTGGCAGCAACAGCATTCCACGGTTTGCATTCAGGTCAGTGGTGAGGCAACAGCATGAAAGAAATCAACGCTGCAATGTTCTCCAGCGCTTTCAACAACAGTCCGGCGACATATCTCGGAGAATTACTTACCGACAATGAAGTAGCCAGCATTACTGGCTACCAAACACCCTCCAGGCAGATACAGTGGCTCGCCTCTAACGGCTGGCAGCACGTTCTCAATGGCGCCAGACGACCAGTCGTGGGACGACTTTACGCCCGTCTCAAGCTGGCCGGTCTGAAGCCGTCTGAAAAAAATGCCGTGACCGAGACATGGACGCTCGATCTGGACCGAGTGAGCTGACACATGCGCTTGAAAAAACCACGTAATCGTGATCTGCCGCCGCGAATGCTGCGGCGGGTCCGGACGTTGAAAAGTGGAAAACAATGGATTGGATACTATTACGACGGGCGCGATGAAAATGGCAAGCGTGTCGAGATCCCGCTCGGCACTGACCTGGACGTAGCCAAAATTGAATGGGCCAAGCTTGATCGCAAGGCTGTGCCGAAGATCACACGACTGCTTGGAGATGTCTTCAACCGGTATGAAAGGGATATCATCCCTGGCAAGATGCCACGTACTCAGAAGGACAATCTGCTGTCACTGAAGCAACTCCGAGCAGCATTCGGGGATGCACCGATAGATGCCTTAACCCCACAGATCATCGCTCAGTATCGAGATAAACGGTCGGGCAAAGTGCGCGCCAATCGGGAGATCTCCCTCCTATCTCACATCTACAACATCGCGCGGGAATGGGGGATTACGGAAAAAGAAAATCCTGCGGCTGGCGTACGAAAGAACAAAGAGCGGCCACGCGACTTTTATGCTGGTCCCGAAATCTGGAATGCCGTGTATAAATGCGCGACAAGCGAGTTGCGCGATGCTATGGATCTGGCTTACCTAACCGGCCAGCGACCTGCCGATGTCCTCTCGATGAGGGCCGAAGATTGCATTGACGACTACCTTCAGGTTGCACAAGGCAAGACATCCAAGAAGCTGCGAATTGAGCTCCGCTCTGGAGACCAGGTGAACCACCTTGGCCTTTTAGTAAAACGACTCTTAACCCAGCGACAAGAGCGCAAAGTTCGGAGTCCATACCTGATCACCACACAAGACGGTAGGACTGTCACCGCCTCCATGCTTCGACTTCGCTTCGACGATGCCAGAAGGACTGCGACCGGGCATGCCCTTGTAAATGAAGACAAGGTTCTGGCGGAGCAGATTTGTCAGTTCCAATTCAGGGATATTCGGCCCAAGGCGGCAAGCGAAATCGGCGATTTAGGTCACGCAAGCCGCTTACTGGGTCATACTGACAAACGCATTACCGCCACAGTGTACCGACGAGTGGGGGAAATCGTAAAACCGACTCGATAGCTAATTTAGAGCGGGGTGCACCACCCCGCTTTGAGTCTGGACTTACAGCTAATCTATTGAACGATGCGCATGGTATCGATCTTAGCTTGCTGCTCCGTTACCCAATCATCATAAGTCTCAATAGAGTACCTCGCGCGCCTGAGCAATTCTTTTGACCTTGCCAAGGCCGACTGGTAATCAGCATCATTTTCGGCCAAGAACGTATCCAGGTTAACTCCATTCATGGTCGACTCGAACGCTCGACGAGCTTGCTTAGCAAATGCCCTTTCAACTCGGTCGCCCGCCCCCCCACCAACACTTGATAAGCCGGTGGGGTCTACTCCAGCAGGCGGCAATCTCGAACACCAAAATGAAATTGATGCCATATCAGGAACTGCATCTTTAGACTCCACATGATACATATAAGGCTTATGCATATGAGACTCGCTCTTATAATCACCCGAGAGTAATAAACGCAACTTCCAAATACCAAACGATGCAGTGAAGCAGTTCATATGCTGGAGCGAAGTAAGTGTCTCCTGACTCAACTTCATCGGATGAACCGAGGCGGGATCTATCCCCATACGCCCTGTCAGAAACTCGATTAACAAATCTGGCGAGACAGCTTCACCAACAGACTTCATCAACTGCAAAAATGCGTCAGCGTCTACTTTCTCCTTGTTGGTGCGAGTAGTTATGAAGAACAACCAAGGCTCCGTTCGACAGAAAGCCTGATGCACGAAGAGCTTGTGAATTGCTGTATAAAGACTATTCCAGGTGCCCGGCTTATACCTCGCAAAAGAGGCGCACAGGTCAATGTTTACAACATCAAATGACTTATGAGGCGCCAACACCTGTTGACTCGCAATAGATTTATCATCACACAAGCTTTCAAACCGCTCAGTAATCAGCGTACTTTCTTGATCAACGTACTCCAGCGAGCGGACTTCATTTAAGGACAGCGCCTGTTCTGCTAAAGCATCATGGCTATCACCGTCGATATAATTAAGACCTAGAAATTTGACCTTAACATCCATCTCTGTGCAGACATCTTCAAGGGCACGAATATCCAACAAATCCACACCAGGAAGGCTTAAGTATCTCAAAGAACGCTTCTGCTTGGACAGCTCTAGGTTACCAATAATGCCCTTAATTAGCACTCCCCATTGTTTATCTCGAATCCACTGTTTCCGAGGTTTGTGCCATGGGGCAAAGTCGACCTTCAGCATGGGAGCAGTATGGACTGTGACTTTAGGTGCTACACCTTCGAGGAAGGCGGAATCTGATGAAAACGGATCATTATCGTCTCTGACGTCCATATCAGTCACTTCCTAATCTCCAGAACCATAACTTCTAGAATGGCTGAAATTAACTCCTCCAGCTTATCCTTCGGCAGGTAACGATCAACTCCATAAGCACTTAAAATTGAAGCAAGAGCCTTGGCCTTTTCCTCATTAAGAATTTGTTGGACCTTTTCTTTAGGCGTAGAATTCTTAGACTTAATAATTGGCGCAAGTGCTTTATCTCTATTAAGCTCAAGCGTAGCAGACTGATCCGAGATAGGAATTTCACTCTGAGCAGGCATCACCCGGTAGATTACTTCTTTTGCTGAAATGGGTGCCAGGCCGGCACTCTTTATCTGTTCCGCTACAATATTATGCAGCTCAGCAAATGTTTGATTTTTTCTCTCTTCAAGCGCACTTCTACTAACCGCACTTGACAAATACTTATGCTTATTCATCAGCTGCCGTAAAGCAGTATGCAGCCAATTCTTGATTATCTGATAGTGGGGATGTGAAACATTGAAAGACTCTCTGTCGATATTGAGAGCAGCATCCAAACCTTTGATCACAAAAATCTCTGCAGAGATTTGCCGCAACCGTGTCAGTTCGGAAACCTGATACTTTAAGAAGCTTTCATCAAACAAAGTTCCGCTAGCACCATTAATCCTTATAAGCACGCCATTATGTTCTTTGGGGACAACCTTTTTTGTCCAGTAAAGATATGCCTCAAACTCTAACTCCCCACCACGATACTGTTCGGGTATCTCACTCAAATCAGGCTTGGCTCTACCTACAAACACTAACGGCTGACTCACCGCATGATCAAGAGGCTTAAACTTACCATAGCTCAGGGGGCGATAGAGGCGAACACCATCGACGTACACATTGAATTCAAGGGAGTGGGACTCTCTAGACTTTAACTTATAGCGTTGCGCTATAGTCTGATCGCCCTCAAGCATCACATCTACCGCAGCACCGCGGCGTTTGTTATCAATTTGGAAAATTGATGCTCCGTCGTTACCATCAATATCAAAAGGGTGCTTCTTAAGATATGGCAGCGGCAGAGAGAGGCTCAACACCCACAGCATCCTTAAATAATAATCAAGATGCTCTTGAGTACTGGGCCCTTTACTGGATCGATCTGTCTCATTTAACGATGATGACAGCTTATCCACCAAGGCACGAAACTTCTCATCCGCAGGTGTATTGTTGTCCCATGGTAGAACAGAAGGCTTACGAACTAGCCCATGTACAACATCAATTTCACCAATATGGAAAAGTGGCTCACGGATATTGATACCACCTTCAAAACCATCATCTTCGAAGGCAACTGCGAGCTCTGCCTCGACCTTTGCTTCATCTTCTTTGGATACGTCGTTTTCCAGCTCGTGCTTTTCTCGTAACGCATCCCAAGTCATCTTGGAAAGTAGCGATTCCTTAACATGATCACGCAGATCAAGGAGCAAAATTTCGGTCCCATGCGAGTCAACATCATCCGCATCGACAAACTTAATGTGAACCTCGCCAGTAACAAACTGCTGACCTTCCTCTTTTTCCAGAAGGGCTTCAGACTGAGGCATCAGCAAGATATCACAGTATATCCTCTTATTACTTCCTTTAACTTTTGAAATAATAACGACATGATGAGTGATCTGGGAGACGGAGAACAAACCAATACCCAGCTTACCGATAAGGGGACGACCTGCTTTACTTTTAGAAGGATCTTCCTCACTCGAGATCTGGTGGGCTTGCCCTTGCTTGGTGCGCTTTAAGCTTCCGCCTATATGGCAAATCACGTGAGCCAATGTTTCCTTGGTGAGCCCACGACCATTGTCACGTACGGATATTTTAGAGAACCGTGGAAAATCAGTTTCAACTCTTACTTCTGTCGCGTCGGCATCATATCCATTGGCGATTAGCTCACGAAGAGCAGAAGCCGGATCACGATAAATCCCATCCGTGATGCGCGCAAAAACCCGCTCATCGGTCATGAGTCTGGCCTTTACAGTGCCACCGCTACCAATCGCTTCATCCAGCTTCTCATTGATGAGCGCTTCTGAGTCATCGGTAGCGTCAACTGCATCTAATGAAACGTCCATGTATCTCCCCTTTAAAAAAGGAACTCTTTAAAACACTTGGCCAGTGCTGCTGCCACAGGCGGAGGCACCGCGTTAGAAATTTGCTTCACTTGGGCACTCAAAGTCCCCATCAGTCTATAGCTATCTGGGAACCCCTGCAGCTTCATAGCCTCATAAATGCTCAACCTACGATGTCCGTCGGGATGGACGTGAATCTCCCTGTTACCGTAAGCAACCGTCCGACTGGGCCTTTTCCAATCTAGCTTAATGAATGAGCGCCCACCAGCGGGCATTTCTCCCGTCAAGAATCGTTTTGACTTTGGCTTCATCGTCCAGTGATTAGGATGGAATGGTATAGCATCGCTAATATTTTCACGGCTGTAGTAAACTGGTTGCGGAAAACCAAATATCTCGTCCTCTACAGTCCTGAATGTTTTAACTTTCGCCTCAGGAAAAGTGAATATCCCTGTCTTTTTTACATCCTTGCTAATCCCCGCAATAAAATACCTCTTGCGATGCTGAGCAACACCAAAGCCTGATGAGTTGATTTCCTCCTCATATATAATAAAATTTTTTGAAAGGCTTGCACGAAGCATTTCCAAAAAATCTACATTCTTCTTCGCCAAAATTTCAGGAACATTCTCAAACAAAAAGAATTTTATCTTTGATTTCTTATAGAAGTAATTAACGATTTCCGCATACTTAACGGCGAGCTGATTTCTGGGATCACTATGACACCTGCCCGTATTAGCTCTTGAAAAGCCTTGGCAGGGAGGCCCACCAATAATGCCGTGGATAGCGCCCTCAAAGCCGGGCTCAAGCACGGAGCGCCTGTAGAGCTCTTCAGGTGACGTCTCCAGCAAATCGACCTTCGAAGCCCTTTGCCCTGGATGGTTATGATTATAGGTCTCCACAGCGTAGCGATCGTGATCAGCAGCGAAAGCAACATCAAACCCAGCATCAATGAACCCCAGGTCCAATCCACCAGCCCCGCAAAAAAGGCTAACCAGCTTGGGCTGCTGCGAAGCAGGACCGCTCTCGGAGCGCGCCCACTGCAGGCACTCCGATCCATTTTTACTCATGTTGGTTATTGCCTGTAAAAAAATGCCACAGTTTTACCATAGGCGGTGTTCCGAGCACAGCCGCGTGGCCGCCAAAGGCGTGATGAGGGAAGAGCCCTGAGTGGATCAACGCCAAATCAGGATGAGGAGCTCGCACTCGGAAGGATCTGTTGCGGAAATGGTCACAGAAATGCGGAAACGTTCAATGGGAGCAGAAAGGAAAAACTTAAAGCCCCAAAACGCAAAAAGCCCTGAATAATCAGGGCTTTGAATGTGGCGGAAGCGTAGAGATTCGAACTCTAGGATAGTTGCCCATCGACGGTTTTCAAGACCGTTGCCTTAAACCACTCGGCCACGCTTCCGGAACAGATTTGCGGCGCCATAATACCGTAATGTAACAAGCTGTCAAACTCTCTGTGTCGCGGCCTGCGGCGGCTCTGGTATGCTCACAGCATCCATAGGTTTCAACCCCACAGGAGTGTCGCCATGCGCGAACAGGATTATGCCGTACAACACGGCCAGCAGGTCGAGCAGCAGGAGGTCAGCAAGGTCCTGCGCAACACGTACAGCCTGCTGGCGCTTACCCTCGCCTTCAGCGGTGTGATGGCGTTCGTCGCGCAGCAGATGCGCGTCGGTTACCCGAACATCTTTGTGGTGCTGATCGGCTTCTACGGGCTGTTCTTCCTCACCGCCAAGCTGCGTGATTCGGTCTGGGGCCTGGTTTCCACCTTCGCCCTCACCGGTTTCATGGGCTTCATCCTTGGCCCGATCCTCAACCGCTACCTGGGCATGGCCGGTGGCGCTGAAGTGGTCAGCTCGGCATTTGCCATGACCGCGCTGGTGTTCGGTGGCCTGTCGGCCTACGTGCTGATCACCCGTAAGGACATGAGCTTCCTCAGCGGCTTCATCACCGCGGGCTTCTTCGTTCTGCTCGGCGCTGTGGTTGCCAGCTTCTTCTTCCAGATCAGCGGCCTGCAGTTGGCGATCAGCGCTGGCTTCGTGCTGTTCTCGTCGGTCTGCATTCTGTTCCAGACCAGCGCCATCATTCATGGCGGCGAGCGGAACTACATCATGGCGACCATCAGCCTGTATGTATCGATCTACAACCTGTTCATCAGCCTGCTGCAGCTGTTTGGCATCATGGGTCGTGATGACTGATCGATGGTGGTAATCGAGTAACGCAAAGCCCGCTTCGGCGGGCTTTTTTGTGCGCCCCAGAAGGTGTGTTGTTTGCGCTGGCCTCATCGCGGGGCAAGCCCGCTCCCACGGGTTGAAACTGCGGGGGGGCGAACACGAAATCGGCCAGTAAGCGACAAATGAGCCTGGGGCCTACCCCAATTGCCTAGCGCCCCGTAGAATGCGCTCCTTTTTTCTTCCGGGGCAGCTTCCCATGAGTTCCATCGAACACGGGCCCGGCGCGCCAGCGCCTGCCAATGAACTGGTCCTTGGCCTTGAGGACAAGCCGCGGCCGCTGATCGGCATGCTGGCTGCACTGCAGCATCTGCTGGCGATCATCGTGCCGATCGTGACCCCGGGCCTGCTGATCTGCCAGGCATTGGGCGTGTCAGCGCGCGATACCAACCTGATCGTGTCGATGTCGCTGGTAATCTCGGGTATCGCCACCTTCGTCCAGTGCCGACGCTTCGGCCCGTTTGGCGCGGGGCTGCTGATTGTGCAGGGCACCAGTTTCAACTTCGTCGGGCCATTGATTGCCGGTGGTGCGCTGATGGTCAAGCAAGGCACGCCGGTTGAAGGGGTAATGGCGGCGATCTTCGGCGTGGTAATCGCCGGTTCGTTCGTCGAGATGGGCGTGTCGCGCATCCTGCCGTTCGTCAAACGCCTGATCAGCCCGCTGGTGACCGGCATCGTCGTGCTGATGATTGGCCTGACCCTGATCAAGGTGGGCCTGATCAGCATGGGCGGTGGCTTCACGGCAATGGGCAATGGCACCTTCGCCAATGGCGAGAACCTGCTGCTGTCGGGCGTGGTGCTGGCGATTATCGTGGTGCTTAACCGCATTCCGGTAGTGTGGATGCGCAGTTGCGCCATCGTCATTGCCTTGGCAGTTGGCTATGCCTTGGCCGGCTATCTGGGCCGCCTGGACTTTACCGGTATGCACGAGGCTGCTGTGTTCCAGGTGCCGATGCCACTGCATTTCGGCCTGAGCTTTTCCTGGGCGCTGTTCATCCCGATGCTGGTGATCTACCTGGTGACTTCGCTGGAAGCCATTGGTGACGTCACTGCAACCAGCAAGGTGTCGCGTGAGCCGGTCGAAGGGCCACTGTGGATGCAGCGGATCAAGGGCGGTGTGCTGGTCAACGGCGCCAACTCGCTGCTGGCCGGGGTGTTCAATACCTTCCCCAGTTCGATCTTCGCCCAGAACAATGGGGTGATTCAGCTGACCGGTATCGCCAGCCGTCATATCGGCATCTGGATCGCAGCCATGCTGGTGTTGCTCGGCCTGTTCCCAAGCGTTGCCGGGGTAATCCAGGCAGTGCCTGAGCCAGTGCTGGGTGGCGCGGCGATGGTGATGTTCGGCGCCGTGGCGGCTTCGGGTATCAATATCTTGGCCAGCACCCGTCTGGATCGCCGTGCCCTGCTGATCATTGCCGTGTCCCTGGCGCTGGGCCTGGGCGTGGCGCAGGTGCCGGAGTTCCTTGCGCATATGCCCGCAGCGCTGCGTAACGTGCTCGAGTCGGGTGTGGCCACCGGCGGCATCTGCGCCCTGGTGCTCAACTGGTTCCTGCCAGAGAGCAAGGATCAGCACTAAGCGTCGACTGACCGTTAGCTATCGCGGGGCAAGCCCGCTCTCACGTTGCTCGTCCTGTTGGTAGGGTTGACGTGAGAGCGGGCTTGCCCCGCACTCTATCCGGGCTTTTTTGCTTTATCATGGCCGCATTACGTTGCAAGAGCCTCCCATGAAATTCGCCATTGCGGTTTTTTCCCCAGCCCATGCGCCCTCCTCGCGCCGCGCCCTGCGCTTCGCTGAGGCGGCGCTGGCCGGCGGGCATGAGATTGCCCGCTTGTTCTTCTATCAGGACGGGGTGCACAGCGCCTCGGCCAACGTCGTCGCACCCCAGGATGAACTGGACGTCGCCGCGCAGTGGCGCACTTTCATCAGCGAGCATCAGCTCGACGCTGTGGTGTGCATCGCCGCAGCCCTGCGCCGTGGCGTGCTGGACGAGAGCGAAGCCAACCGCTACCAGCGCCCCGCCGTGAACCTGCCAGCGCCGTGGGAGCTGTCGGGCCTTGGCCAGTTGCACGAGGCGGCGCAAATGGCCGACCGCCTGGTCTGTTTCGGAGGCGATTGAAATGGCCAAATCCTTATTGATCATCAGCCGTCAGGCACCGTGGAACGGCCCTTCTGCCCGCGAAGCCCTGGACATTGCCCTGGCCGGCGGCGCCTTCGACCTGCCGCTGGGCATGCTGTTTCTCGATGATGGCGTATTCCAGTTGGCCGAAGGTCAGCAACCGGCACAGGTGCAGCAGAAGAACCTTGCGGCCAACCTGCAGGCACTGCCGATGTTTGGCGTCGATGCGCTGTTCGCCTGCGGTCATAGCCTGGCCGAGCGCGGCCTGGAAAGTGGCGAACTGGCGCTGCCGGTAGAAGTGCTGGACGACGCGGCCCTGGCCGCACTGATTGCCCGATTCGACCAGGTGGTAACGCTCTGATGACGACCCTGCATGTAATTGCCCACTCACCGTTTGGCGACAACCGCCTGCAAAGCTGCCTGCGCTTGCTGGGTGCTGACGATGCGCTGCTGTTGTGCGGCGATGCAGTCTACGCCCTGCGTAACGGCACTGAGCCACAGCGGCTGTTGCAAGCGGCCAGCCTGGAGGCTCGGCTGTACGCGCTCGACGAAGACCTGCAGGCCCGCGGCATTGATAGCGCCTTGGCCAAAGCCGTGGACTACCCAGCCTTCGTTGCGCTGTCGCTCAAGTATGACAAGGTAAATAGCTGGTTATGAGCACCCTGACTGTCGGCGATCAGCAGATCGCATTGGACAAGGACGGCTTTCTGGTCGACCTGCACGACTGGTCCCCCGCCGTCGCCGAAGCTTTGGCTGCGCGCGAAGACATCGCCCTGAGCCAGGATCACTGGGAGATCCTCGAACTGCTGCGCCAGTTCTACCAGGAGTTCGAGCTGTCGCCAGCCACCCGCCCGCTGATCAAGTACACCGCACTCAAGCTGGGCGCGGAAAAAGGCAACAGCCCACACCTCAATCGCCTGTTCAACGGCACTCCCGCCAAACTCGCCGCCAAGCTGGCGGGCCTGCCCAAGCCGACCAATTGCATATGACCGAACTCTGCACCGAGCCGCGCCCGCTCACCCTGGAAACCCCAGCCGAACACCCCTTCGCCGAATTCGTGCGCATCCTAGGCAAAGGCAAGCGCGGCGCCCGCGGCCTGACCCGGGAAGAGGCCCGCGCGGCGATGACGCTGCTGCTCGAAGGCAAGGTCGAGGATACCCAGCTGGGCGCCTTCCTCATGCTCTTGCGGCACAAGGAAGAAAGCGCCGAGGAGCTGGCCGGGTTCACCGAGGCGCTGCGCACGCACCTGCAAGCGCCGAACATCGCTGTCGATCTGGACTGGCCCAGCTACGCCGGCAAGAAGCGCCATCTACCCTGGTATTTGCTGGCGGCCAAGTGCCTGGCCGGCAATGGCGTGCGGATCATGCTGCATGGCGGTGGCGCCCACACCGCAGGCCGGATGTACACCGAGCAGTTGCTGACTCTGCTGGAAATTCCGCTGTGTCGCAGCTGGCAAGCGGTCTCCAACGCCCTCGATGAACAGCGCCTGGCCTTCTTCCCGTTGCAGGACTGGGCGCCCCAGCTGCAGCGGATGATCGATCTGCGCAACACCTTGGGCCTGCGTTCGCCGATTCACTCGCTGGCCAGGGTGCTCAATCCGCTGGCAGCGCGTTGCGGCCTGCAAAGTATTTTCCACCCCGGCTACCAGGCAGTGCACCGCGAGGCCAGCCGTTTGCTGGGCGACCACGCCGTGGTGATCAAAGGTGACGGCGGCGAGATCGAGATCAACCCGGACGTTGCCAGCCATCTGTACGGCACCAGCGGCGGCGAGAACTGGGACGAAGAGTGGCCGGCCATGAGCGCCCAGCGCCATGTCAAACCGGCCAGCCTGCAACCTGAGCAACTGCTTGCGGTCTGGCGCGGCGAAGCGCAAGACAGCTACGGCGAAATGGCGGTGATCGCAACCATGGCCCTGGCCCTGCGCGGGCTTGGGCAGGATCGCGAGCAGGCTTTCGGCAATGCCCGTGTTTACTGGGCAGCGCGCAAAAACATCAATTAATTCGATAAGAACAGCGCAGTCTTTGCGCTATTTATTCGAACGATAAGCCCTAGACTGGGCTCCAACGACAAACAACTTTGTTCCGAGGAGCTCACCATGGGCCTTTTGATTGATGGCCGCTGGCATGACCAGTGGTACCAGACCAGCAAGGACGGCGCGTTCCAGCGCGAGAACGCACAACGGCGTAATCAGCTGCCCGCCCCCGAAGCCGGCCGCTATCACCTGTATGTGTCACTGGCCTGCCCGTGGGCACACCGCACCCTGATTTTCCGCGCGATCAAAGGCCTGGAGCCGCTGATCGACGTCTCGGTGGTCAGTTGGCTGATGGGCGAGCACGGCTGGACTTTCGATAAGCAAAATGGCTCCAGCGGCGATCAGCTCGACGGCCTCGACTACCTGCACCAGCGCTATACCCAGGATGACCCCAATTACACCGGCCGAGTGACCGTGCCTGTGCTGTGGGACAAGAAGGAAAAGCGCATCGTCAACAACGAGTCGGCCGAGATCATCCGCATTTTCAACAGTGCCTTCGATGAGCTGACCGGCAATCGTCTTGACCTGTACCCCGAAGCGCTGCGCCCAACCATTGAAGCGTTGAACGAGCGCATCTATCCGGCAGTGAACAACGGCGTGTACCGGGCAGGTTTCGCGACCACCCAAGAGGCCTATGAAGCGGCGTTCGACGAGGTGTTCAACGAACTGGACTACCTGGAAGCGCTGCTCAGCCGCCAGCGCTATCTGGCCGGTGAATACCTGACCGAGGCCGACGTGCGCCTGTTCACCACGCTGGTGCGTTTCGATGCCGTCTACCATGGCCACTTCAAGTGCAACCTGCGCCGGTTGAGCGACTACTCGAACCTGTCCAACTGGCTGCGTGAGCTGTATCAGTGGCCTGGAGTGGCAGGCACCGTGGATATGGAGCATATCCAGAAGCACTACTACATGAGCCACAAGACCATCAACCCCAATGGCATCGTGCCTAAAGGGCCGCTACAGGACTTCAGCCTGGCCCATGATCGTGAGCGCCTCACTGGCCACGGCATCTGGCAGGGCCGCTAAGGTAGACATCGATATGGAGGCGCGGGCTTGTCCCGCGCCTCTAACCTTCGCGCCCGTAGCATCGCTCAGTCGCGCATGAACCCGCCATCCACATCCATGATCTCGCCGGTGACAAAGCCTGCCTCCGCCGACGCCAAGAAGCACACCGCCGCAGCAATATCCCTTGGCGTCCCAGCACGCCCCAGCGGCATCTGCGCCAGCACCTGGGCCCGAGCCTGCGGCGCCAGCACGCTGGTCATCTCGGTATCGGTCAGTGCCGGCGACACCGCATTGACAGTAATGTCAAACGGCCCCGCCTCACGCGCCAGGCCCTTGGTCAGTGCGATCACCGCACCCTTGGCTGCTGCATAGCAACTGTTGCCCAACAACCCTCCCCCGCGCTTACCGGCCACCGAGGCGATATTGATGATCCGCCCGGCACGCCGATTCATCATTCCCGGCAGCACCTCCTTGACGCAAAAGAACACGCTGTTGAGGTCAATGGCCATGACCCGATTCCACTCCGCCGTGGTCAGCTCCAGCAGCGGCGCGGTAGAAACGATTCCGGCGTTGTTGACCAGAATATCGACGCCACCGAACAGTCGCTCGACCTGCGTGACCATCGCCTGCACCTGCTGCTCCTCTGCCACATCCACCCCCACGCCAATAGCCTCGATCCCCTGTGCACGCAGCAGTTCGGCCGCGCGCTCCGCGGCCTGTGGGTCAAGATCGGCCAGGGCGACCCGCGCCCCGCAGTGGCCAAGCGCGACGGCGATGGCGTGGCCAATCCCGCGGGCGGCGCCCGTCACTAATGCGGTGCGACCGGTCAGGGTGAAGTTCAAAGGGGCGTAAGCGGCAGCGGCATTCATTGTTGTTATTCCTTCATGAGGTCGAAGTCAGGCCCGCCCCCTGCACGGCAAGGGGCGTTGGATCTGTGCGATCAGTGGGTGATGCGGATCAGGCGTTGCGGCAGGCGCCCAGCGCCAACTGTTCCTTGAGCGGAGGGATATCCAGGCGCCGCAGCACCCGGTACAGCGACGGCCGGCAGATACCCAGCTCACGCGCCGCCGCCGACATGTTCCAGCGACAGGCTTGCAGCACTTCGAGCACATCGGCGCGCTCATCGCCTGCGCGAGTCGCGCGAATCGGGCGAATCGGCGTGACATTCGGCATCAGCGCACGTACTGCGCCTGAGGCAGGCGGCAACTGGGCGAGGAAGTCCACCGGCAGATCGCCGCGCTGGATCCGCGCACCTTCCATCACCGCACAGGCATAGCGGATCACCGCGCGCATCTGGCGCAGGTTGCCGGGCCAGGCGTGGGTCAGCAGCAGCGACCAGACTTCAGCGCTGATCACCTGGCGCGGATCGCAACCGGGCAGTTCATGAGCAACCATGTTGCACAGCAACTCGCCGCGATCGGTGCGCTCGCGCAGCGGCGGTAGCTCCACCACGCCAGTGGCGATGCGATAGAACAAATCCTCGCGAAAACTGCCGTCGGCCACCCGCGCGGTCAGGTCCTGGTGGGTGGCGCAGACCAAGGCGAAATTCACCGGCAGGCTGCGTTCGGCGCCCAGCGGGGTCACTTCACGCTCGGCGATCACCCGCAGCAGACGGGTCTGCTGCTCGTAGGGCATATCGCCGATCTCATCGAGAAACAAGGTGCCGCCGTCCGCCTGCTGGACCTTGCCCTTCTTGCCACCCGGCAACGCGCCGGAAAAGGCACCACGGCTGTAGCCGAACAGCTCGCTTTCGATCAGCGTCTCGGGGATCGAGGCACAGTTGAGCGCCACCAGTTGGGCGTTGCGCCGTTGACTGTGGGCATGCAGGGCACGGGCAAGAATCTCTTTGCCGGTGCCGGTTTCGCCCCGGATCAGCACGGCAATGCCACGCTCCATCAGGCGCAACGCACGGCGAAAGGCCTGGCGCACCTGAGGGTCACTGTCATGGGCGATATCGGTTTCGGCGGTGGTGGCGTACGGCACAGCAGGGTCAGTCAGGGAATGCATCAGCGTCACCTTTTATTGTTCTATAGCTTGTGACTATGTCGGCGGGCGACGCTTGTGGCGCGGCCGGGGCCGAAGGGGTGTTGCCTGATCACATTAGGTAGGCGCACTTATATTTTCCAATACATAATCAAGCATCCATTGATACCTTTGCGAGCATCAACGTGATCGAACTGCGCCATTTGCATTACTTCCGCACCCTGGCCGAGACCTTGCATTTTGGCCGCGCAGCCGAGCGCCTGCACATCTCGCAGCCGCCGTTGTCGCGGCAGATCGCCCTGCTGGAAGAGGAACTGGGGGTGAAGTTGTTCGATCGCTCGCGGCGCCGGGTCGAGCTGACCGAAGCCGGCCAGCGCTTCTACCTGGACACCGGCACGGTGTTCGCCGCCTTCGAGCAGGCCAAGCGCAATGCCCTGGCCGCTGCGCGCGGGGCGGCTGGCGAATTATCGGTGGGGTTCATGATGTCGACCGCCTACAGCATCACCCCGGCCATCACCCGCCGCTACGCAGCGCTGTACCCGCAGGTCAACCTCAAGTTGACCGAGACCTTGCCGCTGGACCTGGCCCAGGACATCAGCAGTGGCAACAAGGACGTGGCGATCATGTACCGGCCGCAGGATTGCAGTGGCCTGGAGACGGTGACCCTGTACCGCGAAGAAATGACCTTGGTGCTACCGCCTGGGCATCGTTTGATGGAACACGAGCTGATCGACCCGCAAGCGCTGGCCGGCGAGCCGTTCATCATCGTGCCCAGGCGGATTGCCCCGGCGCTGCACGACATGATCTTCAACTACTGCCTGCAGCACGGCGTGACGCCGAACATCGGCATGGAGATCAACATGCAGCAGACCATCGTCAACCTGGTGGGTGAAGGCTTAGGCGTCGCCATCGTGCCGCGCTCGATGCGCAACATGCGCCTGGCCACCACCAGCTTCAAGCCGTTGAAGCACGCGCCGGTGATCGAAGTGGTGGCAGTGTGGAAGGCCGATAACCACAACCCGTGCATTGCCACCTTTGTCGAGACGGCGTTGCAGGCGGGCGAGCAGGCAACGCGCGAGGATCTGGCGCAGCGGGGGTTGGAGGGGTGATTGCGAGGGTGTCGGTACTGGCCTCATCGCGGGGCAAGCCCGCTCCCACGCCCCCGGTACACTGACTGAGCATGGGTAGCGTGGGAGCGGGCTTGCCCCGCGATGAGGCCGGCACTGCCAGATCAGATCTCCAGGATCCCCGAAGCCATGAAGCCACCATCCACCGGAATCACATGCCCGCTGATGTACGAAGCATCCTCAGAAGCCAGAAACGCCACCGCCCCCGCCATCTCCGCCGGCGTACCATAGCGGCGCAGTGGCACCGCCCGCGCATACGACTCACGCGTCGCCGCCGAATGCAGGGTCTGGGTCAGTGGCGTATCCACCGGCCCCGGTGCAATGCCGTTAACCGTGATGCCATGCTCAGCCAGTTCAATCGCCATCTGCCGGGTCAGGCCAATCACCGCTGCCTTCGACGTGCCATAAGCAGTACGTCCCATGCTCGCGCGCATGCCACTGATCGAAGCGACGTTGATGATCCGCCCCCAGCCCTGCTCGCGCATCAACTGCGCCGCCTGTTGGCTGCACAGCAAGGTGCCGGTCAGGTTGATGTTCATCAGCCGTTGCCAACCCTCAAGCTCAGTATCGAGAAACGCCTGGGTGCGGGCGACGCCAGCATTGTTGACCAGCACATCGCAGCGCCCATAGTGCTCGCGCAACTGGGCAAACAGTGCACTGATCGACTGCGCATCGCCCACATCGATGGCCATGGCCAGGGCCTCGATGCCCTGCACCCGCAGCCCGGCGACCATCTCTTCGGCCGCCGCCAGGTTGATATCGGCCACCACCACGCTGTGGCCGTCGTGACCCAGGCGTTCGGCGATAGCCGCACCGATACCCATCGCAGCCCCCGTCACCAGCGCAACCCGGCCGTGGGCTGGCGCATACATCGTTGTTTTCGCAGCTTGGCTCATGACAGCCCTCTCTTAAAGGAAACCAATGGAAATCCACGGGAAGCAGGCCACCACCACCAGGGCCACCAGCAAGGCCCCCAGGTAACCCCAAACCCTGCGTATAACGTGATCGGACGAGGTCTTGCTGATTGCGCAGGCGGCATAGAAGCCGACCCCCAGAGGCGGTGCGAACAGGCCCACGCCCATCGCCAGGATCACCACCATGGCGTAATGCACCGGATGGATACCGAGCATTTCCGCCAACGGGAACATCAACGGGCCAAACAGCACGATCGCCGGGATGCCCTCGAGCACGCTGCCCAGAATCAGGAACACCAATATGGTGACGAACATGAAGCCAAAGGTGCCGCCAGGGATTTCCTCGATCAGCTCGACCAGCGAGGCAGAGAACCCGGACTGGGTGAGTGCCCAAGCCATGGCCGAGGCCATGCCGATGATCAGCAAAATCGCCCCCGATAGCGCCGCCGCTTCCAGCAGCATCGGGTACAGCCGGGCGAACTCGATGTGGCGCATGAACAGGTGCATGGCAAGGCCGACCAACACCACGTAGGCCACGCCGATGGTCGACACCTCAGTGGCGGTCGCGGCGCCTTCGAGCACCGCCACGCGGATCAGCAGCGGCAGCGCCAATGCGGGCAAGGCAATGAGGAAGGTCTTGGCCACCCGCGACAGCGGTGCGCGCTCGATCTTCGGTCCGTCTTCCTTGCGCGACCGCCACCAGCAGACCACCGCGATAGCGACCGTTGCGACCACCGCCGGCATCAAGCCGCCAATGAACAGCGCGGTGATCGATACGCTGCACACCGCGCCAATGGTGATCAGCACCAGGCTTGGCGGAATGGTCTCGGTCATCGCCCCGGTGGCCGACAGCAGCGCGGCCAGCTCCTCTGGCTTGGAGCCGCGCCGCTTCATCTCGGGGAACAAGGCCGGTGCCACCGCAGCCATGTCGGCGACTTTGGAGCCGGAAATCCCCGACACCAGGAACATCGCCCCCAACAGCACGTACTGAAGGCCCCCGCGCACATGGCCGAGCAGCGAGGCCATGAAGTCGATCAGCGTGCGGGCCATGCCCGACAGTTGCAGCACCACCCCCAGCAGGACGAACAGCGGCACCGCCAACAGCACCATGTGCGACATGCCCTCGTCCATGCGCCCGACCACGATCGACAGCGGCGCATGGGTGGCCAGGGCCAGGTAGGCCATGGTCGCCGTACCGAAGGCGAAGGCAATCGGGATACCGCCAAACACGCACGCCCCCAGCAGCACCAGGAAGAACACCACCAGGTTGTAGTTACCCATCGCCGCCAGCAATGGCTGGGCTAGCCACAACGCCGCCCCCACCACCGCCACCACCGCAAGCCCGGCCATGAACTGGCGCACTGTCGAATAGCGTGCCATGCGCGCTACCGCCGCCAACAGCATCAGTACCGCGCCCACCGGCAGTGCTGCCGCGCGCACCCCGTCAGGGATGCCCAAGGCGGGCGTGGTAATCCACATCTGCTCATGCGAATGCTGCATCGCCGGAGAAATGATCATCGCCACGAACAGGCAGACAATCAGCGCCGACAAGGTTTCACTGAAGCCGCGCCAGGCAGCCGGCAACTTGTTCACCACCGCCGACATGCGCATGTGTTCGCCACGGTCCAGCGCCAGCACCGCGCCGAACATCGACAGCCAGATGAACAGCGACGACGCCAGCTCGTCGGACCAGATCAACGGGCTGTGCAGCACATAGCGGGCGATCACCCCCGCCAGCAGCACCAGGGTCTCGATCACCATCAAGGTGACGGCGATGACCCCGACCACGCGCATGGTCCAGGTGTTCAGGCAGATCAGCACCCGGGCCGGCAGGCGCTGCGAAACGTTGGAGGCCGTGACCGCTGGCGCGCTCATCAGGCCAGTTTCCCGGAGAACTGCTCAAGAATGGCCCAGGCCTCGTCGCCGAACTTCTCGTGCCAGTCGGCGTAGTAATTGGCGCTGCGCAACTTGGCGCGGAACGGCTCGGCGGGCGAGTCGACCAGCTCCAGGCCCTTGCCTTTGAGGGTGTCGCGGGTAGTGCCTTCCAGTTTGGCCAGGTCATCGCGCTGGGCCAGCACCGCCGCCTCGATGTGCTTGCGCAGCACCGCTTGCAGCTCAGGCGGCAGCCGACCGATGGAGGCGCTGTTGCCGAGCATCCAGAAACCGTCCCAGACATGGTTGGTCAGCGAGCAGTACTTCTGCACTTCATAGAGCTTGGCCGAGGACACCAGGGTCAGCGGGTTCTCCTGGCCCTCGACGATGCGCGTCTGCAGCGCCGAGTAGACTTCGGCGAAGTTGATGCTGGTCGGCGCTGCATCCAGGGCGCGGAAAATCGACATGATGATCGGGCTCGGTGGCACCCGTAGTTTCATCCCGCGCAGATCATCGGGGCTGGCCACCGGCCGGGTGCTGGTGGTGGTGACGCGAAAACCGTTGTCCCACATCCGCTCATAGGCGAACAGCGTACCGGTCTTGGCGATCTCACCACGCACGTGCTCGCCAAGGGCGCCGTCCATCGCGCTCCAGACTTGCTGGTAGTCCTTGAAGGCAAAACCCACCGCGCTGATCTGCACCGACGGCACCAGGGTGCCGAGGATCACCGGTGACAGCGAGAACAGGTCGACCGCGCCAGAGCGTACCTGGGCCAGAGTGTCGGTATCGCTGCCCAGCTGGCTGCTGGGGAACACCTGCACACTCAGCGCGCCGTTGGTTTCCTCCTTGATCGCCTTGGCCATTTCCCGGGCACGGATGTTCATCGGGTGGCTGATGGGCAGGTTGTTGGCAAACTTCAGCTTGAAGTCGGCGGCGCGGCTATTGCCGCTGTACAGGCCCATCCCGGCGGCAGCGACAGCGGCCGATGCCAGTGAGGCCGTCTTGATGAAGGAACGGCGGGTGAAATCGCTCATGAAGCTCTCCTGACCTATTTGTTCTTATTGATCGAATTGCAGCGACGATGCAGGTGTTGTTAGCAATACGGGTGCCACTGCTCGCCAGCACCTCCGCGCAGCGCCGTGCAAAGACCGCTGAAGCTATTCAAGCCTATGTTTTAGCTAGCAAATAAAATTTCACCCGGCGGGCAGAGATAGTGTGATCGAGCTGGCATCCGCGGCGCTTGGGTGTAACAGGTGTCTCCTTGAACTGTCGCCTGCGCGGCCAAGGCGACACCTGTAGGCGGCTAAACGCTACCAATGGACACCCTGGACACGCGCCAAAGCCTCAGCGCAGACGCCTCGAAAAGACCTTGGCACCACCCTTGCTATCGACCTCGCACTCTCCATCAAGCGAGGACGCACCTCATGGATTCGCCTGTTATCAGCGGCTGGTACCACTCCGCCTTCGGCAAGTTTCCCGATATCGACCCCGAGCAGATGATGGCCGACGCCGCCATCGGCGCCCTCAGCCATGCCCGCCTGGATGCCGAGCAGATCGACTCGGTGCATGTCGGCCATTTCAATGCCGGCCTGATCTACCAAGACTTCCCTTCCGCACTGCTGGCCAACCACCTGCCGGCGCTGCGCTTCACCCCTTCGGTGCGGGTGGAAAACGCCTGTTCGACAGGCTCCGCGGCGATCCATTCGGCGTTGCAGGCGGTGCTCAGCGGGCAATCCCGGCATGCGCTGGTGGTGGGCTTTGAAAAGATGAACGGCCTGCCCACAGCCGAGGTCGGCAAGATCCTGCTCAAGTGCTGTTATGCCCGCGAGGAAGCGCAGATCGAAAATGGCTTTGCCGGCGTGTTCGGCAACATCGCCCAGGCCTACTTCCAGCGCTATGGCGACCAGTCCGATGCGCTGGCCATGATCGCAGCCAAGAACCACGCCAACGGCGCGCTCAACCCCTTCGCGCACATGCGCCGCGATGTCGGCTTCGACTTCTGCCGCACCCCCTCGGAGAAAAACCCATTTGTCGCCGGCCCGCTCAAGCGCAGTGACTGCTCGCTGATCACCGATGGCGCGGCCGCGCTGGTGATCAGCCGGGTCGACGCGCTGAACGGCCAGCAACACGCCGTGCGCTTTCGCGCAGCGGTCCAGGTCAATGACTACCTGCCGCTGTCGCGGCGCGACCCGACGGTTTTCGAAGGTGCGGCGCGGGCCTGGCAGCAGGCACTGGCGCACGCCGAGCTGACGCTGGCGGACCTGTCGCTGGTGGAAACCCACGACTGCTTCACCATCGCCGAACTGCTCGAATACGAGGCCATGGGCCTGGCCGAACGCGGCCAGGGCGCGCGGGTCATCGCCGAAGGCATCAGCCGCAAGGACGGCCGCCTGCCGATCAACCCCTCGGGCGGGCTCAAGTCCAAGGGCCATCCGATCGGCGCCAGTGGCGTCTCGATGCACGTGATGGCCGCCATGCAGCTGACGGGGCAGGCCGGCGACATGCAACTGCCTCGGGCTGACCGCGCCGGGGTGTTCAACATGGGCGGCGCGGCGGTCACCAATTACGTGAGCATCCTGGAGGCCGTGCAATGATCACCGGTATCGACAATGTGATGAACCTGGGCGAATTGCTTGCCCAGATCGCCCGCCGCTTGCCCGACGCGCCTGGCTTCATCCGCGCAGGGCAAAGCTATAGCTGGCGCCAGTTGCTGACCCGGGTCGACAGCGTTGCCGGAGCATTGCGCGCGCGCGGGCTGGCCAAGGGTGATCGTCTGCTGGTGCATTCGCGCAACAACCTGCAGTTGTTCGAGAGCGCCTGGGTGGCGTTTCGCCTAGGCATGGTCTGGGTGCCCACCAACGTGCGCATCACCCCGCCTGAGGCGGCCTACCTGGGCAGCTCAAGTGGCGCGGTGGCGATGCTCTACGACGAAGGCATGGCGCATTACGTCGACGCCGTACGCGCGGCCTCCCCTGCCCTGCAACAGGTCATCGCCATCGGCGCGCCACGTACAGGCGAGCTGAGCTATGACGCGCTGCTCGATGAGGGCGCTGCGCTGCAAGCGGATTTCCGCGCAGCGGAAGTGAGTTATCACGATCCGCTGTGGTTCTTCTATACCTCCGGCACCACCGGCCACCCCAAGGCCGGGGTGCTGACCCACGGGCAAATGGCCTTCGTGATCAACAACCATCTGGCCGACCTGATGCCTGGGCTGAACGCGCAATCGCGCTCGCTGGTGCTCGCACCGCTGTCGCACGGCGCTGGCATCCACGCGCTGATCAACGTCGCCCGCGGCGCCGCTTGCGTGCTGCCCGCCAGTGACCGGCTGGACTGTGACGAGGCCTGGCGCCTGGTCCAGGAGCACCGGATAGATAACCTGTTCACCGTGCCGACCATCGTCAAGATGCTCACCGAAGACCCGGCCGTCGAGCGCTACGACCACAGCAGCCTGCGCTATGTGATCTATGCCGGCGCGCCGATGTACCGTGCCGATCAATGCCACGCCCTGCGCACCCTGGGCAAGGTGCTGGTGCAGTACTACGGCTTGGGCGAGGTCACCGGCAACATCACCGTGCTGCCTGCCGACTGCCACGACGCCGAGGACGGACCGCAGGCCAAAGTCGGCTCATGCGGCTACCCGCGCACCGGCATGCAGGTGGCGATCCTCGATGAGCATGGCAATCAACTGCCCACCGGCAGCGATGGCGAAATCTGCGTGCGCGGCCCGGCGGTGTTTGCTGGCTACTACAACAACCCCGAGGCCAACGCGGCGTGCTTTCGTTTTGGCTGGTTCCACACCGGCGACCTCGGCCACCTCGACGAACAAGGCTACCTGTTCATCACCGGCCGCGCTTCGGACATGTACATCTCCGGCGGCTCCAACGTCTATCCACGGGAGATCGAAGAGGCCCTGCTCACCCATCCGGCGGTCAACGAAGTTGCTGTGCTCGGGCTACCTGACGAGAAATGGGGTGAATGTGGCTGTGCGGTGATCGTGGTCACAGCCGAGGTCAGCGACGAGCAGCTGCTGGCTCATTTGCAGCCGCGCCTGGCCCGCTACAAATGGCCCAAGCGCTTTGTCCGCTGGTCGCAAATGCCCAAGTCGGGCTACGGCAAGATCGTCAAGAAACAGATCCGCGCCCTGCTCGAAGCCAGCGAGGAGCCTGCCCTATGACCCCGCATTTCGAGCAGCGCGCCGGCGTGCGCGTGTTCATTCATGGCGGCGAGCCACAACAGCCGCGCCTGCTGGACTGCGAAGTACCCGCCAGCGAGGAGTTGCGCGTGGTCCTGCCGCTGGCCTGCAATGTCGCTGAAGGCCTGCTCAAGGTGCTTGCGGGCCGTCGCTATGGCAGCGCGGTCGGGCGCATCCTGTGTGGCGGTGCGGCGCACCTGAGCTATCACCGAATGGTCACCACCCAAGACCAACAGCGGCCCTACGACTATGGCCAAGCGGTGGTCCTCGATGGCTACATCACCTTCGTCAGCGGCGCACTGACGGTCGGTCGCGACGCCGCTGGAGCACCGTTGCTGCACTGCCACGCGGGCTTTCTCGACCGCGATGGCCAGCAGCATGGCGGCCACCTGGTGCTCGACCGGCTGATTGTCGGCAGCGAACCGCTGGTGCTGCGCTTGTGCCTGTTCGATCAGGTCGCCTATCAGGTCCAGCCCGACGCTGAAACCCACTTCAACCTGCTCCATCCGGTGTTCCAGGAGGCGTCATGAACCTTGCAGCAACCCAGACTGAATCCCAGGTACAAAGCGGCCGCCTGGGCCGCTTGGTAGTGGCCCGGCTCAAGCCCAACGAAGACATCATCGACAGCGCCGAGGCGCTCTGTGCCAGCCACGGCATCAGCCTGGCGGTAGTGCGCGGCGGGCTGGGCAGCCTGATCGACGCCGAGCTGCACTACCTGGGCCGCAGTGGCATGCAGGACATCCACGTGCCGGGGCCTGGAGTGGAGATTCTCAGCCTCAGCGGTGAGATCGCCCTGGGCGAAAGCCGCCTGCAAGCGGTGGTGGCCGACGCCGACGGCAATATCTTCGCCGGCAGGCTGCAACGTGGCCGCAACCTGTCGTTCATCACCATCGAGCTGACCTTGCAGGAATGGCTGCCTGATTGAGCCAGACCAAGCCCCCCGTTTCACCCGGGTGTGACCGCGCCCGGCCCACTTGCGCCTGTGTTTTGGGCGCCTCCCCGCATCAGGAAAACAACAATGACAAGAAAGCCCTTCATGCACCTTTCCCTGCTGACCGCCACCAGCGCCCTGCTGGTTCCCGCCGCCCAAGCGGACTTCATCGGCGACAGCAAGGCCACGCTGACGTTGCGCAACTACTACTTCAACAACGATTTCCGTGACCGCCCAGGCGCTGCCGGGCAGAGCAAGACCGCCGAATGGGCGCAAGGTTTTCTGCTCGACTACAAGTCTGGCTTCACCGACGGGACCGTCGGCTTTGGTGTCGATGCACTGGGCTTGCTGGGGGTACGCCTGGATGGCGGCGCGGGTAATCATCGCGGCAGCTCGATGATTCCGGACGACAGCGATGGCGGCGCTGTGGACGAATGGAGCCGGCTGGGGGTGACCGGCAAGCTGCGTTTCTCCAAGACTGAGGCGCGCTATGGCACCTTGCAGCCGAAGCTGCCGATCCTGGTGGCCAACGATGGCCGGGTATTACCACAGACCTTCGAAGGCGGGATGATCACCTCGCAAGAACTCGATGGCCTGACGTTGACGGGCGGACGCCTTGAGCACACCACTGGGCGCGGCTCGACCAATCGCTCCGGGCTGGCGGTGGCCGGTGGCACCCAGCAGAGCAACCAATTCCTGTTTGCCGGCGCCGATTACCAGCTGACCAAGGCGCTCAAGCTGCAGTACTACGCCGCCCAGCTGGAAGACTACTACGTGCAGCACTTTGGCGGCCTGGTACATGTATGGGCACTGGCGGACAACCAATCGCTGACCACCGACCTGCGTTACTTCAAGACCGATGCCGATGGCCGCAACGACTCAGCGGCCGGCCGTGCCGATGGCTATCAGGTGAGCGGGCTGGCCGATACCCCGGGCAAAATCGACAACGATACCTGGAGCGCCATGTTCACCTATGCCCTGGGTGGGCACTCAGTGTTGCTTGGCCATCAACGGGTTTCCGACAGTGGCAACTTCGTCCAGCTCAACCAGGGCAATACCGGTGAGGGGGCGGCAGGGTCGAGCATCTACCTGTTCACCGACCGCCTGGTAACCAGCTTCACCCGTGCCGGTGAGCGCACCACGTTTGGCCAGTATGGCTACAACTTCGCCGCGCTCGGCGTACCGGGGCTGGTGGCTTCGGTGACGTATTTGAAGGGGACCAACATCCGCATGGCCGCAGGCGGCGATGAGAAAGAGTGGGAACGGGACATTGCCCTGGACTACGTGGTGCAAGGCGGGACATTCAAGGGGCTGGCGTTCAGCTGGCGCAATGGGATGCTGCGCAGTGGCGTGCCCAGCGAGTGGAATCAGGACCAGAACCGGCTGATGGTGAGCTACTCGCTGCCGCTATTCTGACCCCATAACATCACGTGGGAGCGGGCTTGCCCCGCGATAGCGCCAGATCAGGCAACGATGTCGCTGGTTCTGAAGCTATCGCGGGGCAAGCCCGCTCCCACGATGTTTCAGACCTGCTGCGAGCCTTCAAACCACGCC
>Ga0213821_1000031_pt1 | contig 97995 bp, 75 predicted proteins | sample MC6MC0909MG_FD_179894 | JGI IMG/M metagenome (GOLD analysis project Ga0213821, IMG submission 179894) | Enriched soil aggregate microbial communities from Iowa State University, Ames, United States - MC6-MC0909-MG | ecosystem: Environmental > Terrestrial > Soil > Unclassified | place: USA: Iowa...
ATTCGATCGCTTCGGCGTAGTCGTCGATGGTCGAATCGATGCCCTTGGCCAGGAACGGCGCGAACATGGTCACGCCAACGAAGCCGCCGTGGTCGGCGATGAACTTCAGTTCTTCATCGGACTTGTTGCGTGGGTGTTCTTTGAGGCCCGAAGGCAGGCAGTGCGAGTAGCAGACGGGCTTTTTCGATTCGAGGATGACCTCTTCAGAGGTCTTGGAACCGACGTGGGACAGGTCGCACATGATGCCGACGCGGTTCATCTCGGCGACGATCTCGCGGCCAAAGCCCGACAGGCCGCCATCGCGCTCGTAGCAACCGGTGCCGACCAGGTTCTGGGTGTTGTAGCACATCTGCACGATGCCCACGCCCAGCTGCTTGAACACGTCGACGTAGGCGATCTGGTCTTCGAAGGCGTGGGCGTTCTGGAAGCCGAACAGGATGCCGGTCTTGCCCAGCTCCTTGGCCTTGCGAATGTCGGCGGTGGTGCGCACCGGCATCACCAGGTCGCTGTTGTCGCGAATCAGCTTCTGACTGGAGGCGATGTTGTCGACGGTGGCCTTGAACCCTTCCCAAACCGACACTGTGCAGTTGGCTGCGGTCAGGCCGCCTTTGCGCATGTCTTCGAACAGCTCGCGGTTCCACTTGGCGATGATCAGGCCATCGATGACGATGCTGTCGGCGTGTAATTCGGCTGGGCTCATCAGGCTGTCCCCTTTTATTGACTTGGTCTGCGCCGAACGTTGTGTCGGCGCTTTGGGGCCAGCATATGCCTGCACGACCGGGGAGCCGGATGCAAAAACGACAGGGGGTTTGCCGAAAGCGTCAATCCGCGACAAGTGCCCTGCGCCGCACCCTGCGGTGTTGAGAGCGACTCTCGATAAGGGCATTTTCTGAACTTGATGAACATTTCGTCAGAGAGCTATCGTCCGCGGCCGGGCTGAGCGAGAATCAGCCCCGATTGCTCAGCCGGGTGAGGAGAAAACCGATGAAATCAATGGCATGGCTGGTTCTGACGGCCGTTGCGCTGGGCGCCCACGCCGGCGAGGAAGAAAGCACACCTTGCGATAATGTCGACAGCGACCAGCAAGGTTATGCCTGTGCGGCCTATAACAAGCAGACCGCCGAGCGTGAACTGAAAGCGGCGTTCGACGATTTGATCCAGCGCATTCGCGACCAGTATCCAGATGAAGGCGAGAAGGTCGAGGCGTTGACGGCCCGTTTCCAGGCTGCCGAGACCCTGTGGACGCAGGTGCGTGATGCCGACTGCAAGGTCGAGACCTATGCCGAGAAACAGGGCACCAAGGCGTTCCAGGCGGCTTGGGATACCTGTGTGGCGCAGCGTAGCGATGATCGCTCGGAGTATCTGCAATCTATTGGTCAGCAGTAGGCTGCGCTGACGCTATCGCGGGGCAAGCCCGCTCCCACGTACAACTGACTCAGCGTGGGAGCGGGCTTGCCCCGCGATAGCGTCAGTGCAGACCACGGGTATCTCATGACACCGCACTGAGCTGCCGATCCTCGCGCGGACAGCGGGCAAACCTGGCCCGATAGCAACGGGTGAAATACGACGCCGATTCAAACCCACAGGCAATGCTCACCTCCAGCACGCTCATGTCGGTCTGGCGCAACAACTGCCTGGCCTTGTCCAAGCGCAGGCGCAGGTAAAATCCGCTCGGGGTGTCTTCCAGGTGCAGCTTGAACAACCGCTCCAACTGGCGCCGGGTAATCTGCACCGCCTCGGCCAGCACCTGGGTATTGAGCGGCTGCTCGGTATTGCGCTCCATCTCGCCAATCACCTTGACCAGCTTCTTGTTGCTGATCCCATAGCGTGAGGCGATCTGCATGCGCTGGTGATCCTGACGCGGGCGAATCCGCCCAAGCACGAACTGCTCGGACACCTGCACCGCCAATTCACTGCCATGGGCCTGGGCGATCAGGTCGAGCATCAGGTCAATCGAAGCGGTGCCGCCGGCACAGGTAATCCGCCGCCTATCTATTTCGAACAGCTCCTGCGTCGCCTGCAAACGCGGATAGCGTTCCTTGAACGCCTCCAACGCCTCCCAATGCAAGGTGGCTCGGTGGCCATCGAGCAAGCCCGCCTCCGCCAGCAGCATGGCCCCGGTATCGATCCCGCCCAGGATCACCCCTTCATGATCGAAGCGACGCAAGCCTTGTTGCAGCCCTGGGCCAAAATGCGCCAATGGGTCGAAGCCCGCCACTACCAGCAGCATCCGCCCCGGCGCCTCTTGCCCCAGCGCCGCATCGGCATTCACCGACATGCCATTGCTGGCCTGCACCGCCCCGCCGTCTAAGCTGAGCACGCGCCAGTGGTACAGCGGCCCACGAAAGCGATTGGCCACGCGCAGCGGTTCCACGGCGCTGATAAAGCCCATCGCCGAAAAGCCCGGCAGCAACAGAAAGTGGATGGTGTCCGGCATCGAATGCTCCACAGCAAAAGGTGGTCGCTTGGGTGCAAGTGTTGGTCGCCAGGGTGCGAATTTCCACCCTGTACGCCGCGTAGCTTATACACACGGCCCGCAGAGGCCGCCCACCATAACAATATGCACTGCCGATGGAGAGCCACCATGCACAGCTTGATCCGCCGCAGCCTGTTATCCCTCGCCCTCACCAGCAGCTTGGCAAGCCCAGTATTCGCCGCAGAGCCTGCGGCCTGTCAGAAGGTGCGCCTGGGCGTAGTCAACTGGACCGACGTCATCGCCACCAGCGCCATGGCCCAGGTGCTGCTCGATGGCCTGGGTTACCAGACCAAGCAGACCAGCGCCTCGCAGCAGATCATCTTTGCCGGTATCCGCGACAAGCGCCTGGACATGTTCCTCGGCTACTGGAACCCGATCATGAACCAGACCATCACCCCATTCGTCGAGGCCAAGCAGGTCAAGGTGCTGGCCGAGCCGAGCCTGAGCGATGCGCGGGCGACCCTGGCGGTGCCCAAGTACCTGGCCGACAAAGGCCTGAAGCGCTTTGCCGACATTCACAAGTTCGACAAAGAGCTGGGCGGCAAGATCTACGGCATCGAGCCAGGCTCGGGGGCCAATACCCAGATCAAGGCGATGATCGCCAAGAACCAGTTCAACCTCGGCAAGTTCCAGCTGGTCGAGTCCAGCGAAGCCGGCATGCTTGCCGCCGTCGACCGCGCTGTGCGGCGCAAGGAAGCGGTGGTGTTCTTCGGTTGGGCGCCGCACCCGATGAACGTCAACATCGACCTGGTCTACCTGGGCGACAGCCAGGATGCCCTGGGCCCGGACGAAGGCCGCGCCACGGTGTGGACGGTCACTGCGCCGGACTACGCCGAACGCTGCCCGAATGCCAGTCGGCTGCTGGCCAACCTGACCTTCAGCGCCGAGGACGAGAGCCGCATGATGCAGCCGCTGCTCGACCACAAGGACGCCCTGGAATCAGCCCGCCAGTGGCTCAAAGACCACCCCGAAGACAAGGCGCGCTGGCTCGAAGGCGTGACCACCTTCGACGGCAAGCCTGCGGCGGACAACCTCAAGCTCACTGCCAACTGACCGTTCGCCATCGCGGGTCAAGCCCGCTCCCACGAGCGAACCTGAGGGTAGCGCTCACACACCGACCGCGTGGGAGCGGGCTTGCCCCGCGATGAGGCCACTACTGACACCCCCATTTATTCGTCGCCCGGCAGCCACGAAATGCCTCGACACGCCTGAAGGAAGCCAACATGAACCACGACATCATCATCACCTGCGCCCTCACCGGCGCCGGCGACACCGTAGCCAAAAGCCACCTGGTCCCGGTCACGCCCAAACAGATCGCCGAAGCTGCCGTCGAAGCCGCCAAGGCTGGCGCCACTGTGGTTCACTGCCACGTCCGCGACCCGCAAACCGGCCGTTTCAGCCGTGACGTCAACTTGTACCGCGAAGTCATGGAGCGCATCCGCGAAGCCGACATCGACATCATCGTCAACCTCACCGCTGGCATGGGCGGCGACCTGGAAATCGGCCCCGGCGAACGCCCCATGGAATTCGGCCCAGGCACCGACCTGATCGGCCCACTGGAGCGCCTGGCCCACGTCGAAGCGCTGCTGCCGGAAATCTGCACGCTCGACTGCGGCACGCTCAACTTCGGCGATGGCAATGCCATTTATGTCTCCACCCCCGCGCAACTGCGCGCCGGCGCCAAGCGCATCACAGAACTGGGAGTCAAAGCCGAGCTGGAAATCTTCGACACCGGCCATCTGTGGTTCGCCAAGCAGATGATCAAGGAAGGCCTGCTCGACGACCCGCTGTTCCAGCTGTGCCTGGGCATCCCATGGGGCGCGCCGGCCGACACCACCACCATGAAGGCCATGGTCGACAACTTGCCACATGGCGCGACCTGGGCCGGTTTCGGCATCGGCCGCATGCAGATGCCGATGGCCGCCCAGGCGGTGCTGCTCGGCGGTAACGTGCGGGTCGGGCTGGAAGACAACCTGTACTTGGACAAGGGCGTACTGGCCAGCAACGGCCAGCTGGTCGAGCGCGCGGTGGAGATCATCAGCCGCCTCGGTGCCCGCGTCCTGACCCCGGCCGAAGGTCGGGAAAAAATGAACCTCAAGCGCCGTTGATGCCATTGGCAGCAGGCCCTGCCCTTGCGACAGACAGCGCGCAGATGGCACCGGCTGCGCCGGTGTTCGCGGGCAAGCCCGCTCCCACAGGATTAGCGTCAAGCCAATTTTCTCTGTTTACCCTGAGGACTCGACATGCCTTTCATCACCGAGATCAAAACCTTCGCTGCGCTGGGCAGTGGCGTCATCGGCAGTGGCTGGGTTGCCCGGGCGCTGGCCCATGGCCTGGACGTGATCGCCTGGGACCCGGCGCCCGGCGCCGAAGCGGCCCTGCGCCAGCGCATCGCCAATGCTTGGCCGGCGCTGGAGAAACAAGGCCTGGCCCCCGGCGCGGCGCAGCAGCGCCTACGCTTTGTGCCAACCATCGAGGAATGCGTGCGCGATGCCGATTTCATCCAGGAAAGCGCCCCGGAGCGGCTGGAGCTAAAGCTGGAGCTGCATGCCAAGATCAGCGCCGCAGCCAAGCCCAATGCGATCATTGGTTCGAGCACTTCGGGGTTGCTGCCAAGCGAATTCTTCGAGTCCGCGACTCACCCCGAGCGCTGCGTGGTTGGCCATCCGTTCAACCCGGTGTACCTGTTGCCGCTGGTCGAAATCGTTGGCGGCCGCAACACCGCACCCGAAGCCATCGAGGCGGCGAAAGCCATCTACACCGCGCTGGGCATGCGCCCGCTGCACGTGCGCAAGGAAGTCCCTGGCTTTATTGCCGACCGTCTGCTCGAAGCGCTTTGGCGCGAGGCCTTGCACCTGGTTAACGATGGCGTGGCGACCACCGGTGAAATCGACGACGCGATCCGCTTCGGCGCGGGCCTGCGCTGGTCGTTCATGGGCACCTTCCTGACCTACACCCTGGCAGGCGGCGACGCCGGGATGCGTCATTTCATGGCCCAGTTCGGCCCTGCCCTGCAGCTGCCTTGGACCTACCTGCCAGCGCCGCAGCTGACCGACAAACTGATCGACGATGTGGTCGATGGCACCGCCGAGCAACAAGGCCAACGCAGCATCGCTGCACTTGAGCGCTATCGTGATGACTGCCTGCTGGCGGTGCTCGATGCGGTCAAGACCACCAAGGCCAAGCACGGCATGGCCTTCGGCGAGTGAGGAGACAACCATGCCGGCACTGATCACCTATCGCACCCCAGTGTTGCAGGACTGGGTCGACTACAACGGCCACCTGCGCGATGCCTACTACCTGCTGATCTTCAGCTACGCCACCGATGCGCTGATGGAGCGTATCGGCCTGGACGCCGACAGCCGTGGTCAGAGCGGGCACTCGCTGTTCACCCTGGAGGCGCATATCAACTACCTGCATGAGGTGAAGCTCGCCAGCGAGGTGTGGGTGCAGACGCAGATTATCGGGTTCGATCGCAAGCGCCTGCACCTGTATCACAGCCTGCACCGGGCCGGCTTCGACGAGGCCCTGGCGGCCAGCGAGCAGATGCTGCTGCATGTGGATCTGGCAGGGCCGAAGTCGGCGCCGTTCGCTGAGCTCAGCCTGCAACGTTTGCAAGGGCTGGTGGACGAGCAGCAGGACCTGCCCGCTGCACAATTCGTCGGCCGGGTGATAAAACTCCCGGCTTGAAACATTCACCTAGCCCAAAAAATAACCCCGCAAAGCCGTGAGCTAGCGGGGCCAAGAGCGAGCAACATCCACCGTGACGTGCGAGGGTGACCAAACCCTGCGTTGCCGTGAATGACCCCAGTGTGCTGACTTCCCAGGCAGTTGATTTAGCCGGGAACGACCTGTTCATAGCCAAAGCAGTCATTGCTACATTCTGTCCTTGCCGGTACGCGGGGTTGGTCACAGAATCGACTGACAATCACAGCAGCACTCTCTTAGCGATAAAAGGGACAACAGCCATGATGCATGCGGATTTGATTGATCAGGACGACCTGTTGGGCCACCTGCGCGCGCGGGGCTTCGACATTCCGGCCGGGGCCAGTGCCGAGCAGGCCTGCGAAGCGGTGGTGCGCGGGCTGACCGAGCCTAATGCGCGGGCGCTCAAGGGCATGGTCGAGCAGATGTATACCGGTAGCGCGACGATTCTGCCGGCGGTACGCCAAGCAATCGAGCAGCAGCTGCTGCCAGCGCTGGCGCAGTACAGCAAGCGCGCTTGAGGATTTGCGAGGGCTGCGCCCTCGCTCGCGGGCAAGCCCGCTCCCACAGGGTGTGCGCAGATCTGAAGCCTGCGCAATTTCTGTAGGAGCGGCGGTTGGTGTTATTGACTACAAACCCTGAAACCGCCTCCGGCTCCTGTGGGAGCGGGCGTGCCCGCGAAAGGCACGACGCGCAGTCAGAGCCTCACACTGGCAAACGTCGACTCGTTGCGCGCCTGGCTGAGTGCGGCCAACGGCCCGCTGTGCGCTGACAGCGCCATGGCCTGCGGGATCGGCATCATCGCCACCTGCTGGGCGGTGTTGGAGCCAACGCGCTCATCGCGCGGCGGAATGCCGAAGTACTCGCGGTAGCACTTGGAGAAGTGCGGCGTGGAGACGAAGCCACACACCGAGGCCACTTCGATGATCGACATCGGCGTCTGCTTGAGCAGCTGACGGGCGCGGATCAGTCGCAGCTTGAGGTAATAGCGCGATGGCGAGCAGTGCAGATATTTCTGGAACAACCGCTCGAGCTGTCGGCGCGATACCGCCACATACACCGCGAGCTCGTCGAGATCGATCGGCTCTTCGAGGTTGGCCTCCATCAACGCCACGATCTCCTGCAACTTCGGCTGATTGGTGCCGAGCATGTGCTTGAGCGGCACGCGCTGGTGATCTTGCTCATTGCGGATGCGCTCGTAGACGAACATCTCGGAGATGGCTGCCGACAGTTCGCGACCATGATCGCGGCTGATCAGGTGCAGCATCATGTCCAGCGGCGCAGTGCCGCCAGAGCTGGTGAAGCGGTTGCGGTCGAGGGTGAACAGGCGGGTGCTCATGTTGACCCGCGGGAAGGCTTCCTGCATCGATGCCAGGCATTCCCAGTGCACGCTGCAATCAAAGCCATCGAGCAGACCGGCACAGGCCAGCGCCCAGCTGCCGGTACACACCGCACCCAAGCGGCGCGACTGGCGGGCCTGGGCTTGCAGCCAGGTGACATGCTCGCGGGTGACGGTGCGCTGGATACCCACGCCGCCGCAGACGATCACGGTATCGATCGGCGGCGCGCTGTGCATCGCTGCATCCGGGGTGATCTGCAGACCGTCACTGGCCCAGACCTGGCCACCATCGACCGTCAGGGTGTGCCAGCGATACAGCTCGCGACCGGAGAGTTGGTTGGCCATGCGCAGCGGCTCGACAGCCGATGCCAGGGAAATCAGGGTGAAGTTGTCCAGCAGGAGAAATCCGATGGACTGGGGAGCTGTGCGGTTCTGGGTTTGGGTCCCAGAGGTGTACGACGTCATCGCGATTTCTCCTCACACAAATGCAGGGTATGCCTCAGGCGGGCACTGTTCTTGTAATGGCCCCAGTTCGTTTGCGGGGGCTTTGCCAATTCCAACGCAAATGGCATGCCTGAAATTGAACGCGCATCCAACAAAATCCAAAAACGACCTTCAAGGCCTGTGGATCCACAGTTTTCCTACAGCGCTGTAAGATGCTCAAACTTGCGTTGTAGGGCTTTTCCTTGGTAACAGTGAGCATTTCGGTAGCAGTGCCTGGGTACATATCAGTGAGCGACATGTGGCCCTGTCACCGCACCAGTATCAGCCTGCTGCACAGTTAAGTTGAAAATGCTGATGACCGGCGCACCAAATTGAGGCGGGTTGATTTCAGCGTGTAACCCAATCGCGGGCAAGCCCACTCCTACAGGGGTTACACCGAACCCTGCAGGAGCGGCCTTGCCCGCGAATCGCAAGCGCGACAGGGTCGCGGATCAACATTCGATCGCACTGACGGCGAGGCCACCGCGCGAGGTTTCCTTGTACTTGTCATGCATGTCGGCGCCGGTATCGCGCATGGTGCGGATGACTTGGTCGAGCGAAATGAAGTGCTCGCCGTCTCCGCGCAGGGCCATCTGCACGGCATTGATCGCCTTGACTGCGGCAATCGCGTTGCGCTCGATACACGGCACCTGAACCAACCCGCCAACCGGGTCGCAGGTCAGCCCCAGGTTGTGCTCCAAGGCGATTTCGGCGGCGTTCTCCAATTGCCCCGGCGTGGCGCCGAGCACCTGGGCCAAGCCTGCAGCCGCCATGGCGCAGGCCGAACCCACCTCCCCCTGACAGCCCACTTCAGCACCGGAAATCGAAGCGTTCTTCTTGCACAAGATGCCCACCGCTGCGGCGCCGAGGAAGAAGTCCACCACGTTGCTGTCATCGACCACGTCGGAGAAGCGCATGTAGTAGTGCAGCACCGCCGGGATGATCCCCGCTGCGCCATTGGTGGGCGCAGTGACCATGCGCCCGCCTGCGGCGTTTTCTTCGTTGACCGCCAGGGCGAACAGGTTGACCCACTCCATCGCGCTCATGGTCGAGCCGATCACGTTGGGTTTGCCGATCTCTTGCAGGCTGCGGTGCAGCTTGGCCGCACGCCGGCGCACATTGAGCCCGCCGGGCAATAGGCCCTCGTGCTTGAGGCCGTTGCTCACGCACTCCTGCATGGCGTCCCAGAGCGTGAGGAGGCCGGCGCGGATCTCGGCTTCGCTGCGCCAGACCCGCTCGTTGGCCATCATCAATTGCGACACGCTGAGGTCGTTTTGCTTGCACAGGCGCAGCAGCTCGGCGGCGCTGTTGAAATCGTAGGGCAGCACCGTCTGGTCGGCATCCAGCACGCCGCTGGCGGCTTGCGCGGCATCGACCACGAAGCCGCCGCCGACCGAGTAGTAGGTATCCTGGTGCAGCTCGCCGTGCTCACCCTCGGCGATCAAGGTCATGGCGTTGGGGTGATACGGCAGGTTCTGCTCGAGTAGCTGCATGTCGCGGGCCCAGATGAACTCGATGGGCAGGCGGTTATCCAGCTTGAGGATATTGGTTTCGCGCAGGTCGGCGATGCGCGGGACGATCTGGCTCGGGTCGATGGCGTCCGGCCATTCGCCCATCAGGCCCATGATAGTGGCGTTGTCGGTGCCATGACCGACCCCAGTGGCGGACAACGAGCCGTACAGGCGCACCTCGATACGTCGCACCTGCTCCAGCTCGCCACGCTCACGCAGGCCCTGGACGAACAGCGCGCCGGCGCGCATGGGGCCGACGGTGTGTGAGCTGGAAGGCCCGACACCGATCTTGAACAGGTCGAACACGCTGATGGCCATTGTCGAATCACCTCTTGATGGGCTTGTCTGACCGCGCCATGTGGGCGGCCCCGCAGCTGCTAGTCTGAAACCGGCGAGCTGCCGCTAATGCACGCATCATCGGGCTTTTACCTTCCCCTTCGCCGTCTGCAACCGACGTACTTTTGTCCGACCGCGCCGCACTGATCCGGGCCTGTTTGCGCCGCTTTCGGGCGATCGAATGACGTAAAAACGCGGCCGTAGGGGTGGAAAAATCCATATGCGACATCGCCCGTACTGGAAGCGACCCATCCTGTACTGGTTACGACCCTACCAGTAGGCGATTGCCCAACGCTGGAGGATTATCGAAAGCGACTCGTATTGCACGGCCTCGCATCCTGCCCTCTGCAGGCCTGGTTGACCGGACCCTGAGAAAGCCCGGCAACCCTCGCGAACCCGAAGAAAAAACTACAGGAGTCCATCCATGAAAGGTTCACCCTCGCTGTTGCTGGTCGCGTTGCTTGCCGCACCGTTGCTGGCTCAGGCCGCCGAACCCGAACAGTGTCAGACGGTACGTTTCTCGGATGTCGGCTGGACCGACATCACCGTGACCACCGCCGTGACCAGCGTCGTGCTCGAAGCCCTGGGCTACAAGACCCACACCACCATGATCTCGGTACCGGTGACCTACAAGTCGCTGGCGGCCGGCAAGGATTTGGACGTGTTCCTCGGCAACTGGATGCCAACCATGGAGAACGACATCAAGCAGTACCGCGACGCCGGCACCGTCGAGACCGTGCGGGCCAATCTGGAAAACGCCAAGTACACCCTGGCGGTACCGCAGGCCCTGTACGACAAGGGTCTGAAGGATTTCGCCGACATTGCCAAGTTCAAGAAAGAACTCGACGGCAAGATCTACGGCATCGAGCCCGGCAACGACGGCAACCGCACCATCCAGAGCATGATCGACAAGGACGCCTTCGGCCTGAAAAGCGCCGGTTTCAAGATCGTCCAGTCCAGTGAGGCGGGCATGCTCTCGCAGGTGGATCGCGCGCAGAAACGCGGCGAGGCGGTGGTGTTCCTCGGTTGGGAACCGCACCCGATGAACAAGCGCTTCAAGATGCAGTACCTGACCGGTGGCGACGAGTTCTTCGGCCCCGACTTCGGCAAGGCGACGGTACTGACCAATACGCGCAAGGGCTATGCACAGGAGTGCAGCAACGTTGGCCAGTTGCTGAAGAACCTGTCGTTTACTCTCGACATGGAAAGCGAGCTGATGGGCAAGGTCCTGGACGACAAGCAAAAGCCCGACGCGGCCGCCAAGGCGTGGCTTAAAAACAACCCGCAAGTGCTCGACACCTGGCTGGCCGGGGTGACGACCGTGGACGGCAAACCGGGCTTGGAGGCGGCCAAGGCAAAGCTTGCGCAGTAACCGACACACAGTAGCAGTAGGCACTACCTCGCAGCGGCACCGTGGCCGCTGCGGACTGATTCCAATCTATGCAGGTGGAAGCTCGCTATCATGCTCATTGATCAGAAAATACCCCTGGGACAGTACATCGCGTCGTTCGTCGAATGGCTGACCCAGAACGGCGCCGAGTATTTCGACGCCATCGCCCAAGGCCTGGAATTCATGATCCATGGGGTCACCAGTGCCCTGACCTGGTTCAACCCCCTCGTCCTTATTGCCCTGTTCGCTGCCCTGGCTCACCTGATCCAGCGCAAATGGGCGCTCACCGCCTTTGTCGCCCTGTCGTTCCTGCTGATCCTCAACCTGGGGTACTGGCAAGAAACCATGGAGACCCTTGCCCAAGTGACCTTCGCCACCGTGGTGTGCGTGGCCATCGGCGTGCCACTGGGCATCCTTGCCGCGCACAAGCCGATGTTCTACACCGGCATGCGCCCGGTGCTCGACCTGATGCAGACAGTGCCGACCTTCGTCTACCTGATCCCGACCCTGACCCTGTTTGGCCTGGGGGTAGTGCCGGGGCTGATCTCCACCGTGGTGTTCGCCATTGCCGCGCCGATCCGCCTGACCTACCTGGGCATTTGCGACGTGCCGCAAGAGCTGCTCGATGCCGGCAAGGCCTTTGGCTGCTCGCGCCGTCAGCTGCTGACGCGCATCGAACTGCCCCACGCGATGCCGAGCATCGCCGCGGGCGTGACCCAATGCATCATGCTGTCGCTGTCGATGGTGGTGATCGCCGCCCTGGTAGGCGCCGATGGCCTGGGCAAACCTGTAGTCAACGCACTGAACACCGCCGATATCTCCCTCGGCTTCGAAGCGGGCCTGGCGATCGTGCTGCTGGCGATCATGCTCGACCGTATCTGCAAGCAACCGGAAGTCACGGTAAGGGGTGAGGCATGAGCATCATTCGATTCGAAGACGTCGACGTCATCTTCTCCAACAAGCCGCGCGAGGCCCTGGCCCTGCTCGACAAAGGCCTGAGCCGCGAGCAGATCCTCAAGCAGACTGGCCTGGTGGTCGGGGTGGAAAAGGCCAACCTGGACATCAACAAAGGCGAGATCTGCGTACTGATGGGCTTGTCTGGCTCAGGCAAATCGAGCTTGCTGCGCTGCATCAACGGCCTCAACACCGTCAGCCGCGGCAAGCTGTTCGTCGAGCACGAAGGCAACCACATCGACATCGCCCACTGCACCCCGGCCGAGCTGAAGATGATGCGCACCAAGCGCATTGCCATGGTGTTCCAGAAGTTCGCCCTGATGCCTTGGCTGACGGTGCGCGAGAACATCAGCTTTGGCCTGGAGATGCAGGGCCGGCCGGAAAAAGAGCGGCGCAAGCTAGTTGATGAAAAGCTTGAGCTGGTGGGCCTGACCCAGTGGCGCAACAAGAAGCCCGACGAGCTGTCCGGCGGCATGCAGCAGCGCGTGGGCCTGGCCCGGGCACTGGCGATGGATGCCGATATCTTGCTGATGGACGAACCGTTCTCGGCACTCGACCCGCTGATCCGCCAGGGTTTGCAGGACGAACTGCTGGAGCTGCAGCGCAAGCTGAGCAAGACCATCGTGTTCGTCAGCCACGACCTGGACGAGGCGCTCAAGCTCGGCAGCCGCATCGCCATCATGAAAGATGGGCGGATCATCCAGTACAGCAAGCCTGAGGAGATCGTGCTCAACCCTGCAGACGAGTATGTGCGCACCTTCGTCGCCCATACCAACCCACTCAATGTGCTGTGCGGGCGCAGCCTGATGCGCACGCTGGACAAGTGCAAGCGGATCAATGGTTCGGTGTGCCTGGATCCGGGTGGTGATTCGTGGCTTGACCTGGGTGAAGGCAATTCACTCAAGCGTGCGCGCCAGGGCCAGAATGGCCTGGATATGCAGAACTGGGCGCCGGGGCAGGCCGTTGAGGGGCTGGATCGCAAACCGACCCTGGTGCATGCGGATATCGGCATGCGCGAAGCGCTGCAGATTCGCTATCAGACGGGGAACAAGCTGGTGTTGCAGGAGAACGACAAGGTGGTCGGGATTCTGGGCGATACCGAGCTCTACCACGCGCTGCTGGGCAAGAATCACGGCTGATGCCCGTGGAAACGGGCGCGTGGAAGCAGGCGCGTGGGAGCTTCGTGGGAGCGGGCTTGCCCCGCGATAGCGATGGTGAATGTTCCACTGCAATCGCGGGGCAAGCCCGCTCCCACGCAGCCGGCTCCCAACCAGCAGATCTTACGCCCCACCCTGCGCAGCAGCTCCCACGAAGCAGCTGCGACGCACCCCACTCACGTAGCAGCCGCACTGCATAGCGCTCTTGCGAGCGCTATGCAGGTCAGTCTTAGCGAACGACGATCCCGCGCGCAGCCATATAGGCCTTGGCCTCAGGCACGGTGTACTCGCCGAAGTGGAAGATACTCGCTGCCAACACCGCGCTCGCATGCCCTTCCAGAATCCCGTCAGCCAAGTGCTGCAGATTACCCACACCTCCCGAAGCGATCACCGGAATCCCCAGCGCGTCGCTGATGGCGCGGGTCACGCCCAGATCGAAGCCATTTTTCATGCCGTCCTGATCCATGCTGGTCAGCAGGATCTCACCGGCACCCAGGCCTTCCATCTTCTTCGCCCATTCCACCGCATCCAATCCGGTCGGCTTGCGCCCACCATGGGTGAAGATCTCCCAGCGCGGCGCTTCGCCCGACGCAGACACCTTCTTGGCATCGATGGCAACCACGATGCACTGCGAACCAAAGCGCTGCGCAGCCTCGCCGACGAACTCCGGATTGAACACCGCAGCGGTGTTGATCGAGACCTTGTCGGCACCGGCATTGAGCAGGTTGCGGATGTCTTGCACGGTACGTACGCCACCGCCGACGGTCAGCGGGATGAACACCTGGCTGGCCATGCGCTCGACGGTATGCAGGGTGGTGTCACGGCCATCGACGCTGGCGGTGATGTCGAGGAAGGTGATCTCGTCGGCACCCTGTTCATCGTACCGACGCGCGATCTCAACCGGATCCCCGGCATCGCGGATGTTCTCGAACTTGACGCCCTTGACCACCCGGCCGTTGTCCACGTCCAGGCAAGGGATGATGCGCTTGGCCAGTGCCATGTCGTGTCCTCAGCCTTGGTATGTGTCGCAGAAGGCCTGGGCCTCGGCGACGTCCAGAGTACCTTCGTAGATCGCCCGGCCGGTGATGGCGCCGATGATGCCCGGAGCCTTGGCGTCGAGCAGGGCCTTGATATCACCCAGGTTGTGGATGCCGCCGGAGGCGATCACCGGGATCTGGGTGGCTTCGGCCAGGGCCTTGGTGAACGGCACGTTGCAGCCCTGCATCATGCCGTCCTTGGCGATGTCGGTGTAGACGATCGCCGAGACGCCATCGGCCTCGAAACGCTTGGCCAGGTCGATGACCTGCACCGAGCTGACTTCGGCCCAACCATCGGTGGCGACGAAGCCGTCTTTGGCATCCAGACCAACGATGACCTTGCCTGGGAAGGCCTTGCACGCCTCGGCGACGAACTCAGGCTGCTTGACCGCCTTGGTGCCGATGATCACGTAGCTGACGCCGGCCTTGACGTAGTGCTCGATGGTTTCCAGCGAGCGAATGCCGCCGCCGATCTGGATCGGCAGGTGCGGGTAGCGCTTGGCGATGGCAGTCACCACTTCGCCATTGACTGGCTGGCCTTCGAAGGCGCCATTGAGGTCGACCAGGTGCAGGCGACGGCAGCCACCCTCAACCCATTTGGCGGCCATGCTCACCGGGTCATCGGAGAACACCGTGGAGTCTTCCATGCGGCCTTGGCGCAGGCGTACGCAGGCACCATCCTTGAGATCGATAGCGGGGATAATCAGCATCTTGGGAACCTGTCTAATCGGTGGATTTCAGGGCTTCTCTAACGCCCACAGGTCGCTTTCGATGCTCTCGAACCGCTCCTTGAGGTGCAGCTGAACATCGGCAATCGCCCTGTTGTAGTAGTGGGGTGCAATTTCCTTGCTGAACAGGTCAAGGACCTCGGCCACCTCGAACGACCCCAGCTCAAGCTCGAAGCGGTCTTCCAGGAAGCGCTTGAGCGTGTCGAGCGCTTCGCGCTCCTGCTCGGGGGCCAGGGTAATGATCGGGGCCTTGGTCCGCGACTTGCTCATTTACCAGCGCCCATCCCAGGCGACGAAGTTCTGCAGCAGCTGCAAGCCATGGGTATGGCTCTTCTCCGGATGGAACTGCACGGCAAACCGCGAGCCCTCGGCCAGCGCTGCGGCAAAGTCGACGCCATAGTGGCCGCGACCGACCACTTGGCCGGGCTTGCCAGCATGGATGTAGTAGCTGTGGACGAAGTAGAAGCGGGCACGATCGGGGATGTCATGCCACAGCGGATGCTCGACCGCATGGCTGACTTCGTTCCACCCCATGTGCGGCACCTTCAGGTGCTCGCCATCTTCTTGCAGGTCTTTGCCGAAGAAACGCACCTGGCCAGGGAACAGGCCGATGCAATCGACGCCGTCGTTCTCTTCACTGTGTTCGAGCAGCGCTTGCATGCCGACACAGATACCGAGGAACGGCCGGTCCTGGCTGACTTCGCGCACCAGGCTGTCAAAGCCCAGGCGGCGGATCTCGGCCATGCAGTCGCGAATCGCGCCGACACCTGGGAACACCACCCGGTCAGCCTCGCGGATCACCGCTGCATCGCTGGTGACCAGCACCTTGCCGGCGCCAACGTGCTCAAGCGCCTTGGCCACCGAGTGCAGGTTGCCCATGCCATAGTCGATTACGGCTACCGTCTGCATTTACAGGCATCCCTTGGTCGACGGCATCTGCCCGGCCATGCGCTCGTCCTGGGTCACGGCCATGCGCAGCGCGCGGCCGAAGGCCTTGAACACGGTCTCGATCTGGTGGTGGGTGTTGTGCCCACGCAGGTTGTCGATGTGCAGGGTCACCAGGGCGTGGTTGACGAAGCCTTGGAAGAATTCCTGGAACAGGTCGACATCGAAACCGCCGACCGAGGCGCGGGTGTACGGTACATGCATCTGCAGGCCTGGACGGCCGGAGAAGTCGATGACCACGCGCGACAGCGCTTCGTCCAGCGGCACGTAGGCATGGCCGTAGCGATAGATGCCTTTCTTGTCACCGATGGCCTGGGCGAATGCCTGGCCGAGGGTGATGCCGACGTCTTCGACAGTGTGGTGATCATCGATGTGCAGGTCGCCCTTGCACTCGATGTCCAGATCGATCAGCCCATGCCGGGCGATCTGGTCGAGCATGTGTTCAAGGAAAGGCACACCGATATCGAATCGGGCCTTGCCACTGCCATCGAGGTTGATCGAGGCCTTCACCTGGGTTTCCAGGGTATTGCGCTCGACGGAAGCCTTACGTTCGACCATCACCAGCTCCGCAAAATCATTGGGCGAAAAGGCTGCCATTATAGGCCTAGAACGCGCCCGCTTGAAACGCGGATGACATATGGCTGTGCAAAGCAGCGCGGGGCAAGCCCGCTGCCACGCCGTCACTCCAGATCTGAAGCGCAACGTGGCAGCGTGCTTGCCCCGCGATAGAGCTGCTGCTGTCTACATCAATGGAACAGTACAGCGGTCTTCTGCAAGGTCACCCAGATGCCCCAGGCCAGCGGAATAACCACCACGGCCCACGCCACCAGCACCAACGGCAGGCTGCCCGGCGCCGCATGCCATTCCAGCGAACGCGCGCCATCGGCGCCTTTGTCATGGCTCAGCGCCCGCTCAGCGGCGAGTTCTGCATCAGTCATGAAGTACTTGTCCGCCACCGGCCGCACCAGTGCATTGCAGATAAAGCCCAGCACCAGCAGGCCAGCGAGGATGTACAAGGTCATGTCGTAGGCCGCAGCCCGCTCCACACCCGCCGCCAGCTGCGATTCACGCAGATAGGTGATCAGCACCGGCCCAAGCACGCCCGCCGCCGCCCAGGCAGTCAGCAGACGACCATGGATCGCACCGACCATTTGCGTACCGAACAGGTCCGCCAGGTACGCCGGCACCGTGGCGAAGCCGCCGCCATACATCGACAGGATGATGCAGAACGCAGCGACGAACAGCGCCACGTTGCCCAGGTGGCCCATGTTCGGCACCAGGCTGTAGAGGCCCACGCCCAGGGCGAAGAAGGCGAAGTAGGTGTTCTTGCGGCCAATGTAGTCGGAGAACGACGCCCAGAAGAACCGCCCACCAATGTTGAACAGGCTCAGCAGGCCGGTGAAGCCTGCGGCGATCGCGGCAATCTGCGCCAGTTGCGCGGCGTTCAGCTCACTGAAGCTCAGCTCGTTGCCCAGCAGCTTGCCGGCGAACACCTCCTGCAACAGTGGCGAAGCCATGCCGAGGATGCCGATACCCGCCGAAACGTTCAGGCACAGCACCAGCCAGACCAGGGCGAACTGCGGCGTTTTCCAGGCCACGCTGACATGCACATGGCGGTCAGTGACCATCGCATTGGCCTTTTTCGCAGGTGGCGTCCAACCCTCAGGCTTCCAGCCGGTCGGCGGCACGCGATAGGCCAGGGCACCAGCGGTCATGAACACCAAGTAGATCACCGCCATGGCGACGAAGCTCTGCCACACGCCGACTTCCTGCGCGCTGCCGAAATGGCCCATCAGCGCAGTGGCCAGGGGAGCACCGACCATCGCCCCGCCGCCAAAGCCCATGATCGCCATGCCGGTCGCCATGCCGCGCTTGTCCGGGAACCACTTGATCAGCGTCGACACTGGCGAGATGTACCCCAGGCCCAGGCCGATCCCGCCGATCACCCCCGAACCCAGCCACATCAGCCACAGCTGATGGGTCTTCACCCCAATCGCCGAAATCAGCAGGCCGCCACACCAGCACAGCGCCGACACCAGGCCAGCCTTGCGCGGGCCGGCATGTTCCAGCCAACCGCCCAGCACGGCGGCGGAGCAACCGAGGAACACGAAGAACAGCGTGTAGATCCAGCTCAGCATCGAGATCGGCCAGTCGCACTCGGCGCTGAACAGCCGGGCGACGAAGCCCATGTCAGCCGAGCAGGCAACTGGCGCGGTGATGCCGATGGCCTGCGAAAGTGGCAGCCAGAACACCGAGAAGCCGTAGGCCATGCCGATGCACAGGTGGATCGCCAGGGCGGCCGGCGGTACCAGCCAGCGGTTGAAGCCCGGGCGGGCGATGATGCGCTCCTTCGACAGGAAGCTGGGCGCACGCACCAACTCCCCTGCCGTGATACTGCTGTTCATGGGTTGTTCCTCTTGTAGGTGGGCTGTGCTTTGCGGATGTGACGTGCGGCTCTTATCCAAGTGCACCAAGGCATGGCCCGGCCGTTAACGTGGCGGCATCCGCGACAAAAGGTCGCGTTATGCTCCGAAAGCGGCGCAAGATTACCAGCTGAATCGCTCAATGAAAGCAAACTGATATCGTTATTTTTTCAACAGCTGAGCCCATTCGAGGAACTGTCCGGGTGGCGGCGGTCGAAATCCCGCGCGTTATCCACCCGCGCTGACCCTATCGCGGGACCAGCCCGCGCCTGCACGATCCTGTGTAATCTGCTCAATTAGTAGGAAATGCCCTGTATCTCTAGTCGAATACTCAGGGCAGCTAGTCGCGGCGCTATACTCTGGCGCTTGAATTTTCAAAAATCGGACTACAAGGACTCGCCCATGAAAGCGTTCGGCAAAATCCTGGGGCTGGGACTTCTCGGGTTGCTGCTGATCATCGTGGCACTGGGTTTCGCCCTGACCCACCTCTTCGATCCCAACGACTATAAAGACGAGATTCGCCAACTGGCGCGCGACAAGGCCCACGTCGAGCTGACCCTCAATGGCGATATCGGCTGGAGCCTGTTCCCCTGGCTCGGCCTGGAATTGCATGAAGCCAGCATCGCCACCCTGAACAAGCCTAAGGAGCCGTTCGCCGACCTGCAGATGCTCGGTCTGTCAGTGCGCGTGCTGCCTTTGCTGCGCCGCGAAGTGCAGATGAGCGATGTCCGGGTCGAAGGCCTGAACCTGAACCTGGTCCGCGATGAGAACGGCCACGGCAACTGGCAAGACATCGGCAAGCCGCTGCCTGCGCAAGATGCCAGCGCCAGCACGCCCAACGCCCCCGCTGCAACGCCCGCGGGCGAGCCCGCAGCTGCCGACAACGCCAGCGAACGCTCGGTCAAGCTGGATATCGACAGCTTGACGGTGAACAACGCCCGCGTGCAATACACCGATGCCAAGACTGGCCAGAGCGTCAGCGCCGAGAGCATCCAGCTGAGCACCGGCCCGGTGCATGAAGGGGCGAACATTGCCCTGAAGGCCAGCGCCTTCCTCAGCGCCGCGCAGCCGAACATCAAAGCCCGCACCGAGCTGACCGGCGAACTGCGCTTTGACCGTAAGCTCAAGCGCTACAACCTCGAAGACATGCGCCTGTCCGGCGAAACCTCGGGCGAACCGCTGGCTGGCAAGACCTTGACCTTCAACGCCCAAGGCCAACTGCTGGTCGATATGGCGGCCAATGTCGCCTCGTGGAATGGCCTAAAGATCTCCGCCAACCAGCTGCGCGCGCTTGGCGAGCTGAATGTGCGCGAGCTGGACAAGACGCCACAAGTCAGCGGCGGGCTGTCGATTGCCCAGTTCGACCTGCGCACTTTCCTCGACGGCATCGGCCAGCCGCTGCCCGCCACTGCCGATCCAGCCGCTTTCGGCAAGCTGGAGCTGGTCAGCCGCCTGGCGGGTAGCCCTACCAGCCTGGCGCTGGAAGACCTGGCGGTGAAACTGGACGACAGCACCTTCAGCGGCCGCGTGGCAATCGAAGACTTCGCCAAGCAAGCCCTGCGCTTGCAGCTAAAAGGCGACAAGTTCGACGCCGATCGCTACTTCCCGGCCAAGAGCGAACAAGCCAAGGGCGCCACCGCTGCGCGCCAGGCCGAAGTCAAGCAGCAGCAAGCCACCGCCGTGGCCGGCGCTGGCAGTTCACCCCTGCCTAACGCCCCGACCCAGGTGGCCTGGAGCAACGACAAACTGCTGCCGGTCGATCGCCTGCGCGCACTCGATCTGCAAGCCGAGCTCAGCTTCGGCGCGCTGACCCTGGACAAGCTGCCCATCACTGACGCCCAACTCAAGGCCAAAGGCCAGGGCGGCCTGGTCACCCTGGAAACCCTGCGCGGCGGGCTGTACAACGGCAGCTTCGAAGCCAAGGGCACCCTCGATGTACGCCCGGCGGTGCCGCAAATCGGCGTCAACACCAAGATCAACCGGGTGCCGGTCGAGCACTTCATCAAGTCCGAAAGCCCTGACCAGACGCCGCCAGTCAAAGGCCTGCTGACCCTCAATAGCGACCTGACCGCCACCGGCAACAGCCAGAAGGCCCTGGTCGACACGCTCAATGGCAACGCCAGCTTCACCATCAATGATGGTGTACTGGTCAACGCCAACTTGGAGCAGCAGCTATGCCAGGCCATCGCCACCCTCAACCGCAAGTCGCTCAGCGGTGAGCCGCGCGGCAAGGACACGCCGTTCGAGGAACTGCGCGGCAGCCTGGTTGTGCGCAATGGCGTGGCCAGCAACCCTGACCTCAAGGCGCGCATCCCCGGCCTGACCGTCAACGGCCAGGGCGACCTGGACCTGCGCGTGCTGGGCATGGACTACCGGATTGGCGTAGTGGTCGAAGGCGATCAGCGTGCCATGCCCGACCCGGCTTGCCAGGTCAACGAGCGCTATGTCGGCGTCGAAGTGCCGCTGCGCTGCCGTGGCCCGCTGGAGCTTGGCGCCAAGGCCTGTCGCCTGGATCAGGACGGCCTGGGCAAGGTTGCCGCCAAACTCGCCGGCAACCGCCTCAAAGACAAGATCGATGAAAAGCTCGACGAGAAACTCGGAGACAAAGTGAGCCCTGAATTGAAAGACGCACTCAAGGGGCTGTTCAAGCGATGAGCCCCCAGCAGTTCTCCAGCGCAGTGCTGGAGTGGTACGACCAGCACGGCCGCCACGACCTGCCCTGGCAACAGGGCATCAACCCCTACCGGGTGTGGGTGTCGGAAATCATGCTGCAGCAGACCCAGGTCAGCACCGTGCTCAACTACTTCGACCGCTTCATGCAGGCCCTGCCGACCGTGCAGGCCCTGGCTGAGGCGCCGGAAGACGAAGTGCTGCACCTGTGGACCGGGCTTGGCTACTACACCCGGGCGCGCAACCTGCAAAAGGCCGCGCAGATCGTGGTCAACCAACATGGCGGCGAATTCCCGCGTAGTGTCGAGCAGCTGACTGAGCTGCCTGGCATTGGTCGCTCCACGGCCGGCGCCATTGCCAGCATCAGCATGGGCATCCGCGCGCCGATCCTCGACGGCAACGTCAAGCGCGTACTGGCCCGCTACAGCGCCCAGGGCGGCTACCCGGGGGAGCCGAAGGTGGCCAACGCGCTGTGGGCCACTGCCGAGCGCTACACCCCACACGCCCGTGCCAATCACTACACCCAGGCGATGATGGACCTGGGCGCGACCCTGTGTACGCGCAGCAAGCCCAGCTGCCTGATCTGCCCGCTCCAGCGCGGCTGCCAGGCGCACTTGCTCGGCCAGGAGACTCACTACCCCGAGCCCAAGCCACGCAAGACCTTGCCACAGCGGCGCACGCTGATGCCGATCCTGGCCAACCAAGAAGGCGCCATCCTGCTCTACCGGCGCCCTTCCAGCGGCCTGTGGGGCGGCTTGTGGAGCCTGCCCGAGCTAGACAGCCTGGAGCAGCTCGATGACCTGGCCTACCAGCACGGCCTGCGCCTGACCGGCAGCCAGGCCCTCGATGGCCTGACCCATACCTTCAGCCACTTCCAGCTGGCCATCGAGCCTTGGCTGGTCCGTGTCGATCCGCTCGGCGCGCACGTGGCCGAGCCTGACTGGCTCTGGTATAACCTCGCCACCCCGCCGCGCCTGGGCCTCGCCGCCCCGGTCAAGAAGCTGCTCAAACGCGCGGCCGACGAATTGATTGCAGGAGAGCCCCGATGACCCGCACCGTGAACTGCCGCAAATACCACGAACAGCTGCCTGGCCTTGAGCGCCCGCCGTACCCAGGCGCCAAAGGCCAGGACATCTTCGACAACATCTCGAAGAAGGCCTGGGATGAGTGGCAGAAACACCAGACCCTGCTGATCAACGAGAAGCGTCTGAACATGATGAATGCCGAGGACCGCAAATTCCTCCAGCAGGAGATGGACAAATACTTCTCCGGCGAGGATTACGCCAAGGCTGACGGCTACGTGCCACCGGCCGAATGACCCAGCAAAATCGTAAGCGACGGAATTAATTTAAAAAATTTTCAAAAAGTCGTTGACGCAAACCTGAAAAAGCCTTTTAATGCGCCCCGTTGCCCAGATAGCTCAGTCGGTAGAGCAGAGGATTGAAAATCCTCGTGTCGGCGGTTCGACTCCGTCTCTGGGCACCAAAACACTAAAACCCTGAATCGAAAGATTCAGGGTTTTTTTATTGCCCGAGTTTTATCAAGCCCCCACCAACCACCCTGTGGGAGCGGGCTTGCCCGCGAATGGCTGCACAGCAGCCACCCCCTCCCATCCCCTCCTTGACCCGAATCAACTAGCCGCTCGCGAAAACGCCTTAGCATGCCAGGTGGACACTCGAATCGACCCGCAAGGACTTCCATGAGCGACGAATCCACCCCGCTTCTTTCCGCCGCGCCAAGCGTCGAGGCCACGCCCAGCGTCACCCCACCCCCGCGCACGCGCCGCCCTCGCCAGCGCAAGCCAGCGGCCAAGGCCACAGGCGAAAGCTCGATCATCACGGTCAGCCAGCAGCCTGCCGCGTTGCAGGTGGCCACTGCGCGCAAGGGCAGCAACGAGGACAGCACCTCGGCGCGCTTGCCGGCCAACTACCCGTATGTCACCCGTCTGCGGCGCAACGACTACGAGAAGGCCAAGCACGCCCTGCAGATCGAGCTGCTCAAGGTGCAAAGCTGGGTGAAGGACACCGGCCAGCGCGTGGTGGTGCTATTCGAAGGACGCGATGCAGCTGGCAAGGGCGGCACCATCAAGCGCTTCATGGAGCATTTGAATCCGCGTGGCGCGCGCATCGTGGCACTGGAGAAGCCTTCCGAGCAGGAAAAGGGCCAGTGGTATTTCCAGCGCTATATCCAGCACCTGCCCACTGCGGGGGAAATGGTCTTCTTCGACCGGTCTTGGTACAACCGCGCCGGGGTCGAGCGGGTGATGGATTTCTGCACGCCGGTGCAATACCTGGAGTTCATGCGCCAGGCGCCAGACTTGGAGCGGATGCTGTGCAACAGCGGGATCTTGCTGTTCAAGTACTGGTTCTCGGTCAATCGCGAGGAGCAGCTACGGCGCTTCATCTCGCGGCGTGACGATCCGCTCAAGCACTGGAAGCTGTCGCCGATCGACATCAAGTCGCTGGATAAATGGGACGACTACACCGCCGCCAAGGAGGCGATGTTCTTCCACACCGATACCGGCGACGCGCCATGGACGGTGATCAAGTCCGATGACAAGAAGCGCGCGCGGATCAACTGCATCCGGCACTTCCTGCATTCGCTGGATTACCCAGGCAAGGACCTGAGCGTGGCGCACGCGCCGGATCCGTTGCTGGTGGGACGTGCATCGCGAGGCTTCGAGGAGGATGAGCCCCCAGCAGCGGCGAGCTGATGTAGCTGGGGGCTGGGTAACCCACAATACTTGGGTTTGTGCGGCAATTAGGCTTCAATACGCGCAATTTCCAGACTTACCGAAGGATTGCGCCCATGGCCTCTAACAGCAAACAACAGAAACGCGCCAAGCGCGCCGCCTCCAAGGCCAAGCAAAACCGCATGGTGCGTAGCGGCCAAGCGGTCAAGGCCAGCGCTGGCGATAGCGCCAGCATCGAGCAGGTGTTCAACAAGGCCATGGAGTCGGACAGCTACAAGGAGCTGTTCGAGAAGATGAAGGTGGCCCAGGAGAGCGGCCTGGTCGCGATGATCTCGGTGTTCCTGGTCGACCCACTGCTGGCGCTGGTACTCAAGGGTCACAAGGAAGAGCACGCCACCGACTACATCGTGCTGGTGTTCACTGCCTATCGCACCTGGCTGGACGGCGCCGACGAAGACACCACCATGGCCTGGCTGGAGAGCGACGAGTTCCAGCAGGCCTACATCGCCGCATCCGAGGTGGTGGCCAAGCAGCAGCAACAGCAAAAACAGTTTGGCTGAAGCGCTTTAACGGCCTGTTCGCGGGCAAGCCCGCTGCCACAGGTAGCATGCAATCCTGTAGGAGCGGGCTTGCCCGCGAACAGGCGCGCACCAGACCAACAAAAAGGCCGCACCCTTCACAGGGCGCGGCCTTTTGCGTTCAAGCAGCCTGGGTCAGTTATCCAGCGCCACCCGACCCGCCGCTTCATCAGCCTTGCGCTTGCGATGCACCAGCAGACCCGCTGCCACCACACCAATGCTCAGCAACGCGGTAGCGACGATCTCGGCGCGATGATCCGGACGGATCGCCATCACCACCAGCACGGCAATGATGAAGGCAATGGTCGCCCAGGTCAGGCCGGGGAACAGCCACATCTTGAAGTCGATCTTCTCACCACGCGCTTCGCGCTGGCTGCGCATGCGCAGTTGCGATACGGCAATCACCAGGTACACCAGCAAAGCGATAGCACCGGAACTGGCCAGCAAGAACTCGAACACCTGCGCCGGTGCGACGAAGTTGGCGAACACGCAAAGGAAGGCCGCAGCAGTAGACAGCAATACTGCCCAGTGTGGCGTACCGGCCTTGGTCGTGCGCTGGGCCACAGCCGGGGCGTCGCCCCGCTTGCTCAGCGAGAACAGCATGCGCGAGGAGGTGTACAGCGCCGAGTTCAGGCAGCTGGTAACGGCGATCAGCACGACGATATCAACGATCAGCTTGGCATTCGGCACACCGATCATGCTCAGCACGGTCTGGTACGAACCGGTCTCGGCCAGGGCTGGATCGTTCCACGGCACCAGCGCGACGACCAGGAAGATCGACACCAGGTAGAACAGGCAGATACGCCAGATCACCGAGTTGGTGGCGCGGCTGATCTGCTTGCCTGGATCCTTCGATTCGGCAGCAGCGATGGTAACGATCTCGGTCCCCATGAACGAGAACATGGTGGTCAGCATGGCTGCCAGCACGGCGCCCAGGCCATTGGGCATGAAGCCTTGGGTGTCGAACAGGTGGCTGACACCGCTGACCTGGCTGCTGGGCACCATGCCGAACATGGCGGCGCAACCGACGACGATGAAGCCGATGATCGCCAGTACTTTGAGCAAGGCGAACCAGAACTCGAACTCGCCGTAGTTCTTCACGCTGCACAGGTTGGTCAGGGTCAGCGCCAGGGTGATCAGCAGCGAGAACGCCCACAGATCGACCGCAGGGAACCAGGCATGCAGGATGGCTGCGGCGGCGTTGGCTTCCAGCGGGATCACCAAGACCCAGAACCACCAGTACAGCCAGCCGATGGTGAAACCTGCCCAACGCCCGATGGAGCGGTCGGCATAAGTGGAAAACGAACCGGTGTCAGGCGAGGCAATCGCCATTTCGCCCAGCATGCGCATCACCAGCACCACCAGGGTACCGGCGGCGGCGTAGGCCAGCAGTACGGCAGGGCCGGCAGCGGCAATGGCGTGGCCGGAGCCGACGAACAGACCGGCGCCGATCACGCCAGCAATGGACAGCATGGTCACATGCCGTTGCTTGAGCCCCTGAGCGAGGTCGTTGGAATTGTTACCGCTCATAAAACTACCTTTGTAAGGAGGTGGACTACACGAATGACGGCCAGCGCGCCTGGGGTGAAAGTCGGCGTCGCTGCATTCAGTGATTTCCAGATGGCAATAACCGGGCCAGGTGAGAATGGCTTTCGTCTGAAATCTTTCAGCAGGCAGATATGGCGCGGCTTGCAGGGCATTCGGCCAGGCTTTGACCGAAAGGCCGCCAAACCCCCATGCCAAGTCCGGATTACAGAAATACCCACTTACAAACGCACCAAAGGTGCTCCTCGGTAACACCTGCGCACAATAACCAGGCAGAAAAGTGCAACCTTCGGCGCAACCCTCAAGTAGGCGTCGAATCCTTCGCGGGCAAGCCCGCTCCCACAGGGTTTGGCGCAATCCCTGAGGTTTATGGGGTATTTGTCAGAGCGGGCTAGCCGCGAAGAGGCCAAAAACGGCTTCCCAGGCTTGGCCAAAGCTGGCACCATCGCGCCTTTTTTCATCAAGGCTCTGGTGCTGGGCGCAAAGGTCTGCGGACATCCTCGCGACGTTGCGCTGCAGCGATGCGACAAACTGTCCCGCCAGCGACCCGAGCCCCCTGCGACCCGGTTGGATGTCACTGAGCCGCTATGCTAGCGTGGCGCTCGCCAGGAAGGCCGCCAACAGCTGGGAACGCACCCGAACACATGAGGACCGCACATGGCCGAGGCCACGCCCGCGCTAGAAATCCGCAACCTGCACAAACGCTACGGCGAGCAGGAAATTCTCAAGGGCATTTCGCTGACCGCCCGTGACGGTGACGTGATCTCCATCCTGGGGTCGTCCGGCTCCGGCAAGTCCACCCTGCTGCGCTGCATCAACCTGTTGGAGAACCCGCACCAGGGGCAGATCCTCGTCGCCGGCGAAGAGCTCAAGCTCAAGGCTGCCAAGAATGGCGACCTGATCCCCTCCGACAACCGCCAGATCAATCGCCTGCGCAGCGAGATCGGCTTTGTCTTCCAGAATTTCAACCTGTGGCCGCACATGTCGATACTCGACAACATCATCGAGGCGCCGCGCCGGGTGCTGGGCCAGAGCAAGGCCGAGGCGATCGAACACGCCGAAGCGCTGCTGAACAAGGTTGGCATCTACGACAAGCGTCACAGCTACCCCGCCCAGCTTTCCGGTGGCCAGCAACAGCGTGCCGCCATTGCCCGTACCTTGGCCATGAAGCCCAAGGTCATCCTGTTCGACGAGCCGACCTCGGCGCTCGATCCGGAAATGGTCCAGGAAGTGCTTAACGTTATCCGCGCATTGGCCGACGAAGGCCGTACCATGCTGCTGGTGACGCACGAGATGAACTTTGCCCGCCAGGTGTCCAGTGAAGTGGTCTTCCTGCACCAGGGCCTGGTAGAAGAGCAAGGAACGCCGCAGCAGGTCTTTGAAAACCCGAACTCGGCGCGTTGCAAGCAATTCATGTCCAGCCACCGCTAACGGAGCAATACATGCAGACCTACAAGAAATTCCTCCTGGCCGCCGCCGCCACCCTGGTCTTCTCGGCCAACGCCATGGCCGCGGAAAAACTGCGCATGGGTATCGAAGCGGCCTACCCGCCGTTCAACAACAAGGATGCCAGCGGTAACGTCGTGGGCTTTGACAAAGACATCGGCGACGCCCTGTGCGCGAAGATGAAAGTCGAGTGCTCGGTGGTCACCTCCGACTGGGACGGCATCATCCCCGCCCTGAACGCCAAGAAGTTCGACTTCCTGGTGTCGTCGCTGTCGATCACCGATGAGCGCAAGCAAGCGGTCGACTTCACCGACCCCTACTACTCGAACAAGCTGCAGTTCATCGCGCCGAAGAACGTCGACTTCAAAACCGACAAGGCCTCGCTCAAGGGCAAGATCATCGGTACCCAGCGTGCAACCCTGGCCGGCACCTGGCTGGAAGACAACTACGGCGATGATATTCAGATCAAGCTGTACGACACCCAGGAAAACGCCTACCTGGACCTGCTGTCCGGCCGTATCGACGGCATCCTCGCCGACAAGTACGTGCAGTACGAGTGGCTCAAGAGCAAGGACGGCCAGAACTACGAGTTCAAGGGCGAGCCTGTAGAAGAGTCCGACAAGATCGGCATCGCCGTGCGCAAGGGTGACGACAAGCTGCGTAACGACCTCAACGCCGCCCTGAAAGAAATCAAAGCCGACGGTACGTACAAGAAGATCAACGACAAGTACTTCCCGTTCAGCATCGAATGATTCGCCCCGACCGGCACGCCCTTGCGGCGTGTCGGTCCCTAGAACGCATCTACCCATGAATATCGACCTGCACGGATTTGGTCCGGCCTTGTTGGCTGGCACCTTCATGACCGTAAAACTGGCGCTTTGCGCCCTGCTGCTGGGGCTGGTCCTGGGCCTGCTCGGCGCACTGGCCAAGACTTCTTCGATCAAGCCACTGCAATGGCTTGGCGGCTTCTACTCGACCCTGGTTCGCGGCGTACCTGAGCTGCTGTGGGTCCTGCTGATCTATTTCGGTACTGTTGGCCTGGTCAACAGCCTGGGCGAAGCCCTGAATATTCCCGGCCTTGAGCTCAGTGCCTTCGCTGCGGGCGTAATCGCCCTGGGCCTGTGCTTTGGCGCCTACGCCACGGAAGTGTTCCGTGGCGCGATCCTGGCGATTCCCAAGGGCCACCGTGAAGCGGGCTTGGCCCTGGGCCTGTCCAAGGGCCGCATCCTGTCGCGGATCATCCTCCCGCAAATGTGGCGCATCGCCCTGCCGGGCCTGGGCAACCTGTTCATGATCCTGATGAAAGACACCGCGCTGGTGTCGGTGATCGGCCTGGAAGAAATCATGCGTCACTCGCAGATCGCGGTGACCGTGAGCAAGGAGCCGTTCACCTTCTACATGGTTGCGGCCTGCATCTACCTGAGCCTTACCGTGATCGCCATGACCGGCATGTACTTCCTGGAAAAACGCGCCGCTCGCGGCTTCGTGAGGGCCGAACAATGAACTGGGAAGTCATCATCAAATGGCTGCCACGCCTCGCTCAGGGCGCAACCCTGACCCTGGAGCTGGTGGCTATCGCGGTCATCGCCGGATTGATCCTGGCGATCCCGCTGGGTGTCGCCCGCGCTTCGCGGCACTGGTACGTACGCGCCTTGCCCTACGGCTACATCTTCTTCTTCCGCGGCACCCCGCTGCTGGTGCAGCTGTTTTTGGTCTACTACGGCCTGGCCCAGTTCGATGCAGTGCGCAGCAGCTCGCTGTGGCCCTACCTGCGCGATCCGTTCTGGTGCACCGTGCTGACCATGACCCTGCACACTGCCGCCTACATCGCCGAGATCCTGCGTGGTGCGTTGCAGGCGATCCCCAAGGGTGAGATCGAAGCGGCGCGCGCGCTGGGCATGTCGCGGGCCAAGACACTGTTCTACATCATGCTGCCACGCGCCTCGCGCATAGGCCTGCCGGCGTACAGCAACGAAGTGATCCTGATGCTCAAGGCCAGCGCCCTGGCCAGTACCGTCACCCTGCTGGAACTGACCGGCATGGCACGGACCATCATCGCCCGCACCTACTTGCCGGTGGAGATCTTCTTTGCTGCCGGCTTGTTCTACCTGCTGATCTCGTTCTTGCTGGTGCAAGGGTTCAAGCTGCTGGAACGCTGGTTGCGCGTGGACGCCTGCCAAGGGCGCTGAGTCAGTAGCGGCCTCATCGCTCCTACTGACTCCGTAGGAGCGGGCTTGCCCCGCGATGAGGCCATCACTGACACCCTTTGACTTCCTACGCCCAACGCCCATGAAAACCACGCCGGTGCTCCACAGCGCTCAACTCCTCGAACGCTTCCAGGCCCTCGACTCATTCATCGTCGAGCACCAACACCTGTGGCAACCAAGGCCGTTCACCTCATTACAGCTACCCTGGGAAGCCCAACACCCACAGCTCTCGACCTGGTTGCGCCAACGCCCTCTAGAAGACGCCGACGCCCAACTCGACCCCAGCCAACTGCCCGCCCCTTTCCCCAAGCTGGCCACCCAAGCCCAGCACCTGAGCGAGCTCGGCGAGCTACCTGATGCAGGCCTGCCCCCCGCCGGCCACCGCCTCGACGTCGGCGTGCCGGGCCGCAAATGGCAACAGATCGAAGCCTTCAGCCGTCGCCTGAGCTTTCGCCAGGACACCCAGCACTGGCTGGATTGGTGCTCAGGCAAAGGCCACCTCGGCCGCCGCCTGTTGCAGCCCGGCCAACAGCTGACCTGCCTTGAATACGATGCCGCGCTGGTGGCAGCCGGCCAGGCCTTGAGCGATCACCATCAGCTCCCGGCCATCCACCAGCATCAGGATGTCATGGCCGCAGACAGCGCCCGTCATCTGGATGGCAACAAAAGCGTGGTCGCCCTGCATGCCTGTGGCGATCTACATGTCCGCCTGCTGCGCCTAGCCGCCGAGCAGGGCTGCCAGCACGTCGCCGTGGCCCCCTGCTGTTATAACCGCATCCAGGCCGAGCACTACCAGCCGATGTCCACAGCCGCCCGTGCCTCGACCTTGCAGCTGGACCTGGATGACCTCGGCCTGCCCTTGAGCGAAACAGTCACCGCTGGCGCCCGCGTACGCCGCCAGCGAGATACCTCGATGGCACGGCGGCTGGGTTTTGACCTGCTGCAACGCGAGCAACGCCAAAGCGACGACTACCTGCCCACCCCGTCCCTGCCCGTCAGCTGGCTGGAAAAGCCCTTTGCCCAGTACTGCCGTGAACTGGCCGAACTCAAGCAACTGACGCTCAGCGGCGAACCCAACTGGACTGCATTGGAGGCTGCCGGCTGGCAACGCTTGGCGCACGTGCGCAACCTGGAGCGAGTGCGCAACTTGTTCAGACGGCCCTTGGAGCTGTGGCTGGTGCTCGATCGTGCGCTGTTCCTGCAAGAACAGGGGTACAACGTGCAGGTTGGCTTGTTCTGCGAGTACCCACTTACCCCTCGCAACCTGATGCTGATGGCCAAGCTAAAAGCTGGAAAAACCTGTGGATAAGTCTGTGCACAAGCTTTTGATGAACACTGCATAATTTCGGATCCAAGGTGCTATTTAAAGCCTCTCGCTTACCTCTCGAATCTTCAAACCCAACAAAAACAGGCCTTTGCGCAAAGACCAGCGGTGACGACCAACGGCATGCCTTCAGCGCAACGCTGGCATGCCCCTTGTGCATAAGCGTTTTGCGGCATAGCGCGAAATGGGAGCTGGCAACGTGCCCACCGAACAAATCCACTAGGTTACAATTGCCATCACTGCGCACCTTGCACCCAGAAAAAACCAGACTTACGAACGGACTTCGAAATCGTGATCCAAGCCAAACCCCTCGCCCTGCTGAGCTTCGCCCTGGCCCTCGGCGGCTGCGCCAACAACGCCCCGACGCCAAAAACCACTGACCTGGGCTGGAATACGCCTGGCATGCAGCTGGGCGGCGACCATGGCCTACCGCTGCGCACCGAGACGCCTTGCCGCAAGCGCGGTTGCGACAACGACAAGCTGTTTTTCAACCCCGCCACGCCCGAGCCAAGCGTCAATACCATCCACCGCGGCTGGTAGGAAATTTCTCCTTTCAGCGCGGTAACTTAGGTCTTTATGCAAAGATCGCACGGAAGGTATTTACAGCCGCCAACCGATCGCTATAATGACGCCCCTGTGCCGGTATAGCTCAGATGGTAGAGCAACTGACTTGTAATCAGTAGGTCCCGGGTTCGATTCCTGGTGCCGGCACCATTCAAGGTTCCATAGAAAGCTTTCAAAATCTCTGGAACCCCCGAAAAACCCGCCTTCTGGCGGGTTTTTTCGTTTTGGCGTTCCGTCGGATTCCGGGGGTAGCCAGCGCTAATAAGGGTAGTTTTAAGGATAGAGGTCCGTTTCGATATCGGAGACTACCCTTATGGCCCGCACCACTGCCCCGCTTACAGACACCGCCTGTCGCACGGCAAAGCCCAGAGAGCGCGAGTACAAGCTCTTCGACGGCGACGGTCTTTACCTGCTTGTGCAACCCAACGGCCGCAAGGGCTGGCGGCTCAGGTACGTGAAACCCGATGGCCGCGAAGGCCTGACCGCCCTAGGCAGCTATCCGGTGGTCGGGCTGGCCGACGCACGCCGCAAACGCTTCGAGATCAAGCAGCAGCTCGCCAACGGCATAGATCCCATCCAGTACAAGCAACAAACCAAGACCCAGGCCGTGATCAACGGGCGGACCTTCGAAAGCGTTGCGCTCGACTGGCACGCTAGCATGGTACCCAAGTGGGCGCCCGGCCACGCCAAGACAGTGCTCAGCCGGTTGAAGACTCACGTATTCCCTTTGTTAGGTGCCAGGGCAATCGTTGAGTTGGACACCCACGACCTCATGCAGCCACTGGAGGCTGTGACGAAGCGCGGCACCATCGACGTGGCGCTCAGGATCAAGAACTACCTGCAAAGCATCATGCGCGAAGCCAAACGGCTGCGACTGATCACGGCGAACCCGGCTCACGACCTCGATGGCTCGATCAAGACACCACGGGTAACTCACAGACCCGCACTACCCTTATCGCGGCTGCCAGAGCTACTGGCATGCATCGAGGACTACAGAGGCCGCCCGCTCACGCGCCTCACGGTGATGCTGTCGTTGCATGTATTCGTACGCTCCAGTGAACTGCGCTTCGCCCGTTGGAATGAGTTCGACCTCAAGCGCGGAATTTGGGAGATCCCCGACACCCGCCCGGCGCTGGACGGAGTGCCGTTCTCCACAAGGGGTACGAAGATGGCCGGAGACATCCACGTTGTACCCTTATCGCCACAGGCTGTGGCCTTACTTGAGCAGATCCACGCGATCACTGGCAAGTTCGAGTTGGTGTTCGCGGGGGATGCCAAGCCGTGGAAACCGATGTCCGAGAACACGGTGAATGCCGCGCTAAGGACGATGGGCTATGACACCAAGGTGGATATCTGCGGCCACGGGTTCCGAGCCATGGCGTGCAGTGCGCTGGTCGAGTCCGGGCTGTGGTCGGAAACGGCTATCGAGCGGCAGATGAGCCACAAGGAACGCAACAACGTGCGCGTCGCCTATACCCACAAGGCCGAGTTCCTCGAAGAGCGCCGGATGATCATGACCTGGTGGAGCCGGTTTCTAGAGGCGAATCGCGAGGACCATGTGACGCCGCATGAGTTTGCCAAGCAGAAGGGCGAGAACGTCACGCGCCTGCGCAGTGCCAGGAGGACCGAGTAACCCGCCGCACCACCACCTCAACTCGCAGTGAAGTTACCCAAAGCACCGCATGAAGCTCCTCCACGCGGGTCCTTTCAAACGGGGCTGCAAAGCCGCCCCGTTTGAAAGGACCATACCTAAGAAAAAAACTGCTGGCACAGCTTACGTCTGTGGAAAACCACTGATGCCCACCGGGGGATAGTTTTATCCACAGGCGCTAAATCCCTGATATCGCGCTGCTTGACGAATATTGTCCACAGGCGTAGACCGGGAGTTGCAAGTGCTGCCGAGGCAGCAAAATGTGGCCCGAAACCTGAAAGGTCACGCCGCAACCGCGGTGGTTCTCCCCAAAGGCGATTCGCATCCGGCAGCTCGCCCGGTCACTACCCATGTGATGGATGCTCTTACACATATAGCGCTCGTGCGCCAGATACACCGTACCTCGCTGCCCTGCAGCAACCTATCCGCTTGGCCGACTACTGCGCCAACCTGTGCCCGTCTCTTTCTTCTGGAAAGAGACGGGCACGTCTACCACTGCTGCAGCCCTGATCGCACATGGCTTTGCGGCATTCCCCCTCGTGACAATCGGCGTGACAAACGCCGATGTCACCAGCAACAGCGCTGTAGATGATGGTGCCGCAGACCAAGGAATGGACTGCACCTGACTGACAGTCAGGCATGCCCCGGTCATCGCATTGCTGCGTTCACCCGGCTCAGGATCTTCAGGCGCTGGTCTAGTCAGCCAGTGCTGCCTCCACCCGCCCACCGGTAACGGTGCTCAGGGGGCCAGATCACGAGATGCCCTTGCTCCCGGACGTAAGGAGTCGCCAGTCCCGCGTTAGAGGACATCCCCACAGGTCGCAGGGGCCTTGATCCCTGATAACACTCAGCATTCTTGGCGGGATGACGTGGGGGATATTTTAAAAACTTGGCTTCGAGAGGAGATTAATGATGGAATTGCTAGATAGAAGGAGCACTAGCCGATGGTGCTGGGGATAAAAGAATCCCTTTGAAATATCACCTAACCTCGCGCTAAAACTGAAATTCCATTTATTCTCTGCGGACCGCCAACATACAGAATAAGCATTTAAGTATAAATTGACAGGTCCGCGTGTAGCATTCTGCACTCAGATATTTAGAACATTTTCACTATAGAACGGACCAACACCATACTCATCGTTATTCAATTCATCTAAAACCATGGATGTGCAATAGATGAGCTGGAAGTCAGTTCGCCCTTTAAACAAATCAACTAAAGTTTTTTGGAAGAGACGACTCCGATACTCCGTCATTCCACCATTTTCAATAGCGTCTAGCATCATAAACCTAGGAAGCCTATAATCTTTGTTTTCTATAGACTCTATAAGTGCAGACACATTCAATGCATTTTTCTTAACATAGTTTGAGCTGCCTGAAAATTTAACTCGACCATTTACCAGCATACGATCCTTGGCAAAATCTATCTCAATATCTTCTACAGTTGCCTGTTCGAAATCTTCTTCATAAGATTTTCCATCGACACGACGCTCTTCGCCAAGGATTGATACAATATTTTCGCACAAACCAAAGTATATATTTTCACGACGCTTTTTATTTCCAGCATGAGCAGCAATCAACCGCTCCCGCAGATCACTTATCACAGAGGATAATTGCACCTTCTTATTCTGATTACGATTCAACTCATTAATTACGGAGATTTTTCTTTCCGCCACTGCATTTTGAGATTCTAGATACCCAATCTTCCGAGAGTTACTTACCAACTCAGCTGACACCGTGCCTGCCTGCTTGGCCAGAGCAGTTAACTCGACCTGTGATTTTTGCATACTTATTTGAGCGATCTCAATGCTCGATAAAAGCCCCATTCTATGCTCAATGTAGTCATCTTGGACTTTTTTATTATTTTCAATTTGGAAGTCTAACTGATTAAGAAGCTCCATATAATTGTTAGAGCCACTGCTGTCCTTACTCGGAACCTTGCACAGATGGCAGTAACCGTCTAATGGCTCAGCAACCGTCTCCAAGCAACAAGGGCATCGAGTGTAATTCACTGTACCAATCGCAGCATATGCGGCTTTTGATTCAAGCAAGGCTTTCTTACGAAACAAAAGTGATTCTTCGAACATATGACAATCTGCAATCTCCCCTTCAAGCAAAAAAAGCTCTTGACGGAATCGTTGCAACTGCTTGTCGTAGTTTGCTACTACGGACTCTAACATCTTATATCGTTCTGAATTCTCTCGCAGCGCAGCATCAGAGCTTAAGGTAATTGGCGGCTCGTTCGAAAGCCGGATTATCTCCTTAATATTCTCACCAATAATTTGATTGAGTAATTCAGGGGTTAGATTAGACTCATCTCCTAATACTCGATACATCGCTATAAGATCCGCATGAATTCGTTCAAACTCACGCTCAGCCAAAACTAAGTCTTGACGAAGCTTATGAGTATCTAGGTTATCCAAACCTAATAAGAATTCAGCGATTGCAGTTCGTATTCCCTCACTGTCTGCTCTGGGATTATCTTCAGTTCGAAAAATCTTAGTCGAGGCAGTTTCCTGATCCACATAAAGAAACCGAAGTATTTGATGCATTGTCAGATTTGCGTAATCGTCTGTTTTATGCGAATCCCAACCTAGCAACTCAAACATTTGTTGAGAGAACGACATTTTGCCATCTGATTCATTTCGACGCGATCCGTATGTTTTCCAAGCCTCGCTCCCCTTACTCTCATCATCGTACACCCCCTCTCGAATCGATATAGGGGGAACTCTTCCTTTTAAAATGTTCCTTCTCAGAGTAAAAATATTACCATTTATCGACAGCTCGCAAAAAATAATATCACACTTATCTGCTGGGTGAAGCCACTGATTTTCTTTAATCTCTCCTCCCAGCGCATAAAACAGGAGTTCAAGTATTGTGGTTTTACCTACGGAGTGGTCGCCCCTTATGACATTTATACCTTCATGAAAGCGCTCATCATAAACGCGACCACCACGATAAGCTATTATTAGACGCCGTATAAACATAGTAGACTTAGTCATATCTATATTCCATTAACCCACTTCGAGCTTTAAGTCCATTTTTGCCATTAAGAACTGACTTTGAAACATAATTAGTAACTATGTCGAAAGCATCAGATCTTGAAAACTCATCCGCTTCACAGTAAGAGATCAACTCAACAGGTACATTTTCAATTATCAACCGAACGTCATCAGAATTAACTTGAATTAGCCCTTTCTCCGCCAGAGAGCGAACTGCTGAATCCTGAATCAAGCTTAATTCATGAAACAATAATTGAGGCGATGTAGTAATCTCAAATGGATCTGCCAATTTCATTATGTAAGATGACCGCCTATTAATTGGGCGTGGCAGCGGATTTATTTTCTTTAGAAGATGCGGATAAAGGTAATAAAAATCTAAAAGTCTGAGCATGCTCATGCTTAGATCATCACCATCAATAGATCGGAGTATATTAACCAACCTATAACAGCAATGGTTTGCGTCTGCAGCAGGATGATAGATAAGCATCAGTTCCACACCACGTGACATTTGTCAGTCAAAAAATAGATCATGCCGTCAATCACATCGCTGGACATCATTCCGCCAGCCAGCGCAACTTCTTGATATAGCGGATCAACGATCGTCGCATTCAGCATCAACTTCACATCAACTTCACTTGCCCCACACCTAATCAAGGGCAAAACATTATTATTAAAACGGGTCAATATAGTACCAAGGACATAATTGAAAATGACCTGGTACGACCTAACATTCTCAAACCTAGCAATCATTTTAGCTGCTTTATTATTGGCAATTCGCGCCTCATGCAGATACCCCAGCCTATTAGCAGAACTAAGCTTAGCTTCAAGACCTACAACGGGCCTCGACTCTTCGTTCTTGATTCTGCTCTGAAGTTCCTCCAATAAAAAAACATAATGCGGATCATCTTCTTTTAACTTTTCGTGCCTTTCTATCAGTGCCCCTAAAGTCTGAGCACCTAGAGCAATATCAAACTTTGGCAGTTGCACAACTGTACCACCGAAGTTCATACTGCCAAATACTGTATTACTCTCTATATTATTACCAGAGACGACAAGATTTCGCGAAGAGGCCGATATGTATTTTGCAATATCTGCCGGGGTAAGATCCAACCCAGAAGCCAATACAAGCTGCTTGTTATTATCAGACACAATTTACATCCCGCCAATATTCATATCTTTTTTAATTGTATTTCCTCGGATCTCATTGTTTTTTATTTCGCCAACACCAACCGCGATATTAAGGTTTTCACCAACCTCGTTATCAACAACATTGTTACCCGAAAACACACCATCTTTTTTTCTATTGCCCGCTCTAATCCAAAGAGCCCCCATAGAAATACAAAACACAAATACCACGACAACAACTATGAGATTCAACAACAAGCTAGACTTGAAAATCTCGGATTTCTCTAAGATAAGAGAGATCATGGAGACGAAAGCCCAGGTTGCTATGACTGATGGCCCACCGACTTTAAGAGCAATTTTCCAATCCATAAAAAATCTCCATACTGATCATTACAAAAATCTTTACAATCGCGGAGCGAAAACCTTTTCTTTTTAGTAAGACGTGCGGCAACGCGAGTTGAAGATTAGTACTGTTCACCAACTATCCCCACAAGCGCAGGCCGAGCGCCTTAGCCGCCCTGCTGATGGGGTCGCCCCCCCCAGATTACCTAGCTGGACAACAGTGACATCGAAACGCTATCAATGTGGGTTTCGCTTGTCCACATCTCATCGGCTCTGCAACAGAATCCGCGTACGGCCTAGGCAGATCTTGGATAGGCCAAGTGCTCTCAGCACGCTGACAAACGTTCGAGCTACTGGAAGGATACTTTTAGAGATACCGCTGTTTTTTTTGAAAAGATACCTTAATCAAATCAGCTAGTTATGCGACTTTTCGACTCCTGGTGCCGCACCATACACAGCATCAAAGGCTCACCTTCGGGTGGGCCTTTTTTGTTTTCAGCTGCCCCATACTTCAATCAAATCACCCGGGCATACGCTCAGCCGCCTTACGATAAACCTCCTCCCGCTACGTTTATCCACAGCGACCCAAGGCTATAGGTCATCCAGCGAAACCTTCACCCGCTCAGGCGCAGCAAGCCGATCGCGTACCGTTACCAGCAACGCCTCATCGTCCTCAGTCATGGGTACAGGTTTGAAGGGTAACTGCAAAAGCGCCACCTACCGTTGACCGCAAATCATCTACCCCCTGATCATCAATCCTTTGTCACTCTGCGCACTGTGCCTTCTAATGCAGTACAGGTTTCAGACTGACCAAGCACAGGGACCCCGTCATGATTCTGGGAAGCACGCTCGAACAGTGGTATGCCCGTTTTCCGTTGATCCGTGATCTGGTCGCGCTGCAACAGACCACCTGGTTCAACCCCGCCGTAGCACCGACCGCACAAGCCCTGGGTGATGTAGGGCTGACGGCGGCAGATGTGGCCGATGCCAGCGCGAGGCTGACGCGATTCGCATCCTACTTACAACGTGTGTTCCCAGAAACGCAAAACAGCGGCGGCATCATCGAGTCCGACATCATGCCGCTGACTCGGCTGCAGCCATTGCTAGGCGAGCGCTACGGCCAGACCTTGACCGGCGCGCTATGGCTCAAGCGCGACAGCCATCTGCCCATTTCAGGCTCGATCAAGGCGCGCGGCGGCATCTATGAAGTGCTCAAGCATGCCGAAGACCTGGCCCTGGCCGCCAAGCTGATCACGCTCGATGATGACTACGCGCTACTCGACAGCGAGCGGGCGCGGGCGTTCTTTGGCCAGTACACGATTGCCGTCGGCTCGACCGGCAACCTGGGGATGTCGATCGGCATCATGGGCGCCGCGCTGGGATTCCAGGTGACCGTGCACATGTCGGCAGATGCCAGGCAGTGGAAGAAGGACACGCTGCGCGCGCACGGGGTGACGGTGGTGGAGTACGCCAGCGACTACAGCGTGGCGGTTGCCCAAGGGCGCCAGCAAGCCGAGGCCGACCCTGGCTGCCACTTCGTCGACGATGAAAACTCGGTCAACCTGTTCCTCGGCTACTCGGTGGCCGCCGAGCGCCTGAAACTACAATTGGCGGCGGCGAACATTCGCGTCGATGCACAGCACCCGCTGTTCGTCTATCTGCCTTGCGGCGTTGGTGGCGCACCCGGGGGCGTGGCCTTTGGCTTGAAGCTGGCGTTTGGCGATGCGGTGCATTGCCTCTTCGCAGAGCCGACCCATTCGCCCTGAATGCTACTGGGCGTATACACCGGGCTGCATGACCAGGTGAGTGTGCAGGACTTCGGCATCGACAATGTGACTGCCGCTGATGGCCTGGCGGTGGGCCGCGCTTCGGGGTTCGTCGGCAAGGCCATGCAGCGTTTGCTCGATGGTTTCTACACGGTCAGCGACGAGGAAATGTACAGTTTGCTGGCGCTGATGGAGCGCAGCGAGGGTCTGTGTCTTGAGCCTTCGGCACTGGCCGGCGTGCCGGGTATGGCCAGAGTCCTTGCTGAGCAGCAGGGTTACCGGGTGCGCCTGGGGCTGGATCGCCAAGCCATGGCCAACGCCACCCACCTGGTGTGGGCAACCGGGGGCAACAGGGTGCCTGACGATGAAATGCAGGCGTATCTGGCCAAGGGCCGTGAACTGCTGGCCCAACCACAAGCTTGAGGGAAACCTTGCTCAACCTTGCGCCGCGTATCAGCTCCCGGCTGAACAGCAGCCAATTCGCCAACCTGCATACCTTTCTGGTGGCGGCTCGGCACCTGAGCTTTGGAGGATATGGACTTGGCTGAGCATCGCCCAGCGCATTGCGCTAAGTCATGCAGGTAAAACTGGTGCTAAGCAACTTGGCAGAGGGCAGGTTGCGAGTGACTGTGTGTTTGCCGAGGGTTCAGCCTAAGCACGGCACCGCCCACTGATGCAGAGCGTTCGGCACGAAGCTGTCGGCGGATCTCGCTAGATATCAGATTTCTCCTACAGCCAGCACTCCAAGCAGCTCCTTACCGTATTACGCACTATTCACAGTGCAGGATACGCCCGATGAAAGCTGCTTTCGCCCTCCATGCCATTGGTCTTGCCATCTTGGCGACTTCCACCCAGGTCCTGGCCGATGACACCTACCTCGCTTTGCGACTGCAAAACGCTAGCCAGAAACTGCATGATGCCGAACTGACCAGCCCGCGTGTTGACCATCGCATCAAAAGCCCAAGCAATGATCGTGACTTAAATGGCGCTATCGCACTGGGCCGCGGCTTCGACGATGGCTGGCGTGCGGAGGTTGAGTACACCCTGCGCAAAAACAGCCAGTTTGACTCTCACTGGTCGCCCTTTGATGCCAACGTCAATCGCATGGAGGTCAACTCCCAACGCCTGATGCTCAACGGGTTCAAGGATTTTGCCCTGACCGACAAATTATCGTGGTACCTGATGGCGGGCGCGGGCGTTGCGCATGTCCAGTCTGAGGGCTACCAGGGCAACCCTTCGCGCCAGTTCGCCAAGAACGGCCAGAACAACTTTGCCTGGAGTTTGGGCTTGGGCATGGACTACGCCCTGACCGACAAAATCACCCTAGGCAGTGGTTACCGCTACGTGGACATGGGCAAGATCGAGACCGGCCGCAACACCTTCGCCAATCGGATCAACGCACGTGACGAGCAGCTCAAGGGCAAACTGACCGAACAGAGCTTGTTCGTCGAAGTTCGTCTATCGCTCTGAGCCCATTCACTGATTACCTGCTGATAGTTACAACGCCGCTTCGGTGATAGCCCGAGCGGCTTTTGCACGTTGCGCGATTGTGCTGACACACATCACTCCCGCCAGGTGAATGACGCAACAGTTGCCACGCATCTCAAGACCTGGCAGCGCGCAACGCGATTAAATCAGCCCGCATCTGGCGATGCCGCTTGCCATTGAACACCAACATGGCCAGCAGAGGCAGCGCCAACAAGATTGCCAATAGCACTGTATTCAAACCGCTGCCCAACAGACTCAAGGCCATCAGCAGCGCCACGAGCGGGACGGGCAAAACAACCCACATGGCCCACTTGAGGCCGCGGATCATCGCGAAGTGCCCAGCGCAGAGCAACAGCGCTAGCGTTGCAGTGCCCATCAGGGTGTACAACGGATTATCCGCATGATTGCGCCAGTGACTATCGATCCACATAGCCAGTGACAAAGCCCCCGACATCACACAGGTGAAAAAGCCCAACAAGAACGTTGGGAAGTAACGCCGCATGAAAGCCTGGAACTCGCCAAACTTCATCATCACTCAAACTCCTCATACAGGCCCACAGCGATGCTCTGCACCGTGGCACTGCCCGCTAGACCAAAAGTGGCACCAAGAGAGTCACGCAAAAGCGTCTGGGTGGCATGGTTGATCTGCGTGGGCGTGTAGCGCTTGGTCATGGTGCCTGCAGCCTGCTGTAACTTGAGCTGCTTGGGCGTGAGACTGGGATGCTTGATCGAAAGCAGCTCATCGGTCAGCGCCTTGCGCTGCTGCCGGCTGAGTGATCGGGTCAGCTCAAGCCAGCTACGCCCGGTCGCGGCCTTGTGCACCTGAAGGTATTTGAGCGTGGTCAGCCCCGAAGCCCCGACGCCCAGCAGCGACGCGCCATCGAGTACCTTGGAAGCCGCCTGGTACCACTGGTTTTCATCCAGTGCATCGTTGGCTGCCGGGTTGGTCACTTCGCGCACCGTACGGATAACCCCAATGGCGCACTGGGCAGTACTGGCTGCGGCTGCTGTACCGCCAACATAGGTCAGCACCAGGCTGGTACCTGCAGTGAACGGCGCGGCGATGGTACCGCTGAAAACCACCCACCAGCCTATGAATGCACCGGCACAGGAAAGCGAGGTGTTGATCGCTTCCTTCACCACCCGCGACTCACGCGGATTGTTTTGCAACTGCTCGGTGTACTGCGCGGGGGTCTGGTATTTGTTGATTTCCCGCAGAATCACGCGTTTGGGCCTGATACTGCAGATTGGCTGGAATTCACGCAGGGTAATGACATTGAAGTCAGCGTCAATGTACACAACCCCTGCCCCAACGATTCGGGGGTCGGCGTCGATCGCTGCGAACATTTTCGGCAAATTGATTCGTGCCTGGATTCGCTGACGCGCGAGAAACTGCGAGGTATTACCCAATGGGTTTGCCAAAAGGTCTGTCACGAGTGCTGTCCTTGCAGGAGTAGGCGGGTGTGCCTCATAGGGAGGCGGGCTTGCCCCGCGATGAATCCGCGTGCTGACGGACTCGATCGCGGGGCAAGCCCGCTCCCACGAGGTACTTAACTGCCTTGAAGATCAGGCATCAAACGTTCGGGCAAGGCACCGGCGCCCAGTCACCCATGTCTGGGTTGCGGCACATGCCATTGACCTGATCCTGGCCAGCCTTGGCCACTTGTTGGGCCTCGGTTTTCTTGCTGGTGGCGTTCTGCAGGGTCTTCTCGGTAGCGACGGCTTCTTTCGGCACATCAGGCAGCTTGGTCTTCTTCACCGCCTTGGCCTTCTTGCCGGTGGTCGCGGCTTTCGGCGTTTCGGCCGCTGCCACCACGGTCACATCGGCGCGCTGTACACCCACCTGCTTGAGGTCCTGCTCGTAGGCTTGGGTGTAGTTGTTGAGGTTCTCACCCAGGCGACCGCTGACAGCGCTGATCAGGTTATTCGACTCTTGCAGGCCAGCAACGATCTCGGCCAGACGCTTGCGCCCTTCGGTGTCATTGATGCGGTTGGCCTTGCGCCCTTCCATGAGGTTGGCGAACTCACGCTGGTAGCAGCTCTGCGAAGCCTTGGCGTAAGTGGTGGTGCGGTCCATGTCGGCCGCGCTCTTGTCGATGTCGGTCGCATACGAGGCGATGCGCTGCTTATCGTCACTGATCTGTTTCTGACGCTCGGTGTAGTAGCCCGCCGCGCCACCGACCAGGGCACCCCCTGCGGCGCCAATGGCGGCATTGCGGCCGCGCTTGTCACCGTCGACCAGGGCGCCGGTCAGCGCGCCGCCGACCGCGCCGAGCAAGGCACCGGTGGCGACCGATTTGGTCATGTCGGAGTCGGTGGAGCGCAGGTGCTGCACAGGCTCGTAGCAGCTTGGGTAGTACTCGACCTTGGTGCTGGCACCGACCTTGGAGACCGGCGAGCCAGCACAGCCGGCCAACAGTACGGTGCTGAAGCCTGCGGCCAGGAGCAGTGCGGTACGGGCCTGGGCGGCATTGATCAGAGCGTTACGGGTGAAAAGCATGGTCAGGTTCTCGCTTGGGTTGTACAGGTCCGGGTGGCGTCATGCCGCCCGGGATGGCTTGCTTGCATTGCAGTCGTTCAAGGGCGCGGGGCGGCCGATGCCAGCAACTCCTTGAGGATCGTCGCCGGATCGGCCCGCCGTTGCTGGCGGTACTCCCCGACGTGGCGGACGAACAGGGTGGCGCGGCTCTCCAGGCTCTTGCCCAGGACCGGCTTGAGATTGAGTTCTTGCTTGACCCGCTGGAACTGCGCCTGGATCACCGCGTCGGTGTAGCGCGTGCCGCTGGCCAGGTTGTCGATATAGATCGCCACCGCGCCATCGAGGGCGCTGCGGCCGTTGGCGATGGCGGCGCCGTACATGCGCGCGCTGGTCTGATCGCCAGCCGCTTGCGCCTTGGCCTGGGTGTTGCGCAGGTTGGTCAGGCGAATGTTGTAGTTGTTGATGGTTTCGGCCACCAAGGCTGCGGACTGGATCAAGTTGCCGGCGGCCTCCTCGCGCTGCTGGGCGATCAGCGAGACGTTGCGCTTGAGCTCTTCATTGACCAGGCCCAGCTCGGCTTGCAGGCGCGGGTCGGTGGCGCTGGCGATGATCCCGTCCAGGCGCTTGGTCGGGTCCTGGGCGTCATCGATGGCATCGGTCAGGCTGGCCAGGCGACCCTCCTTTTGCCACTGCTCGAACAGCTCCTGATAACGCGAACGCGGCGCCGACAGCGCGCCAATGGCCAGGCGAAAACCGGTGGTCTCGTTGCGCTGCTCGGTGCCGTCGGCGCCAAACAGCGGGTACTCCCGGCGCATGCCAGTAAACAAGGTGCCCTCGCCTTCCAGGTAGTTGCCGCCCTTGACCACGAAGCCGCCATAAGCGCCCTGGCGGCGCCCGGCATGGACCAGCTGGAACGACTCCTGCACCATCTCCGCAGCGTTGCCGATCACATCGAACAAGCCCAACGGGTTAGGCAACTTGGTGCCGATTGGCAACAGTCGCGCAGCCTGGCCTGTGCCGCCGGCGACCTGGTTGAACACCGCCCAGTCGGCCAACGGCCCTTCGCTGTCGCTGCCCTCGACTTTGCGCGGGAACAAGCGGCCCTCCAGCTCCTGGCGACTGACCAGCGAGCCACCGCGCGCGGCGAACTCCCACTCCACCTCGGTCGGCAGGCGCACGAAGCCAGTGCCGCCATCTTCGGCTTTGCTACCACGGCCACTGACCGGCAACAGCGCGCGGTGATGCTGCATCAGCCAGGCGCTGTACACCGCAGCGAAACGCTCGGCCTCAAAGCGCGACAGCTTGACCTTGGGCAGGCGCCCGGCCATGTCGGTGACTGGCGCGCACGCCGGCGGCTGCTCGCCACTGGCCAGCGCCTGGGCCTGGGCCATCACCTGGGCATACTGGCGGGCGGTGACTTCGTACTTGCCGATGAAATACATCATCGGTTTGAGCGGGCTTTTCGCGTCGACCTTGGGCAGGTTCGGCGAGACCTGCTGTTGCCACTGCGGGGCCAAGTCGGCCAGGCTGAACTGACCGTTGATGAAGTCGCGCCGATAGCCAGAAATGAACGACTGCTTGTAGCCCGCCTCGCCTTCGCTGAAGGGATAACCCAGGCTCACCTCACGATCGTCGAGGCTGCCTTGGGCCAATACATAGACAGGGCGGAAGACGATTTCGCCGCCACAGGGCAGCGGCAGGCTGACATCTCCGGCCAAGGGTTTGGGGTTGTCCAACTTGTCAGCGGCGAGCGGCTGGCCAGTCTCAGCCTTGGCAGCTGCCTTGGGCTGTTCATCCTCTGCCTGAGAGCAGGCGCCCAGGCTGAGGGTGGCTAGGATCAGGGCCAGCGCCCCGAGGCGAAATTCAGACATCACGGATTCCTTCGCAAGCATCGATCCGCGCCACCCGCCAGCCACCCAGGGCGGCAGCCAAGGTGCTGGCCGAGAGGACGGCGAGCAGCGCGACGAGGTAGTGCAGGGGCAGCAGGCGGCTGGCGTACTCGCCCGGCACCTGGGTGAACATTCGATTCAGGCCGAGCTCGGCCAGGGCATACAGCAGGCCGCCAAGGGCCGCGGCGAACACCCCGCTGTACAACGCCTGGAGCACCACGAACAGCAGCAGTGCGCCAGTGCCGAAGCCAAGCAGGCGTAGCACCGCCAACTCGCGCTGCTTGCGCTCGACCGCCGCCACCGCGCCTGCGCCGATGGCGGCCGTAGCGCCAGCGACTGCCAGGGCCGCGATGATCCAGAACACCAGGTCAAGATTGCGGCTCAGCGACTGCACCTGGGCGATCTGCGCCGCCTGGGTCGACACCAGCCATTTGCGCTCGGCAAAGTACTGGCGCAGCGGCTCGACATCGTTCAGCGAACGGGCATACAAGCGAAACGCCGGATACACCCGCTGGGTGGCATTGGCCTCACGCTCACCGGCCCAGTCCAGGGCAGGCACGGCGCGGCCATCGCGATAATCTTCGGCGGCCTCCAGCAGCGTCAGCGAGGCAAATAGTCCATCGCGTTCAAAGGCCGCCAGCGGCAACACCGCCAGCACCTGCAGCTCGCTCTGGCGCCATTGCAACTGCCCCGCCTGCTGGCGGCTGAAGCTGGCCAATAGCGAGTCACCGGCCTTGACCCCAAGCTTTTCTGCCGCAGTGAAGCTGAGCACCGCTTGTTGCAGGCCGGTTGGCACTGGCGTCCCTTGCAGCAACGGGTCACCGTCAGCGGTGGGGAGCATTTCCACCGTCACCGCGCGGCCCTGTGCCGGTAGCCGCAACTCGGCTGTCGCGGCGATCTGCCGGGTCCGGGCAATGGCGAATGCCACCTCATCGCGGGTAGCCAGATTGGCGATGAACGCGGCATCGAAACGACCACCGCCCAAGGGGATGATTTCGCGCACGCCAGGATCGCGCTGCAAGCGCTCGGTCAGGCTACCGACCAAGCCGAATTTGAGTCCGAACAGCACCAGCAGCGGCGCAATCACCGCCACCAGCGCCAACACGCTGCAGGCCGACAGCCGTGCATCGCTGCGATAGTCCTGCCAGGCCAGGCTGGCGATCAGCCACGGGCGCATCAGGCGGCCCTGTCCAAGGTCGCCGTGACACCACCCTCGGCATCACGCCGACAGCTCATGCGCAGCACCCGCAGGCCAGCGTCACGGGCCAGTTGCTCGTCATGCGTGGCGATCACGCAGGTCACCCGGCGTGCCTCGGCCTGACGCAGCAGCAGGCCCATGACCCGCTCGGCGTTGAGCGGATCCAGCGCCGCCGTCGGCTCATCGGCCAACAGCAGCACCGGCTGATGGGCCAGGGCGCGGGCGCAACTGACGCGCTGGCGTTGGCCGAGCGACAACGCCCCCGGGCGTTTTTCCAACTGGTCATGTACATCCAGCGCTTGCGCCAGGCGCTCGACACTGCCGTCCTCGTCCAACCCCAGCAGTTGCCGAGGCAGGCGAATATTGCCGCGCACATCGAGAAAGCCCAACAGCCCACCGGCCTGCAACACATAGCCCAGATGGCGGCTACGCAGGGCGGCCAGACGGTCGAGCCGACGACTGCGCCAGAGCGCGGCGATATCTTCCTCGCGCCGATCGAGACTGAGGCTGAACGCCTGCGCAGCATCAGGCTCGAGCACCAGCGCGAGCAGGTCGAGCAAGGTGCTTTTGCCACAGCCACTGGGGCCGACCAGCGCCACCCGCTCACCCGCCGTCAAGCACAACCGCTCGATCTCCAGGCTGTAGCGCTGGCTACCCTCGCCACGCGTCTTGCGCACCTCGTGCAGGTTGATCATCACGGCAGCGTCGACAGCGGGACACGGTACAAGGCGTCACCCGGCTCGGCGTTGCCGAAACGCACCCAGTTGGCCATGTCGTTGTGGAAGGTTTCGTAGAGACGGATCTTCGAGTCGAGCTCGTCGATGAAGTCTTGCTGCTCGGCGACCGACAGCGACAGCCACAGGTCCTGGCTCATGCTCAGCGACTTGCTGCGGTACGGCAGCCCTTCCAGGTACTCGCCGAGCACCCCGCTCTGGGCCAGATTGGTGCCCTTGCTCAGTGCCCCAGGATCGCGGCTCATGTAGGCACTGGCGCTGGCGATCTCATTGAAGAAATCGCCAGGCGAGCTACGGGTCTTGCGCGCCGCATCGACGATCAGCTTGAGCGACTGCTGCAAATCGTTGAGCTGCAGCTTGGTCAGCATCACGCACACCTGCAAGGTGGGCAGCGCAGGGTTGGTCAGGTCGCGGTCGGCGGTCCAGGCGCTGACCAGTTGCGGCGCCTGGCTGGCGCTCTGGCGGCCAAGGAAATCCATGTGCATGGCATAGCCGACGGCCTGGGACTTGGCTGCCAGGCTCGACGCCGAGGTCAGCAATGGCACCGGCTGGGGCTGCTGGCTACGCACCTGGTGGACCAACTCGGCGAAGGTCGAGCCGATCTCGCGCACGCGCTCGCCAAAGGCGTTGACGTCACCGCCGGGCACCGACACATACAGGTCGCCGATCTGCGGGTTGCTGTCGGCCGTCAGCACCCGGTACTGCTGCTCGGCGCCAGCATGATTCTTCTGCCCCGCCGGGGTGCGCAGGTGCAGGGCGTAGATCTTGATCTGCTTGCTCAAGGCGGCCTGGCGCACTTCGGCCTCGTTCATCTGGGTGCTGCTGTAGGGGTCGTTCTTGCGCAGCGCGCCAGCATCGCTGACCAACAGCACGATGCGCCCGCCATAGCCGTTCCAGTCCATGCCTTCAACGGCCTGCATGACCCCGGCAAAGGCATCTTCATTGAACGAGTGACTGGAAACGTTGGTGGCCTTCACTTGCGCCGCAGCTTTGAGGAAGCGCGCCGGATCGCGGCCCTGCTCCAGACTCACCAAGGTCTTGCTCAGGTAGTCCAGCCCCGGGGTGCGCTTGGTGCTGTTGCGAAAGCCGATCAGGCCAAAACTGACGCTGTCCAGCTCGCCACGTGCGGCCAACTGCTGTTGCAGCTCGCTGACCACTTGGCGCACGCGGTCGATGTAGGGCTGCATGGAAACCGAGGTATCCACCACCAGCACGATACCGGTGCGGAACCCCTTGCCATCGGCACCCGCCACCCCGGCGGCCTTCGGCGGGGTGTCACGAGCGCTGGCGCCCGGATCGATCGAGGCGATGTTGAGCAGTTGCACCGGCTGGCCCTGAGCATCGAAGCTTTCGCGGAAATCGAAGATCGGCATCAGGTAGAACTGCTCTTGCGGCACAGCGCTGGCAGTCGGCTCCAAGGCCATGACCTGCGGCACCTGGTCGGGATGATTCTGCGCCTTGAGCAACTGTTCGCGCGCCTGGCCGGTGTCATCGAGCAGGCGCTGCACGTCGTCGGCATTGCGCATGAACATCACCGGTGAGCGGCCTGAGCGCTCGGTGAGCTTGAGCACCAGGCTCTGTTTCCAATCACTGCTCGCGCTGGCCGGCAGCCAGCCATCGCGCTGACCATCGCTGGAGCTGCCGACCTCGATCCAAGGCTTACCGTCGACCTCCTTGCGTTGGTAGACATAGAGCACGCTGAACGCTGGCAAACGCTCGCCAGCACTGCCGCCAGGCTGATCGAACAGCTGCGCGCCGGGCTGGCTGAGCACACGCTGGTAGAGGGTCTTCTTGCCGGGCATCAGCAACGGCCGCTGGTCATCGACTGCGGCGAGCGGTGTGCCCTCAGGCGTAGTTTGACTGGCGGTTTGCGCCACTGGCGATGGCTCTAGCGGCGCCTGCGCTGCGGGCTGCTGGTCGCCGCCGAGCAGCCAGAAGAACGCCCCACCCAGGCCCAGCGCAGCAGCAATGGCCAAGGCCAGGACTGCCTTGGCGGGTTTATTCGATGCCGATTTGACGGCTGGCGCAGGGGCACTGTCGACAGTGGCGGCGCTAACCGTCTCGGGCGCTGGCGGCGCCTTGGGGATCTCGATAGACACCGGCGTCAGCCCGGCCAGATCTGGCTTGGCCGGTGCCACGGGTGGTAGCGGCAGCGGGCGGATGACAGTGCTGTCAGTGCTTTCTGCTGGCAAGCGGTCCAGCGCTGCCAGCAACGCGGCAGCATCGGCGAAGCGCTCGTTCGGGTCCTTGGCCAGCAGCCCGCGCAGGATGTCCTGGTAACGGCCATGCTCGATGGGCAATTCCGGCAGTGGCTCGGTCAAGTGAGCCAACGCCGTGGACAGCGCATCGGTGCCGTTGTACGGCAGCTTGCCGACCAGGATTTCATACAGCACCACGCCCAACGCGTAGAGGTCGGCGCGGCCATCGATCTCAAGCCCGCGGGCTTGTTCGGGGCTCATGTAGCTGGGTGTGCCCACGGCAAACCCAGCCTGGGTGAACTGGGTACGATCATCCAGCGACTTGGCGATGCCGAAGTCCGACAGCACGGCGGTGCCATCGGCGCGGAACAGGATGTTGGCCGGTTTGACGTCACGGTGCACCAGCCCCTGGGCGTGGGCATAGCCCAGCGCCTGGGCGATCTGGCGCACATACAACAGGCCCTGCTGCGGCGTCAGGCCGTCGGCGATGCGCTCCTTGAGCGTACCGCTGGGCAGAAACTCCATGGCCATGTAGTACAGCTCGCCAACATTGCCGATGTCGTGAATGGTGGCGATGTGCGGATGCGCCAAGCGGGCCAGGGTGCGGCCTTCACGCAGGAACCGCTCGCAGAAGGTCGGGTCGGCGGCCAGGCTCGCGGCCATGACCTTCAACGCCACCTTGCGCTGCAGTGAGCGCTGGGTGGCCAGGTAGACGCTGGCCATGGCGCCTTGGCCAATCTCGCCGTCGATGTCGAATCCGGGGATGTGCATGTCCATGCTCTGTTCAGTTCGCCTTTACGACCACAGCGGTGATGTTGTCCGGCGCGCCACGGGTCAGGCCCAGATGGACGAGGCTGCGCACCACTTGGTAGGGATCGGCGTGGCCGAGCACTTCGGCGATCTCGTGATCTTCGGCGGTCTTGTTCAGGCCATCGCTGCACAGCAGGTAGGTATCGCCCGGCTGCACCTGCAAGGTGACCGCCTGCAGCTCGAGGTGATCCTCGACGCCAATGGCGCGGGTGACGATGTTGCCGCGTGGGTGCACGCGCGCCTCGGCCTCGTTGAGCAGGCCACTGTCCTGCAGTTCCTGGACGTAGCTGTGGTCGTGGGACAGGCGCTCGATGCTGCCATCGCGCAGGCGGTACAGCCGACTGTCGCCGGCCCACAGGCCAATCGCCTGGTCACCGCGTGCGGCCAGCACGACGACGGTACTGCCCATCATCGCCACACCCCGGCGCACCGTTTCCTCGCGCACCGTGCCATTGACCCAGGACAGCCCGTCGCGCACCTCATCGGCAAATTCGCCCAAGCAGTCGAGCATCGGCAGACTGCGCAGGCTGTCTACCGCCAGGCTGCTGACATAATCGCCCGCCGCATGCCCGCCCATACCGTCGGCCACCGCCCACAAGCCCGCCCAGGTCAATTCCAGGCAGGCGTCTTCGTTGATCTTGCGGACCATGCCGACATGGCTGTAACTGGCCGCGGTGTAATGCATGGCGGTCATCTGCAATCTGCCTCGTTGCCCAGGAGATACCCGGCGAAATCCTCACTGCGCGGCAACCCCACACAGCGCATCAGGCCGGCGGCGATCCGCTCCGAACCCCTGCCCCACCACAGGCTCGTGCCCTCGCAGGCACACTCGGCCAGGGCCAGTGCGCGCCCTTCAGGGGTGGTGACCTGCAGCCTGCGCATCGCAGTGAACGAAGCCCGTGCGCCCGGCAGCTGCGGCCTGGCACCTGGGAAAGGGCGCAAGGCCGCCTCGAACTGTTCGAACGAAGCCTGCGGCTCAAGCGTTGCCAGCAGATCGCTCTCCACCTGCTCGAACCACTCATCACCGCCAGACACTGCGGCTGCCAGCGACTCACCCGGTGCCAGCAGCTGCGCCACAGTCAGCGGAAAATAGCGCCCGACCCGGTCGATGCTCGGCATTACCACGCCGACCACCGCCGACTCGCCGCATACCCCCGCCGCCAGGGCAAAGCGCCACAGCGGGCTGACCAGATACGCCTGCAACCACTGCTCGCCCAACTGCTGCTGACTGGCCTGCAGGCCCGCCGCCAGCCATTGATCCCAGGGCTGGATGAAGCTCTGCGGCAAGCCGCGACTGACAAAATCGCCGCGACTGGCGAGCTTGCCGTAGAAGCCAAAATCGTTCACAGGCGCTCCGGCAGGCTGAAGCCACTGACGCGGCTGCGGAACGGGTTGAACGCGCTGCTGGCGCGCAACTCGTACGAGACACTGGCGCCATCGACGCGCAGGCGCAGGTTGAAGCGCTCAGGCGATCCGGCGGCCACCAGGTCGGACTGATCGAGCAGGCGGAACCAGGCCCACGGCCCCTCCATGGTCAGCCCGGAGCGGCCGCTGGCCGCAGGCGGCGAGATCGACAGGCGGACCACGCCAATGCTGTTGGGATTGGGCCATTGCAGCGCTACCGGCCGGCTCGGGCCGTGGTCGTAGCTGACCTGCTGGCCATCCAGATCGAGCAAGAACTGGGTGATCGAGGCATCCATCGCCACCGGTTTGAGCTCGAAACGTACCCCCGGCTGCATGCCGCCACTGGCACGGAAGTAGGCATCGCGAATGGCGGCGGCGCGCTGGAAGGTGGCCAGGACGTTGCTGTTGATACCCAGCTTCTGCGCCGCCCCCGGCTGCCAGCTCCACGGCGTCGAGGAGGTGTTGACGTAGGGTTGCAGGTACTTGCGGAAGTAGTTGTCCATTACCCCGCCCACCCCGAAGAACTGACCGAAATCTTCCAGGGTGGCATCGCGCGCACTGCCGGCCACTAACGGATAACGGCCGCTGAGCGACTGGCGGTAGACGTTGAGCACTTCGCTGTTCCAGGCGGCGTTGAGCTGGTTGCGCACCCCGCCCATGACAATGGTGTGGGTCGAGCCGAGCACCGAACTCACCAGGTTCTGCACCACCTCAGGCTGACGCGCAGCGCCCAGGGCGACCCGCTGCGCAGCGGCCTGGGCCTGGTTCTTGGCCTCGCCCAGCAGCGCGTCGCCACTGGCGCCGACCATGGCGCTGACCTGCACGTACAGGGCATTGAGGTCGCTGAGCAGTGCATCGATGGCCGCTGGCTGGCCTTCGCTGGTTTCCACCAGGGTGGCCAGCTCGGCGAAGTGCGCGGTCACCGGGTCCAGCTCACGCGCGGCGGGGTCGTCGCTGGGTAGCGGCGCATCACCCAACAGACCGCCCAGGCGCTGACGCAGCTGATCGACCCCGGCCTGCTCGGCCTTGGCCTGGACCTTGTCGAGGCTGGTCGACTGCGCCAGGTTGGTTTGCTTGGCCGCCGCCTGCAGCAACTTCTTCATCGGCGAGGTCGGACCGGACAGCACCCGCAACACATCGGCGGCCTGTCCGACACTGGTGATCGGCACGAAGTCGAGGTCGGCCAGCAGCGCATCCCAATGACGGATGTAGTCCTGGTAATACAGCTGCTGCACATCGGCGGCCAACCGCTTGGCATCGCCCGACTCGCTGGCCTCGCGGCCCAGCACCCAGCGTTCTTCGGCCAGCGTCTCGCTGTGCGCAAGGCTCGCAGCGAGAAACGCCTTGCGGTAGCCCTCGACGGAGAAGATGCCCGGCAGCGGCTCGTCCAAAGGCTTGCCACTCTTGCGTCGGAACACTAGCGCCGCATCGCGCCCGGCAGCGTCGCTGATACGAAAATCGCTCACCCCAGCCGGCAGTTTCTGCCGTTTGACCCGGTCATAGACGCGCTGGGCCACCGGTAACTGCTGCAGCTGGCGGCGCACGTCCTCGACCAGGCGCTGGTCCAGGCGCGCATTTGGCGGCCGGCGCTCGAACAGCGCCTGCAAGTGCTGCTCCAGGGCCTGGCGCTGCTCGGGCGCCAGGTCGCGCGGCAGGCTGCGCTCCCAATCGAGGCTGATCCAGGCCTTGATGAACTCAGGGTCGTAATGCTCGCTGTCGGCGAGCATCAGGTAAGCCTTGAGGCCCTCGTAGAGGTAATCGGACGGGCCACCGGCATACAGCTGCTCCTCGATGCGCGTCACCAGCCGGGGGGCGAACACAGCGATCAGCAATTTGCGATAGACGCTGTTCGATTCGCCTTCGAGCATGTCGCCCTGGTACAGCCCCAGGCCCTCGGCCCAGCTTGGCGGGTTGTCGGCCAGGCCACGCACGGCATTGAGCAGCCCCAGCACTTCAAGCACGTTGCGCTGCGCCGGGCTCAGCTCCTGAACACTCCTGCCCAACGGCTTGAGCCGGCTGTCGACTTCGGCGATGTACTGCTGGTTGGCGCGATAGCTGAGGGTCCACAAGGTGCCGACCACCAGCACCAAGGCCACGCTCAGGGCCAACGCGCCGCGGGCGATCCACTTGCGCCGGCGCTCGACCTGCGGGTTGTTGCCGACCAACCCGCGCTCGGCGAAGGCTACGGCGCTGAACAGACGCTCGATGAAATAACTGCGGCCGGTACCGCTCTGGCGGGCCAGGTGGGCGCGGTCCAGGCCCATGCTCTGGGCCATGCTGCCGATCAGCCGGTCGATCGGGCTGCCTTCCTGGGTACCGCTGGTGAAGTAGACGCCGCGCAGCAGTGCGCGGTCTTCGAAGGCGTTGGGTTTGAACACGCCATCGAGGAAGGTCTTGAGGTTACCGCGCAAGGCGGCGAACTGCTGCACGAAGCCGTAGACCAAGTCACGCCTGGCCGGGTCGCGCTCCTGTTGCAGGCGCTCGACCAGACGCTGGTTGAGGCGCTGCTCGAGCAATCCGAACTCGCTGCCGAACTGGGCCAGCGGGCCTTCGCCGTGCTGGCCGTCGTCCAGGCCAAAGGTCATGCCCCAGACCTGGGCGCGCTCGTCCTTGCCAAGGTTGTCGAAGAACTCCATGAAGCCCGGCACCAGGTCGAGCTTGGTCAGCATCAGGTAGATCGGGAAGCGCACGCCCAACTGGCTGTACAGCTCCTGGATCCGCGTGCGGATCGCCACGGCATGCGCGGCGCGCTCGGCCTCGCTGCCCAGCAGCAGGTCAGACAGGCTGATGGCGATGAACGCGCCATCGATGGGTCGGCGCGAGCGCTGGTTCTTCAGCAGGTCGAGAAAGCCCAGCCAGGCCGCCTTGTCGACTTGCGCGTGGCTGTCCTGGGTGGTGTAGCGGCCCGCGGTGTCGAGCAGCACCGCCTGGTCGGTGAACCACCAGTCGCAGTTGCGTGTACCGCCCACACCACGAATGGCGCCCTCGCCCATCTGCGCCGCCAGCGGAAAGTGCAGGCCGGAATTGACCAGCGCCGTGGTCTTGCCCGAACCGGGTGGGCCGATGATCACGTACCACGGCAGCTCGTACAGGTTGCGCCGCTCATCGCCCCCCAGGCGGGCCTTTTTCAGCAACTGCAAGGCTTCGTCCATGCGCTGGCGCAGGGTCGCCAGCTCTTCGGCGGTGGCGACGCTGGCAGGGTCGGGCGCGCTCTCTGCGGCCAGGCTCTGGATCACCTTGGCCGCCTGCCGGCGGGCCTGGACGATGCGCCACAGGCGATAGCCGAGCCAGCCGGCGAACAGCAGGATGATCAACACCCAGCGCGGCGCCGCTGGCACCAATACATCGAGCAGCGGGCCGACGAACCAGATGATCAGGCTCAGGGCCAGCAGGCCCAGCAGCGGAATCACCCAGCGGATGACAAAACTGAAAAACGCCTTCACTCGACGCCCTCCGCCAAAACGGTGATTTCAACCCGGCGATTCTTCGCGCGGCCTTGGGCGCTGTCGTTCGACGCCAGCGGTTCGGTGTCGCTCAGGCCTTGCGCGGTGAAGCGCTCAGGCTGGCCGGTACGCGCCGCGAGAATGTCGCGCACTTGTTCGGCGCGGGCTTGCGACAGTGCCCAGTTGGAGGGGAAGCGCAGTGTCGCGATCGGTCGGTTGTCGCTGTGCCCGGAGATCCGCACGTTGCCCTTGACCTTGGCTACGGCCTCGGCGATGCGCAGCATCAGCGGCTCGAAATCGCCTTTGATGCTGGCGCTGGCGGAGGCAAACAGTTCATCGCCACGAATGGTCACCACCGAGCGGTCGACCGCATCCTCGACGCTGACTCGCCCGGCCTTGATGTCGTCTGCCAGGAACCCCGCCAGGCGCGGGCGCTCCACCGGTTTCGCCTGGACCACTGGCCGATCCATCGCCTGCACCGGGATTTCCCCCAGCGCATGGATGCCACGAAACACCGGCTCGGCATCGGCGGCCAGCTTCAGGCGCAGGCCGAACAGCACCAGCAGCAGCAGGGCCAGGGCCACCGCCAGGCCAACCCAGGGCGGTACGAACTGCGCCAGGCGATCACGCGTCACCGTCACCCCACGCCAATGCGGCGACAGTTCGCGCTCGACCTCACCGCGGGCACTACGAATCGCCGAGGCGGTGCGTTCGCGCAGCGCTTCCAATTGCGCCCGGCCGCCGTTCATCACCCGGTAGCGACCTTCGAAACCGAGGCTGGTGCACAGGTACAACAGCTCCAGCAGGTTCAGCCGCTCACGCGGGCTCTGCAGGCAATGTTCGAGCAGCTGGAACACCTTCTCGCCGCCCCAGGCCTCGTTGTGCACGGTGATCAACAGGCTCTGCTTGCTCCAGTCACTGCTGCTGCCCCAAGGCGTGCTGAGCACCGCCTCATCGAGCGCGGTGCACAGGGCGTAGCGCGCCAGCAGCACCTCGTTGCGCGCCACCCCGGCAGCCTCGGCGCGCTCCTCGAACTGGCGCAGGTAGGCCAGCAGTTGCGCGCGCAAACTGGCCGGAGCCGGGTGCGCAATGGTGTTGCGCAAGCGGGTGAGCAGCGCCAGCAGCGGCCCCGCCGCCTGCTCCAGCGGATTGAGCCCCTGGGCCTGGCCCGGCGCCAGTGGCTCGGCGGGCAGGTTCAGCGGCGCCGGGGCCGGCTGGACCGCTGCGGCCGGTTGCGGGCCTCGGCCACCGGGCCTGGGCATGAACTGGGTGCGGTCGAACGCCTGCGGATCGTCGGAGTGCATCGCGGCTTATCCTCGAATGGCCCAGAAGGCCAGGCTCAGGCCGGGGAACTCGCCGGCGACATAGAAGGCGAAACCACCGGAATGCTGCAATTGCTTCCAGTGCTCGCTGCCGCGGTCCAGCTCAAAGTAGGTCGAGCCGGCATGGAACGGGATCTGCCGTGGCGCCACCGGCAACGGCAGCAGGCCGATACCCGGCAGTTGCAGGTTGACCATGTCGCGGATGTGCTCCACCGAGCCGACCTTGCTCTGCTGGCCGAACCGGCTGCGCAGGGTCTCGCTGGGTACATCGGCGCGCACCACCAGGATGAAGCTGGCGCTGTCGAGCAGGCTGCGGTCGGCGAGCATGGCCACGTGAATGCCGTAGGCCTTCTCGATGATCGGGATGGCGACCGCCTTGCTGTCGATCAGCATCGACAGCGCTTCGCGCAATGCGCTCATGACTGGAGCGAAGGTCGCCGCTAGATCGTCGTGCTGGTACACCGGATAGCTGGCCGGACGCCGGCCTTCACTGCAGAAGGTGGCGAACTCACCGGCCAGGCTGACCAGCTCGCTGTACAGCCGCTCGGGGTGCAGCGGGCTGAGCTGGTTGAGGTGCTCGAGCAGTGGCTGGGCGCGGTTGACCAGTTGCAGCAGCATGAAGTCGGCAATTTCCGAGGCGCCGCCGTTGGCCGAGGCCACCACCCGCCCGGCCAACGCCTCGCCACGCTGGTGCAGCAGGCCCAGCAGTTCGCTGCGAAACCCTGAGAGCACGTTGTTGGCACTCACGTCCAGCAGCGGCGCAATGTAGTTGTCGTCGAGCACCAGGGCGCGGTCGGCGCGCTTCTCACGGATACGCACCACACCCAGCGCGGCATGATCGCTGACCCCATCGACCTCACTCAGCAAGCGCAGGGCGCGGCTGCCCAAGGCCAGCGGCGCACGGTTCTCGAACGGGGCGTTATCGTCACGCACCTCGCTGATACGGCTGACGTAGCGCGCACCTTCGGCAGCTTCGCCTTCGTCGACGGTATCGCGGGCGCCGGCGCGCTTGAGCGGCAGGCCCAGGTAGATCAGGCCATCGCGCAGGTCATCAGGAATCTCCAGCGGCGGCGGCGGCAGGTCATCGCGAGGGATATCGAACGGCGTGCCGTCAGGCAGCAGGCCACGCGCGCTGAGGATCGCCAGCTTGCCCTGGGCCAGCAGGCCCTGGTCGATCAGCAGCTCGGAGAACCCCCAGGCAGCGCAGGACAATGGCCGGCTGCGGGCATCGATGAAGTTCTCCAGGTAGCGGTCTTGCTGCTGGAAGTGCTGGGTCGTGATGAACATGCCTTCCGACCAGACCACGCGATTGTTCCAGGACATGGGTTCTCCGATTGCCTAGCGGGCAGACTCAATGGGTTGGACGGCCACGGCGCTGCGCACGGCGCGCACATCGAGGCTGATCTGATAATCGCGCGGTGGCACAGGGAGCACGCTGCGCCACTGGGCCTGGTCGATTTCGCGGTAGCCGACCACCAGGCCAATCTGGCGGGTGGCTGGGTCAAGGGGACGCTCGACGCTCAATTGTTCACCGGGCTGCAGCAGCACCTCGTCCTGGTCGAGCAGGTCGGCGGCCAAGGTCGCCTGGGCGCGCTCGGCCAAGGCGAAGTAGTCGGCGCGGGCAAACGCCGCGCTGTTTTTCAGCTCGTAGATACGCACCCGGACTGGCGCAGGTATTCCGCTGGCACCTGGGTTGAGCCCTTCGGCGGCGCTGAAGTACAGGGTCACGGCATGGCCGGCGGCGGCCTGTTCGGCCACGGGCGCTACGCTCGCATCCTTGCTGCAGGCACTGAGCAGTGCGAGAGCCGCGACTGCGATCAGTCTTGTTGCATTCATCCTCGTCCTCATGACGTCTTGGTGTTCTTCCTGTCCTGCTGCATGTGCCTCAGGAGCGTTGCAAGCGAGCGCTGTGAGCCTCGTAGGCGCGGCTGAACTCGCGACCGAACAAGTCTTGGAAATCGTCTTCGGCCTCGCGCGAAATCTGCCCGTAAAGCTCGGTGAACTGCTGCCAGCAATGGGCTTGGCGCGAGCCACCGAACAGCTTGGCCAAACCTGCGGCGGGGGCTAGGCGCGCCTCCAGCCGAGCAGGTTCGAAGCGCGTCAGCAGGTGCTTGATCGCGGCTTCCACGCCAGCCATGACGGCCAACTGATGGGCGCGCAGGTCATCGAAGCTGTCGCGTACCGCCTGGTCCGGAGCGAGAAACGCCTGATTGCCATGGCGCAGCAGCAACAGCAGGGCTTCGTCAGCGTTGGGAGCGAACTTCAGGGGGTTGTTCTGCACCGGGGCGATGGAGGTCTGTTGCATGCGGAACTCACCCTTGAGGCTGCTGCGTGCACGCAATACGTCGATCAACCCTTCGACCATCAGCCGGTAGCTGCGACCAATGGCTTCCATCTGCGCCGTGGCGTCACCGCCATCGATGCGCAGATGTTCGATACCCGCGCCACGCAGGAAGGCCTGCAGCAGCGCATCGCCTTCGACCGCCGCAGCCGCTGCACGCGGCGCAGGCTCGGGTGCCTGCTGGGGCAGCTGTTGCGCCACAGGCGCAGTAGTTTGCGCTGGCGCCAGCGGCGCAGCGGCCGGGGCAGGCGGCACCGCTTGCGCCGGTGCGGCAACCGGCGGCAGGTCATCGAGCAGGTGCCAGTCCGCTGGGATCACCCCTGGCCCGGCAGGTGCGGGCGCAGCCTCAGCTGGCGTGGGTGGCGCGAGCGGCGTGGGTGGGCGGAAATCGTGTTGCTGGGCAGGCAGGTGATCGGCTTGACTGGCCGCAGGCACGGAAGATGGGCCGAGAAAGTCGAACAGATCCGGCAGGGTGTCGTGGCTCGAAGCCCCCTGCAAGAACGCCGCGGGTGCCGGGGCAATCGGTGAGCTGGAGGCACTCGCCTGATTGGCCATCAACGCTTCGAAGCTCTGCGCTTGCGGCTGACCGCCAGCGCCCAGGGAAAAGCCCGCATCGACCCGCGCCTGGATCTCGTAATCGCCAATCCGAATAACTTCACCATCCATCAATGGCTCACTGTTGCCACGGCGCAGGCGAATACCGGCGTGAACTAACTCCACACCATTTGTACTGTTATCGGTCAGATAGTACCGGCCATCCCTGAATTGGATGACGCAGTGCTGTGAAGATACCAAGCGTTCAGGATCGGGCAGTACCCAGTCATTATCCGGGCCACGTCCAATAGTGATGGCACTACTTTCCACGACCTTCTCCGAGCATTGTCCCGGGGTGATCTTGTGGTAACTAGTAATTGTTAGGCAAAGTGCCACCACGCCTCCTGCATATATTGCAACGCTCGATTCCATTCAATTGAGTGTTTCAGCACAATCGTCCAAAAAACTCAGTAAACCCTTTGAATTTGCTGGTTATTCTTGCGGTTATTTGCGCTTGGGCCGTGAATTCTAACCACACGAAACTCGCACTTTGCTGGCAGTCGACCAATGGCGCTCAACACCTGCCAACTCGATCACACCCCCACTCGAGGGCGGCTAGCTTACCTTGACAGCAATTTGGAAATAAACCATAAATGCGCAACTTGAGAGTGCCAAAGTGATATCGCCGTGATGTCAACTTCGCATTCTTTGACAAGTTTGTGCGCCAGTTCACATAACGCAACTCGCGCAAGTCAAGCCCTCACCACGGGCCGATATGGAGATCGAATTCTGGTGAACTCGCCGTTGCTGCTCGCCGCTGTTTCCGCAGACTTTCCTTGCGGCGACGACCTCGAATACGACCCGGATTTCCTGCAACTGGAGCGCGATGCCCAGGGCCGGCCCGAGCGTGTCATGGGCGATGCCATCCAGCCGGCCGAGCCACCACAGTGGCGTGCTATCGAAGCGTCTTGCAGCGCCTTGCTGCAACGCAGCAAAGACCTGCGCATCACCCATTTTTTGCTGCAGGCCAACCTCGCCCTGCACGGTTTGCCGGGCCTGGCTGCCAGCCTCGAACTGATCCGCGATCTGCTCGATGAGTACTGGCTGCACGTGCACCCGCAGCTCGATGCCTCCGACGACAACGACCCTACCGTGCGCATCAACGCCCTCGCCGGGCTGACCTGCGATGCCAACATCGCCCTGCTGCGCGAGGCGGTGCTGGCCCGCTCGCGCGCCTTCGGCCCGGTGAGCCTGCGTGCGGCACTCAATGCCGCTGGTGTGCAGCACTTCGCCAGCGAGCAGCTGAGCGTCGAAGAACTGGCTGCGGCCCTGCGCGACGCCGATCCCGAGCAACTGGCACAGACCCGCCAGGCCCTGGCCGCAGCCCGCGAAGCCTGCGAGGCCATCGAGCGGCGCGTCAGCGATCAGGTCGGTTCGGCCAGCGGGGTCGACCTCAGCGCCCTCAAGCAGCCACTGCGCCAGGCGCAGCAAGTGCTTGGTGATTACGCGCCAGGCGGCGAACTGCCACTGGGCGAAGCCCAGAGTGGCGCTGACGACAGCCCAGACAGCGACCAGCAAAGCGCCGCGCAGCCTGCGCAAAGCCTGCGCCCGTCAGCTCGCCCCGGTGAGGTCAGCAGCCGCGAAGAGGTGCTGCAAAGCCTGGACCGCCTGCTCCAGTACTACGCCCGTCACGAGCCGTCGAGCCCGTTGCCGGTGCTGCTGCGCCGGGCCAAGAACCTGGTCAATGCCGACTTCGCGACCATCGTCCGCGACCTGATCCCGGACGGTCTCTCGCAATTTGAAAACCTGCGCGGTCCCGAGGCCGACTGAGCTCCCACGCGCACCGCTTAACCGACGCCCGCAACAGACGAAGCCGCCGCACCGGCGACCAGGAGGAACAACGTGGCGAACACCAGCTCCCAGAAATTCATCGCACGCAACCGTGCGCCGCGGGTGCAGATCGAATACGACGTCGAGCTGTATGGCGCCGAGAAGAAAGTCCAATTGCCGTTCGTCATGGGCGTGCTCTCGGATCTTGCCGGCAAACCCGCCGAGCCGCTGCCGGCTGTGGCCGAGCGCAAGTTCCTGGAGATCGACGTCGACAACTTCGACTCGCGCCTCAAGGCCATGCAGCCACGGGTAGCGTTCAACGTGCCCAACGAGCTGACCGGTGAAGGCAACCTGAGCCTGGATATCACCTTCGAGAGCATGGACGACTTCAGCCCTGCGGCCGTGGCGCGCAAGATCGACGCGCTCAACCAGCTGCTCGAAGCACGCACCCAGCTGGCCAACCTGCTGACCTACATGGACGGCAAGACCGGCGCCGAGGACATCATCCTCAAAGCGATCAAAGACCCTGCCCTGCTGCAGGCCCTGGCCAGCGCGCCAAAGCCTGCCGACGTTGACCCAAGCGCCTGAGGAGACCGCCCATGAACGATCCATTGCGCGACACCCAGTCGCAACCGGCCACCACCCAGGAGCCGAGTGAATTCGCAGCGCTGCTGCTGCAAGAGTTCAAGCCCAAGACCGAGCGCGCCAAGGAAGCCGTCGAAAGCGCCGTGCGCACCCTCGCCGAGCAGGCCCTGGCACAGACCAACCTGGTCTCCAACGATGCCATTGGCTCGATCGAGCAGATCATCGCCGCCATCGACGCCAAGCTCACCGCCCAGGTCAACCAGGTCATCCATCATCCCGATTTCCAGCAGCTGGAAAGCGCCTGGCGTGGCCTGCACTACCTGGTCAACAACACCGAGAGCGACGAGCAGCTGAAGATTCGCGTGCTCAACATCTCCAAGAACGACTTGCACAAGACCCTGAAGAAATTCAAGGGCACCGCCTGGGACCAGAGCCCGGTGTTCAAGAAGCTCTACGAAGAAGAGTACGGTCAGTTCGGCGGCGAGCCTTATGGCTGCCTGGTCGGCGACTACTACTTCGACCAGTCGCCACCGGATGTCGAGCTGCTCGGCGAGATGTCCAAGGTGTGCGCCTCGATGCACGCACCGTTCATTTCCGCCGCCTCGCCGACGGTGATGGGCATGGGTTCGTGGCAGGAGCTGTCCAACCCGCGTGACCTGACCAAGATCTTCACCACCCCGGAATACGCCGGCTGGCGCTCTCTGCGTGAGTCGGAAGACTCGCGCTACATCGGCCTGACCATGCCGCGCTTCCTCGCACGCCTGCCCTACGGGGCCAAGACCGACCCGGTGGAAGCCTTCGCCTTCGAAGAAGACACCGACGGCGCCGACAGCAGCAAGTACACCTGGGCCAACGCGGCCTACGCGATGGCGGTCAACATCAACCGTTCGTTCAAGCACTACGGCTGGTGCTCGCGCATTCGTGGCGTTGAGTCGGGCGGCGAAGTGCAGGGCCTGCCGGCGCACACATTCCCCACCGACGACGGTGGCGTGGACATGAAGTGCCCGACCGAAATCGCTATTTCCGACCGCCGTGAGGCAGAGCTGGCGAAGAACGGCTTCATGCCGCTGCTGCACAAGAAAAACACTGACTTCGCCGCATTCATCGGCGCCCAGTCGCTGCAAAAGCCGGCCGAATACGACGACCCGGACGCCACCGCCAACGCCAACCTGGCTGCGCGCCTGCCGTACCTGTTCGCCACCTGCCGTTTCGCCCATTACCTCAAGTGCATCGTTCGCGACAAGATTGGCTCGTTCAAGGAAAAGGACGAGATGCAGCGCTGGCTGCAGGACTGGATCCTCAACTACGTCGACGGCGATCCGGCGCACTCCACCGAGACCACCAAGGCCCAGCACCCACTGGCGGCTGCCGAAGTGGTGGTCGAGGAAGTCGAGGGCAACCCGGGTTACTACAACTCGCGCTTCTACCTGCGCCCGCACTACCAGCTCGAAGGGCTGACCGTGTCGCTGCGCCTGGTTTCCAAGCTGCCATCGGCCAAGAGCGCCTAAACCTCGCGAAGGGGCGGCATCGCCGCCCTCTAGCACTGCCAAACGACGCGACATTCCGGAGACATCATGGCTGTAGATATTTTCATCAAGATCGGCGACATCAAGGGCGAGTCCATGGACAAGGCCCACAAGGACGAGATCGACGTGCTCAACTGGAGCTGGGGCATGTCCCAGTCCGGCAACATGCACATGGGCGGTGGCGGCGGTGCCGGCAAGGTCAATATCCAGGACCTGTCGATCACCAAGTACGTCGACAAATCCAGCCCGAACCTGATGGCCCACTGCTCCAGCGGCAAGCACATCGACAAGGTCAAGCTGACCGTGCGTAAAGCCGGCGGCGAAAGCCAGGTCGAGTACCTGATCATCAACCTTGAAGAAGTGCTGATCAGCTCGCTGAGCACCGGCGGCTCGGGCAGCGATGATCGCCTGACCGAAAACGTCACCCTGAACTTCGCCAAGGTCACCGTCGACTACCAACCGCAGAAGGCCGATGGTTCCAAGGAAGGCGGGCCGATCAAGTACGGCTGGAACGTGCGCTCCAACGTCAAGATCTGATCTGGGCGTCGGCCTTTTCGCGGGCAAGCCCGCTCCCACAATGGCCATCGGTTGCCCCTGTGGGAGAGGGCTTGCTCGCGAAGCAGGCGACGCGGTCCCGAACTGTTCCAGCGGAGTTTTTCCGTGGTAGCCAACATCGCCGCCCGCGACCTTCTGCAACCCTCGTTACTGGATCGTCTGACCGACGACGAGCCCGGCAACCTGCAGGAAGCCGCCGACAAACGCGTGCTGTCCTTGCAACAGCTCAAGGCCTCGGTGCTGCGCGACCTGACCTGGCTGCTCAACACCACTTCGCTGCTCGACACCCAGGCGACCCTGCACACACCAGCCGGTGCCTCGGTGATCAACTACGGCCTGCCCGCCCTGGCCGGCAACAGTGCCTCGAATATCGACCTGGCCGCCCTGGAGCGCATCATCCACCAGGCCATCGCCACCTACGAGCCACGCATTCTTGCCCACACCCTGAAAGTGCGGGCCCAGGCGGCGCCCGGCGAGATGAACGCCAACGCCCTGAGCTTCGAGATCGAAGGCGACCTGTGGGCACAACCGGCCGCCCTGCCCTTGCTGCTGCAGACTGACCTGGACCTGGAGTCGGGCCATGTGCGCGTGGCCCCCGCCGACCGCCGGAGACGTGCATGAACCCGCGCCTGCTCGAGCTGTACAACCAGGAGCTGCAGCACATCCGCGAAAGCGCGGCAGAGTTCGCCAAGGAATACCCGAAGATCGCCGGCCGCCTGACCCTGTCCGGCATCGACTGCGCCGACCCGTATGTCGAGCGGCTGCTGGAGGGTTTTGCCTACCTGACGGCGCGGGTGCAGTTGAAGCTCGACGCCGAATACCCGACCTTCACCCACAACCTGCTGGAAATCGCCTACCCGCACTACCTGGCGCCGACGCCGTCGATGACCGTGGTGCAGATGCAGACCGACCCCGACGAAGGCTCGCTCAGCGCCGGTTTCCAGCTGCCGCGGGGCAGCGTGCTGCGCGCCAACCTTGGCCGCGATACGCAGACCCCCTGTGAGTTTCGCAGCACCCAGGACGTCACCCTTTGGCCGCTGCACGTGGCCCGCGCCGAGTACTTCGGCAACCCCGGCGCGGTGCTCGGCCGGCTTGCCAGCAGCGAGCCCAAGGCCCGCGCCGGGCTGCGCCTGACCCTGCGCAGCGGCGCGGAAGTGCCGTTCGCCAGCCTGCCATTGAAGCACCTGCCGCTGTACCTCAACGGCGCCGACGAAACGCCGTTTCGCCTCTACGAGCAACTGCTGGGCAATGCCTGCGCGGTGTTCGTTCGCCAGCCAGGGGCTGACTGGGTCGAGCGCATCCCCGTCGAGCAAGCCTTGCTATCCTGCGGCTTCGATGACCAGGAGGCGGCGCTGCCGGTGGTGCCCCAGGCGTTTCAGGGCTACCGCTTGCTGCAAGAATACTTCGCCCTGCCGCAGCGCTTTCTGTTCGTCGATTTCGCCGGCCTGGAACGCGCGGTCAAACGCTGCAGCGGCCAAGAGCTGGAGCTGCTGATCTTGTTCGAGCGCTTCGACCAGAGCCTGGAAAGCAGCGTCACGGCCAACCAGTTCGTGCCCTTCTGTACCCCGGCGATCAACCTGTTCCCGCGTCGGGTCGACCGCATTCACCTGAGCGACAAGGTCAACGAACACCATGTGATTGCCGACCGCACCCGGCCGACCGATTTCGAGATCCACTCGCTGCACCGGGTGACTGGCCATGGCACCGGCGCCGATCAGGAATTCCTGCCGTTCTACGCCGTACGCGATCCGTCGCGCTATGGCCGCGAGCAGTCCTACTACATCGTGCGCCGTGAGCCGCGCGTGCTGTCCAGCGAACAGCGGCGCAATGGCACCCGTTCGAGCTACATGGGCAGCGAGACCTTCGTCAGCCTGGTCGACGGCCAACAGGCGCCGTATCGCCACGACCTGCGCCAGCTGGGCATCAGCGCGCTGTGCAGTAACCGCGACCTGCCGCTGTTCATGAACATCGGCGACGGCCGCAGCGACTTCAGCCTGGCCGACAGCGCCCCGGTGTCGGCCGTGCGCTGCCTGGCCGGGCCGAGCCGCCCGCGCGCCAGCCACGCCCACGACAACCGCGCCTGGCGGCTGATCAGCCAGCTGTCGCTGAACTACCTGTCACTGACCGAGCAAGGCCAGGGCGCAGCCGCCCTGCGCGAGTTGCTCCGGCTGTATGGCGACAGCCAGGACAGCGCGCTGCAATTGCAGATCGACGGCCTGCGCGAGGTCAGCAGCAGAGCCTGCACCCGGCGCCTGCCGATGCCCGGGCCGATCGTTTTCGGCCGTGGCCTGGAGATCACCCTGGCGTTCGACGAGAACGCCTTCCGCGGCACCGGGGTGTTTCTGCTCGGCGCGGTGTTCGAACGTTTCCTCACCCGTTACGTGTCCATCAACAGCTTCACCGAAACCGTGCTGCGCACCACTGAGCGCGGCGAGATCATGCGATGGAAAGCCAAGCCCGGACGCCGACCGACCCTGTGAACACGCTCGAGGCCATGCAGGCCGAGCCCTGGGAGTACGATTTCTTCCAGGCCCTGCGCCGGCTCGAAGCAGAACACCCCGACCTGCCGCGCTTCGGCCATTCGCTGCGCCTGGCCGATGAGCCGGTGCGCCTTGGCCAGCGCCTGGACTGCGCGTTCGCCCCGGCAACCCTGGCCTCGGTAAGCCCAGCTGAAGAACAGCGGCCTGCGCGCCTCGAGCAGTTCTTCTTCGGCCTCGGCGGCCCTAACGGGCCACTGCCGCTGCACCTCACCGAGCACATGCGCGAACGCCAGCGCAATCACGCCGACCACACCAGCAAGCGCTTCCTGGACATCTTCCACCACCGCCTGCTGAGCCTGTTCTACCGGGCCTGGGCCGAGGCGCGGCCAACGGTCAGCCACGACCGCCCGGGTGATGACTACTGGGCCGCGCGCCTGGCCGCCCTGAGCGGCCGTGGCCTGCCGGCCCTGCAAGGCCAGGGGCCGTTGGCCGATACCGCCAAGCTGCATTTCTCCGGCCACCTGGCCGCGCAAACCCGCTACCCCGATGGGCTGTGCAGCATCTTGGCCAGTTACTTCGGCGTGCCGGTGAAACTTGAAGAGTACGTCGGCCAATGGCTTGAGCTGCCCGAGCGCAGCCAGCTCGGCGTGCGCGCCAATCGCCTGGGGGTAGATCTGTGCCTGGGCCGCTACGTCTGGGACCGCCAGCACAAGTTTCGCCTGTGCCTGGGCCCGCTGACCCTCGACCAGTACCACGCCCTGCTGCCCGGCGGCAGCGCATTCATCGAACTGGCCGCCTGGGTCGCGGAGTACCAGGGCCACGAGCTGGACTGGGATTTGAACCTGATTCTGCAACGCGAGCAGGTCCCCGCCCTGCAACTCAATGCAGGCCAACGCCTGGGCTTCGATACTTGGCTCGGCCAGCCAGCACGCGATGCCAACGATCTCAAGCTAGCCCGGTATTACGCCGAGCAGCCACTCACACCACCGGGTACAAGGAGTCAGCAACATGGGTGAAATCAGCCGCGCCGCGCTGTTCGGCAAACTCAACAGCGTCGCCTACAAGGCGATCGAAGCCGCCACCGTGTTCTGCAAGCTGCGGGGTAATCCGTACGTGGAACTGGCGCACTGGCTGCACCAGTTGCTGCAACTCCAGGACTCGGACCTGCACCGCATCGTACGCCAGTGCAACATCGAACCTGCGCGCCTGGCGCGGGATTTGACCGACGCGCTGGACCGCCTGCCACGCGGCTCGACCTCGATCACCGACCTGTCATCGCAAGTCGAGGAAGCGGTCGAGCGCGGCTGGGTCTACGGCAGCCTGATGTTCGGCCAAAGCCAGGTGCGTACCGGCTACCTGTTGCTGGGCATCCTCAAGACACCAAGCCTGCGCAACGCCCTGCTGGGGCTGTCCAGCGAGTTCGCCAAGATCAAGGTCGAGGCTTTGAGCGAGCGTTTCGATGAGTATGTCGGCGACTCGCCCGAAAACAACCTGGGTGCCAGCGACGGCTTCACTGCCGCCGCTCCCGGCGAGGCCAGCGGCGCTGTAGCGCCTGCGGCAATGGGCAAGCAGGAAGCGCTCAAGCGCTTTACCGTCGACCTCACCGAGCAGGCCCGCAGCGGCAAGCTCGACCCCATCGTCGGCCGTGACGAAGAGATTCGCCAACTGGTCGACATCCTCATGCGCCGCCGGCAGAACAACCCGATCCTTACCGGTGAGGCTGGAGTTGGCAAAACGGCGGTGGTCGAAGGTTTCGCCCTGCGTATCGTCGCTGGCGACGTACCGCCAGCGCTCAAGGACGTCGAGCTGCGCAGCCTGGATGTTGGCCTGCTGCAGGCCGGTGCGAGCATGAAAGGCGAATTCGAACAGCGCCTGCGCCAGGTGATCGAGGATGTCCAGGCCTCGCCCAAGCCGATCATCCTGTTCATCGATGAAGCGCACACCTTGGTCGGCGCAGGCGGCGCAGCTGGTACCGGGGATGCGGCCAACCTGCTCAAACCGGCACTGGCGCGCGGCAGCCTGCGCACCGTGGCTGCGACCACCTGGGCCGAATACAAGAAGCACATCGAGAAAGACCCGGCCCTGACCCGGCGCTTCCAGGTGGTGCAAGTGGCCGAGCCGAGCGAAGACAAGGCGCTGCTGATGATGCGCGGCGTTGCCTCGACCATGGAAAAACACCATCAGGTGCAAATCCTCGACGAGGCCCTGGAGGCCGCGGTCAAGCTGTCGCACCGCTACATCCCGGCGCGTCAGTTGCCCGACAAGTCGGTCAGCCTGCTCGACACCGCCTGCGCACGCGTGGCGATCAGCCTGCATGCGGTCCCGGCCGAGGTCGACGACAGCCGCCGACGCATCGAGGCCCTGCAGGTAGAGCTGCAGATCATCGCCCGCGAAAGCGCCATCGGCGTCGACACCGTCCAGCGCCAAGCCAAGGTCGAGGCCAGCCTGAGCGAAGAGCGCCAGCGCCTCACCGAGCTGGAAAGCCGTTGGGCCGAAGAAAAAGCCCTGGTCGATGAGCTGCTGGCCACTCGCGCGCAATTGCGCGAACACGTCGGCGTGGTCGATCAGCAGATCGACGTTCAGGGCAGCCATGCCCTGCGCGAGCAATTGATCGACCTGCAACAGCGCCTGAGCGCGCTGCAAGGCGAGTCGCCGCTGATTCTGCCAACCGTGGACTACCAAGCGGTGGCTTCGGTGGTCGCGGACTGGACCGGCATTCCGGTCGGACGCATGGCGCGCAACGAAATCGAGACGGTGCTCAACCTCGACAGCCACCTGGCCAAGCGCATCATCGGCCAGGACCACGCCCTACAGATGATCGCCAAGCGCATCCAGACCTCGCGCGCAGGCCTGGACAACCCGAACAAGCCGATTGGCGTATTCATGCTCGCCGGCACCTCTGGGGTAGGCAAGACCGAGACCGCCCTGGCCCTGGCCGAAGCGCTGTATGGCGGTGAGCAGAACCTGATCACCATCAACATGAGCGAGTTCCAGGAAGCCCATACCGTGTCGACCCTCAAGGGCGCGCCACCCGGCTATGTCGGCTACGGCGAAGGCGGTGTACTGACCGAGGCGGTGCGTCGTCGGCCGTACAGCGTGGTGCTGCTCGACGAGGTGGAAAAAGCCCACCCGGATGTGCACGAGATCTTCTTCCAGGTGTTCGACAAGGGCGTCATGGAGGATGGCGAAGGTCGCCAGATCGATTTTCGCAATACCCTGATCCTGCTCACCACCAACGCCGGCACCGAGCTGATCGCCAGCACCTGCAACGACCCGCAAGCGCTGCCCGATCCCGAGTCGGTCGCCAGCGCGTTGCGCAAGCCGTTGCTGGAAATATTCCCGCCGGCGCTGCTCGGCCGGTTGGTGACCATCCCTTACTACCCGCTCAGCGATGCCATGCTCAAGGCCATCACTCGGCTGCAACTGGAGCGCATCCGCAAGCGCGTGGAGAGCACCCACAAGGTGGGCTTCGCCTACGACGAAGGCGTGGTCGAGCTGATCGTCTCGCGCTGCACCGAGAGCGAAAGCGGCGGACGCATGATCGACGCGATCCTGACCAATGGCCTGCTGCCGGACATGAGCCGCGAGTTCCTCACGCGCCTGCTCGAAGGCAAGCCGCTGGCCAGCGTCAGCATCAGCCGCCGCGACAATGACCTGCACTACGACTTCAGCGCCGCCAGCTGACAGGACCTTTCATGCTGTTCAAGCAACTCACGCGCCTGGCGCAGATCAACAGCCCTCTGGGCCCAGACGTCCTGCTGCTCAGCGAGATGGGCGGCAGCGAAGAACTCGGCCGCCTGTTCGACTATGAGCTGCAACTGACCAGCGACGATCCGGCGATCGACCTCAACCAACTGCTCGGCAAGCCGATGAGCCTGTCATTGCAGCTGAGCCTGGGTGGCTCGCGCTATTTCCATGGCATCGTCGCGCGCTGCAGCCAGTCGGTCGACCGTGGCCAGTTCGCCAGCTATCGGGTGACCCTGCGCCCGTGGCTGTGGCTGCTGACGCGCACCAGCGACTGCCGGATCTTCCAGCACCTGAGCGCGCCGCAGATCATCAAGCAGGTGTTCCGCGACCTGGGTTTCTCCGACTTCGAGGACGCCTTGAGCCGCAGCTATCGCGAACGCGAATACTGCGTGCAGTACCGCGAGACCAGCTTCGAGTTCGTCAGCCGGCTGATGGAGGAAGAAGGCATCTACTACTTCTTCCGCCACGAACAAGAGCGCCACGTACTGGTGCTGGCCGACGCCTACGGCGCCCACCACAAGGCGCCGGGCTACGAGTCGGTGCCCTTCTATCCCCCGGATGGACAGCACCGCGAACGCGACCATATCAATGACTGGCACCTTGCCCAGGAAGTGCAGCCAGGCTCGCTCGAGCTCAACGACTACGACTTCCAGCGCCCCAGCGCACGCATCGACGTACGCTCGGCGATGCCACGCCCGCACCAGGCCGGCGACTATCCGCTGTTCGACTACCCCGGCGCCTACGAACAGTCGCAGGACGGCGAGCACTATGCGCGTACCCGCCTGGAGTCGCTGCAAAGCCTGCACGAGCGGGTCGAGCTGCGCGGCAACGCCCGCGGCCTGGGTAGCGGCCATCTGTTCAGCCTCAGCGGCTTTACCCGCCAGGACCAGAACCGCGAGTACCTGATCGTCTCTGCCCGTTACTACGTGGTCCAGGAGCGCCTGGAGACCGGCGGGGGCAGCGGCTCGGCGCAGTTCGAAAGCAACCTCAGCTGCATCGCTGCGCAGCAGAGCTATCGGCCGGTTTCGAGCACCATGCGACCGATCGTCAAAGGTCCGCAGACCGCCGTGGTAGTAGGCCCCGCCGGCGAAGAGATCTGGACCGACCAGTACGGCCGGGTCAAGGTGCATTTCCACTGGGACCGGCATGACCAATCCAACGAAAACAGCTCCTGCTGGATTCGTGTGTCCCAGGCCTGGGCTGGCAAGAACTGGGGTTCGATGCAGATCCCACGAATTGGCCAGGAGGTGATCGTCAGTTTCCTCGAAGGCGACCCTGACCGACCGATCATTACCGGGCGCGTCTACAACGCTGAACAAACGGTGCCTTACGACCTGCCCGGCAATGCCACCCAGAGCGGCATGAAGAGCCGTTCGAGCAAGGGCGGCAGCCCGGCCAACTTCAATGAAATCCGCATGGAAGACAAGAAGGGGGCCGAGCAGCTGTACGTGCATGCCGAGCGCAACATGGACACCGTGGTCGAGCAGAGCGAGACCCTTTCGGTAGGCATCAACCGCACCCAGAGCGTCGGCATGCTGGAGACCATCACCATCGGCCAGGACCGCTTGCGCGCAGTGCGCCGCGACGAGGTCCTGCTGGTCGGCGCGAGCAAACGCGACAGCATCGGCAACAGCTACCTGCTGGAAGTGGGTGACAACCTGCGGCTGGTCTGCGGCAAGAGCGTGATCGAGCTCAATGCCAGTGGGCAGATCAACCTCAGCTGCGTGCAGTTCAGCTTCCACGCCAGCAAAGATGCCGAGATCAACACGGACGGCACCCTCGACCTGAACGTTGGCAGCGGTGCGCAAACCGCAGCGAATGAGCAAGGTGTGCAGAAAAAAATCCAGGACTCGGTCAAGGCCATGTTCCCCGACTCCAGCAAGTAACGAGATGCCCAATGAGCTACCGCCTCAACGAATTCCGCTTCGCCCTGCCTGACCCCACTGTGCAGGACTCCACGATCAATATCCTGCGCTTCGAGGCCTTGGGCACCTCCTTGATCGTCAGCCGTAGCCTGTTGGCCGAGGGCGAGACCCTGCAAAGCAACTTCGATGGCCAATTGCAGCGCCTGCAACAGCAGGTCAAGGACCTCAACTTCCAGCCCGCCCAGGCGGTGCGCGTGGGCGCCACAGGCATTGACGCGATCGAGCTGAGCAGCCAGTTCAGCAAGGGCCCGGAGAAGGTCTACCAGTACCAGCTGGCTTTTGTGCTGCCCGGCACTCGCCGGATGTTCGCGCTCAGCTACGTCAAGCCGCAGCCGCTGGGCGAAGCTGAGGCAGCGCATTGGCTGGCGATCAAACAATCGCTCGACTTCGACAACCTCGGCTGATCCCCTTCCATGTCTGACGCTCTGTGGGCGGCACGCGAAGGCGATGCCCTGTTGCACACCTCGATGATGGCCGACATCGTCGGCGGCGTGCTGGAAGTTGCTGCCACCGTGGCCATCGGCGCCCTGGCGACGGCAGCCGTCGCTGCGGCCCTGGGCATCACCGTAGCCACTGGCGGGCTGGGCTGCTTCGTGCTCGGCGCAGTGGTGGGCCTGGTGGTGGGTGTGGCCATGGCGGCGACCGGCGCCGACACTGGGCTCAGTCGATTATGTGAGGGTATCGGCAATTTTTTGTTTCCGCCCTCGGTGCAGGCGACCATCGCTTCAGGCTCCCCCGACACCAAGACCAACGGTAAACCGGCAGCCCGCGCAGCAGGTGTGGTTATCGCACCCCCCGCGCCACTGGAAGGCGGCGCAGAGGGTGCCGATGAGCCTGAGGAAACCTTCCTGGACATGGCCAAGGGGTTCTTCTCGCAGATGTGGCGCCCCACCGTCGCCAGCCCCGCCGCCAACACCCAGGAAGCCAACGACGACAAGGTCGTGTGCAGCAAGCACCCGCCGATGCCGCCGCAATACCTTGCCGAAGGTTCGAGCAAGGTCTTGATCAACGGCCATCCGGCTGCGCGCAGTGGCGACCGCAGCACCTGTGAAGCGGTGATCGTCGACGGTGGGCTGGTGTCGAACAATGTGCGCATCGGCGGCGAGCCTATCGTGGTCCGCGAGATACGCAGCGGCAAGACGCCTGGGATCGGCCTGGCGATCACTGCCTTGATGCTGTTGCGCGGGCGTGGTGGCAAGTTCTACAGCCGGTTTGGCTGCATGCTGATCGGTGGCGTGAGCAGCTATGTCAGCGGTCAGGTCACCAGCGCCCTCACCTCTGCCATCGTCGGCTCGCCGAATCCGGTCCACGCGCCCACTGGCGCCAAGTTGCTCAACGGCGAGGAGGACCTGGACTTCAACCTGCCAGGCCCGATCCCGCTGCCCTGGCAGCGCTACTACAACAGCCGCGATGAACGCCGCGACGGGCTGTTTGGCCCCGGCTGGAGCGTGGCTTACGAAGTCTTCGTCGAGTTCAAGCGTGACGCGGGCACAGAACGCCTGCTGTTCACCGATGAGCAAGCCAGAGTCATCGACATGGGGCAGATCCCCAAGGGCGATGCGGTATTCAGTGCCAGTGAAGGCTTGAGCGTGCGTCACGCCCTCAATGGCGAACTGCTGATCGAAAGCCTGCAAGGGGTGTACCGGCTGTTCGAGCCTACGCCAGGCAACCCTGACCGTCTGCGCCTGAGCCAACTGGGCGACCGCAACGACAACCGCCTCTACCTGGACTACGACGACCTCGGCCGTCTAGCACGCTTGCGCGACAGTAGCGGGCAGATCGAGATCCACCTGCGCTATTGCAGCCAGTGGCCACAGCGGCTGCTCGCGGTTGATCGTCACTACCCTCAGGCAAATCAGCCCCAGCCCAGCCGGGAAACACTGGTCAGCTACCGCTATGACGCCAACGGCAACCTGGCCCAGGTTGAAGACGCCCTGGCCCGCCCCACCCGACAGTTCGGCTACGATGGCGGCGCTCGCCTGACCCTGCACCAGACCTACGACGGCCTGCAGTGCTGCTATGAGTGGGCGAGTTTCGACGATGGTTGGCGGGTGGTCCGACACTGGACCAACGAAGGCGACGAGTATCGCTTCGAGTATGACCTTGGCGCGGGCATTACGCGTATCACCGATGGCCTGCAACGGGTCTCGACCCGTCGTTGGAACCCGCAGTATCAGGTCACCTCGTTCACCAATGCGCTGGGCGACACCTGGCACTTCGAGTGGAACGATGAGCGCCAACTGCTCGGCGCCCAGGCGCCCGATGGTGGCCAATGGCAGTACTTTTATGACGAATCGGGCAACCTGGCCGAGAGTATCGACCCACTGGGGCGCAGCGAGTCGTTTCAGTGGCTGGAGCACTGGGCCTTGCCGCGCGCGCGCACCGACAGGGCGGGCAATCGTTGGCAGTATCGCTATGACCCGCGTGGCAATCGCACCCGTGAGACCGACCCGCTGGGCCAGGTCACACGCTACCGCTACGACGCGCACGGCCAGGTTGTGGAAATCATCGATGCGGCAGGCAAGCACAAGCAACTGCACTGGAACCCACTGGGCCAACTCAAGCGCTATACCGATTGTTCTGCTGCAACAACCCGCTTCGACTACGATCACCGCGGCCACTTGCAGGCAGTGACCAATGCCTTGGGTGAATGCACCACCTATGAGCGGGATATCCGTGGCTACCTGACCGCCATCGTGCAGCCTGACGGTCGTCGGGAGCACTTCGAGCACGACGCCCTGGGCCGTCTGGTGCGCTACAGCGATACGGGCGGGCAGACCAGCCTCTACAGTTTCAATCGGCAAGGCAAAGCCTGGAAAAGCATCGACCCCCTCGGTCATCAGGTGGAGTACCGCTACGATCCCTACGGTCGCTTGACTGTCCTGAGCAATGCCAACGGCGAGCACTATCGGTTCAGTTGGGACCCGCTCGATCGCTTGATTGACCAGCAAGAGCTGGACGGCGGTGGACGCCGCTACCGCTATGACGCCACGGACAACCTGATCGCGCTGGAGTTTTACCCCTCGCCCGAGTTCGCCGAGGCGAACCCAGCGGCAATCGTCCATCAGTACACCCGCGATGCCGGTGGGCGAATGGTCGCCAAGACCACCGACGATGGTTTTACCGAGTATCGCTACGACGCGTTGGACCGACTGCTGGAAGTGCTCGGCACTGACCGAGACGGTAACACGCAACGGGTAGCGTTCGCCTATGACGCCTTGGGGCAAAACACCGAGGAGCACACTGCAGGCGGGGTACTGAGGCGGGTCTACGATGAACTGGGCAATCCCCTGCAAACCCAGTTGCCTGACGGCCGCTGGCTCAATCGGCATTTCTACGGCAATGGTCATCTGCACCACATCAACCTCGACGGCCTGGTGCTCTGCGACTTCGAACGAGACCGCCTGCATCGGGAAACCTTGCGCGTGCAAGGTCGCCTGGCGACGCAAAGCGAGTACGACCGCAGCGGGCGGCTGCACCGACGCCAATCTCGCCAGCTCGACCAAGCCTCCCAGCTGCTGGCGCCGTTCCAGGACAGCTACCAGTGGAGCTTGGCCGATGATCTGGCGGGGCATTTCAGCCAGCAGCCCGGCCAACAGCACCAGCAGTGGCTACGCCACGATGCCGCCGGCCGGATAATCGCTCGCCAGGATGCTCACGATGGCACCCATGAAGCCTTCACCTACGATGCTGCCGCCAACCTGATAGACCCCGCGCAGGCGCCGGCCAAACCGGTTCGCCATAATCGCCTGAGCCACTACCAGGACAAACGCTACCGCTATGACGCCTTTGGCCGGTTGCTGGAAAAACGCAGCCGTCGCTGGGGCACGCAGCACTTTCACTATGACGCCGAGCACCGCCTGGTACGGGTCGACAGCCATCAGGCAGGGCGCGAACGCGTGCTGCGCATGCGCTATGACCCGCTGGGACGCAGGCTGGAAAAAACCGAGTACGACGGCCAGGGTCGGCTGTTGAACCAGACCTGCTTCACCTGGGAGGGCCAGCGCCTGCTGAGCGAGCGACGCAATGGCCGCGCCAGCCTCTACGTCTATGCCAACGACGGCTTCGAGCCACTTGCGCGCATCGACGGCCAGGGCCAGACGCAGCAGGTCTGCCACTTCCATAACGACGTCAATGGCCTGCCGAACAAGCTGACCGACGACCAGGGCCAGCTGCTCTGGCAAGCGAGCTATCAGGTGTGGGGCAATACCTTGCGCGAGGAGCGCGAGGCGCGCTTCATCGACGAGCAGAATCTGCGCTTTCAGGGCCAGTACCTTGATCGCGAAACCGGCCTGCACTACAACCTGCACCGTTACTACGACCCCGATATCGGGCGCTTCACCCAACCGGACCCGATTGGCCTGTACGGTGGCCTGAACCTGTATGCCTATGGGCCCAACCCGTTCACCTGGATCGACCCGCTCGGCCTGGATGGCATCTTCACCCGAACGGTGTTCGAGGCGCCTTCTGGCAATGTGCATACGGTCTATCAGCAGGAGATCGACTGGGACTTGAAGGTCAATACACGTAATGGCGTGAAAACCAACCGTCAGCTGGTGCTGGAAGAGCAGCGCAGTCCGATGATCATCAAGAACGGCAAGTACGAGGTGGTCCACCTGCACCACTCCAAGCAGAATGGCATCGGATCCTTGTTCGAACTGTCGGCCGATACCCATAATCGGTTCCAAAAGAGCAAGGCGTTGCATCCGCACTTGCCCAATGCTCACCCACACAATCCGGTCAACCGTAGCGCGTTTGACATTGACCGTGAGGCATACTGGAAACAACGTGCCACTGCCTCCATCAAGGGCGGTGGCAAACCAAACCGCTGTGGAGCCTGACATGCTTTCCGAAAAACTGATCAACCACTGCAAGACCAAAGGCTGGTGGTTCGATGATGCCTCTGAAGAATACCGCCAAGCGTTGCTTGGCCTTGGCCTCCCCATGGACTCTGATTTCGTGCGCTTCTTCCTGCATGCCGAAGACGGTCCGACCTTTCTCAGTCGTCATGTGGAGATGTTTCAGGTGGGCTGGTTCCTGGTGAACTCCAGCTATCTGGGTAGTATCAAGGCTGCCCATGAGATGGGGCTGCCAGAAGCATACCTGCCACTGGACGGGTTCCACTCCGAACACGGTTTCTTCTACAACCGCGATACAGGCGAAGTGCTTGAGCTGGAGGCCGGCCCGTTGCTGGTCGATTTCCTGGCAGGCAAAGTGAAACCTCAGTGGCCAGATTTCAACGCCTTCCTCGAATGGTATTTCGAACTGGATTGATCGCATTGCAGGTGGTCTTAGCGTAAGCAATCCATTGAACACAAGCTGCGCGCGCGCAAGAGTCTTTTACCGAAACCCCTGGTTTTCCGCGCGCCTGCTTTGCCTATCCTAGGTCGGGTCATCCTGCCTGCGATGGACCCATGAAAGAGTCGCTCCCCAGCCGCTACGCCTGCCTGGCCGCCTGCCTGATCTTCACCTTTGCCAGTATCCCTTTGCTCGCCCAGCACAGCTGGCTGTGGCCGTTTTGCGTGATCACTGCCCTGCTCAGCCTGGTCGGCCTCAACGACCTGCGCCAGAGCCATCACGCGGTGCGGCGCAACTACCCGATCCTGGGCAACATCCGTTACCTGATCGAAACCATTCGCCCGGAAATCCGCCAGTACCTGATCGAAGGTGATGATGACAAGCTGCCGTTCTCCCGCGCGCAACGTTCACTGGTGTATGCCCGCGCCAAGAACGAGAGCGCCGAGAAAGCCTTTGGCACGCTCAATGACGTCTACAAGACCGGTTTCGAGTTCATCAGCCATTCGATGCTGCCGGTGCAAACGCCGGATCCGGCGTCGTTTCGCATCCGTATCGGCGGGCCGCAGTGTCTGCAACCCTATGCGGCATCGATCTTCAATATCTCGGCGATGAGCTTCGGCGCCCTTAGCGCCAACGCCATTGCCGCCCTGAACAAGGGCGCACGGCTGGGCCGCTTCGCCCATGACACCGGCGAAGGCAGTATCAGCCCCTACCATCGCGAGCACGGCGGCGACCTGATCTGGGAGATCGGCAGTGGCTACTTTGGCTGTCGCACCGACGAGGGCCGGTTCGATCCGCAGCGCTTTGCCGAGCAGGCGCGCGATGGGCAAGTGAAGATGATCGAGATCAAGCTCAGCCAAGGCGCCAAGCCTGGCCACGGCGGGATCTTGCCGGGGCATAAGGTCAGCCCGGAAATCGCCGCCACCCGTGGCGTGCTCGAAGGTGAGGACTGCATCTCGCCGGCCGCCCACAGCGCCTTCCGCACCCCGGTCGAGCTGCTGCGCTTCGTCGCGTTGCTGCGGGAACTGTCTGGCGGCAAGCCGGTGGGCTTCAAGTTTTGCCTGGGGCACCCGTGGGAGTTCATGGCCATCGCCAAGGCCATGCTGGCCACCGGCATTACCCCGGACTTCATTGTCGTCGACGGCAGTGAAGGCGGCACGGGCGCGGCGCCGCGAGAGTTTTCCGACAATATCGGCGTACCGCTGCGGGAGGGCGTGATGTTCGTGCACAACACCCTGGTCGGCTTGAACCTGCGTGATCGGGTACGCATCGGCGCGGCGGGCAAGCTGGTCAGCGCATTCGATATCGCCAGCGTATTGGCCATTGGCGCCGACTGGGTCAACTCGGCGCGCGGCTTCATGTTCGCCATTGGCTGCATTCAGTCGCAGAGCTGCCATACCAACAAATGCCCGACTGGCGTGGCGACTCAGGATCCTCTGCGCCAGCGTGCGCTCGTGGTGCCGGAGAAGGCCGAGCGCGTGGCCAGCTTCCATCGCAACACCTTGCATGCCCTGGCCGAGATGCTCGCCGCAGCGGGGCTTGAGCATCCCTCGCAGCTCAAGCCCAAGCACCTGGCGCGGCGCATCAGCCCGAGTGAAATTGGCCTGTTCTCGCAGCTGCATACCTTCCTCAAGCCAGGCGAATTGCTCAGTGGCTCGATCGAAAGTGAGTTCTATGCGCGGATGTGGCGGATGGCGCGCAGTGACAGCTTTGCGCCAGAGACGGGAGAAATTGACAAGGCGCCAGCCGTGGCTACGGTACGCCGCAAACAAACAGCCCCGGCATAGGCCGGGGCTGTTTGAGACGCCAAGTCAGGATCAGAAGATGCTGATCGGGTACTCGACGAATACGCGGACTTCGTTACCGTCGTCGTTGTAGCCGTTTTGCTGAACGGCGTTGTTGGTACGCACGAACGAGCTACGCAGCTTGATCGACAGGTCCTTGGCCGGGCCGTCTTGAACGACGTAACGGATCTGGTTGAAGATCTCGCGCTCTTTACCCTCGCCGAAGCCTTGTGGGGCACCGACTTTACGGGTGTTGATGTTGTCACCAACAACGTAGGCGACCTTGTAGGTCAGGCCCGGTACGCCGAAGGCGCCGAAGTCCAGACCATAGCCCAGCTGCCAGGAACGCTCGTCTTCAGCGTTGAAGTCAGACCAGTAGGAGTTGGCCAGGTAGATGGTCGAACCACCGTCACCCACGCCACCCTCGTTCTGGTACCAGCCGTAGTTGTAGCCGGTGCTGCCGGTGCTGCGCTGGTGCGCCAGGGTGAACGAGTGCGGGCCGTAGGCGTAGGTAGCAGCCAGGCTCCAGATGGTGTTGGAGTCGCCATTGAGGCTGGCGGCGCGTACGTACTTGTTGTCGATGTCCGACTTGTAGCCGTTGAAGTCCAGGGTCAGCGACTGGTCAGCGGCAATCGGGAAGACGTAGTTCAAGCCCAGGTAGTGCTTCTTCATCACGTCTTCGTTGTCTGCGGTGTACAGCGAAGCGGTGAAGTTGTCGGTAACTTTGTAGCTACCACCGAGCACGTTGATCGACTTGAGGCCACCGCCGTCACGGCGCTCGGCGCTCTTGCGCGCTTCCTGGGTGAAACGACCGGCGTTCAGCTCCAGGCCTTCGATCTCCTTGGAGGTGATCAAGGTACCGGTGAAGCTTTCTGGCAGCAGACGGGCATCGTCGTATTGCAGAACCGGCAGGGCTGGCATCTGGTCACCGTACTTGAGCACGGTGTTGGAGATGCGGAACTTCACGGCCGCGCCAGCGCGGGCCAGGTTGTGCGGCGAGTTGGTTTTTTCGCCGTCGAAGGTGGGGTCGGAGCGCTTGAAGAAGTCGACGCCGCCACCTTGGTTGCGACCTTTACCACCGTCCAGACGCACCGCGTACAGGCCGAAGGCGTCAACGCCTACACCGACGGTGCCTTGGGTGAAGCCGGAGGAGAAGTTGGCGATGAACGCTTGGCCCCATTGGGACTGATCGTTGGTGCCGTGTTTCTTGTCACGATTGATGAAAGCGTTACGCAGGAGAACGTTTGCGTGGCTGTCTTCGATAAAGCCCTTGCTGTCGGCCTGCTCGTTGGCCTGTGCCTGGGTCGCGGCGATCATCGCCAAGGCGACCAGGCTGATCCTGGTTTTCAACATGTTATTTTCCTTATTTCTTAATCAAAAACGCTCTGCATTCTGACGCCAGGAACCAACGCCCCTTCGTAGGTTCGACGCTATGCGGATCCAACTGGAAGGCCCCACCGATACTTGCCTGGCGGGCCTTGTGCAGCTGCATGGCCAAGTCATGGCCGGCAGGCGTTGGCCGAATCCTATCCGCCCGCGCTTGAGGATGTCAAAAAATCGTGAAATGCAGGTCGATATAACCAAAATCACGCTTAGGTCTGGTGCATTTCAATGCATATCTGCCATTGCCTGGGGCAATCTGTCTCTTGTGCTGACATCCTGACTGTGGCCTGGCATTTACAAACTGATACATATGTAAAGACGAGTCTTTACAAATACCCAAGCACAAGTAAATAGCACGCATTATCATCCGCACCCTTTTTCCAATTACTGCCTTATGCGGATGTTTCCATGCGTGCTGCCTGCCGTCTTTCTCCTGTAACCCTCGGCCTGTCGCTGCTGTGCAGCGCAGGCGTTGCCCATGCTGCTACCACTACCCTGCCGGAGTTGTCGGTCACCGCCGACAGTGAACGCGAGCGCGATAACCCCAGAGTGAAAGAAGTAAGCACCGCGACCCGCACCTCGACCCCGGTGCGTTACGTGCCGCAGGCGATCGACACCCTCAAGACGCAAAATGTGCTGGACTACGGCAGCAGTTCGCTGGGCAAGGCACTCGAAGGCATCCCCAACGTCAGCAGCAGCGCCGACACGCGCTTCGACAGCGTGCGAATCCGCGGCTTCGATAGCAGCAACGACTTCTATCTCGATGGCGTGCGCGACGACAGCCAGTACATTCGCGACCTGCACAACATCGAGCGGGTCGATGTGCTCAAGGGCCCAGCGGCAGTGCTGTATGGCCGGGGCAGCCAAGGCGGTATCGTCAACCGGGTGAGCAAGGTGCCAGAACATGGCCGCCGCTCGAGCATCGAGGTCCAAGGCGGCAGCGAGGACCTGCGCAGCCTGTACGCCGACCTCAGCGCCAACCCTAGCGATGACATCAGCCTGCGCCTGAACCTGGGCAACCAGGACAACAACAGCTTCCGCGACGGTATCGACGGCAGCCGCCAGCTGTTCGCCCCCTCCATGAGCTGGCAGCTGAGCGAAGATCTCAACTGGCTGGTGCAGTACGAATACAGCCGCTTCAACCGCACACCTGATCGCGGCATCCCAGGCGTCAATGGACGCCCGGTCGACGTTGGCCGCGACACCACCTATGGCGACACCCAGCGCGATTTCATCGACGACAAGAGCCAGTCGCTGCGCTCACGCCTGAACTACCAGCTCAGCGACACCTGGCAGCTGCGCCATACCCTGAGCCTGTTCCAGCTCGACAGTGATTTCGACAACACCTACGTGACCGCCTACAACGCCAGCAATAACACCGTCACTCGCCAGCGTTGGCAGCAGGACCTGAAGACCCGCAACCTGTTCAACAACCTCGAAGCCGAAGGCAACTTCGCCACCTGGAGCCTGGAGCACAAGCTGCTGGTGGGCCTTGAGTTCGGACATCAGCGCCGCGATCCTTTGCTGTACACCGCCGCAAAGCCTAAGGACGGCGGCACCCTGGTTCCGAGCCTGGACCTGAACAACCCCGACCGTAGCCTGCAACACAACGGCCGCATGGTGGTGTCGAGCAACAACCACAGCGTGGTCGACAGCCGCGGCCTGTACTTGCAGGACCAGATCCGCCTGAACGATCAGTGGCAGATCCTCGCTGGCGTGCGCTTCGATCAGTTCGAGGTGGAAACGACCAACCAGATTCGCAACCTGAGCGAAAAACAGGACAGCAACACCACCAGCCCCCGTCTGGGCGTGGTGTATTCGCCATGGCAAGACCATTCGTTCTATGCGTCCTGGAGCAAGACCTTCTCGCCGGTTGGCGGCGGGCTGATCGGCATCACCCCGGGCGCGCCTGGTAATGCCAACGACACCGGGCCAGAGCTCAGCCGGCAGAAGGAAATCGGCGTCAAGAGCGACTGGCTGGACGACCGCCTGACCACCACCCTCGCTGTCTATGAACTGGAGCTGTACAACCGCCGCACCCGCGACGCGAACAACCCAGAGCTGATTCAACTGAGCGGCCTGCAACGGTCACGCGGTATCGAGCTGACCGCCACCGGCAATATCGTTGGCAACTGGTACGTGCGCGGCGGGATCGGTATCCAGGACGCGATCATCGTCGAGGACAACAACGGCCAGGAGGGCAACCGGATCAACGACGTGGCCAAGCGTAACGGCAGCCTGTTCATCACCTGGAAGCCAGAGTTGGGCTGGTACGCAGAAACCGGCCTGACCCTGGTGGGCGAGCGCTATGCCGATAACCAGAACACCACGGTGTTGCCGGGCTATGGCCGCTGGGATGCACTGGCAGGGTTCCGTACACGCGACTGGGATGTGCGCGCAGCGTTGAACAATATTGCCGACAAGACCTACTACGCCTCGGCAACCAGTGCGGCGCAGATTCAGGTGGGCGATCCGCGCAGCCTGGTGGTGACCGGTACGTACAATTTCTAGATTTGCAGGGTGCGTACCGCCCTCGGCCGGCACTGCCCCCCACAAACAAAAACGCCACCGCATGATCGCGGTGGCGTTTTTCATTCATCCGTAAGTACTACCCGGTCAATGCCAGACAGCCATCAGAGCCTCAAGCTCTGCTTCACTGATCAAGCCTTGCGGATAGCGCCCATCCAGCAGACGTCGCGGGTCGGTCGTCCTGACCCGTTTGCTTCCATGGTGTCTCAACCACTGCGTCAATATTTTGAGCGATTCGTGATTCACTGCCGATGGGGGCAAAGCCGACTCACTTGCTGCATTCATCTCTACACAAACTCCCTGGGCCCGTGAGCGGCTAACTTACGTGGGTTTTGTTACAGATCGGAGTAGTCCTATCTGTTTGAAACACAATGGAAAACAATACAAAACGTATGCCATTCCCCGCGCCAGCCGTCGCACCAACAAAAAAGCCCGTCATCGCGACGGGCCTTTTCATTTGCCAAGAGGTTAGCGCTTGATCGGCGCCGGTTGCTGCTGGGTCAGGCAGTGAATGTTGCCACCGCCCAGAAGCAACTCACGACCCGGGATCATCACCACTTCATGATTTGGGAAGACCTTTGCCAGAATCGCTCTAGCTTCAGCATCTGCCGGATCGTCGAAGCTCGGCGCGATGATCCCGCCATTGACGATCAGGAAGTTCACATAGGAGCCAGCCAGGCGCACCGATGGATCACGCTCCTGGCTGCCGGCGACCTGATCGACCCCGGCGCACTCTTCTTGCGTCGCGAACAGTGGTCCAGGAATGGGCATCTTGTGCACCACGAACTCGCGCCCTTTGGCATCACGGGTGTTTTTCAGCACCTCGAAGGCCGCGTGGCAGCGGGCGTAGTTGGGGTCGTTGGAATCATCGGTCCAGGCCAGTAACACTTCACCTGGGGCGACGTAACAGCAGAAGTTGTCGACGTGGCCGTCGGTCTCATCGTTGTACAAGCCATCTGGCAGCCAGACGATGGTATCGACTGCCAACTGCTCGCGCAGGATCTGCTCGATCTGCTCGCGGTCCAGGTGTGGGTTGCGGTTGCGATTGAGCAGGCATTCCTCGGTGGTGATCAGGGTGCCTTCACCGTCGACGTGGATCGAGCCGCCTTCGAGCACGAAACCTTCGGTCTGGTAGCGCTGGCAGCGCTCCATTTCCAGCACCTTGGCAGCCAGCTCTTCATCGCGGTTCCACGGCGCATAGAGGCCGCCGTCGAAGCCGCCCCAGGCGTTGAAGCCCCAATCCACTCCACGCACTTCGCCGTGGTCATTGATGACGAAGGTTGGGCCGGTGTCGCGCACCCACGCATCGTCGTTGCTGATTTCCACCACGCGGATGTTCGGCACGTCGAGTTGGCGCCGAGCGTTCTCGTATTGGCCGGCGGAAACGCCGACGGTCACCGGCTCGAAGCGGGCGATGGCCTTGGCCAGGGTGACATGCGCAGCCTGTGCTGGCTTGCCGCCCAGACGCCAGTTGTCAGGGCGCTCCGGCCAGACCATCCAGACCTGGGTCTGCGGCGCCCATTCGGCTGGCATGTGGAAGCCGTCGGCACGCGGGGTCGAATTGAGGGTTTTCATCAGTAGCCTCTGGAAAAACTGTCGGAGGGTCTGGGTCGCGCTGCGGCCCGAGGGTCAATGACCCGCATTTATATCCGATAAATATCGGCTTTAAAAGCAATCAAAGAGACCGTTTAGATATAAAAAGCTCGATCAAACCGATATGAATCGATTTTACCGAGCCATTCGCCCGCTGTTAGAGACCTTCAGCCAAGATCCTATCCACACAATCGACGAAGTAATCCACGCTCGCCCGCGTGGTACACATCGGCGGTTTGATCTTGAGAATGTTCAAGTAATCGCCGGTTGGCTGCATGAAGATGCCCAGATCGCGCAAGCGATTGCACAGGATCATGGTCTCCTCACTGGCCGGCTCCAGTGTGTCGCGATCGCGTACCAGTTCCAATCCCAGGTAGAAACCCGAACCATGGGCGGCGCCGGCCAGCGGATGTTTATCGACCAAAGCCTGCAAGCGCGCCTTGAAGTAGGCGCCGACCTCACGGGTGTTCTGCCACAGGCCCTCGTCGTGCATCACGTCCAGCACTGCCAGGCCGATCCGGCAGCTGACGGGGCTGCCGCCTGCGGAGGAGAAGAAGTAGCCCTCGGCTTCCAGCGCCTCGGCGATTTCGCGGCGAGTGATCACTGCGCCCAGCGGCTGGCCGTTGCCCATGCCCTTGGCCATGGTGATGATGTCCGGGACCACGCCCTGCTCCTCGAAGCCCCAGAAATACTCGCCCAGCCGACCGTAGCCGACCTGCACCTCGTCGGCGATGCACACCCCGCCACGGGCGCGCACCTTGGCGTAGGCATCGCGCAGATAACCTGCCGGCAACGAGATCCCCCCGGCGTTGCCGTACACCGGCTCGCAGATCATGCCGGCCAGCTGGCGCCCGCGCGCATCGAGGTCGGCAAGCTTGGCGTCGACGTCACGCAGGTAGTCGCCAGCACTGTCCGGCCCGCGATAACGGCCACGGAAGGTGTTCGGCGCCTCGACCGGGTGGACCCAATCCGGCCGGGTTTCCAGCGCTTGCGGGTTATCGGCGATAGAGGTGGAAATAGCATCGGTGGCCACCGACCAGCCGTGATAGGCCTCCAGCACGCTGAGCAGGTCGCGCCCGCCGCTGTAGGCCCAGGCCAGGCGAATTGCCAGGTCGTTGGCCTCGGTGCCGCTGTTGACCAGAAACACCCGGTCAAAGCCAGGCGGCGCCAGGGCCAGCAGGCGCTCGGAGAACTCGGCGATGGCCGCGTAGTGAAAGCGCGAGTTGGTGTTGAGCAGCGACCACTGGCGCGACGACTCTGCGGCCATACGCGGGTGACCATGGCCGAGCACCGCCACGTTATTGAGCATGTCCAGGTACGAGCGGCCATGCATGTCGATCAGGTAGTTGCGCCAGCCCCGCTCGATATGCGGCGGCTGGGCATAGTAGTGCTTCTGCGAACGGGCAAAACTGGCGTCGCGACGGGCCAGCAGCGCTTGGGCGTCGGGCAATGGCTCGGCATCGCAGGCAAAGCCGAGCAAAGGCTGCGGCGACGGGCACAGGGCCAACCAGGCGGCGGCTGCCGACGGCTTGGCGAAGAACGGCGGCTGCAGCGCATCTTCGCGACACAGCTGCACACTCAAAAAGCCACAGGCCGTACCCAGCGTCTGCCCCTGTGTCACCGCCTGGCCATCGGCCGGAGTGGCTTCCAGGCCCTTGAGCCACAGGCTCCAATCGGCCGTGCGCAAGCGTCCACGACCCTCGCCAGTGCGCTGCCAGATGCCGTCCTGCGGCGCTTGCACCAGACTGCCAGATGGCACTCTCAACTCCACGCCAAGCGCGCAGGTGGCGGGCTCGTCGGGCCGATCGATATGGGTCTGCGACAAGCGATACTGGCCATGCAGGCTGCACGCAGCGCCGAGCTGCGCGGCCAGTACGGCCTGGTCAAAGCCGGCCTGCTCCCAGTTACCCGCCTCGCAATGCGGGCTGAGCACGCCAAGATCGACCTTGGTCACCGCCTGACCTGCCAACTCCGGCAGCAAAGGCGCGCAGCCCGATAGCTGAACAGGTGGCAGCTGGCGACCGGCGGCTTGCACAATCGCCGCTTCCATCAGCGCCGCGGGCACGGCATTGGCGGTGTCGAAGATTTGCCATTCATGGGCGATGTTGTCGCGGGTGTACTGGTTGTCCGGATCGACCGCCAGCTGCTGTTCACTGCTCAGCACCAAGACCGAAGCGCGCATCCGTACCAGCGGCCAGAGGGCACGCAACTCTGCATCACTGAGCGGATTGACCGCCTGATAAGCGCTGACCGCTGGCAGGATGCGCAGCGGATCGCCCTCGGCATGGTGCAGCAACGCCGCACAGGTCACCGATAGATCGGCAATGCGCCAGGTACGCAGCAGGTCGCCGAAATCGATCACCCCTTGCAGCTGCCATTGGCGCTGGGCGTCGCGGCTCCAGACCACGTTGTCGTCGGTGATATCCAGATGCACGGCCTGGGTCGGCAGTTGATCGACCAGGGTTGCCAAGGTTTGCCCGGCCTCACTCGCCACCCGTGCGACCTGCTCGCGGCGGGTTTCATCACGCAACACTGGCAGCAGATGCGCGATCAGTGCCTGGGCATGGCGCGGATCCCACTGCAAGGTGCGCTCAAGCCCCGGATGGTCGAAGTCGGCCAGGGCCTGGTCGACCCGGGCACAGAGTGCGCCGAGCTCGGCCATCAGCCTGGCTGGCAGGTGCTTGAGGCGGGTCAACGGCTGGCCGTCGATGTAGTCGAGCAGGCGCACGCGCAGCGGTTGGCCTTCGCTGTCCAGCGCCAGCAAGGCTGAACCATTGCGCGCGGGACGCACCACCGGCACCGGCAAGCCCTGCTCACCCAGGTAGGCCAGGGCGGCATGCTGGGCCTGCAACTCGACCTCGGCATAGCTGCCATGGCACACCTTGAGCACGTAGCGCGCGTGACCGCTGTCGACACGGAAATTCAGGTCCTGCTGGCTACCCAATGATTGCAGGCTGCCCTCAAGGTCGTAGTGCGCCCTCAGCAAGGCATGCGCCTGGGCTTCGCTCAGCGAAGGACTGGGCTGGCTGGAACGTTGAATCAGGGTGCTGAGGGGCATGTGCAAGTGACCTCGGTTTTTTTGTCGCTTATATCGCCACTGCTGCGGGCGATATTCAAGAGGCGTGTGCGTAAAGACGACGGAGCACCTGAACCCGCACAATCCGCGAGCGCCCAAGGAAGGCCCCAAGTAGCGCATAATTGCCGCAGACTCTTCTGGCATGACTGGCGATGATGCAGATTTCCACCCCACCTCGGCGCCCCCGCTGGCGCAGCCTGGCGATACTTGCCGTGTGCCTGGCACCGCTGCTCTGGCCGCTGCATCACCTGGCCGAGCGCTACTACCAGGACGAACTGGCTTCGCAGAATCGCCAGACCCTCGACCTCTACGTGGCCAACCTGCTCGGCACCCTGCACCGCTACGAGACCTTGCCGCAGATCCTCGGCGACCTGCCGGCGCTGCGCCAGGTGCTGGCCGATCCGTTCAAGCTGGAGGCGGTGACCAACGCCAACCGCCTGCTCAAGGGCATCACCCAGCAAACCGGCGCCGAGGTGATGTACCTGATGGACGTCAGCGGCAACACCCTGGCCGCCTCCAACTGGGACAAGCACGACAGCTTCCTGGGCCGTAACTTCGCCTTCCGCCCGTACTTCATCGAAGCGATGGAGGGCCGCCTGGGGCGCTTCTTCGGCCAGGGCACGACCTCGGCCAAGCGTGGCTACTTCTTCGCAGCCGCCGTGCATGATCGCGACAAGGTGATCGGCGTGCTGGTGGTGAAAGTCGACCTGGACCACACCGAAACGCTGTGGGGGCGCACCCCGGAACAACTGTTGCTGACCGACCAGAACGGCGTGGTGGTGCTGACCTCGCGCCCGGACTGGCGCTTCCGTGCCACCCGCGCCCTGACCGACGCCGAACGGGCCGCCATGCTCGCCATCCAGCCTTATCCGACCCAGGCCCCACAGCCGTTGAACCTCAATCCCGATGCCTGGCTGATCCAGACCCGCGACATCAAGGAAACCGGTTGGCAGGTGAGCATCCTCGCGCCTCACATCCTCATCGATCGCTCGGTGCAGACGGTCATGGCCATCGGTGGCGGCGCGTTGTTGGTACTGATTCTGCTGACGGGTCTGGTGATGCAGCGGCGGCGCCACTACATCGACCGGATCGACTTCGAAGCCCGGGGCCGCCAGCAGTTGGAAAAGCGTGTGGCCGAGCGTACCGCCGACCTCGAAGGGCTCAATACCCGGCTCAAGAGCGCCGTGTTGGAACGCGAAAATGCCCAGCAGGAGCTGGTGCGCGCCCAGGACGAACTGGTCCAGGCGGGCAAGCTGTCGGTGCTCGGCACCATGTCGGCGAGCATCAGCCACGAACTCAACCAGCCGCTGGCGGCGATCCGCAGCTATGCCGAAAACGCTGAGATCCTGCTAGACCACGAGCGCACCGAAGAGGCTCGCGGCAACCTCAAGCTGATCGGTGAGCTGACCGGACGCATGGCCTCGATCATCGCCCACCTACGCGCCTTCGCCCGCCGCGACCGCCATGCCCCCGAGAGCGTGGCCTTGCAGCCAGCCCTGGATGACGCCCTTGCCCTGCTGGCCAAGCGTCGCCGAGCGATGGCGGTGGAGCTGATCCGCGACTTGCCCGATGCGCCGTTGTGGGTCCAGGCCGGCGAAACCCGCCTGCGCCAGGTGCTCGGCAACCTGCTGGCCAACGCCCTCGACGCGCTCACCGAAAAAGCCAACCCGCGCCGGCTGTGGCTGAGTGCCGAACGGCGCGATGAGTACGTCTACCTGTACATTCGCGACAATGGCCCTGGCTTTACCCGCCAAGCTCTGGAGCACGCCAAAGAGCCGTTCTTCACCACCAAGACCCGTACCCAGGGCTTGGGCCTGGGGCTGGCCATCTGCGAAAGCCTGATGCGCACCCTCGGCGGCGAACTGCTGCTCGGCAACCACCCGGAAGGTGGCGCCCTGCTCACGTTGCAGATGCGCGTCGCCAAGCCCGGCGCGACCTTGCCCACTTCGGAGGACCCCTCGGCATGACGTCCGAGACATTGATCGACAGCCGTACCCAGGTGATCCTGGTCGACGACGACCCACACCTGCGCCAGGCGCTGGGCCAGACGTTGGACCTGGCCGGGCTCAAGGTGGTGACCCTGGCCGACGCCCAAGGCCTGGCCGAACGCATCGAGGCGGACTGGCCCGGCGTAGTCGTCAGCGATATCCGCATGCCCGGCATCGATGGCCTGCAACTGCTGGAACACCTGCGCGGGCGTGACCACGAGTTGCCGGTGTTGCTGATCACCGGTCACGGCGACGTGCCGCTGGCGGTGCAGGCGATGCGCGCGGGGGCCTATGACTTCCTGGAAAAACCCTTCGCCAGCGATGCCCTGCTCGACAGCGTACGCCGTGCCCTGGCCCTGCGTCGGCTGGTGCTGGACAACCGCAGCCTGCGCCTGGCCTTGAGCGACCGCCACGAGCTGTCCACCCGCCTGGTCGGCCAGTCGCCGGCCATGCAGCGTCTGCGCGAGCAGATCGGTGCCCTGGCCGCAACCCGCGCCGACGTGCTGATCCTCGGCGAAACCGGCGCCGGCAAGGAAGTGGTGGCCCGTGCCCTGCACGACCTGTCCAGCCGCCGTGACGGCCCGTTCGTGGCGATCAACGCCGGTGCCCTGGCCGAATCGGTGGTCGAGAGCGAGCTGTTCGGCCATGAGCCCGGCGCCTTCACCGGCGCGCAGAAGCGCCGCATCGGCAAGTTCGAATTCGCCAACGGCGGCACCTTGTTCCTCGACGAGATCGAGAGCATGAGCCTGGACGTGCAGGTCAAGCTGCTGCGCCTGTTGCAGGAGCGGGTGGTCGAGCGCCTGGGTGGCAATCAGCTGATCCCGCTGGATATCCGCATCATCGCCGCGACCAAGGAAGACCTGCGCCAGGCCGCCGATCAAGGGCGTTTTCGCGCCGACTTGTACTACCGCCTGAACGTGGCCCCGCTGCGCATTCCGGCCCTGCGCGAACGCGGCGATGACATCCTAGTGCTGTTCCAGCATTTCGCCGATGCCGCCAGCCAGCGCCACGGCCTGGCGCCGCACACCCTGCAACCGGCGCAACGGGCGGTGCTGTTGCGCCACGACTGGCCAGGCAACGTGCGTGAGCTGCAAAACGCCGCCGAACGCTTCGCCTTGGGCCTGGAGCTGGCGCTCGATGGTCAGGTGGCGGCTGCCCCGCAGGTGGCTGCGCCCGTGCTCAGCGGCAACCTCAGCGAACAGGTCGAGCAGTTCGAGCGCTCGCTGATCGCCGCTGAGCTGACCCAGCCACACAGCTCCATGCGCAGCCTCGCCGAAGCGCTGGGCATCCCCCGTAAAACCCTGCACGACAAACTGCGCAAGCACGGCCTGAGCTTCGCCGACAGCAATGGCAGCGGGCCTGACGACCACGAGGACAACCGCCCATGAGCAGCGACAGCCAATACCTGCAAGGGGTGTTGCACAGCGACATCCCGCTGACCCGCGAAATGGGCCTGCAAGTGCTCAGCTGGCAAGACCACTGCTTGCAGCTGCAACTGCCGCTGCAAGCCAACGTCAACCACAAGAGCACCATGTTCGGCGGCAGCCTGTACTGCGCGGCGGTGCTGGTGGGCTGGGGCTGGCTACACCTGCGCTTGCGCGAGGCCGGCATCGACGATGGGCACATCGTCATTCAGGAGGGGCAGATCAGTTATCCACTGCCGGTCACCGGCGCGGCGGTCGCTCGCTGCCAGGCGCCGGACGACAGCACCTGGCAGCGCTTCGTGACGATGTACCAGCGCCGTGGCCGCGCTCGCCTGACGCTGGCAACGGTGGTGAGCAACAGTGGCAGCGACGAGCCCGCGGTCAACTTCAGCGGGCAGTACGTGCTACATCGCTGAGGCGAGCTGGATCAACGCCTGGCGCCACTGCGCGGCGCTGGGCAGGGCGAGGAAAAATGGATTGAGCAACGATTCACGCGGTGGATAGCGAAACGGCTGGGCGTCCAGGCCGATCACCTCGCCGCCTGCCCCTTCCAGCACGCCCTGGGCGGCCGCAGTGTCCCACTGCGAGGTCGGTGCCAGGCGCGGATAGCAATCGGCGGCGCCTTCGGCCAGCAGGCAGAACTTCAGCGAGCTGCCGATATTGGCCAGTGCCAACTCGCCCACGGCACCCCTCAGGCCGGCTAGCAAGGCTTCCTGCTGAGGGCTGGAATGGCGGCGACTGGCGACTACGGTGAACTGGCCATCGGCTGGCGGCGTGTTGCGCACGTGGATCTGTTCAGCGTGAGCGCCTCGATCCACGCGCCAGGCGCCCAGCTCACGACCGCCGAAGTAACAGCGGCCATTGGTCGGCATCGCCACCACACCGAACACCACTGCACCGTTGTCGATCAGGGCGATGTTGACGGTAAACTCTTCACTGCCGGCGATGAATTCCTTGGTGCCATCCAGCGGATCGACCAGCCACCAGCGGCTCCAGCTTTGCCGCTCGGCCAGGGAGATCTCGCAATCTTCCTCGGACAGCACCGGGATCTCAGGCGCCAACGCTTGCAGACCGTCGGCAATGACCCGGTGAGCGGCCAAGTCAGCTGCGGTGACCGGTGAATCGTCAGCTTTGGCGGTGACCTCCACGTCTGCGCGCCAGTACGGCAAGATCGCCTCGCCAGCAACCAGGGCGAGCTTCACCACTTCGTGCATCAGCTGTTGGTCGTTCATGCGCTGAGCAGCCCACGTTGAGTCAGCATGTCACGCACCAGGTACAGCGCCGCCAAGGCTCGGCCTTCAGTGAATTGCGGATGCATGGCCAAGGCCGACAGCTCGCGCAAGTTGACCTTGTCGACCCGCATCGGCTCAGGCTCATCGCCTTCCAGGCGTTCTTCATAGAGGTCGGTGGCCAACACCACCTGGATCTTTTGACTCATGTAGCCGGGCGAGAGCGACAACTCGGTCAGATGTTCCAGCTGGCGTGCGCCGAAACCGGCTTCTTCCTTGAGTTCGCGGTTGGCCGCGGCCAGCACATCCTCGCCCGGTTCGATCAGGCCTTTGGGCAGCGACAGCTCATACTCGTCGGTGCCGCCGCAGTATTCTTCGACCAGCACCGCATGCTCGGCATCGAGCATCGCCACGATCATCACCGCACCGTAGCCATTCCCCCGCCCGACCAGCCGTTCGTAGGTCCGCTCGGTGCCGTTGGAGAAGCGCAGCTGTACCGCTTCGACCCGGAACAGGCGGCTACTGGCGACGATTTCGCGGCTGAGGACGGTGGGTTTCTGGCGCATGGGGCGGCTCCTTGGCGTGAACGGGTTACTATACCGTGGCTTGCCGACTGATCGAGAGTTTCCCATGCCGCAAATTCAATGGTCCGATATCGATACTGTCCTGCTGGACATGGATGGCACCCTGCTCGACCTGCATTACGACAACCAGTTCTGGCTGCAGCACCTGCCCCAGCGCTACGCCGAGCTGCATGGCGTGAGCCGGGCGATGGCGGAAATGGAGCTACAGCCGCTGTTCGAGCGTAATGCCGGTACGCTCAACTGGTACTGCCTGGATTTCTGGAGCCGCGAGCTGAAGTTACCGATTCGCCAATTGAAGCAGGAAATCGCTGAGCTGATCGCCCTGCGACCGGACGCCGACACCTTCCTGGCCGGCCTGCGCAAGGCGGGCAAGCGGGTGGTGATGATCACCAATGCCCATCGCGATTCGCTGTCGCTGAAGCTGGAGCGCGTCGAACTAGCGCCGTACTTCGAGCGGCTGATCAGCTCGCATGATTATGGCTATCCCAAGGAAAGCCCTCAGTTCTGGGACGCATTGCAGGCAGATATCGGCTTTGAGCCTGCGCGCAGCCTGTTTATCGACGACACCCTGGCGATCCTGCGCAGCGCGCAGCGCTTTGGCGTAGGGCATCTGCTGGCGGTGCGCCAGCCGGACAGCAAGGCAGCGCCACGCGATACCCAGGAGTTCGCAGCGGTTGAGGATTATCGGGAATTGCTGGTGGGGATCGAGTAAGCGAAACAAACACTCATGGATTGCACAGGATCCTGTGGGAGCGGGCTTGCCCGCGACCAAGGGCGCAGCCCTTGCCCGTACATAGAGCTTGATCGCCCTGGCCTCTTCGCGGGTAAACCCGTCCTACAGAACTGCTGGGCCCCCGCGAAGGGGTTAAAACAAACGATGAATAGCCTTCAATCCGGAATCCGCAGCACCTGCCCTGGATAAATTTTGTCCGGATGCGACAGCAGCGGCTTGTTGGCCTCGAAGATCTTCTGGTACTTGTTCGGGTCGCCATACACCCGTTTGGAAATAGCGCTCAGGGTGTCGCCCTTCTCGACCGTGACGAATTTCGCCGCCTGGGCGATCGGTCCGGTCACGGTGATCTGGTCATCGACGCTGGCCACACCACTGATGTTGCCCGCTGCGAGAATGATCTTTTCTTTCTCCTCCTGGCTGGCCACCTCGCCCTTGAGGATGATCTTGTCGCCCTCTACAGTGGCGGTGATGTTCGGATTACCCAGGCCGACCTTGCTTACATGCTCTTTGAGTTGCTCATCGGCATTGGCATTGCCAGGGGACAGCAGGTCGATCAACTTCTCGCCGGCTTCCTTGACGAAACTGAACAGGCTCATGACGCGCTCCTTGTTGATGAATCCTCGGAAGCACGAGTCTAGGCCAGGTTTGCCAACCTCGCCCTGCTGCGACCCATCGACGCGCTCTATCAAGGCATAGACCCTAGCGATTAGACGGCGCCAGCCCACGGGCCTAGGCTTGTGCTGGTAAAAAGCTGCCAGTGATCCGCCCTGATGAACAGCAAACCTCCGGTCTGCTCGGCGTCCACGCCTTTGTCCCTGCCTGCCGCCAGCAATACCTACGACTATCTCCAACTCAGCGATGACGCGCGCGCCAGCACGCCGCTCGCCGAGGAAGTCGCCTTGGCCATCGCCTATAACGGTCTCAATCAGGCCGTGATGCTGGTCAGCCCTACCGATATGGAAGACTTTGCGGTCGGCTTCAGCGTCGGCAGCGGGATCGTCGAGGGCACGGCGGAAATCTATGACATGAAGTTCTCAGGCTCAGGCTCGGCGTTGTATGCCGACCTGGAGATCTCCAGCCGCGCCTTCTGGAACCTGAAGAACCAACGCCGCCAGTTGGCCGGCACCAGCGGCTGCGGCCTGTGCGGTGTCGAAGCCTTGGAGCAGGCGCTGCCAGAGCTCGACAAACTGCCTGGGGCGCCGCTGCCACCCGCCCATTGGCTGAAGGACCTGCGGCAACGCATCGACCAGTTCCAGCCGCTGGGCCAGCACTGCGGCGCGGTGCACGCCGCGCTGTACATGGACAGCAACGGCGAGCTGTTGATGGGCCGTGAGGACATCGGCCGGCACAACGCCCTGGACAAGCTGATCGGCGCCCTGCTGCGCCAGCAGATCGATACCCGCGGCGGCCTGGCCATCGTTACCAGCCGCTGCAGCCTGGAGTTGATCCAGAAGGTCCTGCGCGCGGGCATTCAAACCCTGGTCAGCCTGTCGGCGCCCACCGGTCTTGCCCTGCAATGGGCGCGCAAGCACAACCTCAATCTTATTCACCTGCCTAAACACAGTGCACCACGGGTGTTCAGCCCTGTGGCGGAGTAGTCGTAGACGTGACCTCGCATCAGCAACTCCCACAAGAACAAATCACTCCCCGCTACAAGCCCTACCACGGCGCCGCCGGAGGCTGGGGCGCCTTGCGCAGCGTGGCCAAGGCCTGGGTCGCCAGCGACAACGCGCTGAAGAACATCCGCGCGCTGCTCAAGACCAACCAGAACGGCGGCTTCGACTGCCCGGGCTGCGCCTGGGGCGACTCGCCGGAAAGCGGCATGGTCAAGTTCTGCGAGAACGGCGCCAAGGCAGTCAACTGGGAAGCCACCAAGCGCCGCGTCGATGCCGCGTTCTTCGCCCGGCATAGCGTCACTTCGTTGCTCGAGCAGAGCGACTACTGGCTGGAGTACCAGGGCAGGCTCACCGAGCCGATGGTCTATGACCCAGCCAGCGACCGCTACCAGCCGATCGACTGGGACAGCGCGTTCGCCTTGATCGCCCGCCATCTGAACAACTTGGCCAACCCCGACCAAGCTGAGTTCTACACCTCCGGCCGGGCCAGCAATGAGGCGGCGTTCCTCTATCAGCTGTTCGTCCGTGCCTATGGCACCAACAACTTCCCTGACTGCTCGAACATGTGTCACGAGGCCAGCGGGGTCGCCTTGGGCCAGAGCGTCGGGGTCGGCAAAGGCACGGTGACGTTCGATGATTTCGAGCACGCCGACGCGATCTTCGTCTGGGGCCAGAACCCGGGTACCAACCACCCGCGGATGCTCGATCCGCTGCGCGATGCGGTAAAACGCGGTGCCCAGGTGGTTTGCGTCAACCCGCTCAAGGAGCGTGGCCTGGAGCGCTTCCAGCACCCGCAGAACCCGTTGGAGATGCTCACCAACAGCGACCGGCCGACCAATACCGCCTATTTCCGCCCAGCCCTGGGTGGCGACATGGCATTGCTGCGCGGCATGGCCAAGTTCCTCTTGCAGTGGGAACGCGAGGCCCAGGCCAAGGGTGAGCCAGCGATCTTCGATCATGTGTTCATCGCTGAACATGGCCACGGCATCAATGAATACCTGGCCGTGGTCGATGCCACCCCCTGGGAGCAATTGCAGGCCCAATCTGGCCTGACCTTGGCCGAGATCGAACAAGCGGCGCGCATGTACTGCAAAGGCAAGCGGGTGATCATGTGCTGGGCGATGGGCATCACCCAGCACCGTCACTCGGTGCCGACCATCCAGGAAATCGTCAACCTGATGCTGCTGCGCGGCAACATTGGCCTGCCAGGTGCAGGTTTGTGCCCGGTGCGTGGCCACAGCAACGTGCAGGGCGACCGCACCATGGGCATCAACGAGCGGCCACCGGCATTGCTGCTCGACGCCCTGCAAAAGCGCTTCGACTTCGCCGTGCCGCGCCACAACGGCCACAACACGGTCGAGGCGATCCACGCCATGCTCGAAGGTCGAGCCAAGGTCTTCATCGGCCTGGGCGGTAACTTCGCCCAGGCGACCCCGGACAGCGAGCGTACGGCTCGCGCCCTGCGCAATTGCGAGCTGACCGTGCACATCAGCACCAAGCTCAACCGCAGCCATTTGGTCCATGGCAAGCAGGCACTGATCCTGCCGTGCCTGGGGCGTACCGATATCGACCTGCAAGCCGAAGGCCCGCAAGCGGTGACGGTGGAAGATTCGTTCAGCATGGTGCATGCCTCCAATGGCCAACTGCACCCGCTGTCAAAGCAAATGCGCTCGGAGCCTTCGGTGGTCGCTGGTATCGCTGCCGCCACGCTGGGCAAGCAGCCGGTCGACTGGAACTGGTTGGTAGCCGACTACGACCGCATTCGCGAGCTGATCGCCGACACCATTCCAGGCTTTGCCGATTTCAACCAACGCCTGCGCCATCCTGGTGGTTTCTACCTGGGCAACAGCGCCGGCAGCCGCCAATGGCAAACCGCGACCAAGCGCGCCAACTTCAAGGCCAACCTGTTACCCGACAGCTTGCTCGACCCACGCGTACGCGCCAGCGGCCAGCTACCGGACCTGATCATGCAATCGATGCGCTCGCATGATCAGTACAACACCACCATCTATGGCTTGGACGATCGCTATCGCGGCGTCAAAGCGCAGCGCGATGTGCTGTTCGTCAATGAGGCCGACATCATTCGTCTTGGCTTTGCGCCAGGGCAGAAGGTGGATATCGTCTCGCTGTGGGACGATGGGCTTGAACGTCGGGTGCAGGGCTTTACACTGTTGGCCTATGACATCCCGGCAGGCCAGGCAGCGGCTTACTATCCAGAAGTGAACCCACTGGTGCCGCTGGAGAGCATCGGCGACGGCAGCCATACGCCGACCTCGAAATTCGTCGCCATCAAGCTTGAGCGCGCTAGCGATAGCGGCCGCATCATCTAAGCGTCACCCGGGCGTAGAAGCCAAAAAAAGCCCTGTCCGCAATGGCCAGGGCTTTGTCTCAAGTAACCTATGACCGCCGAAAATCGAGAAAGTTTCACCGAAAAAACAGTAACTTAGAGAATTGTGTACAACTCGTGCTACTCGTCGGATTTCGATTGCCAGACGCCCTGCCGAGCCTCAAATTCGCCCTCGTCATCCCTATGAGGCTCTCTTGATGAAGAAGTACTCCTCGATTCTGTTGTTGTCTCTTGGCCTGCTCAGCGGCGTTGCCATGGCGGGCGGCACCACCGAAGCCGGTATTGGCGGCGCATTGGGTGGGGTACTCGGCTCAGTGGTCGGCCAGCAAATCGGTGGCAGCACCGGCGGCGCCATCGGCGCAGGCCTGGGCGGTGCGGCCGGTAGTGCAGTCGGTGCCGACAAACGCCAGCGCGGCGAAGCGGCAATCGGCGGCGCCCTGGGCGCGGCTGGCGGTAACGTGCTCGGCCGCAGCGTCGGCGGCACCAACGGTAGCTACATCGGTGCAGCCGCTGGCGGCGGCGCAGGTGGC